>Ga0268299_1000117_pt1 | contig 315841 bp, 306 predicted proteins | sample NOBtaG_FD_193484 | JGI IMG/M metagenome (GOLD analysis project Ga0268299, IMG submission 193484) | Activated sludge microbial communities from bioreactor in Nijmegen, Gelderland, Netherland - NOB reactor | ecosystem: Engineered > Bioreactor > Aerobic > Activated sludge | place: Netherlands... | reverse complement strand
AGCCCGCGCCCACGCGAAACTCTCACCCCGTTGCGCGGCAACACCCCGCTCTGCGAGGTCACACCCTCCCCGGCAACAGGAGAAATCCCGCAGGCTGCTAGGAGTGCCCGACGGCGTCGTCGTCCATCGCGCTCGAGCCCTTGAGCGCGCTCACGATCATGCGCGTCGCCGGGCTCTTGTTCAGCGTGTAGAAGTGAATGCCGGGCACCCCGCGCGCGAGCAGCTCGACGCACTGCACGGTCGCGTGGGCGACGCCGAGCTGCATGATCGCCTCGGGGTCGTCTTTCACCTTCTCGAGCTGCAGCTGCAGCCGCATGGGCAGCGTCGTGCCGCACAGGCGGATGAACCGGCCGACCTGCTCGTAGTTCGTGATCGGCATGATGCCCGGCACGATCGGCACGTTGATGCCCGCGCGCCGCGCCCGCTCGAGGAAGTCGAAGTAGAACGCGTTGTCGAAGAACAGCTGCGTGATGAGGAAGTCGAGCCCCGCGTCGACCTTCAGCTTCAGGTGCTCGAGGTCCTTCTCGCGCGACGCCGTCTCGAGGTGCCCTTCGGGGTAGCACGCCGAGCCGAGGCAGAACGGGTACTCGCGCTCGCGGATCAGCTCGACGAGCTCGTTCGCGTAGCGCAGGCCGCCTGCGACCGGCTGGTACGCCGTCTCGCCCTTCGGCGGGTCGCCGCGCAGCGCGAGCACGTTCTCGATCTTCGCGTCACGCAGGGTGTCGAGCACGCCGATCAGCTCCTCGCGCGTGTGGCCCACGCAGGTGAGGTGCGCCATCGCCTCGATGCCGGTGCGCTGCTTGATCTGCGTCACGAGCCCGACCGTGCGGTCGCGCGTCGAGCCTCCGGCGCCGTACGTCACCGATACGAACCCGGGCTCGAGCGGCTTCAGGTCTTCGAGCGTGCTCCAGAGGTTCTTCTCACCCTCGGCCGTCTTCGGCGGAAAGAACTCGAACGAGAAGCACGGCTTCGACGGGTTCAACCGGTTGCGGATCTTCACTTGAGCCACCCCAACTTCTGCCCGGTGACGGCCATCGGCCCGACCGCCTCGCCGATCGGCCGGTAGCGGTAGCGCTGGGCGAAGACCCGGGCGTGCTCCTCGCCGCGCTCGCTGACCAGCGCCATGAGCGCCGCCGACCGGGCCTGATCTTCGACGCTCGTGATGAAGCCCTCGTAGACCCACGCGCACGACACCGCGTTCTTCGGCAGGTCGCGGGCCTTCTCTCGGGCGGCCTCCTCGGCGGCCTCGGGCGTCGGGAAGTGGAAGCGCGCGAGGTCGAGCTTGCCGGCCTGCAGCGTGAGCAGGAACGGCTCGAACGGCGCGCCGCCGCCGAGCTGCTGCAGGCCGTGGCGCAGCGCGGCCGCTCCGAAGGCGAACGAGCGGGAGGCGGCGTCGAACGGCGCGGTGTCGGAGTCTTTCACGTAGAACGTGGCGTTCGGCTCGGCGCCGATCTGCAGCGAGCCGCCCGCACCGGCGGCGACGACGCTGCGCTCGGTGCGGCCGGTGCCGGGCTCGGTGGTGACGAGCTCGCCGCCCTCGAGGCGCCAGAGCAGGGCGATGCGCTGCATGCCCTGAGGGCCGAGAAAGCTGTGGATCGCGTCGCCCCACGGAGAGAAGTGGAACGCGTGCTCGCCGAAGCGGGTGAGGCCCGCCTTGTCGTCGGGCGAGATGATCCACCGGCCGTGGAGATAGTCCGGTTGCACGGTGGTGGTCACATACCAGAAGCCGCGCTATACGCGTGGCCCGCATGGCTCCCCGGCAGACTCCCCTGAACGCGGCGCACAAGAAGCTCGGTGGCCGCCTCGTCGACTTCGCCGGCTGGGAGATGCCCGTCCAGTACGCCGGAGTGATCGCCGAGCACGAGGCCGTTCGCACCGCCGCGGGCCTGTTCGACGTCTCGCACATGGGCGAGGTCGAGTTCAGAGGTCCGGGCGCGCTCGAGAGCGCGAACGCGCTGATCACGAACGATCTCGCGAAGGCCGCCGACGGCCAGGCGGTCTACGCGGGGCTGCTCGACGATCGTGGCTGCTTCGTCGACGACGTGGTGGCGTACCGCTTCAGCCCCGAGCACATCTTCATCTGCGTCAACGCGAGCAACGCCGACAAGGACTTCGCGTGGATGAGCGAGCGCGCGCGCGGCGTGAAGCCGGTGAACCGCTCGACCGAGTGGGCGCAGCTTGCGGTGCAGGGCCCGAAGGCGTTCGGCATCGTGCAGCGGCTGAGCCCCAAGCCGCTCGACGGCATCCAGACGTACCGCTTCACGACCGGCAAGGTCGCGGGCTTTACGTGCATCGTCTCGCGCACCGGCTACACGGGCGAAGACGGCTTCGAGCTGTACTGCTCACCGGCCGACGCCGAGAAGCTGTGGTGGGCGCTGCTCGAGGCGGGGAAGGGCGACGGCCTTCAGCCCGCGGGCCTGGGCGCGCGCGACTCGCTGCGCACCGAGATGAAGTACGCGCTGTACGGCAACGACATCGACGACCAGCACACGCCGCTCGAGGCGGGCCTTCAGTGGATCGTGAAGTGGGACAAGGGCGACTTCACCGGCCGCGCGGCGCTCGAGAAGCAGAAGGCCGAGGGCATCAAGCGCAAGCTCATCGGCTTCGAGCTGACGGAGGCCGGCATCCCCCGCGCGCACTACCCGATCATGAAAGACGGGCAGAAGGTCGGCGAGGTGACGAGCGGCACGATGGGCCCGTCGGTGAAGAAGGCGATCGGCATCGGCTACGTGCCCACGGCGCTGGCGGCCGAGGGCTCTGTGTTTCAAGTGGAGATCCGCGGGCGGCCGGTCGGCGCGCGCGTCGTCAAGACACCGTTCTACAAGAGGTGATCATGTACCCGAAGGACGTGAAGTACACGAAGGACCACGAGTGGGCGAAGAAGTCGGGCAACGCGATCGTCATCGGCGTCACGCACCACGCGCAGGAGGCGCTGGGTGACGTCGTCTACGTCGAGCTGCCGAAGCTCGGCGCCGCGGTGAAGGCGGGCGAGCGCTTCGGGACGATCGAGTCCACCAAGGCCGTGAGCGACCTGTTCTCGCCCGTGACCGGCAAGGTCGTGAAGGTGAACGACGATCTGTCGAGCAACCCGCAGAAGGTGAACCAGGAGCCGTACGCCGGCGGCTGGATCATCGAGGTCGAGCCTTCGTCGTCGGGTGAGTACGACGGACTCATGGACTCGGCCGCGTACGAGAAGCTGCTGGCGGCGGCGAAGTAGCGCGGTTAGCTTTCCCGTTTGCGTCGCAAACGGGGGCGGCATGCGCGATTTCTCGCTGGGCGAGCTGAAGATCGACGTGAGCGAGCCGCCCGGCCGGCTGGTGCTGCGCTGGCGCGGCGTCTGCCGGGAGCAGAACCCGGGGCTGCTGCTCACGCCGTTCTTCGAGTCGGCGCTGGAGCTCGCGGCCGACAAGCAGCTGGGACTCGAGCTGCGCTTCGAGGCGCTCTCGTACTTCAACTCGTCGACCGTCGGCGTGCTGCTGCGCTTCATCGAAGCCACGGTGAAGCGGAAGGTGAAGATGAAGCTGATCTACGACAAGACCCAGCGCTGGCAGGGGCACAACTTCGAGGCGATCGCCGCCCTGAACCGCCTGAGCGGGCTCGTCGAGGTCGAAGGCGTCTGAGGTTGCACACATTCCGCGTCGAATGTGTCTTCCCGGCGTGACTCTCCGCGCCCTCGGTCTGCTGATTCTGGTCTCGTGCAATGGCCCCGCTCCGTATGGCCCGTGCACGCCCGTGAACTGCAAGGGCTGCTGCGACGCTTCAGGCGTCTGCAACTCCGGCACGGAAGCCAGCGCGTGCGGCGTCTCGGGCGGCACCTGCTTCGCCTGCTCGGCAGGCACGTCGTGCGCGGCCGGCACCTGCGTGCCGGGCTCGAGCGCCGGCGGCTCGGGCAGCACGGCCGGAGGCGACGCCAGCGCCGGGGGCAGCGCGGTCGCGGGAGGGTCAGGCAGCACCGCAGGCGGGAGCGGCAGCACCGCGGGAGGGACGGGGGCGACGGCCGGCGGAGCCGGCGCGACCGCGGGAGGCACTGGAGCGACGGCCGGCGGGGCGACTGCAGGTGGCATGGCGACGGCCGGCGGCGCGACCGCGGGCGGCGCGACGGCCGGCGGCGCGACGGCGGGCGGCATCGCCACAGCGGGTGGAGCGGGCGGCACCGCAGGTGGAACGGGGGGCACCGCGGGCGGCAGCGCAGGCATGTGCAGCCCGCAGACGTGCACGAGCGGCTGCTGCAGCAACAACGCGTGCCGGACGCCGCCGATCCCCGCGGCGTGTGGCCGCAACGGCAACGTCTGTGTCGCGTGCCCGCAGGGGCAGGCGTGCAGCGCCGGCCAGTGCGGCTACACCGGCAACCGCCTCGCGGGCTCGCCGTGCGCGACGAACAACGACTGCACGCTCGGCGGCGTGTTCGGAACCTGCCGAACCGGCAACTCGTGGCCCGGCGGCTACTGCCAGGACACGTGCTACCTCCTGAGCTGCGCGGGCACCGACGTCTGCATCTCTCAAGACTGCTGGGAGCGCTGCCCGTCACCCTCCACCGGCCAGTCGACGTGCCGCGGAGGCTACGTCTGTCTGCCGCTGGTGCTCTCCGACGGCGGAACCCCGAGCTACGGCATCTGCGTGCCGAGCTGCCAGGTCGCCGGCTGTCAGCAGGGCACCTGCCGGCCGTCGGGCTACTGCCAGTAGACGAGGCGGCTACGGCTCGCTAAGGCGCGTGGACGCCATGCTCGAGCACGTCGACACGTTCCCCCGCCGCCACATCGGCCCCGATTCCCGTGAGACCGAAGAGATGCTGAAGGTCATCGGCATCTCGTCGCTCGACGAGCTGGTCGAGAAGACGGTGCCGAAGGGCATTCGCCTGGGCCGACCGCTGCAGCTGCCGAAGGCGGCCGGCGAGCACGAGGTCCTCGAGGAGCTGCGCTCCATCGCCGACAAGAACCAGGTGTTCCGCTCGTTCATCGGCACCGGCTACTACGACACCATCACGCCCGGCGTGGTGCTGCGGAACATCTTGCTGAACCCGGGCTGGTACACGCAGTACACGCCGTACCAGGCCGAGATCGCGCAGGGCCGCCTCGAGGCGCTGCTGAACTTCCAGACGATGGTGAGCGACCTCACCGGGCTGCCCGTCGCGAACGCGTCGCTGCTCGACGAGGGCACCGCGGCGGCCGAGGCGATGCACCTGCTGCACGCGATCGCGTCCGATGCTTCAGGCAAGGCGTTCTTCGTCAGCGACCGCTGCCACCCGCAGACGATCGCGGTGGTGCAGACGCGCGCGAAGCCGCTCGGCATCGAGGTGGTGGTCGCGGACCACAAGACGTTCGACCCGGCCTCGAAGAAGATCTTCGGCGCCGTCATCCAGTACCCGGGCACCGACGGCGGCATCCTCGACGACCGCGCGTTCATCGAGAAGGCGCACGGCGCCGGCGCGAAGGTCGCGGTCGCGTGCGATCTGCTCGCGCTGTGCCTGACGACGTCGCCGGGCGAGCTCGGCGCCGACGTCGCGATCGGCAGCGCGCAGCGCTTCGGCGTGCCGATGGGCTTCGGAGGGCCGCACGCTGCGTTCTTCGCGACGAAGCACGAGTTCGTGCGCCAGATGCCGGGCCGCATCATCGGCGTCAGCCAGGACGCGACGGGCAAGATGGCGCTGCGCATGGCGCTGGGCACGCGCGAGCAGCACATCCGCCGCGAGAAGGCGACGTCGAACATCTGCACCGCGCAGGTGCTGCTCGCCGTGATGGCGAGCATGTACGGCGTGTACCACGGGCCCCAGGGCCTGAAAGACATCGCGACCCGCGTGCACGATCTCGCGCGCACGCTGGCCGCGGGCCTCAAGCGCCTCGGCTTCAAGCTCAAGCACGAGGCGTTCTTCGACACGCTCGCGGTCGAGGTGGCCGACGCGAAGGTCGCCGACGGCATCGAGATCGCGGCTCGCAGCCAGCGCATGAACCTGCGGCGCCTGTCGGCGACGGCGCTCGGCGTGGCGCTCGACGAGACCGTGAACGCCGACGAGCTCGACACGCTGTTCCAGGTGTTCGCGGGCGGGCGGAAGGTCGACTTCACGGCGGCGGGGCTCGCGGCGCAGGGCTCGGCGATCCCCGAGGGGCTGCGGCGCAAGAGCGCGTACCTCACGCACCCCGTGTTCAACGCGCATCACTCCGAGAGCGAGATGCTGCGCTACATCCGCACGCTCGAGTCGCGCGATCTGTCGCTGACGCACTCGATGATCCCGCTGGGCTCCTGCACGATGAAGCTCAACGCGACCAGCGAGATGGAGCCCGTCACCTGGCCCGGCTTCAGCCGCATGCACCCCTTCGCGCCCGGAGCGCAGTGGGCGGGCTACGCCGAGGTCTTCTCGACGCTCGAGGCGTACCTGAACGAGATCACCGGCTTCGCCGGCTGCTCGCTGATGCCGAACGCGGGCAGCCAGGGCGAGTACGCGGGCATGCTGGTCATCCGCGCGTACCACGAGAAGCGGGGGCAGGGTCAGCGCGACGTGTGCCTCATTCCGCAGTCGGCGCACGGCACGAACCCGGCGAGCGCCGTGATGGCGGGGTACCGCGTCGTGGTGGTGAAGACGGATGCTCTGGGCAACGTCGACGTCGCGGACCTGAAGGCGCGGGCGGCGGAGCACAAGGACAAGCTCGCGGCGCTGATGATCACGTACCCGTCGACGCACGGCGTGTTCGAAGAGGCGGTGCGCGAGATCTGCGACGTCGTTCACGCGAACGGCGGCCAGGTCTACATGGACGGCGCGAACATGAACGCGCAGGTCGGGCTGTGCCGGCCCGGCGACTTCGGCCCCGACGTCTGCCACCTGAACCTGCACAAGACGTTCTGCATCCCCCACGGCGGCGGCGGCCCGGGCATGGGCCCCATCTGCGTGGCGAAGCACCTCGTCGAGTTCCTGCCGACGCACCCGCTCGCGAAGACCGGCGGCAGCAGCGGCACCGGGCCGGTCAGCGCGGCTCCGTGGGGCAGCGCGAGCATTCTGCTCATCTCGTGGATGTACATCCGCATGATGGGGCCCGACGGGCTCACGCACGCGACGAAGCTGGCGATGCTGAACGCGAACTACATCAGCAAGCGCGTCGAGGCCCACTACCCGACGCTGTACCGCGGCGCGCACGGCACGGTCGCGCACGAGTGCATTCTCGACCCGCGCGCGCTGAAGGCGTCGGCGGGCATCGAGGTCGAGGACATCGCGAAGCGGCTGATGGACTACGGCTTCCATGCTCCGACGGTGAGCTTCCCGGTCGCGGGCACGCTGATGGTCGAGCCGACCGAGAGCGAGCCGCTCGCCGAGCTCGACCGCTTCATCGACGCGCTGATCGCGATCCGCGAAGAGATCCGCGAGATCGAGGCCGGCAAGCAGCCGCGCGAAGACAACCTGCTCAAGAACGCTCCGCACACGGCCGAGGTGCTGACCGCCGACGAGTGGAAGCGGCCGTACTCGCGCACCCGCGCCGCGTTTCCGAACCAGGCGGTGCGGCACCGGAAGTTCTGGCCGTTCGTGAGCCGGGTGAACAACGTGCTCGGCGACCGGAAGCTGGTGTGCAGCTGCCCACCGATCGAGGACTACGCCTAGCGTTTTCGCTCGAGGGCTTCGGCGAAGCGCCGGTGCACCAGCAGGCGGATGCGACCCTCGGCGTCGTCGACGGCGTCGAGCTTCAGCGCGCCGTGGCGTCGCGCGCAGGCATCGCAGCGCCGCAGCCGCAGCCGCGCCTGCTGGCGGATGCGCGCCGAGCGCGCGTCGACGTGGCCCGACAACGAGCCGGCCATCGCGAGCGCGTCGTCGAGCTCGCCGGTGTACTTCGAGCCGGCGATCTCCTCTCGCTCGGTCGCTTCGCCGCAGCTCACACAGAGCGGAGGCACGGGCAGGTCGTCGTAGAGCGTGACGTAGGTGAGGTGCGGCGTGTCGCCGGGAGCGTCGAGCCTCTTCTGACACGCCGGGCAGGCGCCGTTCGTGCTGAACACCCGGCTGTGGCAGTGCGGGCACTCGCAGATCGGCATGGGGCGATGCTACTGCGCGGCCGCGCGGGCGACGAAGAGCCCGTCGGTCGTCTCGTACCAGACGATGCTGCCGTCGAGCTGCCCGCCCGCAAACTGGATGCGGTCGTCGATGACGGGGCGCACCCCGCCGGTCGTGTCGATGGTGACGAGCGGGTCGGTGCCGGTGAGCGCCACGGTGTTGCTCAACCAGACGGGGTGCTCCATCAGCGGCGTGCTCACGACCTGGCGCGCGCCGCCCTCGAGCGCCTCGAGCACGGTGGAGCCCGCGACCGTCGAGACCTTGAACTTCTTGTCCGGCGACGTCGCCTCGCCGGTACGCGCGCGCGCGGCGCCGATGCTCACGAGCTTCGCCGCCGGCTCGAGCTCGAGGAGGCACGTGGTCTCATCGGCGGCGGGCTCCTCGCCGTCGGAGCAGCCGGCCGTGCGCGTGAACACGATGCCCTTCGAGCCCCACGCCTTGAAGCGCAGCTCGTGCGCGAGATCGTTGGCGCCCGTCCACGCCACCAGGCGCTTCTTCGTGCGGTCGTACGCCCAGAGGTGCTGCCGCTCCTCGGGAGTGTCGAGCTCGCCGCCCACCCAGCGGCCGTCTTGCGAGATCCAGAGCGACTTCGTGCGCAGGGGCAGCTCGATGGTCTGGCTCGGCAGCACGATGACCTTCGGGTCGGCGATCGCGCACGTGGTGCCTCCGCAGGCCGCGAGCGGGGCGATCGTCTTGCGCTTGCCGAGCGCCTTCGAGGAGCCCTTCGCCGGATCCCAGAACTTGTGAGCGCCGCCGGGCTCGACGAACAGGATTCCGGCGCGGCCGGCCCAGACGACGCGGACTCCCGGGCCGCTGACCTTGGTCGGGGCGTCGAGCCGGGCGAGCGGGGTGGGGCGCGCGGGCCAGGGCTCGAGCGCCTGCGCGATCGCGGCGGTCGAGGCGCCGTCGCGGAGCACGAACCAGCCCTCGCTCTTCTTGAGGTCGACGCCGATCGAGAACGCTTCGAGCTCGACGACGGCGCCCTTCCACCGGCCGCCGAGTCTCTTGCGCTCGACGGGCGCGGAGGGCGGCGCGTGCTTCGCGAGGTTGTGCAGCAGCCACTTCGCGCCTTCTTCGTCCCCGGTGAGCGTGACCTCCGCGCGCGCGCCGTCGACGACCGGCGGCGGCGGGCTGAAGCTGAGCACCGCTCGCGCGCGCGGGTCGCCGTACAGCTGCACCTCGTAGCGGCCCGGCGCCCCGGCCGCCTTCATCGAGAACGGCACGTCCGCGTGCAGTGCGAGGAGGAGGACACCGGCCAGCATGCGCGTCACTTACCGCAGCACGCCCGGCGGGCCGACAGAGAACGGCGGGTCATGCCCGCCCGCGCGACCGCAAGCGCAGGCTTCGCTGCGTCTTGGGCACGTACGGACGGTGGTGCAGGCTTCGGCGAGGGCAGCCCTGAACGCGGACAACAACTGTTGTCCGCCGGGGACGCGGCGGCTGCTGAAGGCTCCACAACGGTCCGGGGTTCGGCGTCGCGAGCGCAATGACCGCCGTGTCGCCGTCAGCCGTCGTGCTGCGGCGGAGCGTGCGCTCGTCGCAGCAGAGATCACTCGGCCGTCGGCGTCATCGGCTGATGCCCCAGCCGCACCGACATCGCCGGGTGCTCCGCCGCCAGCGCCTTCAGCCGCTGAAGCTGCACCGCGTTGCGCGGCCCGTCGCCGGTGAACTTCCCCGGCTCGACGCCGTTCTCCCAGCCCCACCTCGTGTGCGACGAGTCGCCCACCATCATCACGGGCCCCGAGGCCGTGCGCGCGACGTACGCCACCGAGCCGACGGTGTGCCCCGGCACCCAGATCGCCCAGAACGAGCCGTCGCCGAAGACGTCGATCACGCCGTCGAACCGCCCGTCGGGGTCCGCCGCGAACTGCAGCTCCGACGTCGGAGCGTGCCCCTCGAGCAGCCGGTTCATCGTCTTCTGGAGCACCAGGTTCCGGAGCTCGACCTCGGCCGATTCCCCCGGCCCCGCGTAGATCGGCGTGCCCTTCGGAACGTCGGGCATGCCGCTCACGTGATCGACGTGCATGTGCGTCAGGAACACGCCCTCGAGCTTCCCGTTCTTCGCCACCCAGTCGCCGAGCGGCACCACCGGCTTCAGCTTCTCGGTGCCCATCACCGACGCCACCAGCCCCTGGATCGCGGCGTCCCCCGGCGCGTCGCGGTACGCCTTCTCGATGCCCGTATCGACGACGAACGTGCCGAACGACGGGTGCCGCACCACGTGGAAGTAGACCTGGATCGGCTCCTCGCGCTCGACGAGCCCCGCCGCCTTCGCCTTCTCGTGGTCGAGGTTCACGAGGCCCTCGAGCGACACCGACCAGTCGCACGACACCACGGTCTCGACCTCCAGCGGGCCGGCCTGGTCCAGCACCTCGAGCATCGCCTGGCTGCCCGAGACCTTCCCCAGGGAAGACGGCTGCACGGCATGGGACGTCAGGGCACAGCCACTGAGCATCAGCAACAGCAAGAGCGTGCGAGTCACCCCCCAACCGTACATCTGGTATGAAACTGCGCCACTGATGGTGACGCCCGTCGGCAGCCCCAAGGTCTCGACCAAGTTCGGCAAGTACACACTGGTCGACCGCATCGCCGTCGGCGGCATGGCCGAGATCTTCCTCGCCCGCCAGGCCGGCCTCGAGGGCTTCGAGAAGACCATCGTCATCAAGCGCATCCGCCCGCATCTGTCGAAGCAGGCCAGCTTCGTGAAGATGTTCCTCAACGAGGCGAAGCTCGCCGCTCAGCTGAACCACCCGAACATCGTTCAGATCTACGACCTCGGTAAGATCGGCGAGTCGTACTTCATCGCGATGGAGTACATCTTCGGGCGCGACATGCGGCGCATCATCCCGAAGGCCGACTCCTTGGGGATCCCGTTTCCCATGGTGTACGCGCTGAAGATCGCCTCGTCCGTCTGCGAGGGCCTCTACTACGCGCACCAGAAGGTCGACCTCTACGGCAACCCGCTCAACATCGTTCACCGCGACGTCACGCCCGAGAACATCTTCGTCTCGTTCGACGGCACCGTGAAGGTGCTCGACTTCGGCATCGCGAAGGCGGCGAACCAGATCGAGCAGACGCGCGCCGGCGAGATCAAGGGCAAGCTCAGCTACATGTCGCCGGAGCAGTGCATGGGCAAGCTGCTCGACTGCCGCAGCGACATCTTCTCGCTCGGCGTCGTGCTCTACGAGTGGCTCACGGGCTTCAAGCTCTTCACCGGCGACAGCGAGGTCGCGATCTTGAAGAGCATCACCGAGGGCAAGATCTACGCGCCCTCGTACTTCAAGGCCGACATCCCCGAGGCGGTCGAGTCGATCTTGATGAAGGCGCTCGATAAGGACCGCGAGAAGCGGTACCAGACCGCGTGGGAGATGCAGTACGACCTCGACCAGTTCCTCTCCCAGTACGAGTTCACGCCCAGCAACATCCACCTCTCGAACTTCCTCAAGCAGCTCTTCAACGACGAGCTCGACGAAGAGAAGAAGCGCATCAGCCGCGCGAACACGCCCGCCGGGCCCGGTGAGATCGTCCAGGGCGTCCCCGAAGAGCAAGATGAAGAGGCCGAAGACGTCATCTCGCAGGTCGAGGTGATCTCTCAGCAGGGCAACGCCAGCCCCAGCGTCGCCGTCCCCATTCCCGCGAACGGCAAGGCCGATCAGACGCTGTCGGTTCAGCTGTCGGCGAAAGAGCTCGAGGCCCTCGCCGGCATCGCGCGCCGCCACAACATCAGCGTCGGCTCGCTCGTGCGCGACGTGATGCTCGGCTGGCTCAAGTACAAGTGAGCGGGGAGCTCAAGCCCGGCCCGGCTTGAGCTTCCACTGCTGCTTCGTCGGCCGCGCGAGCCCCGCCTTGCCGTGCCAGCGCAGATCGGTCACCGCTCCGTGACCGCGGCCGTTCTCGACCTGCAGCGCAGGGGCGTCGGGTCGGGGAGCGCACTCCAGCGTCACCACGAACTCGTCGCCGCTCAGCTTGAACCCCATCACCGCCTGCAGCCCCGACTGCGAGACGTCGACCGTGCACTCCCGCGCCGGCGGCAGCGGCGGCGGCTTGTGGACCCTCACCGGAGGCAGGAGGAACGGCACGTGGAGCCGCGGGTCGTCTTCCTCCTCCTTCGGCTTCGGCGGAGGTGTCACCAGGAACATCAGCGACGCGATCAGCGAGATTCCACTGGAGGCGAGAGCGAGAAAGACGTCAGGGGGCATCGCAACGGCATCGGACAACGGCGGGTGAAAAACAGTTCCGGTGCTACGGTCGTTCTCTAACCGTGCCCCGCATCAAACTCACTCTCGAGTACGACGGCACGCACTACGTCGGCTGGCAGATTCAAGACAACGGCCCCACGGTGCAAGGCCGGGTCCAGCGCGCGCTCGCCGAGCTGCTCGGCGAGCCCATCACCGTCACCGGCGCCGGACGCACCGACTCCGGAGTCCACGCCCTCGGCCAGGTCGCCCACTTCGATTCCCCACGCGCACTTCCGCTGAAGGCCTACTGGATGGGCCTCAACGGCCTGCTCCCCGAGGACATCGCGGTCGTCGCCGCCGAAGAGGTCGCCCCGGGCTTCGATGCCCGCCGGTGGGCAAAAGGTAAACGTTACCGCTACCGGATCGGCAACCGCCGCGCCCGCTCTCCGATGCGGCGGAACACCCACTGGGAGATCTTCCAGCCCCTCGACCTCGAGCAGATGCGCAAGGCGGCCGAGGCCCTCGTCGGCGAGCACGACTTCCAGAGCTTCCGCGCCGCCGACTGCCAGGCGAAGCACGCCGTGCGCAAGCTCACGAAGGTCGACGTGAGCGGCACCGCCGGAGACGAGCTCGTCGTCGACGTCGCGGGCACCGCCTTCTTGAAGCACATGGTGCGGAACATCGTGGGCTCGCTCGCCGACGTCGGCCGCGGCAAGAGGCCGTTCACCTGGCTCGGCGAGCTGCTCGAGCAGCGCGACCGCACGCTGGCCGGCATCACCGCTCCGCCCCAGGGGCTGACGCTCGTCGAGGTGCTCTACGGTGACGGCCCAAGATCCGATGACGATGACGACGAATGAGCGGGTAGGCTCGAGCACCCACGTGACCCCGGGCGCCGAGACCGAGAAGCCGCGCATCAAGCCGCTCGCCGCCGCCGAGACGGCGGTGCGCCGGTTCCTGTTGATGGTCGGCTTCGGGTTCATGGCGTTCGTCGGAGGCAGCGTGCTCGGCTCCAGCCTCGGCAACCGGCTCGTGCCGCGGCTCGAGGGAGCCGGCGAGCTCGCCGGCATGCTCGCCTGGTTCTTCATTCAGGGCCTCTGGGTGATGGGGGTGCTGCCCGGCCTCAGCTACATCTCGGCGCGCTTCATCGAGCTCAAGCCGTGGCCCACCGCGATCATCGGCGCGGGCACCGGCATGACGTTTCAGTACGCGCTGCAGTACGTGAGCGTCGGGGCCGAGGGCATCGCGGGCGAGCCGACGCGGCAGGCGCTGCGGCTGCTCGCCGCCGGCACCGGCATCGTGCTCACGGCGATCGCGGTGAAGAAGGGCCGCGAGGCTGCGAAGGTCGCCGAAGATCAGGCGAAGGCCGAAGCCGAGAAGAAGAAGCACCAGTACGACGAGTTCGTGAAGGCCGCCGAAGATCTCGCGAACAAGCGCGAGCAGGTGCCGATCGCGCCGCCTACAAAGGCCGAAGACGAGTCCCCTCTCCCCCGTAGGGGAGAGGGACAGGGTGAGGGCGTGCCACAACCGAATCCAGCACCGGCGGGTGAGCCGAAGACGTAGCGCCTGAGGCCCCTCACCCCGGCCCTCTCCCCTACGAGGGGAGAGGGGGTTCTCAAGCGCGCGCTTGCGCCGTGAAGGTGAGCTGCTCGCCCGCGGCGTCGACCTTCACCGTGTCGCCCGGCACCAGGTCTCCGCCGAGGATCTTCAGCGCCAGCGGATCCTGCAGGTACTTCTGAATCGCGCGCTTCAGCGGCCGCGCACCGTACGTGGGGTCGTAGCCCTGGTCCGCCAGGAACTCGCGCGCCTTCGGCGTCAGCTCGATCGTCAGCCGCTTCTCGGCGAGCAGCTTCTTGAGCCGTGCCAGCTGCAGATCCACCACCGCCCCGATGTCTTTCCGCGTCAGCGCGTCGAACACGACGAGCTCGTCGATGCGGTTGATGAACTCCGGCCTGAAGTGCCGCTTCACCGCGTCGAGCACCTCGGCCTTGTCGCCACCCGCGCCGAGGTTCGACGTCATGATCAGCACCACGTTCTTGAAGTCGACCGTGCGGCCCTGGCTGTCGGTCAGCCGCCCCTCGTCGAGGATCTGCAGGAGCACGTTGAACACGTCGAGGTGCGCCTTCTCGAGCTCGTCGAACAGCACCACCGAGTAGGGCTTGCGCCGCACCGCCTCGGTCAGCTGCCCGCCCTCGTCGTACCCGATGTACCCGGGCGGCGCGCCGATCAGCCGCGCCACCGCGTGCTTCTCCATGTACTCGGACATGTCGATGCGGATCACGTTCTGCTCGTCGTCGAAGAGGAACTCCGCGAGCGCCTTCGCCGTCTCGGTCTTGCCGACGCCCGTCGGCCCGAGGAAGAGGAACGAGCCGATGGGCCGGTTCGGGTCCTGCAACCCCGAGCGCGCGCGCCGCACCGCGTTCGACACCGCCTCGATCGCGGCGCGCTGGCCGACGACGCGCGCAGCCAGCCGCTCCTCCATCTTGACCAGCTTCTGCACCTCGCTCTCGAGCAGCTTCGAGACGGGAATGTGCGTCCACTTCGCGACCACCGCCGCGATGTCTTCCGAGTCGACCTCTTCTTTGAGGAAGCGCTGCTTCTTCTGCAGCTCCGAGAGCCGCGCGTTGAGCTGGCCCGCCTCTTTCTCGAGCGAGGGCAGGGTGCCGAACTTCAGCTCTGCCGCCTTGTTCAGATCGCCCTGCCGCTCGGCGGCCGCCTGATCGTTGCGCGCGCGCTCGACCTTCTCTTTCACCGAGCGCAGCTGCTGAATGACGGCCTTCTCGGCCTCCCAGTGCGCCTTCATCGCCGTGAACTGCTCGTTGAGGCCCGCGACCTCCTTCTCGATCTGCTCGAGGCGCTCCTTCGAGTGCGGGTCGGTCTCTTTCTTCAGGCCCTGCTTCTCGATCTCGAGCTGCACGAGCTTGCGGCGCACGTCGTCGATCGGGGTCGGCATCGAGTCGATCTCGATGCGCAGCCTCGAGCACGCCTCGTCGACGAGGTCGATCGCCTTGTCGGGCAGGAACCGGTCCGAGATGTAGCGGTGCGACAGCATCGCCGCCGCGACGAGCGCGGGATCCTGGATGTGCACGCCGTGGTGCACCTCGTAGCGCTCTTTGAGGCCGCGCAAGATCGAGATCGTGTCCTGCACGGTCGGCTCGCCCACCATCACCGGCTGGAAGCGCCGCTCGAGCGCCGCGTCTTTCTCGATGTGCTTGCGGTACTCGTCGAGCGTGGTCGCGCCGATGCAGTGCAGCTCGCCGCGCGCCAGCGCCGGCTTGAGCATGTTGCCCGCATCCATCGAGCCCTCGGCTTTTCCCGCCCCGACGAGCGTGTGCATCTCGTCGATGAAGAGAATGATCTCGCCGTTCGACGCGGTGACCTCCTTCAGCACCGCCTTGAGGCGCTCCTCGAACTCGCCGCGGAACTTCGCTCCGGCGACCATCGCGCCGAGGTCGAGCGCCACCAGGCGCTTCTTCTTCAGCGACTCCGGCACGTCCCCGTCGATCATGCGCCGCGCCAGGCCCTCGACGATCGCCGTCTTGCCGACGCCGGGCTCGCCGATCAGCACCGGGTTGTTCTTCGTGCGCCGCGACAGCACCTGCACCGTGCGGCGGATCTCTTCGTCGCGGCCGATCACCGGGTCCAGCTTCCCGTTGCGCGCCGCCTCGGTCAGATCGTGCCCGTACTTCTCGAGCGCGCGGTACGTGCCCTCGGCGTCTTGCGACGTCACCCGCTGCGTGCCGCGCACGTCTTTCAGCACGCTCGTCACGCGGTCCTTCGTCAGGCCCGACGCCTTGAACACCTCGCCCACGCCGCCCTTGTCCTGCGTCAGCGCGATGAGCAGGTGCTCGCTCGACGTGTACTCGTCTTTCATCGCCTTCGCGGCGTCGTCCGCCCGGTCGGAGGTCTGGAGCAGCCGCTGCGAGAGCGTCGCGCCCGCTCCACCTTCGATGCGCGGGAAGCGCGTGATGAGCTCGTCGATGCGCGCGCTCACCAGCTTCGGGTCGACTCCGATCTTCTGGCAGATGGGCACCGCGATGCCGTCGCTCTGCGCGAACAACGCCTTCGCGAGGTGCTCCGGCTCGTAGCTCGGGTTGCCGGCCCGGCGCGCGAGCGTCTGCCCTTCCTGAACCGCCTCTTGCGCCTTCAATGTCAGCTTTTCCATCCGCATGACCTTGAACGTAAGGGCGGGGCGACCGCCGGCAAGCCTCGGGCCGCTCTTGGCGCAATGCGTCAAACCCCGCGGAAAAACGACGAGATTTCCGCGTCAGCCCCTTGTGCGCAGCTCTTGCGTCATCTATGAGCGCGCGCCTCTCAAGCACCTCAACGGGGGCGGTCTAAGAACAGTGGAAGCGCACGGCGGCTACCTCAGCCGATACGAAGACGTGGACGTGGCGTGGCTCTGGCGGCTCGGCCAGGCGGCGCTCCTCGACGAGGGCGAGAGCCCGGAAGACTGCGGCCTGCTCGTCACGGTGATGCCGGGTCCGCGCGTGGTGCGCTTCGCGTTCGACGGCCCGCACACCTACGGCCGCGCCGGAGCCCGCTGGTACATGACGCACCACGCGTTCGCGCGCCGGCTGTCGCAGCACCTGAGCAACGCGGTGCACGCGTACGTGTTCGACCCTGACGATCTCGAGCTCGTCGTCAGCTACGGCAACGGCCGGCACGTCGGCGGCGAGGCCCTGCGCTACGAAGACGCCGAGTTCCCCGACGACGACGACGACGACGAAGAGATCTCGTTCGAGCTCATGAAGAACAAGTGGCCCCTCGGCCACCTCGCCAAGGTGCTCGGCGTTCAGCGCGAGGAGCTCATCCGCCTGCCCCGGCAGAAGACGGCCCTGCTGGACCTCTCGAAGGAGGTACCACCGGGGCCGCTGTGGCATCTCTTTCCGCAGACGCTCACGCAGGCCCTCAAGCGGCACGAAGGCCCGCGCCCCTAAGGGGAAGGCGGCTGCGGGTCACCCCCGGCGTCGAGCCGGAGCGTGAGGTCGCGGATCCGATCTGACCGGTAGTAGCGCGACAGCATCAAGAGCCCGCCGGCGACCACCAGGCTCATCAGCATCGACAGGCCCGTCATGCCGGTCGCCCACAGCCCCTCGGGCCACCCGCCGGGCAGCTCCGTGCTCTTCGACAGCACGCGATCGAACGCCGCCCCCGCGCGCCGCGCGACCGCCGCCGCCTGCGCTCCGTCGAGCGTGCGCAGCACCGCCGTGATCAGCGTCGACGTCGCGAGCAGGCGGCGCACGCTCTCTCTCGGAGCGCCCCGCGGCCTCAGCATCCTCAGGCTCGACACGAACACGAAGGCCGAGACCGCCCACAGCCCGAGGAGGATCGCCGTTCGCGAGTCGCGCATCGACTCGAACGCCGAGAGCTGCGTGACGATCATCGCCTTGATCGCCTCGCGGTAGAGCTCGGGCTGCTTCTCGAGGCCGGGCAGGGTGCCCACCTGCAGCTTCTCGAGCTCCGACGGATCAGGCGGGTCGTACAGGGCGGTCATGCCCTGCGCCGCGCCGAAGCCGAGCATGCCCGACAACACCAGCGCGATGAACGTCACGCGCTTCATGCCGGTCGGAAGAGGCAGCTCGGTCATCGCGCCTACCGGGTCCGGCCCCTTCTCACTTCTTGCTCAGGTTCACGAACTTCAGCCGCAGGTCGGTGAGCAGGCTCTGGAACAGGCGCTCTTCCTCCGGAGTGCGGTTGCCCTTCGTCTTCCGCTCGAGCAGGTCGAGCAGGTCGAGGCTCTGCCGCGCGAGCTCGGGGCTCTTCGCGCGCTCGCCCGTCTCCGGGTTCGGCGCCTCGCCGAGGTGAATCAGCGCCGTCGAGGCGAGGCCGAGAATGAACGTGGAGAACGAGATGGGCCCTTCGGCGCCATCGCCCTGCATCACGAAGGTCTCGCCCCTCCGCTCAGCCACTCAACCCTCGTCTTCGTCGTCGTCGTCGTCGTCGATGTCGTCGACGTCGGCCATCGTCGCCTCGACCGGCGCGGCCTTGTCGGCCACGTCGGGCAGAGACTTGAGGTGCTTCTCCCACGCCTTGTCGTCGATTTTGCCGGCCCGCATGTAGCGCTCGGCCGTGCGCTTATCGAGATGCTTCGGATCGATCTGGTCAGACATGGAGACGCCATATAGCAACCCCTCGATGAGGGACAAGCTCCCGCGCGGTCTCTATGCGCTCTACGACGACTCGTACCCCGAGCGCGTGCTCGACGCCGTCGGCGGCGGCGCGCTCACCGTGCAGCTGCGGCTCAAGCACACCCCCGACCGCGAGGCGCTGAAGCTCGCCCGCACGCTGAAGGCGCGTGTCCCCGTGCTCGTCATCAACGACCGCGTCGACCTCGCGCTGCTCGCGGGCTGCGGCGTGCACGTGGGCCACGACGATCTGCCGGTCGCCGAGGCCCGCCGCGTGCTCGGCCCCGGCGCGCTGATCGGCGCCACCTGCCGCACGCTCGAGGAGGTCGAGCGCGCCGCCGCGGGCGGAGCCGACTACGCCGGCGTCGGCCCCGTCTTCGCGAGCCGCCTCAAGTCGCTGCCGCACCCGCTGCTCGGCGTCGAGGGCCTCGCCGGGATCTGCAGGCAGAGCCCGCTGCCCGTGGTCGCGATCTCGGGCATCGACGCGACGAACATCGCGTCGGTCGCGAGCGCGGGCGCGCACGCGGCGGCGGTGTCGTCGGCGATCTTCGCGAGCGACGACCCCGGACGGGCAGCCGCGTTGATGCTAAGTGAATGGAGCAGATGAGACCTCCGCACGGCCACGGGCATCATCCGCCGCGCAGGCCGAGCATCGCGATCACGCCGGACATCACGGCCATCACGAAGGAGGCGCCGCTCGCGAGGTACGATCTCAAGATCGCCTACGCCGACGCCGTGTTGCGCGCCGGAGGGCTGCCGTTCGTGCTGCCGTACTCCGACGATCGCGCCGTCATCGAGGCCTACCTCGACCGCGTCTCGGGCGTCGTCGTCACCGGCGGCGCGTTCGACATTCCTCCCGAGGCGTACGGCGAGACCGCGCGCGACGGCCTCGGCGCGCTCAAGCCCGGCCGCACCGCGTTCGAGTCGCTCATCATCCACGCGGCGCTCGCGCGCAACCTGCCCGTGCTCGGCGTCTGCGGCGGCATGCAGCTGCTCAACGTCGCGCTCGGCGGCACGCTGTTTCAGGACATCGGCAAAGAGATGCCGAACGCCCGCCCGCACGAGCAGACGCACGACCGCACGCAGCCCGCGCACCCCATCGACATCAAAGAAGGCACCGTGCTCGCCGACTGCGTCGGCAAGGGCCAGCTGATGGTGAACTCGACGCACCACCAGGCCGTGAAGGCCGTCGGCCCCAAGCTCGTCGTCACCGCCACCAGCCCCGACGGCGTCATCGAGGCCATCGAGGCGCCGTCGCACAACTTCGCCGTCGGTGTGCAGTGGCACCCCGAGCTGCTCATCGACACGGTGCCTCCGCACCTCGGGCTGTACAAGACGTTCGTCGCGAGGGCGCGAGAGCAGCGGCGTTGAAGCGCGTCGTGGCCATCGGCGGCCTCGACCCGTCGGGCCGCGCCGGGGTCCTCGCCGACGCCGCCATGATCCGCTCGCTCGGCGCCGAGGCGCTCGCCGTGGTCACCTGCATCACCGCGCAGGGGAACGAGCCGCTCTCTCGCCCCGTCGAGCCCGAGCTCGTCGCTGCCCAGCTGCAGGCGCTCGCCGGCGTCGACGCCGTGAAGATCGGCGCCGTACCCGACCGGAAGACGCTCGCCGTGATCGCGCGCTGGCTCCCGAAGCGGGTTCCCGTCGTCGTCGACCCGGTCACCGTCACCTCGCGAGGCCTGCGGCTCTCGACGCTGAAGCCCGAAGACTTCGCGCTGCTGCGTCAGAAATCCGTCGTCCTCACCCCCAACCACGACGAGGCTGGAGGTGTGAAAGCCTTGCGAGGCTTCGGCGCGATTGTCGTGAAGAGCTTCGCCCCCGGCGTGGACGCCGTTTTCACGGAGGGAAAGCGCCCGATCTGGCTGCGCGGCAGCGTGCTCGCCCGCTCGAAGCTCCACCGCGGCACCGGCTGCCGTTTTGCTTCAGCGATGGCCGTGGATCTCGCGAAGGGGCACACCGTCGCACACGCAGCCAGGGCCGCGAAGCGCGCCGTCCGAAAATTTCTTCAGACGCCTATACTCCTGCAAGTTTGAAGGGGCCTAAGGAGCCTCGCAAAATGCGCACGACTCATGGACTGCTCACGGCCGCGCTCGCGGTGGCGATCGCGGGCTGCGATTGCGGTGGCATCGGGACCAACACCGACGGCGGCGGCGGCAGCGGCGGCAGCGCTGCCGGCACCGGCGGCACGGGCGGCTCCGGCGGCACTGGCACCGGCGGCGGCAACACGCTGCCCGACGGCGGCCGGCTGCCTGATCCGACGGACCTCGACAACGACAAGAAGGACACCGACTGCGACGGCCTCAATGACGCCGAGGAGTTCGGCAACACCTACCCGGGCGGCATGCGCACCGACCCGGCGAACCCCGACACCGACGGCGACGGCGTCCTCGACGGGGTCGAGGCGGGCAAGGCGTCGTCGGTCGACACCATGTGCGGCTACCTGGGCGATCAAGATCTCAACACGCGCACGAACCCGACGAACCCCGACTCCGACGGCGACGGGCTGAGCGACGGTCTCGAAGACAAGAACGGCACCGGCCGCGTCGACCTGGCCGAGACCGACCCGACCAACCCGGACAGTGACTTCGACGGGCTCGACGACGGCGCCGAAGACGTGAACCGGAACGGCACCGTCGACCCGGGCGAGACCGACCCGTCGAAGCGCGACACCGACGCCGACTTCATCAACGACGGCGTCGAGAAGTCGACCACGATGACCGACCCGACGAAGGCCGACACCGACGGCGACACCTGCTTCGACGGCAACGAAGACTTCAACCAGAACGGCATGGTCGACACCGGCGAGACGAACCCGAACCTCGCCACCGACTGCGGCCCGGCGGTCAACCCCGACACCGACAACGACGGCATCCCGAACCGGCTCGAAGACCGGAACATGAACGGCACCGTCGACCCGGGCGAGACCGACCCGGCGAACCCCGACACCGACGGCGACGGCGTTCGCGACGGCGTCGAAGACGCGAACAAGAACGGCGTGCTCGACGTCGGCGAGACGAACCCGCTGCGCCGCGACACCGACTGCGACGGCCTGCTCGACGGCCCCGACATGGGCATGCTCAAGGGCGAAGACCAGAACGCCGACGGCCTCGTGCAGGCGACCGAGACCGACCCGCGCCGCCGCGACACCGACGGCGACGGCATCACCGACGGCGTCGAGCGCGGCCTCACCATGGCCACCCTCGCCGACACGATGAACTGCACCGGCGTGCCGGTCGACCTCGACCCGATGACGACCACCGACCCGACCCGCCGCGACAGCGACGGCGACGGCATCGACGACGGCGCCGAAGACACCAACCAGAACGGCCGCGTCGACACCGGCGAGCTCGACCCGCGCAACATGGCCGACGGCACCGGCCCCGCGGGCCAGGTGTGCACCGCGATGAACCTGCGCCCCGTCACGTTCCGCGCCGAGGGCACGCCCGACATCCAGCTCGGCCTGCCCGCGACGTTCACGGAGATCGCGACGATGAGCTCGGGCGGTCAGAGCCGCGGCCTCATCGGGTGGGACCCGACGAACCAGGTCGCGTTCATCGCCTGGCGGCAGACCGCGCCCGGCGCGAACGCCACCGCCGACGAGGCCGCCATCGAGCCGCAGCTCGACATGGTCGGCGCGCTGACGAACCCCACGACGCAGACCTTCACGAGCTGGGACGGCGTCGGCGCGGTGCAGGCCTTCTATACGATGGCCGGAGGCGTCGACATCAAGAACCGGGCGAACGCCATCGCCACCGCGCTCGTCGGCAGCGGAGCCGGCGCGCTGGCCGGCGCCGGCGGCGTGAACGGCCCCTTCCAGCTGCAGGTCGAGTACCTGCACCGCGTGAACACCGTGACGATGGCGCAGTACACCGTCGTCATCGTCGCGATGCGGCCGGCGTCGATGATGGGCGAGGGCGCGATGTTCACGATGAGCGACACCGCCGGCGGCTCGGCGGTCGCGCAGTTCGGCGACGCGAACGCGATTCAGTGCGAGACGTTCAGGCCCTCGAGCGGCAAGGTCGACTTTCTCTTCGTCGTCGACGACAGCTGCTCGATGGTCGACTCCCAGACGGCGCTCGCGAACGCGGCGACGGCCGTGGCGGCCGCGCTCAACAACTCGACGCTCGACTACCGCATCGCGCTCGTCACGACCGAGTACCACCTCACCGGCACGAGCGGGAACCGCAGCATCCGCCGGGGCTTCACCACCAACATCAACCAGTTCCGCGCGTGGCTCACGCAGAACAGCACCTGCTCGGGCGGCAACTGCAGCCTGGTGATGCCGGTGCCGGCGTGCGAGTCGAACCTCGGCAGCGAGAACAACGGGGCGAGCGGCGGCTGCTGGGTCGGCACGGGCGGCTCGGGCACCGAGGGCCTGCTCGGGGCGGCCCGAAAGGCCACCGACGACGTCATGAACGGCATGCCAGCCGATGGCGGCGTCGTCGTGAACAAGGCGCGCAGCGACGCGCAGCTCGTCGTGGTGCTGCTCGGCGACGCCGACGATCAGACGAGCGGCTACACCAGCACCGGCTCCCCGCGAGAGAACATCACGAACTTCACCCAGTACTTCACCGGCACGGGCACCACGGCGCTGACGCGCAACCCGTCGGGCCGCAACATCCCCGTGCACGGCATCGTCTGCCCCGCGGGCGCGAACTGCAACTCCGAGACGCAGAACAACCCGCAGCGGCACGCGCAGGTCATCGTGGCGACGGGCGGCATTCGCGGCGCCATCAACGACGCGATGTCGATCACGGCGTCGATCAACGCGATCGTGACCTCGACCATCGGGGCGGCCGGCTACCGCATGCAGAAGCCGCCCATCGGGGCGTCGGTGAAGGTCGCGATGGACTCGGTGCTCGACATGGCGATGTGCAACCGCAACGACATACCGCGCAGCCGCGTCAACGGCTTCGACTTCGACGGCGTGAACCGCACGATCTCGTTCTTCGGCGCCTGCCGGCCCTCCGGCACCTCGATGGCCGCCGCGGTGAGCTACCGGTACTGGCTCGACACGACCCCGAACCAGGGCGGCAACCCACCGCCGTGCTCGATGGACACGATGTTCTACGACCCGATGGACCCCGACTTCTGCCGCGGGCGCCTGCAGTGCAACCTGCTGACGAACGTCTGCGAGTGCCCGTCGAACTGCGGAGGCATGGCCCCGCCCGGCAAGGTCTGCAACCCGAACCGGCTCGTCTGCGACTTCGTCTGCACCGCAGACTGCGGCGGCACCTGCAACGGCTACCAGATCTGCAACGTCACCGACTGCACGTGCGAGTGCGTGCAGACCGCGACGTGCGCGCCGGGCTACCGCTTCCAGAACGGCGCCGGAGTGTGCGGCTGCGTGTGCGACACGAGCCAGCTCGGCTGCGGAGCCACCTACGACGCCGACCCGAGCACCTGCTCGTGCGTGTGCAAGCAGGGCTGCGGCGGCTGCGGCGCCGGGCTGGTCTGCAACCCGTCCACCTGCAGCTGCGGCGTCGGCTCTCCCGGGTAGTCGCGCAACACACCCACGTATTTCCCGGGCGAGGTCGCTAGAATGCGCCCCTCCATGCGTTCAGCGCTGCTGAGGGGCCTCGTCGTCTGCTCGCTGTTCTCCCTGGCGGCGTGTGAGTGCGACACGTCTCCTCCCGGCGGCAACCCCGGCGGAGGCACGGGCAGCACCGCCGGCTCCGGCGGCTCTGCCGGCTCCACCGCGGCCGGCGGAGGCAGCGCGGGCAGCGGCGCCACCGGCGGCGGCAGCGCCGTCGGCGGAGGCTCGGCGACCGGCGGCGGCATGAGCGGCGACGGCGGCTGCGGGCTCGTCACGTGCGCGAGCGCGAACGCGAACTGCGGCCCGATCGGCGACGGCTGCGGCGGCATCTTGAGCTGCGGCGGCTGCCCGCTGCCCACCACGTGCGGCGGCGGCGGCGTGCCGAGCCAGTGCGGCGGCGACGCCGGCTGCGTCGCGCGAACCTGCACGGACCTCGGCGCCGAGTGCGGCCCGATGAGCGACGGCTGCGGCGGCCTCCTCAACTGCGGCCCCTGCACGCTGCCCGAGACGTGCGGCGGTGCGGGCATCAACGCGCGGTGCGGCCTGTCGGGCGTGAATTTCCTCGACGGGGGCGTCTGCGTGCCGACGACGTGCGCGGCGTTCGGCGCCGAGTGCGGCGTGATCGGCGACGGCTGCGGCAACGCGATCTCGTGCGGCAGCTGCGACGGCGGCGTGTGCGGCGGCGGCGGGGTGCCGTACCGCTGCGGCGGCGGCAACAGCTGCACGCCGCGCACCTGCGCGCAGCTCGACGCCGGCTGCGGCATGGTCGGCGACGGCTGCGGCAACGTCATCTCGTGCGGCATGGCGTGCGCTCCGCCGTTCACGTGCGGCGGCGGCGGAGTGCCGAACCAGTGCGGCGGCGGCGTCACCTGCGTGCCCCGCACCTGCGCCGACGCCGGCGCGACCTGCGGCAGCATCGGCGACGGGTGCGGCAACATCGTGACGCCGAGCTGCGGCACCTGCATGACGGGCACGTGCGGCGGAGGCGGCATCCCCAACCAGTGCGGAGGCAACAGCCCGTGCGACGCCGGTACCTGCGCGTCGCTCGGGGTGAACTGCGGCCCGGTCGGCGACGGCTGCGGCAGCATCATCATGTGCGGCGGGTGCACCGACGGCGGCACCTGCGGCGGCGGCGGCCAGCCGAACGTCTGCGGCGGCCCACCGCCGTGCGTGCCGCGCACCTGCGCGCAGGCGGGCGCGAACTGCGGCCAGGTGAGCGACGGCTGCGGCGGCCTCACCGCGAACTGCGGCGCGTGCGACGGCGGCGACATCTGCGGCGGCTCGGGCACCCCGAGCGTGTGCGGGTCGGTGCCGTTCGACGCGGGCGCGTGCGTGAACCTGTGCCTCAACCAGGCGCTGTGCACGCCGACGACGAAGACGAAGCTGTCGGGCGCGGTGCTCGCCCCGACCGACCCGGCCGCCGGCTACGGGCAGCCCGACCCGATCCCGGGCGCGCTCATCTACGTGCCGAACGGCACGGTTCAGCCGTTTCCCGACGGGGGCGTGACGTGCGACCAGTGCTCCGCCGGGGTCTCGGGCAGCCCGCTGGTGTCGACGACATCGCTGCTCGACGGCGGCTTCGTGCTCGAGAACGTGCCGTGCGGCCCGGGCGTGAACGTGCCGGTCGTGATCCAGCTCGGCAAGTGGCGGCGGCAGGTGACGCTGTCGAACCTGACGTGCTGCCAGGACACGCGCATGACGCCCGATCAGACGCGGCTTCCCCGGCGCCAGGCCGAGGGCCACCCGAACGACAACATCCCGCTGATCGCCGTGGTGACGGGAGACGCCGATGCGATCGAGTGCATGTTCCCGAAGATCGGCATCGCGCCGAGCGAGTTCTCGCTTCCGAACGGCAACGGCCGCGTGCGCTTCTACCGCGACGACGGAGCGAACTTCAGCACGGGCGCGCCGAGCGCCGCGACGCTGTACGACAATCTCAACGAGATGCGGAAGTACGACGTCATCGTGATCGACTGCGTCGGCAACGAGCAGGTGAAGTCGATGACCCGGCGCGCGAACCTCGAGGCCTACGCGAACGCCGGCGGCCGCGTCTTCGCCAGCCACTTCGCGTACGTGTGGCTGTTCGGGCGCGCGCTCGACCCGAACGGAAACAACGTGGCGAGCAACATCTCGTTCACGAGCACGGCGACGTTCAGCCCCGGAGCGTCGTCGCCGCCCAACCAGGACGGCTACGTCGACATCTCGTTCCCGAAGGGCCAGCAGTTCGGCGAGTGGGTGCAGCTCGTGAACGCCCAGGCGGCGACCTCGACGCCCGCGGTGCCGCGCATCCGCGTGCTGACGGTGCGCAACGACATGACCTCGGTGAACGCTCCTGCCCAGCAGTGGGTGTACGGCACGAGCACGGTGCCGGCGTGCACTCGCGCGAACTGCACCGGCACGAGCGGTGGCCGCACGCCGCTCAACTACACGTGCGGCAACCCCGTGCAAGACGGCTGCGGCACGACGTTGAACTGCGGCGGGTGCCCCGGGGGCCAGACGTGCGGCGGCGGCGGCACGCCGGGCTCGTGCGGCACGGGTGGAACCTGCGTGCCGCGCACCTGCGCGTTCTTCAACTTCAACTGCGGCACGTTCGGCGACGGCTGCGGCGGGACCATCACGTGCGGCACGTGCCCGATACCCCAGATCTGCGGCGGCGGCGGCCAGACCGGGCGGTGCGGCGGGCCGACGGCGACGATTCCGCTCGAGTACACGTTCAACACCCCGACGACCGCGGCGCCGGCGAACCAGTGCGGCCGCGTGCTGTTCAGCGACTTCCACGTCATCAACGCCTCGAGCGGCGGCGCCACCTTCCCGAACCACTGCTCGGTGAGCGCGATGAACGCGCAGGAGAAGGTGTTCGAGTACCTGCTGTTCGATCTCTCGTCGTGCATTCAGCCCGACGTGCCTCCGCCGCAGATGTGCACGCCGCGCACGTGCCCGCAGCAGGGCATCAACTGCGGCCCGGCCTCGGACGGCTGCGGCAACGTGATCCAATGCGGGCCGTGCACCGACGGCGGCACGTGCGGCGGCGGGGGCCTGGCCGGCGTCTGCGGCTCGCCGTGCACGCCGCGCAACTGCGCGCAGCTCGGCGCGAACTGCGGCTTCCAGGGCGACGGCTGCGGCGGGGCGGCGAACCCCGACGGCGGCGTGTGCGGCGTGTGCACCGGCGGCCAGACGTGCGGCGGCGGCGGCACTCCGAACGTGTGCGGCGGCGGCACCTGCCAGACGCGCACGTGCGCGCAGCTCGGCTTCAACTGCGGCACGCAGACGAACGGCTGCAGCGGCTCGCAGAGCTGCGGCATGTGCACGCCTCCGCAGACGTGCGGCGGCGGCGGGGTGCCGGGCGTCTGCGGCGGCGGCATGAGCTGCTCGCCGCTGTCGTGCGCTGCGCAGGGCTTCAACTGCGGCATGCAGGGCGACGGCTGCGGCATGACGCAGGACTGCGGCATGTGCACGCCTCCGCAGACGTGCGGCGGCGGCGGTCAGCCGGGCGTCTGCGGCGGCGGCGGCATGTGCACGCCGCGCACGTGCATGCAGCAGGGCTTCAACTGCGGGCTCGCGGGCGACGGCTGCGGCGCGCAGATCGACTGCGGCCCGTGCCCGACGGGCCAGATCTGCGGCGGCGGCGGGCCGAACATCTGCGGAGCCGCGATGTGCACGCCGCTGACGTGCGGCGGCCAGGGCTTCAACTGCGGGTTCGCGGGCGACGGCTGCGGGAACCTGCTGCAGTGCGGCCCGTGCACTCCCCCCGAGACGTGCGGCGGCGGCGGGACTCCGGGCCGCTGCGGCCAGCCGCCGTGCACGCCGCGGACGTGCGCCGCGGCGATGGCGAACTGCGGAGCGCTCGCGGACGGTTGCGGCGGCATCCTCGATTGCGGCGTCTGCATCCCGCCGCAGACGTGCGGTGGCGGTGGAACCGCGAACGTGTGCGGCGGCCTCATGTGACGGCGGGCGAGGGGGTTCGCGAGAGCCTTGGTGCGGGGGGCGACAGCAGAGCGAGCCGCTACGGCATGCACATGAGCGTCGAGCACACGCCCATCGCGCCGGCGTCGGGCACGTTGCACATCTGCCCGTTGCAGCTCGGCTCGGCACAGTCGCGCTTCCCGTTGCAGTCGTTGTCGAGCCCGTCGCGGCAGTAGATGCCGTTCTCGGCCACCTGCTGCATGCCGTTGCAGCGGCACTGGCCGCCCGCGGTGCACGTGTAGAACAGCGGCGACGGCGTGCAGACCTCGTCCAGGCAGTCGGGGTCGGCGCAGTCGGCCATCATGTCGCCGTCGTTGTCGTACTGATCGCTGCACAGCGACTCGCGCTTCACGCCGTTGAGCCGGCAGAGGCAGCCGTACCCGCACTCGATGCCCTCGCAGTCGGAGTCGAAGCAGTCGATCATCGCATCGCCGTCGTTGTCGGCTCCGTCGGTGCACGACACCTCGGACTTGCCGAGGGCCTTGCACGCGCACCCGGTGCCGCAGAAGCGCCCCTCGCACTCGGAGTCCTGGCAGTCGGTCGTGCCGTCCATGTCGTCGTCGGTGTCGTCGGAGCAGTTCGTCTCGCGCCGCTCCATGCACGTCGTGCCCTGGCACACCGCCGGCGCCACGCAGGCGTTGCCGCACCGCCCGCAGTGCAGCGGGTTGTTCACGAGAATGAAGCCCTCGTCGATGCGGCCGTCGCAGTTGTCGTCGCGGCCGTTGCAGATCTCGGTCGTGCTCTCGACGTCGACCACGCCGTTGCAGTCGTTGTCGATGCCGTCGCCGCAGATCTCGTCGCCCGTCTTGAAGCAGCAGTACCCGGGCGAGCCCGCGCACACCCAGCCGCCTCCCGCGCAGTCGGCGGTCGTCGTGCACGAGTACGTGCCGTCGTTCGGGAAAGAGACCCGGCACGCTGAGCAGACCAACACCAGCGCGACTGTGAGTGCCCTCCGCAAGCGGCGGCAGAGTACCACGCCGAAGGCTCAGGGCTCGAAGACGAACTTCTGGGCCGCCGTCTGCAGCGCCCGGTAGCTCTTGTGCGCCTCGCGGAGCAGGTCTTCGCTCGAGCGCACCCGCTCGTGGGGAAAGATCGCACCCCCGATGCGCAGCTTCGGGGTGATCGGCCCGGCCGAGCTCTCGGCCGTCACCGCGGCGCACACCGACCACAGCCGGTCTGCGACCACCTTCGCGCCCTTCAGGTCCGTCTCGGGCAGCAGCATCACGAACTCGTCGGCCGACATGCGGAACAGCCGGTCGGCGCCGCGCAGGGCGCCCTTGATCTCCTGCGACAGCCGGCCGAGGTACTGATCGCAGCTCTCGCGGCCGAGCGCCTGGCGCACGCCCTGGTAGTCGTCGAACCCGAACATCAGCGCCGCGGCCGGCCGCCCGTAGCGCCTCGATCTCGCGAGCTCGCTGTCGAGCGACGCCTTGAGCTGCGAGTAGGTGCCGGCGCCGGTCGCCGGGTCGAGCGCCCGCAGCTGCTGCAGCTCTTCTTCGGCGGCCTCGAGGCGGGCGCGGTACTCGCGCACGAGCAGGGCGGAGTGGATGCGCGTCTGCAGCTCGATGAGCTTGAAGGGCTTCGTGACGTAGTCGTCGGCGCCGAGCTCCATGCCGCGGATCTTGCCGTCCATGTCGCCCATCGCGGTGAGGATGATGACCGCGAGCTCCTTGAAGCGGGTCTCGTCGCGCAAGGCGCGCAGCACCTGGAAGCCGTCTTTGCGCGGCATCATCAGATCGAGCAGCACGAGATCGGGCGTCGACTCGTGAATGAGCGCGAGGCCCTCGATGCCGTCTTCGGCGAGCCGCACGGTGTAGCCGGCGGTCTCGCACAGATCCTTGAGCAGGTTGCGCGTGTGCTCGTCGTCGTCCACCACGAGCACCGACTTGTTGCCCAGCTTCTCGACGGCCGCCGGCTTCACGCCGGGGCCCCGCCGCCCTGCCAGTCGCGGGCGCGGCTCTCGAAGCGCGTGTACTCCGACAGGAACATGAGGTCGATGGAGCCTACCGGACCGTTGCGCTGCTTGGCGATGATGAGCTCGACCGGCATCACCGAGCGCATCGGCTGCGGGGCGCCGTCTTCCTCGCCCGAGTCGTCCCGGTGGATGAACATCACCACGTCGGCGTCCTGCTCGATCGCTCCCGACTCGCGCAGGTCCGACAGCATCGGCTTGCCGCCCTTGCGCTCCTCGACCTTCCGGTTGAGCTGCGACAGCGCGATGATCGGCAGCTCGAGCTCCTTCGCGAGCTGCTTGAGCGAGCGGCTGATCTCAGAGACCTCGAGCTGCCGGCTCTCGACGCGCCCCGACTGGTGCATGAGCTGCAGGTAGTCGATGACGATGAGCGACAGGTCGGGCTGCCGCTGCTTGAGGCGCCGTGCCTTCGCGCGCAGGTCGAAAGAGCCCAGCGCGCCCGACTCGTCGATGAACAGCTTCAGGTTGTACAGCTCGTTCGCCGCCTCCTGGAGCTTCTCTTGATCGTGCTGCGTCAGCCGCCCGCCGCGCAGCTTCTTCATGTCGACGCGCGCGCTGGTGGCGAGCAGGCGCAAGATGAGCTGCGTCGCGGGCATCTCGAGCGAGAAGATGCCGACGCTCTTGTTCTCGGCCTTCGCCGCGTGCAGCGCCATGTTCATGGCGAGCGACGTCTTCCCGATGCCGGGGCGCGCCGCGAGGATGATGAGCTCGCCGGGGTGCAGGCCGGTGAGCTGGTTGTCGAGATCGACGAACCCGGTCGACAGGCCGGTGATGCCGGTGCTCGACGCGCTCATCTTCTCGAGCAGCTCGAGCGCGCCCTCCATGAGCTCGGTCATGCCCTTGAGCTCGCCGGTGCGCTTCTTCTGGGCGATCTGGAAGATGCGCCGCTCGGCCTCGTCGACGAGCTCGCGGAGGTCGCCGGCCTCCTGGCTGGCGAGCTCCATGATCTCGCGCCCGACGCCCTGCAGGCCGCGCCGGGTCGCGCGATCTTTCACGATCTGCGCGTACTGAACCGCGTTGTGCGCGAAGGGGACCTGGAGATCGAGGCCCATCAGGTACGGAGGGCCTCCGACCTGCGCGAGCTGCCCGCGGATCTTCAGCTCTTCCGCGAGCGTGAGGTGGTCGATCTTCTGCTGCTTGCCGTCGAGCGCGATGACGGCCTGCCAGATCTGCGAGTGGGCAGGGCTGGAGAAGTCGTCTGCGCCGACGACCTCGGCCACGTTGGCGATCACCGCGTTGTCCGCGAGGATCGCCCCCAGCACTGCCCGCTCGGCGGACAGATCTTCGTGCACGACGGGAGTCATTTCGGCAGCGCGGATCTAGCAGGCTCGCGGCGAGCGAGCGAACGGCCCGAGGTCGACGACGAGCTCGGGCCGTGCAGCCGCTCACAGCCGATCAGGCCGTCTGCGCTTCGCCGGCGACCTCGACCTTGATCTTCGTGACGACGTCACGGTGGAGGCGAAGCTCGACGTCGAACTGACCCACGGTCTTGATCGGCTCGGGCAGGTGAATCAGGCGGCGGTCGATCTTGTGACCGGCCTTCGCGAGCGCCTCGGCGATGTCGAGCGCGGTGACCGAGCCGAACAGCTTGTCCTGATCGCCGACCTTCCGGCTGATCTTGACCGCGACCTCGCCCAGCTTCTTCGCCTGCTCCTGGGCCGTGCCCTTCATCTTCTGCTGGCGCAGCTCGATGACCTGCTTCTCGTGCTCGAGCTGCCGCACGTTGGCGGCGCTCGCGAGCATCGCGAGGTTGCGCGGCAACAGGTAGTTGCGCGCGTAGCCGTCTTTCACGCTCACGACCTCGCCCGACTTGCCGAGGTTGTACACGTCTTCTCTCAAGATCAGTTTCATGGCGCTCAGCCCTGCAGCACGAGGTAGGGGATGAGGGCGAGACCGCGGCTGCGCTTGATGGCCTTCGCCACCTCGCGCTGGTGCTTCGCGCAGTTGCCCGAGATGCGGCGGGGAATGATCTTGCCGCGCTCCGTGACGAAGTACTTGAGGGCCGACTGGTCCTTGTAGTCGACGTGCACGTTCTTGTCGGCGCAGTAGCGGCAGACCTTGCGGCGGCCGAACGCGCGGCCTCCGCGCTTGTCGTCCTCCATGCCTTCGCCGTTCTTGTCGCCGCGGCCGTTCTTGTCGTCGCGGTCGCTCCGCTCGTTGGTTCTCATCGCTCGTCTCCGCCTTCTTCGAAGCCCATGCCCTCGTCATCGTCGCCGTAGCCGCGGTACGCATCGCGCTCCGCGCCTCCGAACGTGACCTTGTCGTCGACGTCGCCGGCGAGCTTCACGTCTTCCTGAACCGGCCGGGACTCGGGGTCGATGTCCTCGGCGACCTTCACCGAGATGTAGCGGTGCACCTCGTCGAAGTTGCGCAGGTTGCGCTCGATCTCGGCGACCAGGCCGCTCTGGCCCAGGTAGGAAGCGTGGATGTAGATCGCGCGAGGCTGCTTCGCGATCGGGTACATCGTCTTCTTCTTGCCCCAGATGGTGAAGCGCAGGAGCTTGCCGCCCTCGCGGCTCACGATCCCACGGACCTTCTCTTTCACCTTGTCGACGTTGTCGTCCGTCAGGTCGGGCGAGACCAGAAAGACGGTTTCATACTCGCGCAGCTTCGCTGCGCTGCTTGCCGGCGAACCGGTTCCTGCTGCCATGTGTAGCCCCTTGGGTTGATTCAGCGGTGGTTCAACGAACCAGCGTTGATGCCCGTGTCAAACAGCCACGAGCGGGGAGTACTGCTCTTCGGAGGGGGGCCTCTTAAGAGGGTGGCCAAGGCCAAGTCAAGGGTGGTATCAGCCGCCGTCCCTCACCCTCGAAAGGGGCTGTGAAAATGCCGGCCGTGATGCTGTCGCTGTGCGCCGCAGTGGCTCTCGCTCAGGCCGATGCGGGTCCCAACGTCGCGCCTGTTCCCGCCGAGCCCGACAGCGCGCCGGCCGACGTCGACCGCTCGAGCGGACTCGAAGACGCGGGCACGGTGGGCGCCGAGGCGGCCGAGGCCGTCTCGGGCCCGGCGACGGCCGACCTCACCGACGCCGGCACCCCCTCGGTGCTGCCGTCGTTCAGCGACGACATCGACGGGAAGATCAGCGCGGCGCTCCGCCTCTCGCAGTCGCTGGTGTCGTGGTTCCCCATCGACGACCAGGGCAACTTCGCGGGGCCGAGGCCCTTCCAGACGCGCTTGCGCGTCGCGCCCGAGGTGCACTTCAAGGGCTTCGGCGCGCTCGCCGAGTTCGACGCCGCCACGGGCGCCATCGCCGGCAACCCGCCGCAGACGCTGCTCGCCGACCGCGTGCCGGTGCCGAACTTCCAGCCGATCGAGCTGCGCCAGCTGTACCTCGAGTACCGGTGGCAGAGCGGCATCTTCCGCCTCGGCCAGCAGACGCAGCACTTCGGCCTCGGCATGCTCTCGAACGCGGGAGCGCAAGACGCGCAGGCGGGCGACTTCGGCCAGCAGCACTTCGGAGCGATGGTCTACCGCGCGCTGCTCGCGGGCCGGCCGCTGTTCTCGCTGGGCGGCAACTGGCGCGCGCTCGAGGTGATCGCGGCGGCCGACCTCGTCTGGCGCGACAACAACGCCGACTTCAACCTGGGCGATCGCACGTTCCAGGGCGTCGCGGCGATTCGCATGAAGGCCGACGACGATCGCTTCGCGGGCTTCACGTTCGTGTACCGCCGCCAGCGGGCGATCGGCGCCGACGACGGCGGCCGGCAGACCGACGCGTTCGTGATCGACTTCGCCGGCAAGTGGGCGTTCATGCGGCGCGAAGATCGGTCGCTGAACGTCGGGCTCGAGATGGTCGGCATTCTCGGGACCACGACGCAGACGCGCACCGACGTCGCGCCGGTCTCGCAGGTGAGGCAGTTCGGAGCCGCGGCGAAGCTCAACTACCGGTTCCGCTCGCTGGGCCTCCTGCTCGACTGGGGCTACGCGTCGGGCGACCAGAACCCGTACGACGACAAGATCGAGGGCTTCCGCTTCGACCGCGACTACAAGGTCGGCCTCGTGCTGTTCGACCAGGTGCTCGGCTACCAGTCGGCGCGCTCCGGCTTCCGCGCGGCCGACCCGATGCTGACCGGCCAGCCGCCCGAGGGCGTGCACCTGTTGCCGACCGGCGGCTCGGTCTACAACGCGTGGTTCCTCTTCCCGCGCGTGCGGTACGGCTTCACCGACTGGCTCGACGTCTACGGCGGCCCGCTGTTCGCGTTCTCGACGGCGGCGCTGACCGACGCGTTCAGCACGAAGGTGAAGGGCGGCACGCCGCACAACTACCTGGGCCAGCCGCCCGGCAGCTACCTCGGCACCGAGCTCGACCTGGGCGTGCAGACGCGGTGGAGGCCGCACCGCCTGCTCAACATCACCGGCACGCTCGAGGGCGGCGTGTTCCTGCCGGGCGACGCGTTCCGGCAGACGCCCACGATGACGATGGGGCCCGTCGGGCTCGTGCGGCTGCGGCTGCAGGTCGCGCTGTAGAGCGGGTCGGCGGCCGGCGGGGTCGGCGGCCGGCGGGCCGTAAAATTGACGATCGATCGCGCGGCCTCACAATGCTCGAGACAGGCTCGTAGCGGCCTGTAGCTCTTCATTGGGAGGCTTCGATGCAGGACACGAACGGGATGACGGCGACGCACGTGAGCGCGCCGATGGAAGCAGACGCAGGGGCCAAGGGCGACGTCGTCAGCACGCACGTGCTGGTCGGCGAAGACCAGGTCGAGGCGCTGCGCGAGCTGTCGCGCCGCACGCGCGTCGCGCAGAGCGAGTACCTGCGCGAGGCGGTCGACGATCTGCTCGCGAAGTACCGCGCCGTGCTGGAGACGAAGCGGTGAGCCGCGGACAGCTGAGGAACCTCACCGGCTCGCGGCTGATCGCGAACGCGGCGCAGCTGTCGATCCGCGATCTGCGGCTGCGGCCGCTGCGCGCGATGCCCGAGGTGCCGCAGACGACGCAGTTCGAGTCGCCGCTCGAAGAGGCGCTGAAGCAGTACCTCGAAGCCGCGGGCGAGTAGCCCGTCCAGTCGACCGACGAACGCCCGTGCGGGTGGGGAGAGGGGAGGCGCTCGTCCGACGGCTACGGAGCTTCACCACGGACGCGGAGCTTCACCGCGGATGAAGTTCGATCGGCGTGTTCGGCGCCGATCGACTTCATGCAGTGAATTCAGTGGCCAGGGGCGGACTCGAACCGCCTACCTGCGGATTATGAGACCGCCGCTCTAACCAGATGAGCTACCTGGCCGTACTTTTCGTGACTGCTTTCACGACCCCGCGCTGACGTGCGAGGGCGCGCTTTCTACCTTCGTGTGCGCGAGTGTCGCAAGGGGTGGAACTTGCGGCGCTCGGTGCGGGCCCGTATCATTTCCCTCGTCCTGTACAAGGGCAATCCAGAGGGAAACCTCTGGTGCGCAAAGCCGCGGGGCCCGAAGCAAGGCCGGCCGTGACTGCCGTGGGAAGGCGGAAGTCGATCTCGCCATCTGTCCCAGGTTCCTCCCGTGCAGGAGCTTGGGACTTGTTGCTTCTGGGCTCTGCCGAATGGCCTGGAAGAAAGGTGGCGATGAAGGCCCTCGTTGTCGCAGTGGCGATGATGACTCCGGCGGTCGCTCTGGCGGTGGTCCCGACGTCGAGCGGCACGGTCTCTGGCTCCTCGATCGCGATCAACACCGACCTGGGCGATCAGAACGACCCCCACGTCAGCGGCGATCTCGCCGCGTACACCAACAACCTCAGCACGACCTCGGCGATCCGCTACTTCGACTTCATCTCGATGGTCGACGACCAGGTCCCGATGAACGTCGGCGACCGCGATCTCCTCTCGGACGTGAGCAACGGCCGCATCGCCTTCTCGCGCGTCACGAGCGATCGCACGGCGTGCATGGTCTACGACGTCGCTTCGCACGGCCTCACCGAGGTCGCCGGTGCTTCGGGCACGAACCGCCTCGGCGCCGCCCTGGGCGGGAACACGGTCGCGTACGTCGATCTTCTCTCGGGCGGCAACGACGTCTTCGTGGCCGCTCTTCCCGCGGCCGACATGCCGGTGAACGTCAGCCCGGCGGGCTTCGACCGCGACTTCAACCCGGCGGTGGCGCCGTCGGGCAATGCCGTCGTCTGGGTGCATGAAGACCCCGCGACCATGACGGACATCTACAAGGCCACGTTCAGCGGCGGCACGTGGACCACCAGCACCGTCATGGCCACGATCGACCCGGAGAACAACCCGGACACCGACGGTACGACCGTGGTCTACGACTCCGAGCGGTTCAACAGCGTCGCGGGCGGCGACATCTACCTGATGCCGCTGTCGGGCGTCGGCGTCGAGACCCAGCTCGAGATCGCCGGCATTCAGCAGAACCCCAGCATCAGCAACGGCGTCGTCGCGTTCGAGTCGAAGCTCAGCGTCGACTCGAAGAGCGACCTGTTCGTGTACCAGATCTCTTCGAACAAGCTGTTCCAGATCACCACGACGCCCACCATCGGAGAGACGCTGAACGACGTGACGGTGCTCTCGAACGGCGACGTGCGCGTGGTCTGGGCGGCCGACGAAGACAGCTCGCCGACGTCGCTGCACGACGTGCACGCGATGACGTTCTCGTTCCCGCTCGAGAACCCGGGTGGCGGTGCGGGCGGCGGCGGCGAGGCCGGTGGCACCGGCGGCGGCGGCGGCTCGGGTGGCGGCAGCGCCGGCTCGGGTGGCGGCAGCGGCACGGGCGGCGGCCACCACGGCGGCGGTCACCACCACCACAAGGTCAAGATCTGCCACGTGCCCCCGGGCAACTCGAGCAACCCGCAGACGCTCCAGCTCTCGTTCATCGGGGCGTGGAACCACCTCCACAACCACCACCGCGACTACCTCGGCCCGTGCCGCAACGGCGGCGGCGGCGGTCACCACGACGACGACGATGATGACGACGACGACGATGACGATGGCCATCACGGCGGCGGCGACAATGACGACGACGACGACGACGACGGCCACCACGGCGGCGGCGACGACGACGACGACGACTGCGGCCAGGGCCACCACCACCTCAAGTCCGAGCCGCCCGCGTCTGCGCAGGGCTGCTCGGCGACCGGCGGCCTCGTGCCGATGCTGTTCGGTCTCGTGCTGATGGCGCTCCTCATGCGCCGCCCGCTGTCCCCCGTCCGCGCGCGCAGGAAGTAGCGCGCGCTTTTCGCGGCTCGCTGCCCGGCGCGCCTGTTGTAACTTCCGGGCCGCCGTGAGCCGACTGAGCAAGAGCCTCGTCGCAGCGCTGGTTCTTCCGCTCAGCGCGCACGCCGAGCGGCTGGAGCTCCTCGGCCCCGACTCCACGGTCTCGCCCGACGGGTTCGACGTCGCGGTGCGGCTCACCGACGATCGAGGCAGGCCGCTCGACGCGAAGGGGGCCGCGCTCGAGGTGACCGGCGGCACCGCGGGGCCGCCGCGCGCCGAGGGGCCCGTGCGCGTCGTCACGATCACGCCCTCCGATCGCAGCGTGAAGGTGAAGGCCACCGCCGGCGCGGCGACTGCCACGAAGAGCTTCGCCGTGGGGCCGCCCGCCGCAGGAGTGAGACTCAAGCTCGAGCCGGCCGCTCCGGTGAAGAACCGCGACACGTCGGCCGAGCTCACCATCGAGATGCGCAACGCCGAAGGGCACCCCGACCCCGAGTCGGCGCCGCCGGTGCTGCGCGCGAACGTCGGCTCGATCGAGGCGCTGCAGAAGGTCGGCCCCGGCATCTACAAGGCGCGCTACGTGCTGCCGACCACGCGCTTCCCCGAGGTGGCGGTCGTGGTCGCGTTCTCGGCGTGGCCTCACCCGCAGTCGGTGCACGGCGCGTTCGGCGCGCTGCGCGTGCCGCTCGCCGCCGCGGTCGAGCTGCCGGGCAAGACCGAGGCGAACGCCGATCTCACGCTGCTCATCGCGAACAAGCCGTTCGGGCCGGTGCGCACGGGCCCCGACGGGCGGTTCAAGATTCCCATCGTCGTGCCTCCGGGCTACGGCATGGCGAAGGGCACCGCGGTCGACCGGCTGGGCAACAAGCGCACGAACCCGATCGATCTCGCGCTGCCGCCGACCGATCAGCTCGCGTGCGTGGTGAGCCCCACGCAGCTGCCCGCCGACGGCCAGTCGCGCGCGCGCGTGCTGTGCGCCACGTCGGACCCGTACGGCAACATCGCGACCGGCGCGAAGGTCAGCTTGAGCTCGATGCGCGGCCGCCTCTCGGCTCCGCGGCTGCTCGACAACGGAGTGTCCGAGTGGACGTGGATCGCTCCGGCCGAGCTCGGCGACGGCAAGGAGGAGCTGTTCGCGGTCTGGAAGCAGGGCGCGATCTCGGCCCGCGAGGATCTGCACGTGTCGCTCGTCCAGGGCCCGGCCTCGAGCGCGACCGTCAACGCCTCCGACACGTTCGTGCACGTGGGCGGCTCGCTGCCGTTCACCGCGGTCGTGAAGGACGCGCAGAACCGCCCGCGCGCCGGAGCGAACCTGGCGCTCGTCTCGGGCGTCGGCGCGCTGGAGGACGTGAAGGAGACGGCGCCCGGAAAGATCGCCGCGCGCTGGCGCTCGCCCGGCGACGTCGAGGTCGGCGCCACGGCGCTGTCGGTGCGCGCGTGGGGCCCGAAGGGGCTCGAGCCCGGCCGCATCGCGTGCTGGGCCGAGGGCGGCCGGCTGTTCGCCGCGGTCACCGATCTCGCCGGCCTCCCCGTGCCGTCGCAGCCGCTCAAGGTCGGCGCGCGCGACGTGATGACCGACGACGAGGGCGTGGTCGATCTCGGGCCGATCGGCGCCGACGTCGATCTCTCGGTGCGGCACCGCGACTGGCCGGGCCTGAGCGCCGGGCTGCACGTGCGCGAGGGCGGCAAGGTCGTGTTCCCGCGCGCGACGCGGCCGGGCTCGGCGCCGGCGAGCCTCGAGGTGACGCTCGCTCCGAAGGTCGAGGTCGTGGTGCGCGTCGCGGTGCAGGGGCACAAGGTGTCGTACTGGGCCGAGACGGTGGACGGGCAGCTGCTCGAAGACCGCCCGCTGCAGGTCGAGCTCAGCCAGGGCAGGGCGGGCCCGACGACGAAGGCGGCCGGGCGGCAGCGGTTCGAGGTGACGGGCCTGAAAGGGCCGGCCACGGTGTCGGTCGTCGACCCGGAGACGCAGATGTTCGTCATGGCCGAGGTGAGGCCGTGACGGCCGCCGGGTGGCTGGTGCTCGCGTTGAGCCAGCTGCCCGCTCCCGTCGACCCGGGCGCGCTGGCGGGGCGGGTGTGCGTCGATGAAGATCAAGACGGGCGCTGCTCGGCGTCGGAGCCCGGCGTCTCGGGCGTGCGCGTGCTGCTCGAGACCGGGCACTGGGCGGTGACCGACGCGAAGGGCCGCTACCACTTCGCGGCGATCGAGGGCCGGCGCTTCGACCCGCTCGAGGGCGAGACGCACCCGCGCCTCGTCTATGGCCGGCACCGCATCAAGCTCGACCCGCTGACGCTCGACGAGGGTGCGAAGGTGGTGCCGAAGGGGGCGACGGTCGAGGTCCCCGTCGGGGGCCTGGCGACGCAGGACTTCGCGGTGACGGTCGCCGAGCGCGAGGTCGCGACGGTGCGGAAGGCGGCGAAGGCGCGGCCGCGCGGCGAGCTGCTCCCGAAGGGCTTCCGCGTTCAGCTCGCCGGCGAGGTGTCGGCGGGCGAGCGGGTGTGGGTGCAGGGGCGCGAGGCCGAGGTCGACAAGGCGGGCGTGTTCCACGCGTGGGTCGAGGTCGGCGACGGAAGGAACCGCGTGCCGATTCGCGTCGAAGCGGCGGGGAACCGCTCGCGCTTCTACCTGCAGACGGTCGAGATCGTCCGCCGCGACGGCTCGGTGCTCGTGGTGCCGCGGCCGCCCGAGGCGGTGGGGCTCATCGGCATTCCCGCGTCGGCGACCGGCGGCGTGATCGTGGCGATCGAGGCGCCGGTCGGCACGCGGCTCGTCGTCGAAGGCGTCGCGGTCGAGCTGCCCGAGTCGCGCCGGCTGTCGGTGCCGCTGCCGCCGGGGAAGAGATCTTCGCTGAAGCTTCAGTGGACGACGCCGGGCGGCGAGCTCGTGGAGGACGAGGTGCGGCTCGAGGCCGCGAGCGGCATCAGCGTGTCGGGCCTCATCGATCTCGAGGGCAGCGTGCGGCTCGACGGCTCGCCGGCGTTCGGGCTCGCCGGGCGCGGGGCGGCGGCGCTGCGCGGGCGACTGCTCGGGTTCGACTTCTCGGGCGAGTTGGACCTCCGCGACGAGGACTTCCGCCGGCTGAACGGGGCGCAGCCCGCGAGCGCGTTCGTGCCGCGCGACCTTCGCGTGTTCGAGCGCGCGATTCCCGCGATCGAGCAGCCGCCGCAGTGGGCCGACGACTCGGTGGTCATCACCGAGAACCCGGCGGGCGCGCGCCTTCGGGCCGAGGTGTCGCGCGAGGGAGTCGGCCGGCTCGGCTTCGGGAGCTACCGCGCGGTGCAGGGCGCCGACGCCGAGGTCGGCCGCATGCACCGCAGCCTGACCGCCGCGTACCTCGAAGCGCAGACTCCGCAGGAGCTGATCGTCCGCGGCGGGGTGCGCGGCTTCTACGCTCCGAACGCGGCCGACGTCGTGCTCGGGCAGTCGCTGCGGCAGCGGCACGATCGCTTCGAGCCGACCGGCGGCAGCCTCTTCTACCTGTCGGCGATGGCGGCAGAGGGCAGCGAGCGCGTGCGCATCGAGTACCTCGACGGCATCACGGGGCTGCCGATCGGCGAGAGGCACCTGAGGCGCGGAGTCGACTACTCGATCGACAACCGGCAGGGCCGCATTCTGCTGTCGCGGCCGCTGTGGGCGTTCGACGGCGACACCGGGGCGTCGGCGGCGAGCCCGACGGCGTCGCGGCAGGCGGTGCTGTGGGTCGACTACGAGACGGTGGTGGCGGCGGCGCCCGACGGGCGCGCGCTGGGCGGCGAGGTGACGCTCGGAGCGGGGCCGGTGCGCATCAACGCGGGCGCGGTGAGCCAGGCGGGCTCGCTGCTCTATCGCGGCAACGCGTCGGCGAAGCTGGGGCCGGTGTGGCTCGGCGTCGAGGTGGGGCGCAGCGTGGGGCTCGGCACGGGCGTGACGCTGCAGCTGTCGGACGACGGCGGGCTCTCGTTCGCGCCGGTGCCCGACGTGACCGGGCTGCCGCAAGAGGGCCTCGCGATCACGGCGCGCGCGCGGGGCAAGATGTTCTTCGGGAAGGGCAGCTTCGACGCGGCGTGGCGCATGCGCAGCGCGGGCTTCGTCGACGCGCAGCACCTCGATCTCGTGCCGTTCCGCCAGTGGGGGCTGCGCTTCGAGCAGCCGATCGCGAGCTTCGTGATCGGCGGTCACTTCGACGACCGCGTCGGAGCGGACCCGCGGTTCATGTTCAGCACGACTTCGATTCACACGCGCGTGATCGGCGGGTTCGCCGGCTACGAAGGCCAGCGCTGGGGCGTGCGGCTCGAGGCGCGAGACGTCGAGCTCGACACGACGGGCCGGACGTCGGTGGGCGTCTCGGGCCGGTTCGCGGTGACCGACTGGTTGACGCTGCGCGCGGGTTACCGCCAGCGGCTGCTCTCGCGCAACGGCGGCATCGACGACACGTTCGCCTCGGCGGGCTTCGACCTCAAGCCGACGCAGGCGATCACGCTCGGGGTGCGCGGCGGCTGGGGCCCTGGCTTGGGTCCCCAGGTGTGGGGGCACACCGCGATTCAGCGCGGCGACGAGGTGTTCTACGGGGGACACGCGCTCGACCTCGACGCTCCGGCGCTCGGCGAGCACCGCGTGGTGACGGGCGCGCGCAAAGAGGTGGAGCCCGGCACGTCGGTGTACGTGGAGGACGCGGCGGCGCACGACGCGACGAGCCTGCGCATGTCGCGCGCGGTGGGGCTCACGCAGGCGCTGCCGCTCGGGCTCTCGGTGTCGGCGCGGTACGAGCGCGGGGTGCGGACTCCGTTCGAGGAGATCTCGCTCAGGGAGCGCGACGCGGGCGGGCTGTCGCTGTCGTGGGTGGGCGCGCGGGCGCGGGCGTGGGTGCGCGGCGAGGTGCGCTCGGAGCGGAGCGGGGGAGCTCCGGAGCTCTTGCAGGGGCTCGCGTGGGGCGGCGGCGAGGCGCAGCTCACCGACGACCTGCGGGCGACGTTGAGCGCGCTGTTCTCGCACTCGACGTCGGGCGGTGGCTTGCGCGCGCGGCTGTTCGAGGGGGCAGCGGCGCTCGCGTGGCGGTTCACCATCGGCATGGCGGTGCTGCGGTACACGTTCCGCCGGGAGCTCAAGCCCGGAGACTTCGACGAGCTGTTCCGGCACCGGGTGTCGCTGCTCCCGAGCGTGCGGCTGTTCTCGCGCGTGACGCTGCACGGCGGCGCGCACCTTCAGTACGACAACGGCGGGCTGATGGTGATGGCGACGCTGCGGCCGACGGTGCGGGTGGTGGGCGGGCTGGAGCTCGGCGTGGAGGGGGCGATCACCTCCACCGCCATACAGGGGAGCCTGACCGCGCTGCGCGCCGAGGTGGGTTATCGCTTCGGGGACGCCTTTCTTCTGGCGGTCGGCGGGACGATCATCGGGTTCAACGGTCTCGATGCCATGCCTGCCGACGGGAATGCGAACCGGATCTACGTGCGCGCGGAGGCGGCCTACTGATGCGCGTGCGGGCGGCGATAGCGGTGGCGATGCTGCTGCCGGCCGGCGCGCGGGCGGACTGGCAGTCGACGCCGATCGCCGGGACGCCGCACGACATTCACGTGCTCGATGCGGGGTACTTCGTCGTGATGACGAGCACGGAGACGCGGCTGAAGCACTGCCCGCAGGGTGGCGTGTGCTCGGACGTGATGAGCGGTCTCGGTGTGGTGGCGGGCGCGGGGCTCGACCCGATGGGTTGTCTCTTCGGCGTCACGTTCGCGGCGTCGATCACGGGCTGCGGGTACACGGGCACGCTCAACGGGACTCCGAGCCAGTCGCACCGCCTGCGCTGCTTCGGCGGAGGCGTTTGCTCGATCGCGTCGCAGCAATCGGGCGCGCAGGCGCTGCTGCACAGCACGACGTCCCCTGGAAGCGCCCCGGCCTCGTGGCGCAGCGCGGGCATCGGGGGGACGGCCAACCCCGGCGCGACGCTGCCGCTGCACGCCATCACCGGCGCGACGGTGAGCAACGTGACCTACCAGCTCTCGGTCAGCGCCGGGCCGTCGTTCTTGATGGTGGTCGATGGAGGCTGGCTGCCGGCTGGCGCCTCGCTGCCCGGCACGTCGAACAGCGCGTTCGACGGCGTCCTCTTCCTGCGGCCCAACAACCACCTCGGGATGATCGCCGTGCTGAGCGATACGGCACCCGAGCGGGAGCGCTTCGGGACGGACGTGACGATGGGCGCCACCGGTGCGAGCGTCGACGCCGGCTGGGCGCCATCGCCGATCGCGTTCGACCCGGACATCGGCGGGCTCAAGTACCTCACGTACACGGAGCTCGGCGGCTCGAGCGCCGGCTTCGGCTTCGGCATGGGCTCGCAGCGCGACGGCGGGCTCATTCTCGCGGGGGCGGTGCCGAACCCGAACGCTCCGGGCATGCTGTGGGTGCCACGCGCAGGCGGAGTCGGCCAGCTGCCGGTCTCGTCGCAGCTGCGCGCGATCAGCTGCATCGACCCGACGTTCTGCGTGGCGTTGCCGGTCTCGGGGACCAACGTCTTCGTCTACTGGAACGACGACGGGTTTCTGACCGCGGCTCTTCGCGGACCTCCGGCGATCAGCGAGGGGACGTCGGTGCTCGTCGACGTCCTCGCCAGCGAGGGCGACGGGGACCCGTTCTGGATCGGCTGGGAGAGCGACGGCGGCCCCGTGTCGGTCGCGGGCCTCTCGGACGGCGGCACCTACAACCAGACGGTCGCGCGCGTGACTGCGGGAATGAACCCCGGCGGCACCTGCAGCCAGCAGCTGCCGATCACCGCGCTGCTGTCCGATGGCTGGGCTCCGCACGACCTTCGCGTCGCGCTCGACGGCGGCATGACGTACCTGCGCACCACGCCGGATCCGATTCAGCCGCTGATGGTGAACCCCGCGGCTGCCGTCGCCGGTCTCAGCGGCGTGACGGCGACGACGATCACGGGCACCTGCTCGGGCGAGCTGGACTGGCGGCTGCGCGGGCCGGACGCGGGCGCCATCACCGTCGCGGGCGCGACCGCGACGTATCTGCCGCCGGCGCACTACTGCGTGGCCGACGGCGGAGACACCATCGAGGTGCACGGGTGGATCGACGGCGGCTCGGTGACCGCGACGCAGTCGGCGTTCATCCGCATCGTGCCGTGGGGCGCCCCGAACGCGCCGCAGTTCGTCGCAGCGTCGCCCGCGATGCAATCGGCGCGCAGCACGGTGACGTACCCCTTCGTGCCGACGAACAGGCACGTGTGTGAAAGCGCGACGGGGTTCCCGGGCGTGGTGCCGGTGCTCGTCAGTGCCGGCGCGATGCCGCCCGTCATCGTGTCGGTGTCCGACGCCGGTCTCACGGTGTCGTCGACCGACGAGTGCGTCGACAGCATGGTGAACGCGCTGGTCCGCTACGACGTCGCCGGCGACACCTTCATGCGACCGTCGGCGAACACGCCGTTCGAGGTGAGGCTCAATCGCAACTTCGACACCATCGGCCCGGGCTCGCAGTTCTCGAGCGGCTTCCAGCTCGACGGCGGTGGCCTCGTCGCGCACGGTACCTTCAGCGTCGATGCGGGGTGCCAGCAGTTGCGCATGCTCGGCGCCGGAGTCGTCTTCACCGGCACCGTGGCGCTCGACGCCGGCGGGTTCCCGGTACCGGGGCCGTGGAGCACCGCGCTGCCGTCCACCTGCGGCGGCCCCGTGACGGCCACGGCGAGCCTGTTCGAAGACGGCGGCGTGGTCGCCACCGAGACGACGATGTTCACCGTGCCGCCGATCCTCGACCCGATCGGGCCGGGCTCGATGTTCTCGATGGGGCTGCAGGTCGACGCGGGCGGCGCCGAGGTTCACGGCCGCTTCACCGTCGACGCCGGGTGCGTCGCTCAGCGCGGGCTCACGGCGATCGTGACGATCACCGGGCCGACGCCCGCGGTCGTGGGGCCGTTCCCGGTGCCCGGGCTGTGGAGCCACGGGATCAGGAACGCCTGCAACGGGGGCATGTTCATGGCGAGCGCGACGCTCTACGAAGACGGCGGCATCGTCGCGATCGACCCGGGGCTGTCGTTCCCCGCGCTGCGGCAGGACGCCGGCGTCGGCCTGCTCGACCCACAGGAGCTGCCCGTCACGTGCGACGGCGTCGACAGCGACCTGACGGTTCTCCGCCTCGACGGCGCCTGCCCGCCCGGCTCCACGGCGGTGACTTGGACCCAGACGGCCGGCCCGCCCCTCGAGCCGAACGACGGCGGGGCGAAGATTCGCGTGCGCTCGGTCGCCCGCGGCCTCGACGGCCTCATCGGCGAGACGCTCACCTTCGACATTCTCAGCGACGCGATGGGCGGAAACGCCGCCCGCGCGACCCGGAGCGTCCTCCTCGTACCCGGCCGCTTCGTCACGCTCGCGCACCGCATCTCGCCCGAGGTGCCCAGCCGCGACGACGTCGTCACCGTCTCCGTCGACGTCCACAACACCGGCACCTGCCGCGTCAGCGGCGTAACGCTCGTCGAGGATCCCACGGGCCTGCGGTACATCGAAAACACCGCGCGCGTAGGCGGCACGCTGGTGCCCGGCACTGGCACCCCAACGATCGGCCCGTTCGATCTCGAGGCGGGTCAGACGGTGAAGGTGACGTGGCTCGGCAAGGCCACGCTGCAGTCGACTCCGCGCGCGCGCGGCAAGGCGTTCATCAACGGCCAGCAGGTCTCTTTGGACGAGCCCGAGCCGCCTGCGCCCACCGGATGCGGGTGCAGCTCGGGGCCGTCCGCGCTGCTCCTTGCGGGGCTCCTCGCTGCTCTCGGGCGCCGGCGCCCCTCACCCCGGCCCTCTCCCCTACGAGGGGAGAGGGAGGCTTAGGTTCAGCCCTTGGCCCAGGTCTCGAGCTGCGGCGCCTGGCCGAACGTCTCGGTGTAGCGGCGCACGAAGTCGCCCTTGGTGAAGCGGTGCTCCTGGCAGCCCTTGAGCTCCAGGCAGTACGTCGCCGTCAGGGCCGCGATGCGGCCGCACAGCTCGAGCGGGAAGCCGCGTGCGAGCGCGAACGCGAAGCCCGAGATGTACGCGTCGCCGCAGCCGGTCGGGTCGACGGCCGCCTTCGGCTTCGCGATCGGGATCTCGAGCTTCTTCTTCGCCTGGTTGTCGTAGATCCACGAGCCTTCTTCGCCGCGCGTCACGACCGTGATGGGCGCCGAGCCGATGAGCTTGTCCTCGGACCAGTCGATCGCCTTCGCCATCATGCCGAACTCGTAGTCGTTGCCGACGAGCAGCGAGCAGCCGTCGAGCCCCGCGAGGATCTGCTGCTTGTCGAGGCGCGGCGTCTGCTTGCCCGGGTCGAAGATGTACTTCACGCCGAGGCGCTTGCACTCCTGGGTGTGGCGCGCCATCGAGACCGGGTCGGTGGGCGAGATGATGGCCCAGTCGTCCTTCGTGAGCTTGAGGCTGTCGAGCGAGAGCTCGCGGGAGTGGTTCGCGGCGCCCGGGTAGAACGCGACGATCTGGTTGTTCGACTGGTCGGTGTTGATGAAGCACGACGCCGTGAACTCGTCGTTCACGATCTTGATGGCCGCGGTGTCGACGCCGAGCGGCTCGACGGCGCGCTTGTACTCCTCGAAGTCTTGCCCGGCCGACGCCACGAGCACGGGCTTCGCGCCGAGCAGCGCGAGGTTGAAGGCGATGTTGCCGGCGGTGCCTCCACGCAGGCGCTTCATGCTGTCGACGAGGAAGCTGACCGTCAGCATGTGAACCTTGTCGGGCAGGATGTGGTCCTTGAAGTGCCCGGGGAAGTTCATGATGTAGTCGTAAGCGAGTGAGCCGGTGACGACGATGCGCATAGGCGGCGGTGCATAGCGCAGGTCAGGCACCGATGGGAGCGACGTCCCGCGCCGCATGCACGATTCGCTCACGTTGCACGACCGGCCCTTTCTGTGCGCGAACGGGCACCCGATTCGCGACCTCTCGCTCGGCACCGTCCTGACGCGCTGATGGGTTGGGCCTGGGCCTGGGCCTGCGCAAGGGGAGATTGGGCTGGGGGAGATTGGGCAGGCCCATTTCGGCTCGCGATTCTCCCCGCAGTGCCCCCTTGGCCAATCGAACCGTGTGCAATTCCCCCCTGCGCAGGCCCAGGCCCAGGCCCAACCTGCCAGCGATCAGGCGGCGGCGGCGTCTTTCACGGGCGCCGCACCCTCGGCGTACACCGCCGCACCGGCGCGAAGCGGCGGGACTACTTCCCCGTGAAGACCTTGAGCAGCTTCTTGAGCGGGTCGTAGTGCTCGTCGACGACGCGCTCCTTGAGCGGGATGATCGCGTTGTCGGTGATGGTGATGTGCTCGGGGCACACCTTCGTGCAGCACTTGGTGATGTTGCAGTACCCGATGCCGTGCTTCGCCTTGAGATCGTCGACGCGGTTCTCGTCGTCGATCGGGTTCATCTCGAGCGCCGCGGTGTAGACGAAGAAGCGCGGGCCGATGAACTCCTCGTGCTTCGCGTGATCTCTCAGCACGTGGCAGACGTTCTGGCACAGGAAGCACTCGATGCACTTGCGCATCTCTTGCGGGCGCTCGATGTCGTCGTTGTGCACCCGCCAGGTGCCGTCGGCGGCGTCGGGCTTGCGCGGCTTGAACTTCTTGATCGTCTTCTTCACGCGGAAGTTCCACGACACGTCGGTGACGAGGTCGCGAATCGACGGAAACGCCTTCATCGGCTCGACGGTCACCGGCTTCGACAGGTCGAGCGTGTTGAGCCGCGTCATGCACATCAGCTTCGGCATGCCGTTGATCTCGGCGGAGCACGAGCCGCACTTGCCGGCCTTGCAGTTCCACCGGCAGGCGAGATCGGGCGCCGACTCGGCCTGGATCTGGTGGATCGCGTCGAGCACGACCATGCCTTCGCTGACCTCGGTGGAGTAGTCCTTGAAGGCACCGCCCTTGAGGTCGCCGCGCCAGACGCTGAACGTGGCCTTGCTCATCACTTCTTCTCCTGTTCGATGATGTCCTTGAGGTGCTGCGGCATCGGAGTCAGCGGCACGCGCTCGAGCTGCATCTTCCCGTCGGGGCCCTTGCGCACGACGATGTTGAACGTGCCGAAGACCTTCTCGTCTTTCGTGGGGTAGTCGTCGCGGAAGTGGCCGCCGCGCGATTCTTTGCGCTCGATCGCGGCGCGCGTCACCGCCTCGGCGCACGTGAGCAGGTTGCCGAGGTCGAAGGCCGTGTGCCAGCCGGGGTTGTACTCGCGGGTGCCGGCGATGCCGACGGTGTCGGCGCGCTTCTTGAGGCCCTCGATCACGTCGAGCGCCTTCAGCATCTCGTCTTCCTTGCGCACGATGCCGACGAGGGCCTGCATGTTGTCCTGCAGGTCGTACTGCACCTTGTACGGGCTCTCGGCCGACGCCCCGCGCTCGAACGGAGCGAGCAGCGCCTTCGCGGCCGCGTCGACCTGATCCTGATGGACCTGGGCGGCGCCGTTCGCCTTCGCGTACTTCGCGGCGTGCTCGCCGGCGAGCTTGCCGAAGACGATCAGGTCGGAGAGGGAGTTGCCGCCGAGGCGGTTCGCTCCGTGGAGGCCGCCCGCGACCTCGCCGGCGGCGAACAGGCCCGGCACGGTGGACATCTGGGTCTCGCCGTCGACCTTCACGCCGCCCATGATGTAGTGCGTGGTCGGCCCGACCTCCATCGGGGTGGTGGTGATGTCGAGGTCGGCGAGCTGCTTGAACTGGTGGTACATCGACGGGAGCTTCTTGCGAATGTGCTCCGGCGCGTTGGGGATCTTCTCTTTGATCCACGCGATGTCGAGGAAGACGCCGCCGTGGGGCGAGCCGCGGCCTGCCTTCACCTCGCGGTTGATGCAGCGGGCCACGTGGTCGCGGGTGAGCAGCTCGGGAGGGCGCCGGGCGTTCTTGTCGCCGGTGACGTAGCGCCAGCCTTCCTCTTCCTTGTCCGCGGTCTGCGGTTTGTAGTTGTCGGGGATGTCGTCGAACATGAAGCGCTTGCCGTCTTTGTTGCGCAACACGCCGCCCTCGCCGCGCACGCCCTCGGTGACGAGGATGCCGCGAACGCTCGGAGGCCACACCATCCCGGTGGGGTGGAACTGCACGAACTCCATGTCCACGAGGTCGGCGCCGGCCTGGTAGGCGAGCGAGTGGCCGTCGCCGGTGTACTCCCAGCTGTTCGAGGTGATCTTGTAGGCGCGGCCGATGCCGCCGGTGGCGAGCACGACGGCCTTGGCGCGGAAGACGCGCAGCTGGCCCTTCTCGCGGTCGTAGCCGACGGCGCCGGCGATCTTGTTGCCGTCTTTGAGCAGCGCCGCGACGGTGTGCTCCATGTAGACGGTCATGCCGGTGTGGATGCCGTGATCCTGCAGCGTGCGGATCATCTCGAGGCCGGTGCGATCGCCGACGTGCGCGAGGCGCGGGTAGCGGTGGCCGCCGAAGTTGCGCTGCAGAATCTTGCCGTCTTTGGTGCGATCGAAGACGGCGCCCCAGGCCTCGAGCTCCTTCACGCGGTCGGGCGCCTGCTGCGCGTGCAGCTCGGCCATGCGCCAGTTGTTCAGGTACTGGCCGCCGCGCATGGTGTCGGCGAAGTGCGTCTTCCAGCTGTCGCGGTCGTCGACGTTCGCCATCGCCGCGGCCATGCCGCCCTCGGCCATGACCGTGTGCGCCTTGCCGAGCAGCGACTTCGTGAGCAGGCCGACGCTGACGCCCGCGGAGCTCGCTTCGATGGCGGCGCGCAGGCCGGCTCCGCCGGCGCCGATGACGAGGACATCGTGTTCGTGGGTCTGAAACTCGGCCATGGTCAGAAGATCCTCGGATCGGTGAAGACGCCGCGTGAGATGAGGTTCACGTAGACGTCGGTGAGGGCGACGCCGAAGAGGCTCGCCCAGGCCCAGCGCATGTGGTGCTTGTTGCACCAGCTGACGCACTCGTACGCGGTCTTCCGCACCGGGCGGGTGGAGAAGACGTCGAAGACGCCTCCGACGAGATGGCGCAGCGAGTGGCAGCCGAACGTGTAGCCGGCGATGAGCGTGACGTTGATCGCGAGGATGATCGTGGCGACGCTGACGCCGAGGTGCTCGCGGCCGTCGGGCCCCAGCCACCAGAGGGCCTTCCACACGTCCATCGAGAGGAAGACGAGGAAGAGCAACGCGAAGTAGAGCGCGTAGCGGTGGATGTTCTGCACGAGCAGCGGCCACTTCTGCTCGCCGCGGTACTCGGTGCGCGGCTCGCCGACGGCGCAGCTGGGCGGGTCGGCCCAGAACGCCTTGTAGTAGGCGCCGCGGTAGTAATAGCAGGTGAGCCGGAACATCAGCGGGAAGGGGAGGATGAGCAGCGCCGGCGTGAACGGCAGCCACGCGGGGACCCACCCGGGCTTCGGGCCGAGCCACGCGTGCGGCGAGTCGCCGTAGATCTCGGGCGCGAAGAACGGCGAGACGACGTTGCCGAGCCAGTAGTGGCCGCCGGTGAAGACGCGGTAGTTCGCGTAGGCGATGAAGGCCATGAAGACCGTGAACACGATGGCCGGCTCGAGCCACCAGGCGTCCTGACGGCGCGTCTGTCCCCAACCTGCGGCGCGGAGTACATCGGCGCGTGTTGCACCCTGAGCCATTCGCGCGCGCACCATACACGCAAGTGTCGTCTCGCCAACGGCAGAGTGCAGTGCCGGGGTTCAGCGGCGCTACTGCGCGCGAACAGAAACTGCTGCGCATGCGGCGGGGGCCGGGGGTCAGCCTGGGCATCATGGCCCTCAACAAAGTCGACAGCGTCGCGAACAAGCCCCCGAAGACCGTGAAGCCAGTGCGCCACCGCACGGCCTCGGGCAACGCCTTCACCGCCGTCGTGACCGGCGGCTTCGACCCGAAGACGCGCGGCATCAACCTCGCGGCTCCGAAGCCCGGCTACGAGTACAAGATGTACACCATCGAGGTGACGTACGAGGACAAGAAGGGCCTGTTCAAGGGCGCCGACTCGATCACCACGAACGCGAACAGCCGCGAGGTGAAGCGGAACTTCGGCAAGGGCGTGAAGGACGATCGGAACCTGCAGCAGTCGACCGGGGCGGCGCTCAAGCGCACCGGGCCGAACACGTTCCAGGGCACGGTGACCGTGGTGCTCGAGGGCAAGAAGGGCGTGTCGCGCGAGGACGTCTCTTCGGTCGGCTTCACGTTCGCGAAGCTCGAGAACAACTCCTACGTGAACGCGAAGTTCGACGGCGCGAAGTACCAGGAGTACCGCGTGCCGATGAAGCTCATCGGGCCGAGGTAGAGCTCCCGCTGCGCCAGGGTGATCGCCCGTTCGCGCAGCGGAAGCGACCGCTCGCGCCGAGTACCTGAAGCCGCCGCGCGGCAACGGCGTACGTGCCGCTCATGCGTACGCTGCTCATCGTGCTCGCCGCCGCAGGCGCGCTCTGGCTCGCAGTCTCGCTCGTCGTGGCGTTGAACCTCGTGGTGCGGGGTGCCGAGGCGTGGCCTGACCATGCGACGATCTGTGTGCCGGGGCCCGAGGGCAGGGCGTCGATCGCTCCGGCTCCGGGCGTCGTGGCGTGGCTCGACCTCACGACGCAGCTCGAGTGTCCTTACTTCGAGTGTCACGAGGCCGTCGACGGGCTCGTGCCCGTGCTGCATGCGACGCTGACGATCGAGACACCTTCGGGACGGACGACCGAAGAGGTCGCGGTGACCGCGGGCTCGCACTGCGTGAGCTTCGCGGTCCCGCGATAGCTTCGGCCGTCAGCGAGGCACCTCGAAGTCGATGAGCTTCAGCTCTCTCGGCCAGACGAAGACGCCCTGGTCGGCGACGAGCGCTCCGTACACCCAATGAACGCCCTCGACGCCGCATCCTCCGGTCATCGGCAACGAGCCTCCCGCGATCACGGCGTCGCCCTCGGGCGTCTGCCAGAACGGCGGCTGCGGCCCCACCGGCAGCGGAGGCGCGAACGCCAGCGCGTCGGCGACGACCGGGCGCGCTCCGCTCAGCGCCCTCGAGGTTCCGGTCGTACCGCTCACGGCGACCACGCCCGACTCGAGCTCGACCCACACCTCGTCTCTCTCGACGCGCGCCCGGTAGGCGCCGCGCGCGGCTCCGAGCAGCCGGGCCGTGCCGGCCGCGACGTTCCACGCGTACACCTCGTGGCGCGAGCCCTCGGCGTCGAGCGCCTTCGCGAACACCACGAAGCGGCGCGCGCCGGCGGTGCGCGGCGAGTGAGAGCCCCACGGCTGCGGGCGCTGGGTGCGCGACTCGAGGTCGACCGCGACGAGCCTGCGCACGAGGTACGCGCCGCTCGTCGAGTGCTCGTAGAACGTGGCGCCCTCGGGGAGGCGAGACGGCTCCTCTCCGCTTCCGTCGCTGCCGATCGTGACCTCGGTCGCGAGCACGGCGTGGCGGCCGAGATCGATCGCCGGCCCCGAGTCGACGCGCAGCGGCGGACCCTTGGGAAAGAGGATGACGCCGGGCAGCGGCCCGCCGAACTCGGAGCACGACGAGCGCGTGACGAGCACCGGGCCCTGCTTCAGCGTGAAGACTCCGGTGGTCATGCCGCCGGCGCCGAGGATTGGGTCGAGCCACCGCTGGCCGAGCAGATCCGCGGGCGCTCTCGGCAGCGGAGCGCGGACCCAGCGCAGGGCGCCGGCGGCGTCCTTCCCCACGAAGCGCAGGTGGTCGCCCTCGAAGAAGGGGCCGTCGGCGAGGCGCAGCCCGCGAATCGCCGGAATGCCGCGCCGCGCGCCGTAGGGGTCGGCCATCGACCAGCCGACGGCCGTGCCGTCCTTCGCGGTCTGCAGGCAGACGATGCCCGCCGGCGTCCGCTGGCAGCCGGGCTCGAGGTTCTGCTCGTTCACCGGCGCCTGCACGTCGACGGGAGCGCGCCGGCCGTCGACGCACGTGACCAGCGTCGCGGAGCCGTCTTCGTTCACCGTCGCCGCCGTCACGCAGCCGCCGGCCGGCGGGCCGCGCTCGAGCGTGACCGACGCGTGGCGCTGCCACTGCGTTGCCCCGGCGAAGCGCACGTGAAGATCGAGGTCGCGCTCGGTGCCTCCGTCGAGATCGGGCCGGCGGACGTCGAATGCGGCGACCGCCGTGACTCGGCTGCCGGTGTACAGCCCGAGCAGCGTCGCGGATTCGACCGCCGGCGGCGCGCCGGGAGGCTGCAGCGCGACCGGCGGAGGAGCCTGCGGCGCCGCCTCGGCCTCGAACCAGAGGTCGCTCGACGGGCAGCCGGGCGGCTCGGCCTGCGTGTGGTACGCGCTCGGCGTGTTCGGCTCCCAGCGGCGGAAGCGGCGCACGGCAGCCTCTCCGACGCAGGCCTCCTCCTCCGTCCACAGGTTGTCCGCGCAGAGATGAGCGCGCAGGGACACGCGCGTGCAGCGCGGCGGAGGCCCGATCACGGTGTGGCTCGGCGAATCGGCGATCAGCTCGATCCTCTGCGCGCCGACGCTGGGGCGGATCAAGACGAGCGACTCGCGGCGGCGGGACAGCACGGCCGGCAGCTCCTCGCGCGGCAGCTTCACGATGCGCAGCGGCTTCTCGTTGTCGAGCAGCTCGCGGTGGGGGGCGGTGCCGCCAGGCGTGAACCAGACCATGCAGCTCGCGTGGCCGTCGCGCGCGCGGAGGATGCCGACAGGCCCGTAGTCCTCGAGCACGGCGTCGATCACCCAGCCGCACCGCTCCTTGGCGAGGCCGTGGCGGTGGCCCCACGTGTGGGTGTTGGGCAGCGCGGTGCGGGCGCACGAGACGGCGAGGAGACAGGCGAGTGAGAGGCGCACGAGAGGAGCTTCTACAAGACGCGTGCGAGGCGTGCGGGCATCGGGTAAACCGCGGGCGCGATGAAGATCCACGAGTTTCAAGGCAAGGAAATCTTCCGGAAGTACAACGTCCCCGTGCCGCGCGGCATCGTCGCGCGCAGCCCCGACGAGGCCTACCGCGCCGCGAAGGAGCTCGGCACCAAGGTCGTGGTCGTCAAGGCGCAGATCCACGCCGGCGGCCGCGGCAAGGGCGGCGGCGTGAAGATCGCCAAGAGCCCCGAAGAGGCGAAGGAGCTCGCGGGCAAGATCCTCGGCATGATGCTGAAGACGCCGCAGACCGGCCCCGAGGGCCAGCGCGTGCGCGTGCTCTACATCGAAGAGGGCCTCGACATCGGCAAAGAGATGTACCTCGGCCTCACGCTCGATCGCGCGACGTCGCGCGTGACGTTCATGGCGTCGACCGAGGGCGGCATGGAGATCGAAGAGGTCGCCCACAAGACGCCCGAGAAGATCTTGCGCGAGGCCGTCGACCCCGCGGTCGGCTTCCGCGACTTCCAGGGCCGCAAGATGGCCTACGGGCTCGGCCTCACCGGCGACACCGTGAACAAGTTCGTCTCGTTCTGCCGCGCGCTGTACCAGGCGTACGTCGACACCGACGCGTCGCTGGCCGAGATCAACCCGCTCGTGATCTTGAAAGACGGCGGGGTCGTCGCGCTCGACGCGAAGATGAACTTCGACGACAACGCGATCTTCCGCCACCCCGACATCGCCGCGATGCGCGACAAGGACGAGGAAGACCCCCGCGAGGCCGAGGCGCACGAGCACGACCTCGCGTACATCTCGCTCGACGGCAACATCGGCTGCATGGTGAACGGCGCCGGCCTCGCGATGTCGACGATGGACACCATCAAGCTCGTCGGCGGGAAGCCGGCGAACTTCCTCGACGTGGGCGGCGGCGCATCGCGCGAGAAGGTGACGGCGGCGTTCAAGCTGATCCTCGCCGACCCGGCAGTGAAGGCGGTGCTGGTGAACATCTTCGGCGGCATCATGAAGTGCGACGTGATCGCCGAGGGCATCGTGGCGGCGGCCAAAGAGGTGAAGCTCACGATGCCGCTCGTGGTGCGCCTCGAGGGCACGAACGTCGAGAAGGGCAAAGAGATCTTGAAGAACAGCGGGCTCAAGATCACGCCCGCCGACAACCTCCGCCAGGCCGCCGAAAAAGCCGTCGCAGCGATCTCGTGAGGCGATTGGTGGCGATCGTGGCGGTGTGCTCCTGCAGCGGTCCTCCTCCGCAGGCGGAGGACGAGGCGTCGATCACCTACCGGGTGAAGTTCACGGCGGGCCCGGCCGACAACACGCGCGTGATCTTCCCGCTGCCCGAGGGCGCCGCGCGCACCGCGATCATGATGGGGATCATGCCCGACGCCGGCACCGTGGCGTGGGTCGACCAGGGCGACGCAGGCCCGGGCGCTCACGGCCTCGGAGCGGCGCTCGATGCGCGCGGCTCGGCCGAGGCGAGCTACTTCATCAAGGCGCTGAAGGGCGTCGGCGGGGGCACGGGGGCTCCCGACGTGACGCTGTCGATGCAGGTGCCCGACGGCGGGCCGGGTGACCTGTACCTGCGCGTCAACAAGAGCGGCTCAGCGATCGTCGCGGTCGAGTACGAGTTCACCGCGAGCCGCGACTGCGGCCCCGGCTGCGGCGGCAAGAAGAGCTGGACCTACTCGGGCAGCGTCGGCACCGCGCTGCAGCCCGTTCAAATGACCTACGTGGAGGAGAAGCGATGAGCATCATGGTGGATGGGAGCACGAAGGTGCTCGTTCAGGGCATCACCGGCTCGGCCGGCTCGTTTCATGCGAAGCAGATGATCGAGTACGGCACGCAGGTCGTCGGCGGAGTGACGCCGGGCAAGGGCGGCCAGAAGTTCGAGGGCAAGGTGCCCATCTTCGACACCGTCGAGCAGGCGGTGAAGGCGACCGGTGCGAACGCGAGCGTGGTCTTCGTGCCGCCGCCGTTCGCGGCCGACTCGCTGATGGAGGCGGCCGACGCGAAGCTGCCGCTCGTCATCTGCATCACCGAGGGCATTCCGGTGGCGGACATGGTGCGCGCGAAGCGGTTCATCCAGTCGACGTCGACGCGGCTGCTGGGGCCGAACTGCCCGGGCGTCATCACGCCGGGCGGCAAGTGCAAGATTGGCATCATGCCGGGGCACATTCACAAACCGGGGCGCATCGGCGTGGTGTCGCGCTCGGGCACGCTGACGTACGAGGCGGTGTTCCAGCTCACGAACCTGGGCTTGGGCCAGTCGACGGCGGTCGGCATCGGCGGCGACCCGGTGAACGGCACGAACTTCATCGACGTGCTGAAGATGTTCAACGCGGACCCCGAGACCGACGCGGTGATCATGATCGGCGAGATCGGCGGGAGCGCCGAAGAAGACGCGGCGGCGTACGTGGCGAAGGAGTTCACGAAGCCGGTCGCGGGCTTCATCGCGGGGCAGTCGGCTCCGCCCGGCAAGCGCATGGGGCACGCGGGCGCGATCATCTCGGGTGGCAAGGGCGCCGCGGCGGACAAGATCAAGGCGATGGAGGCCGCGGGCATCGTGATGTCGGCGTCGCCCGCCGAGCTCGGCACGACGCTGCAGGAAGCGGTGAAGCGCGGGCCGCCGAAGCGGCGCTGAGCGCCCGACACGCCGGCCGACAGGGGGCGGTGGCTGCTGTCTACGCTGACGGCGAACGCGGGCGCTTCGCTGCGGTGATCGCTCGCGGGTGCTGCGCCCTCACGGTCGTGCGCATCGGCTGACGGGCGCACCGCACGGGCGCCACGCTGCTGGGCCACGAGTGCGCAGGTGGCGCGTTCGACGCAGGCGGCGTGGTTTCTGGTTGCAGCAAACCGGTTGGGGCCGGTTTTCTGCAACCAGAACGATTCTGGGTGCGCGGAACGGCGCCTGACCGGTTGGCCGCATCCAGAATGAGAACGGCGGTCGAGCTCGGCGGCGCAGTGGTGAAGGTCGGCCGGCTCTCTGTCCGCCGTCGGTCAGCGAAGGAGCCTGCGGTCGTCGGAACATCATCTCTGGCTGCGCTGCGCTCCAGAGGAGCGAGCTCCGAGCGCGCGAGAAAGAGGACGAGCACCATCGAGATCATGCGCTCCGGGATACCGGCGGCGCGTGGGGCGATTCTTGGACAGGTGGCTCATTCGTGCGGATTTCATTTCGGCTAGTGTGAGAGCCGATGCCGGTCCGGGGCGTAGCCGCGAGGAGTGCGGTGCGAAGCGCGCGCGCGCCGGTCGCAGCCTCCAAGGCTCCGAAGAAGAAGAAGGCACCCGAGTCGAGCTTCAAGCCCGGCGCGAAGAAGCTCTCGCGAGCACAGAACCCGCTGCGTCCGGACGCCAAGGAGCGCATGCGCGAGCTCGCGTTCGCCCACCCGACGGCGACCGACGCCCAGCTCGCGAAGCTCTACGCGGCCGACGCGAAGCTCGCGCCGCTGCGCGAGTGGACCCAGAGCGAGGTCACGCACCTGCGCGTGCAGGCGAAGATCGTGCCCAGCCCTACGCAGCGTGGCGTGGTGCTCGGGCAGCTGCTCGCGAAGGAGGCGAAGGGCGCGAAGGGCGACCTCGCGCTCTTCATCGCGCAGATGGCGGAGCGGTACCCGGGGCTGACCCGCGAGCAGGTGATGAAGCTCACGCGCACCGACCGCGCGCTGGCGAAGGCGCTGCAGCCGCTGTGGGTGCGCGAGCGCACGGCCGAGCTGCCGAAGGCCGCGGCGTGGAGGCTCGATCAGTCGCAGGTGAGCGCGCTGAAGCTCGGCCGCGAGATCATCCAGCGCGAGCTCGAGAACGGCGGCGGCGGGCTGGTGGCCGCGTGGGTGGAGAAGCTCTCGGCGATCGACGCGAAGGTCGGCCTGAACAACGGCACGCTGCGTCCGCGCGACGTCGAGCACGCGGCGCCGCTCACGAAGAAGGTCGTCGAGGCGCTCTACGCCGAGCTCGGCCGCAGGGAGCTGAAGCTCAGCGACGCCGAGAAGGCGCTGCCGAAGGTGCTGGCCGTGCTCTCGGAGCGCGCGACGCAGTACGGCGACGACGCGCTGATGCCGATCGCGCAGGGCGCGGCGATGGACGTGGTGAGCTCGATCGCCGCGGCGTACCGCGACGAGGTGCTCCTGAAGCGCACACCGCCGACGGTGTTCTGCGAGGGGCGGAAGATCGCGTTCCACCTGTGGAACCGGCTGCGCGAGACCGTGCCGGCGGCGTTCCCCGAGGCGAGCAAGCACCTGCAGAGCCTCGACACGGTCAGCGCGCTCTACAAGGACCTGCAGGCGAACCGGCTGAACAAGTCGGCCTTCTACGCGCGGGCGGGCATCACCGACGCCGAGCTGCTCTTCCTGCAGGCGGCCGACCCCGACCGCTTCCCGCGCGATGACGACACCCCGTTCTGGAAGACGTTCCGCGGCCACAAGGGGCCGATGGAGAAGACGGAGGTCGTGACCGACGTCGCTCCGGCGAACGGCCGCGACTGGGGCCGCCGGGGCTTCACGAAGGAGCAGGCGGCCGAGGCGATCGGTGAGCGCGCGATGGCGATGTTCGAGAAGAACGTGCTGCTGACGGTGCCCGAGCTGATCGCGGGCATGAACGCGGACCCGAAGTTCGTGGCGAAGTACGGAAAGCTGTCGCGCGCGCGGTACGAGAGCAGCCAGCGGCTCGAGCCCGGGCTCTTCCCGAACCCGAAGGACATGGACTTCGTGCTGCCGAGGCTCGCGAAGGACGTGCGCGCGGTGCTCGACGCGCAGCCGGGCCTGACGCCGAGCCAGCTCGTCGTCGTGATGAAGGCGAAGTACCCGGCCTTCAAGCTGACGCGCGTGTACCAGCTGCGCGAGCGGTACCCCGATCTCATCCCGCGCCACGCGCCCGAGGTGGTCTCCGAGAGCACGCGCCGCGCCGACGCGCTCGAGCTGAAGGAGCGGCTCGACGCGAGCCCGGCGCCGACGATGGACGAGATCGCGAAGGTGATGAAGGCGAAGAGCCGGCCCTACGTGACCGTCGCGTACCTGCGGGGCCTGAAGAAGGCGTTCGCCGACGAGGTGGCCCTCGCGCCGATCAACGCGCGCGAGCGCGACCGGTCTCACCTCGGCTGGGCGAAGACGCTGGAGCTCGTCGAGCGGCTGCTGCCTCCGGGGGCGAGCCAGCCCGACATCGTCGCGACGCTGAACCGGCTGCTGGAGGCGCGGGGCCTGCCGCCGTTCGAGGGCAAGCAGGTGCCGGTGAACCTGAGCAGCCTGATCCGCGGGCGCGAAGAGCTCAACGCGCAGGTGACGAGCGAGGTCGTCGCCGAGTACCTGCGCGCGGCGCCGCACGGAGCCACGCTCGACGAGGTCTCGAAGCAGCTCTTCCGCGATTACCCGACGCTCGACCCCACGAAGCTGGGGCTCTACAAGAAGCTGTGGAGGGAGCACCCGAAGAGCTACCCGGCGCTCGCGGGGCTGAAGCTGACGGGGCAGGGCGAGACGGTCGAGAGCCCGCGCTACCTCGGTGGGTGGAGCATCGAGCGCGCGCTGCTGACACCCGCGAAGAGCGACCCGGAGCTCGCCACCGAGCTCGCGCGGCTCACGCAGTACACGCGCATCGTGGGCTCGCTGCCGCTGCTCGACGAGCTGGTGGAGCAGCTGAACGGGAGCCAGCCGCTGAAGGGCAAGAACGTGCTGTGGGTGACGCACATGCTGGGCACGACGATGGCGCAGGCGAACGCGATGCGCGCGGCGGGCATGGCGGCGTCGAAGACGATCATCGTGGGCTCGCCGTACGGGACGAACGACGTGGTGCGCAGCGTGCTCGAGGAAGACGGCTTCGACGCGCGGGTGCCGGCGCTCGACGAGAAGGCGTACCGGCAGGCGGTGCTGCAGGGGCTGCTCGACACGGCGAAGCGCTGCCGCAAGAACCAGGAGCCGGTGGTGGTGCTCGACGACGGCGGGCAGGTGACGCAGATCTTGAACGAGGACGAGCGCTTCAAGGACGTGCGCGCGCTGTTCAAGGTGGTGGAGCAGACGACGCGGGGGATCACGAACTCCGAGTCGAAGCACCTCAAGGTGCCGCTGATCTCGGTGGCGCTGTCGAAGAGCAAGGCGGTCGAGGGCGAGCTCGTCGGGCGGTCGGTGGCGCAGAAGGTGCTGCAGGGCCTCGCGCGCAGCGGCAAGAAGGTGAAGGGGCTCGAGATCACGGTGATCGGCTACGGCGTGGTCGGCTCGCAGATCTGCGCGGCGCTCAAAGAGGCCGGCGCGAAGGTCACGGTGGTCGAGAGCACGCCGGCGAGGGCCGGCGAGGCGAGGGCGGCGGGCTTCAAGGTCGGCGCGAAGGACGCGGCGCTGAAGCGCTGCGACGTCGCGATCGGAGCGACGGGCCACCGCTCGCTCGAGGTCTCGGACCTGAAGCTCCTCAAAGACGGCGCGGCGTTCGTGTCGGCGAGCAGCAAGCAGGTCGAGGCCGACATGGCGGGGCTGAAGGCGAAGGCGACGAAGTCGAAGACGCTGGATCCGGGTGCTCCGCTCGTGCACCTGCCGAACGTCGAGTACACGCTCGCCGGCAAGACGCTGCTGGCGCTCGGCGACGGGTGGCCGATCAACTTCGACGGCGACGTCGAAGACATCTCGCCCGAAGAGATCATGATCACGCGGTGCGCGATGTTCCTGGGGGCGCTGCAGGCGGCGAGCATGAACCGGAAGAACGCCGAGAAGGACCGGTTCTTCGCGCTGGACCCGGCGAAGGACGAGGCGCTGTACCAGGCGTACCGTGCGTTTCAGAAGAAGCACCCGCCGTCGCGAGAGATCTCGGACCCGGCGAAGTGGGCCGACGTGCTGCGGGCGGTGGCGAAGACCGCCGGCCTGGCGACATGACGGCGCCCACGTCGGAGCTCATCGGCGCGGTGCGGCGGCACCCGATCTGGCGGCACGCGTCGGACGCGGGCGTGCGGGCGCTGCTCACGAAGGCGCGCGACGAGACGTTCCGGCCGGGGCAGCTCGTCTTGAAGGCGGGCGACGAGGCGCGGGCGCTGCACCTGCTCGTGGAGGGAGCCGCGCGCGTCTACTACCCGGCGACCGACGCGAGCCGCGAGGTGACGGTGAAGCTGTTCTGGGCGCCGGCGGCGTTCGGGGACGCGGAGTCGATCTTGCGCGTGCGGTGGGCCGAGTGCGTTCAGGCGCTGACGCCGGCGCGGGCGATCATCGTCGAGGCGGCGCACTACTTCGCGGTGCTGCAGCAGGAGCCGAGCGTGTGCTTCCGGCAATACTGGGACGTGGCGCGGAGGTTCGGCATCGCGATTCAAAGCGAGAAGTCGGCGAACGTCGACGAGCTGCGCGATCGCGTGGTGGCGCTGCTGCTCGCGTACGCGAACCACTTCGGGAAGCCGCACGACGGCGGCGTGGTGATCGATCACGCGCTGACGCAGGACGCGCTGGCCGTCGAGGTCGGGTCGAACCGGCGGAGCATGGTGCGGGTGCTCGGCGAGCTGTACGAGCGGGGCGTGCTCGAGCGTGCCGGGCGGCGGTTTCTCGTGCCCAGCCTCGAGGCGCTGCTGCAGGTGAGCACGGGGCCCGCGCCCGACCTGTCGTTTACGACCGACGACGCTCCCTGGGCAGAACGGTAGGCGCCCGAAAAGACTGCCCCTCACCCTGTCCCTCTCCCCTACGAGGGGAGAGGGGACTCCTATTGCGCCTCTGAGGCGCACTTCAGCGGAGACGGCGGCTCGCAAGCCCGACACCTCGCGCATGAGGCACCCCATTCTCGAAGGCGTCGAGCCGGCCGTCGTCGACTCGCTGCTCGCCACCGCCCGCCGCGGCAAGTTCGACCACGGCGAGCAGATCATCGGCCAGCACGACCCCGGCTTCGGCGTGCTCTTCGTCTTCTCCGGCTCGGTGAAGGTGTGCTTCGCCGACGCCGACGGGCACCAGGTCATGCTGAGGCTCGTCACCGGCCCGGGCGTCGCCGTGTGCCCGCCCGGGCTCCCCGCCGCCGAGCTCGTCACGGCGCTGGAGCCCAGCGAGGTCCTCGTGGTCCGCCGCGAGGCCTTCTTCGCCGCCCTCGAGCGCTCGCACCGGCTGACGCGGAACGCGCTGACGTGCGCAGGCGCCGAGCTCAACGAGGCCGGCCAGCGCATCCGCTCGTTCGCGTTCCAGGGCGTCGAGGAGCGGCTCGCGGAGCTGCTCCTCTCGTTCGCGCGCCTCTACGGCCGGCCGACCGCCGAGGGTGCCCGCATCGATCTGCCGCTCACGCAGGAGGAGCTCGCCGACATGCTCGGCGCCGCCCGCCGCTCGGTGACCCGCTCGTTCCAGCGGTGGACGCGAGCGGGAGCGCTGCGAAAGCGCGACGGCCGGTTCATCGTGAACGAGCAGCGGCTTCGGGCGCGGCGAGCGTTCTCGCGCGGGGCATGAGCAGCGCCCACGCGGCCCCGGCGGCGCACAGGGCGGTCGCCCACGGCCACAGGCCCGCGAGCAGCACGCCGGTTCCGAGCAGCCGCGCGCCTTCCAGCCAGGGCGACCAGCGCTTGGACTCGAGGATGCCGCCCCAGGCGGTGGCTCCGGCCCAGAGCAGCAGCGAGAGCACGATCTTCTGCACTCCGGTCAACGGCGAGTCGTGGCGGGCGACGAGCAGCATGAGCGGAATGACTGTGAGCACCGCGAACGCGAGGTAGGGCGTCGAGCCGGGCAGGGGCGTCGAGCGGAACTTCGCCCAGCTGGTGCGCTTGGGCAGCGGCGCGAGCCCTTCCGGCCGCCAGCCGGTGGGCATCCACCAGACCTTCAGCGCGTCGAGCTTCCGCGGAGCGTGCCAGGCATCGAGGAGCAGCCGCTTCCAGAGCATGAAGTTGATGACGTTCGGGTCCCAGGTGTTCGGCGGAGTCGTGATGCCGTACTCGGGCTCCTCGCCCTCGGGCTCGAACGAGCCGAAGAGCTTGTCCCAGATGATGAGGAAGCCGCCGTAGTTGCGATCGAGGTACTGCGGGTTGCGCGCATGGTGCACGCGGTGGTGCGAGGGCGTGTTCATCCACGACTCGATGAAGCGCGGCAGCTTGGGGATCACGCGCGTATGGGGGATGAGCTGCAGCACGAGGTGGAAGGCGACCATCGAGGTGAGCGCGAGCGGCTCGAAGCCGAGCAGCGCGAGCGGCCAGTAGAAGAAGAACGACGCGAAGCGCTGCGTGACCGAGGCGCGCAGGGCGACGGCGTAGTTGAGCTCCTCGGTGGTGTGGTGCGGCGCGTGCGCGGCCCAGCCGATGTTGGTGCGGTGGCCGAAGCGGTGGAACCAGTAGAAGAGGAAGTCGACGCCGAGGAAGAGGGCGAGGCCGCTGGCGACGCCGGGCTCGAAGGTGAACAGGCGGTTCGCGTAGAGCCACGCGAGCACGGGCGCCCAGGCGATGGCGACCGCGACGTTCACGCACTGGTTCATGACGGCGGTGCCCATGCTGGCGACCGAGTCCTGCAGCTCGTAGTAGCCGTTCTTCTTCTTGAGGCAGAAGACGACCTCGGCCGCGATCAGCAGGAGCACGAACGGGGTGACGACCGCGTAGATGTTCATGGTCCGGCAAGGGTGCCTTCGGCTGGCCGCCGGCGCCTTAAACAGGGTTAAGAACGCATGCCGTGTCGCTCGCGGAGCGCTTGTCGAAGGTGGTGGGGTTGCCGGCGCGGCAGATCGAGCCGCTGCTCGGGCTCGCGGTCGAGGAGCGCCTCGGCAAGGGCGACTTCTTCACCCGCCCTGGCGAGCGGGTCGACCGCTTCGCGATCGTGCTCGAGGGGCTCTTGCGGCACTACTACGTGGACCCGAAGGGCAAGGAGTCGGTGAAGGCGTTTCGCGGGCCGCTCGAGTTCTCGGGGCCGTACGCCGAGCTGATCGCCGGGAAGCCGTCGCGCACGTTCATCCAGGCGCTGTCGCCGGCGAAGGTGCTCTGCCTGAAGTGGCAGGAGCTGCAGCGCGCCGCCGACGCCTCGGGCGAGCTTCAGCGCGTGCTGCGGCGGTTCGCCGAGGCGCAGTTCGTGGCGAAGGAGCAACGCGAGTACGAGTTCCTGCAGCTCTCGGCGCTGGAGCGCTACCAGCAGTTCTGCCGCGAGCGCGCCGAGCACCTGTCGCACGTGCCGCTGCACCAGATCGCGTCGTACATCGGCATCACTCCGGTGGCGCTGAGCCGCATTCGAGCGCGGTTGACCCGCAAGCGTTGAGACGTTAAGCGCGCTGCCATCATGGCCATCGAAAGAACCCTCAGCATCATCAAGCCCGACGGAGTCGCCTCGAACGTCATCGGCAAGATCATCTCCCGCTTCGAGGCCGCGGGCCTCAAGCCCATCGGCATCCGAATGCAGCACCTGTCGCGGCAGGAGGCCGAGGGCTTCTACGCGGTGCACAAGGAGCGCCCGTTCTTCAAGGACCTCTGCGCGTTCATGACGAGCGGCCCGGTGGTGGTGATGGTGCTCGAGGGCGAGAACGCGGTGGCGAAGAACCGCGAGCTGATGGGAGCGACCGACCCGAAGAAGGCGGCGGCGGGCACGATCCGCGCGGACTTCGCGAAGAGCATCGACGCGAACACCGTGCACGGCAGCGACTCGCTCGAGAACGCGAAGATCGAGACGTCGTACTTCTTCCGCTCGACCGAGCAGTTCTCTCGTTGACGGAGCTCGCGTCACTCTCGTTCGAGGACCTCTCGAAGTTCGTCGTCGAGACGCTCGGCGAGAAGCCGTACCGCGCGAAGCAGCTGTTCAACTGGATGCACCAGCGCGGGGTCACCGACTTCGCGCAGATGACGGATCTGTCGAAGGCGCTTCGCGAGCGGCTGGCGCGCGAGGCGTCGATCGGCGCTCTCACGAAGGACCTCGAGCAGCGCTCGGCCGACGGCACGATCAAGTACCGGTGGAAGACGCACGACGGGAAGCTGATCGAGTCGGTGTACATGCCGTCGCCGGAGCGCAAGACGCTGTGCGTTTCGACGCAGGTCGGCTGCGCGATGGGTTGCACGTTCTGCATGACGGCGACGCTGGGGCTGAAGCGGAACCTGACGGCGGCAGAGATCGTGGGCCAGGTGCACGCAGTGAACGCCGAGGTGCGCCGGAACGAGAAGCTCGAGACCTTCAGGCCGCTCACGAACCTGGTGTTCATGGGCATGGGCGAGCCGCTGCACAACTTCGAGAACGTGAAGACGGCGCTGTCGATTCTGCAGCACGAGCAGGGGCCGAACTTCTCGAACCGGCACATCACGGTGTCGACGGTCGGGCTGGTGCCGATGATCGAGCGGTTCGCGGCGGAGACCGACGTGAAGCTGGCGATCTCGCTGAACGCGAGCAACGACGAGACGCGCTCCCGGGTGATGCCGGTGAACAAGAAGTGGCCGATCGCGGCGCTGCTGGAGGCGGTGCGGAACTTCCCGATGAAGTTCGGGCGGAGGGTGACGTTCGAGTACGTGCTGATGCAGGGCGTGAACGACTCGGATGAGAACGCGCGGGAGCTCGGCGAGCTGTTGCGCGGGCTGCCGGTGAAGGTGAACCTGATTCAGTACAACGACAACCCGGGGCTGGGCTTCCACTCGACGGTGGACGATCGGGCGGCGGCGTTTCAGCGCATCCTGGAGGCGGCCGCGGTGCCGGCGTTCATCCGGGCGAACCGGGGCCGCGACATCGCGGCGGCGTGTGGGCAGCTGGCGAACGTGGACAAGTCGGGCTCACAGCACGCCTGACCGGCTGGCCTGGCCGCGCACGCCGTGACGGCAGGCAGGCGACGGCAGGCGGGCTGTGGGGCCCAGCCGGCGAGACACGAGTCTCGCCCTGAGACGAGACTCTCATCTCACCCCGAGGGCTCGCGCCCGAGGAGGTGCCCGAAACTCGCCGTCGCATCCGCGTCTGCCGATCGGCAGCACCCGCGGCCAGCTCGGCGATGCAGGCCTTGGGGCTGACCCAGCCGGGCACCCCGACCACGCGCCGGGCCGGGCGAGGCCGGACTTCTGCTACACGCCCACGCCCATGATCCTCGTGCACGGCGGCGCCGGCGACATGCTCCCCGACGACGACCCTCAGCCGCACATCGACGGCTGCCTCGCCGCCGCCCGAAAGGGCCACGCGGTGCTGAGCGCCGGCGGCACCGCCCTCGACGCCGTCATCGCCGCCGTCATGCACCTCGAAGACGACCCGCTGTTCAACGCCGGCACCGGCTCCGCGCTGAACGCCGACGGCGAGGTCGAGTGCGACGCCAGCCTCATGACGAGCGAGCTGAAGGCCGGAGCCGTCGGCGCGCTGAAGGGCATCAAGAACCCCATCGCGCTCGCGCGCCTCGTCATGGAGCGCACGAAGCACGTGCTGCTCGTCGCCGACGGAGCGCTCCGGTTCGCGAAAGCGCAGGGCATCACGCTCGTCGAGCCGGCCAGCATGATCACCGACCGCGCGAGAAAGCGCTGGTCGAAGACCGGCACGGTCGGAGCCGTCGCGCGCGACGCCCGCGGCAACCTCGCCGCCGCCACCTCGACGGGCGGCACCACGAAGAAGCTGCCGGGCCGCATCGGCGACACTCCGCTCATCGGCTGCGGCACCTTCGCCGCGAAGACCGGAGCCGCCAGCGCCACGGGCATCGGCGAGGCCATCATCAAGACGACGCTCACCCGCTGGGCCGTCGACCGCCTCGGCGCCGGCCAGGACCCGATGGAGACCGCCCGCCAGGCCGTCGCACAGCTCCCGGCCGCGGGGGGCGACGGAGGCATCATCCTCGTCGACGCCCAGGGCCGCCCCGGCTTCGCCTTCAACACCCGGCGCATGTCCCGAGCCCTCATCACCCCGCAAGGGGTCGAAAATGGCGGGTTCGATTGAAATTTCCGGGCCTTCTCGTGTATAGGCCCCCACCTCAACCACTGGAGCCTAAAACCATGGCCGTTGTTCTCCGCCTCGCTCGCGCGGGCGCCAAGAAGATGCCGTACTACCACATCGTCGCCGCCGACCGCCGGTCGCCGCGTGACGGCAAGTTCATCGAGGCCATCGGGGCCTACGACCCGAACCAGGAGCCTCCGAAGTTCGAGGTCAACGAAGAGCGCTGGACCCACTGGATCAAGGTCGGCGCCCAGCCGTCCGAGACGGTGGCCGGTCTCAAGAAGCGCGCTGCACGTCCCGCCGCGAAGGCGTGATTCGTTGAAACCTCTCGTCGAGTTCATCGTCCGCGCGCTGGTCGACAAGCCAGACGCGGTCGAGCTGACCGCCACCGCCGCCGAGGGGCAGACGCTGTACGAAGTGAAGGTGGCCCCCGAGGACATCGGGAAGGTCATCGGCCGCGACGGCCGCACCGTGAACGCGCTGCGCACGGTGCTGGCCGCCGCAGCGCAGAAGTCGGGCGAGAAGGTGCGCCTCGAGGTGGTCGACGACAAGCGGCGCTCGGTCGCGAACGGCACCTCCGCCAAGGGCGACGCTGCGAACGGCGACGCGCCCGGCCAGCCGGCAGCTCCCGAAGCCACGTGAAGCCCCACCTCGAGGTGGGCTACGTCCGCGCGGCGCACGCGCTCAAGGGCGAGGTGAACGTGCGCACGTTCGACCCCGCATCCGAGACGCTGTTCGAGGTCGAGCGCGTGCTGGTGCGCCGCCGCGACGGCGCCGAGGTCGAGCTGCCCGTCGAGGCCGTGCGCGAGGCGCCGAAGGGCGACCTGCTCGTCGCGTTCGGGACCATCGAGACGCGCGAGGCGGCCGAGGCGCTCGTGGGCGGCACGCTGCTCGCCTTCCGCGAGGACCTCGAGGCGCCCGAGGAAGGAGAGGTCTTTCAGGGCGATCTCGTCGGGCTGACCGCGGTCGATCCCGAAGGGAACGCGCTCGGCGTCGTCGAAGAGATCTGGAACAGCGGGCCGGTGCCGAACCTCGTCATCCGCGGCGGCGGCAAGGAGCTCATGATTCCGTTCGTCGACGAGTTCGTGACCGAGGTCGACCTCGAGAGCCGGCGCGTCGTCGTGAAGCCGTACGAGCTGAGCGAATAGTGGCCGCGTTCGCGTGCGAGATCCTCACGCTGTTCCCTCCGATGATCCGCGGCTACGCGGGCGAGAGCATTCTCGGCAAGGCGCTCGAGCGCGGGCACCTGTCGCTGACCGTCACCGACATCCGCGAGCACGCCGCCGGCAAGCACCGCGTCACCGACGACACTCCGTACGGCGGAGGCGCCGGCATGGTGATGAAGGTCGAGCCCCTCGCGCTCGCCATCGAGGCCGCCCGCGCGCGCCTGCCGGGGGCGCCCGTGCTGCTCATGAGCCCGCGTGGCCCGCGCTTCGACCAGGCGAAGGCGAAGGAGCTCGCGGCGCTGCCCGGCGTGATCCTCGTGTGCGGCCGCTACGAGGGCGTCGACGAGCGCGCACTCGCGTACATCGACGGCGAGCTGAGCATCGGCGACTACGTGCTCACCGGCGGCGAGCTGGCGGCGCTCGTCGTGCTCGACGCCGTCGCGCGGCTGCAGCCCGGGGTGCTCGGCAACGAGACCTCGACGGCCTCCGAGAGCTTCGAGGAGGGCCTGCTCGAGCACCCCCAGTACACGCGGCCGCCCGAGTTCCGCGGCGCGCGCGTGCCCGAGGTGCTGCAGAGCGGAGACCACGCGAGAATCGCGCGCTGGCGCCGCTGGCACGCACTCAAGCTCACCGAGTCAAAACGCCCGGACCTGTTCGCCACCCTGAAGCTGTCGAAGGCAGACCAGAAGCTCTTGTCGAAGACGGAAGACGAACTGTAAGGAGCGAAGCACCATGACCCGCCGCCTCGCCGTGCTCGCGCTGGTGCTGTTCGCAGGCTGCCAGAAGATGGCCGACGCGCTGTCGGTGCCGCCGCAGAAGCTGAAGAGCAGCGACGGGACGCTCGAGCTCACGGTGCCCGCGACGTGGACGGACGACAACGCTCCCTCGCGCAGGCTGAACGACCAGGCGGTGCTGCAGGCGAGCAACCGCGTCGGCGAGCTGTACGTGATCGTGCTGACCGAAGAGAAGGCCGACCTGAACGACATGGACTTGAAGAAGTTCTCCGAGATCACGCGCGGCTCGCAGCTCCAGTCGATGAAGAACGCGACCGAAGAGGGCCCGAAGGAGCGCACCATCAACGGCATGCCGGCGATCGAGTACGTGCTCAAGGGCACCGTCGACAAGGCGAACGTGGTGATGAAGCACGTGTCCGTCGACGGCGCGAAGCGGTACCACCAGATGCTGGTGTGGACGCTGAAGAGCAAGTGGGACGCCGAGAACAAGAACCTCGACGCCGTCGTCGAGTCGCTGAAGGAGCTCGGCGCGGGCGGGGCGGGCGAGAAGCGGGCGCCGGCGCCGAACTGAGCGGCGCAGTCAGGGGAAGACGGGGCCGGCCGACCAGCTCCGGGCGCTGAACTTCTACCTGGAGCACGATGCGTTCATCGACTTCTCGCGTGCGACTGCTGACTGAGGGCGACCGTGCCGCGGTCGAGGCGCTCCTCCGCGCGCAGATCGACACGTCGATGTTCCTGCTCAGCAACCTGCGCGCGGCCGGCTTCACCGACGAGGGCAAGCGGCTGCAGGGCACGTACGTCGGCTCCTTCGACGGCGGCGCGCTGACCGGCGTCGTCTGCCACGCGTGGAACGGCATGCTCCTGCTGCAGGCACCGGAAAGCGCGGCCGAGCTCGCGCGCGAGGCCGTGCGCCTGTCGGGCCGCGAGGTCGAGGGCGCCGCCGGGCCGCTCGAGCAGGTGAGGGCGCTGAAGCTCGGCGAAGGCCTGCGCCCCGAGGGCGAGGTGCTCATGACGCTCGACACGCGTGAGCTGAAGGCGCCTCTGCTCGCGCGCGCGTGCCGCCGGCCGAAGCCCGAGGAGCTGCCGCTGCTCGCCGCCTGGCGCTACGACTACATCGTGGAGCTCGAGCTCGGGCTGCCGGGCGACGAGACGCGCCGCGAGGCCGAAGCCGAGATCGCCCGCGGCGATCTGTTCGTGCTCGAGGTCGAGGGCGCGCTCGTTGCGATGACGGGCTTCAACGCGCGGCTCCCTGAGTGCGTGCAGATCGGAGGCGTCTACACGCCTCCCGCGCTGCGCGGCCGCGGCTACGCGAAGGCGGTGGTCGCAGGCTCGCTGCTTCAGGCCGGCGCTCCTCGCGCCGTGCTCTTCACCGGCGAGAACAGCCTTGCCGCTCAGGCCGCTTATCGCTCGCTCGGATTCCGCGTTACTGGGCAGTTTGGGTTGCTGTTGCTCGGCTGACTCGGGTTTCCCCTCACCCCGTCCCTCTCCCCTACGAGGGGAGAGGGGGCTCTTCTTCGTTACTCGGGCGCCGGGTACCTCTCGTCGAGCGCCTTCGGCACCGCGTTCGCTTCCACGATCTGCCTGTACACCTCGACCGCCGGCCGCTTCACCCGCGCCTTCGTCGCGTCCATCGAGTCGACCGCGTAGAGCCCCATGCGAATGTCCATGCCGTGGTTCCACTCGTAGTTGTCGATCAGCGTCCAGTAGAAGTACCCGCGCACGTCGGCGCCGTCGCGCGCCGCGCGCTGCAGCCAGGTCACGTGGCGCGTGAGGAAGCTCGGCGCCTTCGACTCGGCGTCGAGGCCTTCGACGGCGGTGCCGTTCTCGGTCACGATCAGCGGCAGGCCGTACCGGCTCTTGAGGTGCATCGCCATCTCGTAGATGCCCTTCGGATCATCGACCCACGTCGAGGCGCTCAGCGCGATCGGGTCGAAGTTCGTCAGGGGCGACAGCGTCGGGAAGGCAGCCGTGTCCGTGCCCACGACCGTCAACGGCGTGTAGTAGTTCACGCCGACCCAGTCCATGCGGCCGGCGAGATCGTCGCGGTGCGTGCTGCGGCCCGTCAGGTTCGCGTCGAGGTCGCCCTTGCAGACGCCGTCGAGGAACACCGTGTTGTAGAGGTAGAAGACGTTGTCGGCGGCCTTCTTGTCGATCGCCTTCGCGGGATCCTTCGGGCGGATCGGCACGGTCGCGTAGACGAGCCCGATCTCGGCGGCCTTGCCGTCGGCGTCGGCGTCCACCGTGTCGTTCGCCTTCACTGCGTCGTACATCTTCGCGTGGCCCTCGATCATGGCGACCATCACCTCCTTCACCTCGGCGTAGCGGTAGCTCAAGGCCGGAGGGTTCACGCGCTCCTTCGAGGGCAGGAGGTAGCCGGGCAGCACGACCGCGAACGGCTCGTTCTCGGTGGCCCAGAGGTCGACCTCGCCGCCGAACTCCCTCGCGACGAAGCCGGCGTACTTCGCGATCTCGCGCGTCGTCTTCTCGCGATCGAGCCACCCGCGGCGCGTGCACGTCGCGAGATCGGTGTGGCACGCCAGCGCGTCGTGGATCCACAGCGGCAGCGAGTAGTGGTTCAGCGTGACGAGCGGCTTCATGCCGCGCGCCTTCAGGCCGGCGAACATGGCGTGGTACTTCGCGAGCGCCTTCGGGTCGGCGAGCGCCTTGAGCGCGTCGTAGCCCTCGGCGGCTTCGGTCGAGCTCGGAAAGACGCGGCTCCACTCGATGGAGGTGCGAAAGGCCGTCAGCTTCAGGTCGTCGCGCGCGAGATCGAAGTCCTTCTCCCACAGCTCCCAGTGCCCGGGCCCGCGCGACGGCGGGTGAAAGGTGATGCTGCTCGACAGGTCCATGTAGCCCTGGGGGCTCGTGATCAGCTGGTACCAGTCGGAGCCGCGGTCTTCGCACTCGGCGGCCGGCAGCGTCGGGCAGCCCATGTCGACCTGGAAGCCGGCGACCGCCGCGCCCCACAGGAAGTCCTTCGCGAAGGGTGTCTTGCTGCCGCAAGCACACAGCAGGAGCAGCGCTGCGGCGCGCTTCATACGAACAGCGACGAGAGGCTCTCGGCCGAGTAGATGCGCTTGATCGCCTCGCCGAAGAGCCGCTCGGTGCCGACGGCGCGGATCTTCGGGCACGTCTTCGCCATGGGGTTGAGCGGAATCGTGTCGGTGAACACGACCTCTTCGAGGTGCGACTCGGTGATGCGCGCGATGGCGGGCCCCGACAGCACGGCGTGGACGGCGTAGGCGTAGACGCGCCGCGCGCCGGCCTTCTTCAGCGCGAACGCGCCTGCGGTCAGCGTGCCGGCGGTGTCGACCATGTCGTCGATCACGACCGCGTCTTTGCCCTTCACGTCGCCGATGAGGTTCATCACCTCGCTCGCGTTGGGGTGCGGGCGCCGCTTGTCGATGATCGCGAGCGGAGCGTCGAGGCGCTTGCTGTAGGCGCGCGCGCGCTCGACGCCGCCGGCGTCGGGCGACACGAGCACGATGTCGTCGGCGGCGCGCGGCCACTTCTTCCGCATGTCCTCGAGCAGCACCGGCGACGCGTAGAGGTGGTCTGACGGAATGTTGAAGAAGCCCTGGATCTGCCCGGCGTGCATGTCCATCGACACCACGCGCGTCACGCCCGCGGTCTCGAGCAGGTCGGCGACCAGCTTCGCCGTGATCGGCGCGCGCGGAGCGACCTTCCGATCTTGCCGCGCGTACCCGTAGTACGGCATCACCGCCGTGATGCTCGCCGCGCTCGCGCGCTTGAGCGCGTCGCAGGTGATGAGCAGCTCCATCAGGTGATCGTTCACCGGCGGGCACGTCGACTGGACGATGAACACGTCCATGCCGCGGACGTTCTCTTCGATCTCGACCTGGGTCTCGCCGTCGCTGAAGCGGCCGAGGCGCGCCTTCGACACCGGGCGGTTCAGGTAGCCGCAGATGCGGCCCGTCAGATCAGCGTTCGAGCTACCTGAGAAGATCTTGTAGTCGTGACTGGGCGGCATGCACTTCGAACTAGCACGACTACTTCGGGTCCGGGTAGCTCTCCGCCTCGGTGCGCGACATCGGAGCGGCTCCCGCGCGGGCGGCCTTCTCGTACTCGGCGAGGACGATGCGCTCCATCTTCTCGCGCATCTCGGCGTTGAGGGGGTGCGCGATGTCCTTGTAGGTGCCGTCTTTGCGCTTCTTCGCCGGCATCGCGACGAACAGCCCGGTGTTGCCGTGGATGACCTTCAGGTCGCGAACCACGAAGCAACCGTCGAGGGTGATGGTGACGTAGGCGCGGAGCTTCTCCTCGTCCACGGGAAAGACTTTCACATCGGTGATGTCCATCGGGTACGGCCCCCCAACAAAAGGTGGCTCGCACCATACCACCTCTTTAATTCCCAGGTGCCTTGACTGTAGGAGAGCGGCCGGTATCTTGCGCCGCCTTCAAACGACGTACCCTTAAGGAGCTCACCCATCGCACGCGATCAGAGAACCAACCGCCGCATCCGCGCACGTGAAGTACGCGTGGTGGGGCCACAGGGTGAGCAGCTCGGAGTCTTGTCGATCGAAGCAGCGTTGGACCGTGCCCAGACAGAGGGGCTCGACCTCGTCGAGGTCAACCCGATGTCGAAGCCGCCCGTCTGCAAGATCATGGACTACGGCCGCTTCAAGTACGAAGAGAAGAAGAAGGCCAACGACGCCAAGAAGAAGCAGATCGTCATCAAGGTCAAAGAGGTGAAGCTGCGCCCGAAGACCGAAGAGCACGACTACGACTTCAAGATCCGCAATGTGAAGTCCTTCATCGAAGAGGGCCACAAGGCGAAGATCACGATCATGTTCCGCGGCCGCGAGATCACGCACCGCGAGCTCGGCCAGGCCGTGCTCGACGACGTGATCAAGGACACGAAAGACATCGCGGTCATCGAGACGCCTCCCCGAATGGAAGGGCGCCAGATGTTCATGATCATCGCGCCCAACTCGAAGGTGGCGCAGAAGGCCCGCGAGCACCACCGGCAGCAGGCCATTGCGCACGAGAAAGAGAAAGAAGCGCACCGGGCCGAGAAGCACGCCCACGAGAAGCACCACGATGAGGGCAACGGCCCGAAGGGTGGGGCGGCTCCGGCGGCGTCGGGCGGGGCTCCTCCCGCGGCACCGTCGGCGCCCCAGGGCCCGGGGCCGGCCAAAGCGGCTCCGCCTGCTCCACAGGGTTGACATGACGGGCGGTTTGCCAGTACGAGCGCCGCCCTCATGCCGAAGATGAAGACGAAGAGCGGAGCGAAGAAGCGCTTCCAGGTGAAGAAGAGCGGCCAGGTGAAGAAGGCTCGCGCCTTCGGAAAGCACCTGTTCACGCACGCGAAGTCGATGGATCGTCGTCGGCGCAACCGCGGCACCTCACACCTTCGCGATATGGACGCGAAGAAGGTCATCAAGGAGCTGTTCCCCTACGGGGCGAACTGAAGAGTCATGCGCGTCAAGAAGGGTTTCAAAGCACGCCGCCGCCGCAATCGGATTCTCAAGCTGGCCAAGGGTTACCGGGGCCGCCGGAAGAACTGCTACAAGCGCGCGAACCAGGCCGTCGAGCGCGCGCTCGACTATGCCTCGCGCGATCGCGCCCGCAAGAAGCGCGACTTCCGCAGCCTGTGGATCGTGCGCATCAACGCCGCGGCCCGCTCGCTGGGTCTCTCGTACTCGAAGCTCATCGCCGGGTTGAACAAGGCGAAGGTCGCGCTCGACCGCAAGGTGCTCGCTGACCTCGCCGTCGCCGACCCGAAGGGCTTCGCTGCCGTCGCTGACGTCGCCAAGGCATAAGCAAGGCCGGGTAGGGCAACGGTCGCGGCAACGGCAACGGCAACGCTGGACCGGAACGGCCAACAGGTTCGCTGACCGGTTCGGACGACGGTCACCTCGGACGGGTGTGTTGGCCGTGTCGTCGACTTTGTGTCGTGCCCGAACCCGTCAGCGAACGCGTCGGCCGTTCCCATTGGCGTGGGCGTTCCCATTGGCGTGGCCGTTCCCATTGGCGTGGGCGTTCCCATTGCCGTTGCCGTCAGCTTCCCCGGCATCTCGCGTCGGACGCCGCATGACGCGCGTTCGCTTCAGCTTTCGCTTCTATCGCTGGTGACCTGAAGGTCACTTTTCGCGGGTGCGAGGGCATGGAGCTCGAGCGGTCCGTAAAACCGCAGCGCGATCGCGCACGGTGGTTCGATTCCACCCACACCCATCACAGCAATAGCCGAGGTGCCGGGCACAGCGAGGCCTCCAAAACCACGCGTGGCGGGTTCGACTCCTGCATCGGCTGCTAATGCGGTAAGGGCACTTTTCATGGAAGAGAAGCTCAGAGCGCTCGCGGCCTCGGCGAAGAAGTCGCTCGAGAACGGCGCGAACCCCGAGGAGCTCAAGGTGAAGTACCTCGGCAAGAAGGGCGAGCTCACCGCGATTCTGGCCGACATGGGCAAGCTGCCGCCCGACCAGCGCAAGGCCATCGGCGCGCTCGTCAACAAGACCAAGGCCGAGATCGAAGCGCTCATCGAGCAGGCCGCCCGCGGCGCCGAAGACGCGAAGCTCGAGGCCGAGCTCAAGGGCCCGAAGCTCGACGTCACGCTGCCCGGCCGCACCCTGCGTCCCGGCCGCCGCCACCCGGTCGCTCAGACGCTCGAAGACATCGTCGCCGCGTTCGGCAAGCTCGGCTTCGAGGTCGAGCAGGGCCCCGAGATCGAGCTCGACTGGTACAACTTCGAGGCGCTGAACGTGCCGGCCGATCACCCCGCGCGCGACATGCAGGACACGTTCTACGTGAAGAACGAAGGCCACCTGCACAGCGGCATCATGCGCGCCGACTCGGTGCTGCTGCGCACGCACACGAGCCCCGTGCAGGTCCGCCTGATGCAGAAGCAGCCGCCCCCGATCCGCCACGTGATGCCGGGGCGCGTGTACCGCAAAGACTCCGACCTCACGCACACGCCGATGTTCCACCAGGTCGAGGGGCTCTACGTCGAGAAGGGGCCGGTGAGCTTCGCGGAGCTCAAGGGCACGCTCGACGCCTTCGCGAAGGCGTTCTTCGGGCCCTCGGTGAAGACCCGGTTCCGGCCGAGCTTCTTCCCGTTCACCGAGCCGTCGGCCGAGGTCGACGTGTCGTGCACCATCTGCGGGGGCAAGGGCTGTCGCGTCTGCAAGGACACCGGCTGGCTCGAGGTGCTCGGCAGCGGCATGGTGCACCCGAACGTCTTCACGAACGCCGGCTACGAGGCAGGCACCGTCAACGGCTTCGCGTTCGGCATGGGCGTCGAGCGCCTGGCGATGCTGCGCTTCGGAGTCGGAGATCTGCGCAGCTTCTTCGAGAACGACTATCGCTTCCTGGAGCAGTTCTGATGAAGGTTTCGGTCGAGTGGCTGAGTGACTACGTGGCGCTGCCGCCGGTGGACGAGCTCGCGAAGAAGCTGACCTTCGCGGGGCTCGAGGTCGAGGCGATTCAGCGGCCTCCGAAGGGCGTGGTCGCGGGCAAGATCCTGGAGTCGGTGAAGCACCCGCAGGCCGACAAGCTGTCGGTGACGAAGGTCGAGTTCGGGCGCGGCCACACGCAGATCGTCTGCGGCGCCAAGAACTACAAGGTCGGCGACATCGTCCCCGTCGCGACGGTCGGCACGAAGCTGCCGAACGGCACCGAGATCAAGGAGGCCGAGCTGCGCGGCGTGAAGTCGAGCGGAATGCTGTGCTCGGCGCGGGAGCTGGGCTTCTCGGACGATCACGAGGGGCTGCTCATCCTGCCGGCCGACACGAAGATCGGCGCTCCGATCGACCGCGTCACGTTCGAGGTGAACGTGACCCCGAACCGCGGCGACGCGCTGTCGCACCTCGGCATCGCGCGCGAGATCGCGGCGCTGACCGGCAAAGAGCTGAAGTCTCCCGCGAAGCCCGTCGTCGAGAGCGGCGAGCCCGCGGCGTCGAAGATCACCGTGCGCATCGAAGACCCCACGCGCTGCCTGCGCTACGCGGCGCGCGTCATCGAGGGCCTGAAGGTCGGCCCGTCGCCCGAGTGGATGAAGCGGCGCCTCGAGGCCTGCGGCGTTCGCTCCATCAACAACCTCGTCGACGTCACGAACTACGTGATGCTCGAGCACGGGCAGCCGCTGCACGCGTTCGATCTCGACAAGGTCGCGGGCGCGCAGATCATCGTGCGGCTCCCCAAGGCCGGCGAGAAGCTCACCACGCTCGACGGCAAGGAGCGCGCGCTCGACCCCGACGACCTGCTCATCTGCGACAAGTCGGGCCCCACCGGCTTCGCCGGCGTCATGGGCGGCGCCACCAGCGAGGTGACGCCCGCGACCACGCGCGTGCTGCTCGAGTGCGCGGCCTTCCTCCCGGCCGCGGTGCGGCGGACGTCGAAGCGCCACGCGCTCCACACCGAGTCGTCGCACCGCTTCGAGCGCGGCACCGACATCGGCGCGGTTCCCGCGGTGGTCGATCGCGCCGCCCAGCTCATCGCGGAGCTCGGCGGAGGCAAGGTGCTCAAAGGGCTCGTCGACCTCTACCCGAAGCCGGCGCAGCCGAAGCGCATCGTGCTCCGGCCGAAGCGCGTCGCCGAGCTGCTCGGCGTCGAGGTGCCGCAAGAAGAGTGCGACCGCATCCTCAAGTCGCTCGGCTTCAAGCAGGGCCTCGAGGCGTGGGAGGTGCCGTTCTGGCGCCCCGACGTCGCGCGCGAGGAAGATCTCATCGAAGAGCTCGCCCGCATCCGCGGCTACGACACCATTCCGGTGAAGCTGCCGGGCGGCATCGGCGCCATGGCTCCCGAGCGCGCCGAGGTCACGGTCGAGCGGCGCATCCGCACCGCGCTCGCCGGCGAAGGCGTCGACGAGGTCGTGAACTACTCGTTCGTGGCTCCCGCCGAGCTCGCGGCGTTCGGGGCCGACCAGGGCGCCATCGCGCTGGCGAACCCCTTGAGCGCCGAGCAGTCGGTGATGCGCACGACGCTGTACGCGTCGCTGGTGCCGAACGTGGTGCGCAGCGTGCGCCACCAGGCGTCGGGCCTGCGCATCTACGAGTGGGGCCGCAGCTACAAGCCGGACCCCGACGGAGGGAAGGGCGCGAGGCCGGTCGCGAACGAGACGCTCGAGGTCGCGGGCGCGCTGTGGGGCCTGCGCGACCGCGCGCGCACCTGGACGAACAAGGACGCGACGGTCGACTTCTACGACGCCAAGGCTGCCGTCGAGGCCGTGCTGTCGGCCCTGCACATCGACGCGAGCTGGGCGGCCTTCGACTCACCGTGGTACCACCCGCGGGCGTCGGCGACGGTGTCGGCGGGCGGCGTGGTGCTCGGCACGGTCGGCGAGCTGCACCCGCGGGCGGCGAGGGCGCTCGAGGCGCCTCCGGGCGTGTTCCTGTTCCAGCTCGAGGTGAAGCGGCTGGTCGACAACGCGCGGCTGGTGCCGAAGGCGGTGCCGCTGAGCCCGTACCCCTCGGTGCGGCGCGACATCGCGCTCGTGGTGAAGGCCGAGCTGCAGCAGGCGCAGCTGAGGGCGCTGATCCTCGAGATCGGCAAGCCGCTGCTCGTCGACGCGCAGGTGTTCGACGTGTACTCGGGCACGCAGATCGCTCAGGGCATGAAGAACGTCGCGTTCGCGCTCGAGTACCGCTCGAGCGAGCGCACCCTGAAGGACGACGAGGTGAAGCAGGCGCACGATCGCATCGTGGCCGAGGTGCAGAAGCAGCTCGGCGGAGCGCTGCGCGCCTAGATCGCTAGAACGCGAAGCCGATGCGCCCGTACGCCTCGGCCCAGTGCAGCTCGCGAACGAACGTGCCGCCGAAGAGGCCGTAGCCGATCGCGACCCCCAGGACGAGGGGGCGCTTCGCGGTGAAGTCGACGCCGCCGCGGAAGCGCAGCGTGGGCAGCCAGGACCAGCCTTCAGGGGCGAAGGGGAGGCAGCTGAAGCACGGGCGCCGCCTGGACTCCGAATAGGTCAGGCCGCTCTCGAGCCCGAGAAAGAGCTCGAAGGCATCGAACGGAAGCACGCCGTCGGCACCGAACGAAACCCGCAGGGAGGCGTCGAAGTCGCCGATGGGGTTGCCCGTGGGCAGGGCCGCAGCTCCGGCGCTCGTGTGAAGCCGCACGTACCGCAACGGCATCCACCCGAAATCCAGGCTCGCCCCGAGCGCGGCGTAGCCTCCGGGCGAGAATCCGAGCGACGGCTCGAGCGTCAGGCGGAAGGTCGCGTCGAGCGGCTGAGTCGCCAGCAGCGAGAGAGCGACCGCGAGCATCAGAACGCGAAGCCGATGCGCCCGTGCACCTCGACCCAGTGCAGCTCGACGCGGAGCGGGCCCGAGAACAGCCCGTACGCGACCGACACGCCGAGCAGGAGCGGGCGCGTCGCCGTCAACTCGACGCCGCCGCGCAGCCGCAGCGAGGGCATCCACGTCCACGACTGGAAGGGGATCCCGCAGTCGAAGCAGACCACGTGCGCGCTCGTATACGTGAAGCCGCTCTCGAGCCCGAGGAAGAGCTCGAAGCTCTCGAGCGGCAGCACACCGTCGGCGCCGAAGAGGAGCCGCAGCGCAGCGTCAGAGCCCCTGTTGAACCGGCCGACGCCGGGCAGCACCGCAGCGCCGACCAGGGCATGGAGCCGCACGAACCGCAGCGGGAGCCAGCCCAGGTCGATGCCGGCGCCGAGCTGGGCAAAGCCAGACGGCGTACCCCCGACCGCCGTCTCGAGCGTGATGCGGTACGCGCTGTCGAGCGGGCCGGTGACCGGCGGCGGCGGCGGATCTTCGGCCCACGCCTGCTCCCGGTCGGCCGCGAGCAACGCGAGGACCAGCGCCAGCACTCAGCCTCCCCGGGTGTGCATCTCGAGGTGCGGGTCTTCGTTGAGCTCGTCCTGCCCGAGCAGCGGCGCCCGGCGGTCGCGCAGCGCGAGCCGCTCTTCGGCGCCGCGGTCCTTCCGCACCGTCCACACCGAGCGCAGGAACCGCTCGAGCTCGGCCTCGGTCGCACCTCCGCGCAGCGGCTTCTTCAGGTCCGTGCCGGAGCGCGCGTACAGGCAGGTGAAGAACATGCCGTCGGCCGTCAGCCGGGCCCGGTCGCAGGTGCGGCAGAACGGCGTGGTCGTCGAGGCAATGATGCCGAACGTGCGGCCGTCGCGCAGGCGGAACCGCTCCGCCGGAGCCCACGCGTCTTCCACGATCGGCTCCGCCGGCCCGAGCCGCGACAGGATCTCGGCGCGGCTGAAGACCTGCTCGCGGCTCCACAGCGTGGCGCCGCCGACGTCCATGTACTCGATGAAGCGGACCTCGGCGCCCACGCGCGCTCCGAAGTCGAGCAGCTCGTGCAGCTCGTCGTCGTTGAGGCCCTTGAGCGCCACCGCGTCGAGCTTCATGGCCTTGGGAAACCCGGCGGCCCGCGCCGCCTCGATGCCCGCGAGCACCTTCGGCAGCGAGTCGCGCCGCGTCAGCGCCACGAACCGCGCGGGCTTCAGCGTATCGAGCGACACCGTCACGCGATGCAGGCCGGCGTCCTTCAGCGCGCGCGCCTGATCCGCCAGCAGCACGCCGTTCGTCGTCAGCGCGAGATCGTCCAGCGGCTTCGCCGCCAGCAGCTCGACGAGCTTCGGCAGATCGCGGCGGAGCAGCGGCTCCCCGCCGGTCAGCCGCACCTTCTTCACGCCGAGCGCGATGAAGCGGTCGACGAGCGCCGAGATCTCTTCGAACGAGAGGATCTCGCGAGAGGGGAGCCAGACGTAGTCCTCCTCCGGCATGCAGTACGCGCAGCGCAGGTTGCAGCGATCGGTGACGCTGATGCGCAGGTTGCGCAAGGGGCGCGCGAGCGCGTCCGTGATCACGTGACCGGCGCGCCGTTGGTCGGCCCCGGCTCCTTCTTCTTCGTCGCGGGGTCCGTCAGCAGCGCCTGGTTCTTCTCGTGGAGCTCTTTCTTCCGCGCGACCATGTCGTCGCGGATCTTCATGAGCCCCGCCTCGCCGATGTCGAGGAACGCGCGAACCACCTCGGGGTCGAACTGGGTGCCCGCGCAGCGGTTGATCTCGGCGATCGCGTTCGCGAACGTGGTGCCCTTGCGGTAGGGCCGGTCTGAGGTCATCGCGTCGAGCGTGTCGGCGACCGAGAAGATGCGCGCGCCGATGTGAATCTCGTCCTTGCGCAGGCAGCGCGGGTAGCCCTGGCCGTCGAAGCGTTCCTGGTGCGACAGCACGATCTCGGAGGGCGTCGAGAGGAACTTGATCGGCTTGATCATGTTGTAGCCGATGTCGGGGTGCTTCCTCATGTCGACCCACTCTTCGGGGGTCAGCTTGCCGGGCTTGAGCAGCACTGCGTCGGGCACGCCGATCTTCCCGATGTCGTGCAGCAGCGCGCCGCGGCCGATCTCGTCGAGCTCGGGCCCGCGGATGCCGAGCCGCTGCGCGATCGCGGTCGTGTACTCGACGACGCGCTGCGAGTGATCGCTCGTCTCGTGCTCGCGTGCGTCGAGCGCCGACACCAGCGCGAGCAGCGTGTGCTGGTAGGTCGTCGCGATGTCCTTCAGCGCGCTGCGCAGCTCGGTGGTGCGGTCTCGGACTTTCCGCTCGAGCTTCTTCTGGTACCGCTTGCGCGCGAGCTCGATGCGCCGCTTCGCGAGCGCGCGCTCGATGGCGCGGATGAGGTCGGTCAGCTTCGGCGGCTTGAGCAGGTAGTCGACGGCGCCGCGGCGCAGGCAGTCGACGGCGGCCTCGGTGTCGCCGAAGCCCGTCAGCATGATCACCGAGGTGTCGGGGTGGTTCTCGCGGAACTTCTCGAGCAGCCACAGGCCGTCTTTGCCCGGCATCTTCATGTCGCTGATGACGAGCGGAGTGTCTTCCTGGCTCGCGATGTCGAGCGCCGCGTCGGCGCCGGGAGCCGTCGCGCACTGGTACCCCTCTTCCTTGAGGAGCACCGAGATGACGTCGCGCACCGACTCGTCGTCGTCGACGATCAGGATCCGCGGGGGAACTGGAGGAATCGCTTCCACGGGGTCGCTTTCGGCGCGGAGCTTACGAAGGAAACCGGTCGAACCGGAAGGGGTTGATGTCGAGGTCCGTCGCTTCGCCGTACAACAGTCGTGAAATCAAGGCTGCCGTGACCGGCGCCAGCAGGATTCCATTTCTGAAATGGCCGGTCGCGAGGTGCAGGCCGGGCAGGGGGCCCTTGCCGATGATGGGCAGCTCGTCCTCCGTCCAGGGGCGCAGGCCCGCCCAGGTCGAGTGCAGCTCGGCGTGCTCCAGCTCGGGCGCGAGCTTCAGCGCGCGCGTGAGAATGCCCGCGATGCCCGAGGCGGTGACCCGCTTGTCGAAGCCGACGCGCTCGACGGTCGAGCCGCAGATGACGCGGCCGTCGCCGCGCGACACCAGGTAGACGGTGCCGTCGGTGCGCGTCTCGAGGAAGGGCGGAAGCCGCAGGTGCAGCTCGGCGAGCTGGCCGCGCACCGGCTGCAGCGCGCGCGGAGAGACGTGCGCTCCGGCGACGAGGCTCGACCACGAGCCGGCCGCGACGACGACGGCGTCGGCCTCGAGGCGCTCGGCGCCGAGGTCGACGGCGTGAGGCCCCACGGCGTGGACCTGGCCGCTCTTGAAGGTGGCCCCGGCCTTCGCCGCCGCGACCGAGAGCGCCCGCATCAGCTTCGGCGGGTCCACCTGGTGATCGTGCGGGAAGAAGAGGTGATCGCCCTGCAGCTCGACCGCGAGGCCCGCGGCGCGCTGCCAGCGGTGAACCGACTCGAGCTGAGGCCGCGGGCCGAAGCGCATCACGCCGCACTCGCGGTAGCCGGTGTCGACGCCCGAGAGCTCTTCGATGAGGGCGACGTACGCCGGGTAGAGGTCGCGGCTCGCGAGGCCCAGGGTGAGCGCAGGCCCGGGTCCGTGCGCCTCGAGCTGGGGAGCCAGCATGCCGGCGGCCGCGCTCGACGCCTCGGCGCCGGGCACCGACTTCTCGAGCACGATGACCTCGGCGCTGCGGCGCGCGAGCTCGAGGGCGATGCTCAGGCCCATGACGCCGCCTCCGACGATCACGACTCTCACGCGGCCTCTATAGCCGTGCTATCTGCCCTCGGCCATGGCTGACACCTTCGACGTCGTGATCATCGGCTCCGGACCTGGCGGCTACGTCGCCGCGATCCGCGCCGGCACTCTCGGTCTCAAGACGGCGCTCATCGAGCGCGACAAGCGCCTCGGCGGCACGTGCCTGCACCGCGGCTGCATCCCCACGAAGGCGCTCTTGTGGACGGCCGAGCTCTACTCGCACATTCAGCACGCAGCCGACTTCGGCGTGGACCTGAAGAACCCCAGCGTGAACTGGGCGCAGGCGATGAAGCACAAGCAGAAGGTCGTCGACAAAGGCGCCGGCGGCATCGACTACCTGATGAAGAAGCGCAACGTGACGGTGTTCAAGGGCACCGGCCGCATCGCGGGCAAGGGCAAGGTCGAGGTCGAGCTGAACGAGGGCGGCAAGAAAGAGACGCTCAGCACCAAGAACGTCATTCTCGCGATGGGCAGCCAGGTGAAGGCGCTGCCGAACGTGCCGATCGATCACAAGAAGGTCTTGAGCTCCGACTCGATCCTCGAGATCCCCGAGGTGCCGAAGAGCATCATCGTGCTGGGCGCCGGCGCGGTCGGCTGCGAGTTCGCGTCGATCTTCAACCACGTCGGCTCGAAGACCACGATCGTCGAGTTCATGCCGCGCATCCTGCCGATCGAAGACGAAGACGCCTCGAAGGAGCTCGAGAAGCACTTCACGCGCCGGAAGGACAAGATCGAGGTGCTGACCGGCACGAAGGTCGAGAAGGTCGAGCCGACGAAGAACGGCATCAAGGTGCTGGCGCAGAAGGGCACCGAGAAGGTCGAGCTCGAGGCCGAGATCCTGCTGTCGGCGGTGGGCCGCGCGCCGGTGACGAACGACTTCGGCATGCAGCACACGAACATCAAGCTCGAGAAGAACGGCACCATCAAGGTCGACGCGATGATGCGCACGAGCGAGCCGAACGTGTTCGCGATCGGCGACATCGTGCCGTACCCGATGCTCGCGCACGTGGCGTCGGCGCAGGGCGTGCTCGCGGTCGAGCACATCGCGGGCAAGAACCCGCCGCCGCTGAACTACGACCGGGTGCCGAACGCGACGTACTGCTACCCCGAGGTGGCCTCGGTGGGGCTCACCGAGCGGGCCGCCAAGGAGCGCGGGTACGAGGTGAAGACGGGCACGTTCCCGTTCAGCGCGATTCACAAGGCGACGATCTCGGGCGAGGCGATCGGGTTCGTGAAGATCGTGAGCGAGAAGAAGTACGACGAGGTGCTCGGCGTGCACCTGGTCGGGCCTCACGCGACCGAGCTGCTCGCCGAGGCGTGCGTGGCGCTGAAGCTCGAGACGACCACCGAAGAGCTCGCGCGCACGATGCACGCGCACCCGACGCTGTCCGAGGTGATGCACGAGGCGGCCGAGCTGACGCTCGGGCACGCGATTCACATCTGAGATGAAGGTCGCGCTCGACGGGCTCGGCGAGGCGGCGAAGGTGTTCACGCCGCTGTTCCCGCAGCCGGGGGTCGCCGTGCCGACGCCTGCGGACCCGCTCGAGGTGAGCGTGAGCGTCGCGTCGTCGGGCGCACGCATCGTCGTGGCGACCGCAGGCCGCGCGTCCGGAGCCTGGGTCGACGGCGACGCGGCGGTCGCGGCGGCTCTTCAGCGACTCGACTGGCGCGGCATTCTGGCGATCGCGCCGGCGCAGCTCGCGGACGAGATCGTGGCCCGCTGCAAGGAAGACGATCTCGCGGTCGAGGAGGAGCTCGGCCTCGAGCTGTCCGGAGAGCTCCGCGTCGCGGTGGTCGGGGGCGTGGTCGTGATGGAGCTGCCGCTCGACGGGGGGCGCTTCAAGACGTCGACGTGCAGCGAAGGCGGCCGGTGCGTGGGGCTCCGCATCGACGTAGAGGCGCGGTGAGCGTCACGCCGCGGTGTCGTCGACGAACGCCTTGAGCGGCTTCTCGGCGGTGTCCTCTCCGCAGAGGAACTCCTTGAACGAGGCCGCGTCGTGCAGCACGCCGCGCTGCGGGTCTTCGATCGCGATCTCGGGGCACACGTTGCGCAGCTCGATGTACAGCGCCAGCACCAGCTCGAGGCCCGCCTGGCTGTCCATGAAGATGTGGCCGTCGGGCGTGATCCACACCTCGAGGCGGCCGCCGCCCGGCGCTTCGATCTCGAATGTGTCGCGCACGCCGTTCGCCAGCTTCTGCGCGAACGGGAACTTCCCGACCGTGTACGACAGCCGCGCCCGCGTGAAGCCGTCGAACGGGCCCGCCAGCGGGTTCACGGCTCCGTCACCCACCGCCAGCGGAAGGGTGCGCACCAGGCTCTTCTTCAGACGAACGATCGAGAGTGGGTAGCCCATGGGGAACGAGTGACCTCCCGGTCATTAGACGCGCCTGTCTTGGTGCGAGTGCAACGCTTCCCATTCTCCAAGAAACGGCGAACGTAAGCGGCTGAATTCAAAACGGAATCGAGCAACCGCTGCGCACATGGTCCGACAATGTCGGTGTAGGTCGCAGCGCTCATTTCCGACCCTCTGCCAAAGGATTTTCCCAATGCCCCTGCCTGCCCTCCGCACCGGTGAGTTCATCGCCCGCAGCGCCGCGTATGTGCGCGCGAACGTCAAGAAGGCCAACGCGAACAAGAACGCGTACCTGACCAAGACCGAGGCGAAGAAGCTCCCGAAGGACCTGAGGAACAACTTCGAGAACCACCGCAAGGCGCAGGGCAACGGCACGGTGGTCGCGAGCAAGTTCATCGAGAAGTACACGAACTACGTGGCAGTCAACGCGAAGAAGGCGGACAAGGACGGCGACGGCTGGGTGACGTCGCTGGAAGTGAAGAACCTCCCGGCAGACCTGCGGGACAACTTCTGGAACGCGTGGCGGAATCGCTGATCCGTCGGTCCCCAGACACCGACGTTTCATAGCGAGCGGGTCGATCCAGAAGTGGATCGACCCGCTGTTATTTTTGGCGCCGCGCGATTCCTTTTCGGCGGCCATTTCGTCACAGGGGCATGGAAACCTCACTTGCCCGCATCTCCCTCGCCGCCGCGGTGGCGTTCCCCGTCCTCCTCGCCGCGGCCCACGCCGCCCACCCCGACCTCGACCCGTCGTCGGCCTTCATCAGCGAGTACGCCCTCGCCCGACATGGCTGGCTGATGACGCTCGCGTTCTTCAGCTGGGGCCTCGGCGCCCTGACGCTCGCCGCCGTGCTGTTCCGGGCGCGACGGGGCCGCGCGGTGAAGGCCGGCTCGGTGCTCCTCGGCCTCGGCGCGTGCGGGCCGCTGCTGGCCGGCGTCTTCCCGATGGACGTGAACGGCGTCGAGACCCCTGCGGGCATGCTCCACGCGGTGGGCGCCGGGCTCGGCGACGCCATGACGTTCGGGGCCATCGTGCTCTCGCTCGCGCTCCGGCGGCACCGCACGGCCGCCGCGGCGCTCGGTGTGCTCTTCGTCGCCTCCACCGCGGCCGTCGTCTTGGAGGTGCAGGCGGGGTGGGCGCTGCGGCTGTACGTGCTCGCCACCGCCGCGTGGGTCGCGCTTGCGGCCCGCGACCGCGCTCGCGAAGTGCCCCTGCCGGCGTCGACGGCGGCGCTATCTTCGGCGGCGTCGTGATCCCCGAGCAGGAACGCTTCCGCGCGCTGTTCGACCGCCACCGGCGAGAGCTCACCGTGCACTGCTACCGGATGCTCGGCTCCTTCAGCGAGACCGAGGACCTGCTGCAAGAGACCTTCTTGCGCGCCTGGAGCCGGCGCGCCGACGTCGCCGAAGAGGCGGCCCGGCGGGCGTGGCTCTACCGGGTCGCGACGAACGCTTGCCTCGATGCGCTCCGGCAGCGGAAGCGGCGGGTGCTGCCGCCCGACGTGATGCCTCCGATCGGGCCCGAGAACCCGGCGCCGCGCGACCCCTCGGAGTTCGCCTGGGTCGAGCCCATTCCCGACGTGTTCCTCGTGCCGGGCCCCGACGAGGCCGCCGTCACGCGCGAGTCGGTGGGCCTCGCGTTCCTCGCAGCGATCCAGCACCTGACCCCGGTGCAGCGCGCCGTGCTCATCCTGCGCGAGTGCCTCGGCTGGTCGGCCAGAGAGACCGCCGACGCGCTCGCGACGAGCGAGGCCGCCGTGAAGAGCGCGCTGCAGAGGGCCCGCGCGGTGGTCGCCGAGCGCGCCCCCGCGCCGCCGCCAGCCGCCGTCACCGAAGCGGAGCGCGAGGTTCTGCGGCGGTACATCGACGCGTTTCAGCGCGACGACACCGCTGCGCTCGCCGCGGTGCTGCGCGACGACGTGCGCGTGAGCTACCCGCAGGCCGGCCTGTGGTGCGACTCGGCTCAGGCGTTCATCGAAGGCAGCAAGCAGCACGCGCCGCCGGGCGAGTACCGCTTCGTGGCGGCGAGCGCGAACCTGCAGCCGGCCGTCGCGATCTACCTGCGCCCGCCCGGCGCGGCGCTGTTCCAGCTCACGGCGCTCGAGGTGCTGCGCGTCGAAGGAGACCGCATCGCCGAGGTCGTGGACTACGACCTCTCGGGCCGGGAGGCCGCGTACGGCCTGCCCGCGACCCTGCCCGGGTAGTTGACCTGTCGCCCGCGCGGCCGTTACGTACCGGTACGCACATGGCGACACCCGATCGGTTCCCCCTGCCTCAAGTCGGCGAGAGCACCCGCAAGCCCGAGTGGCTCAAGGTGCGCCTGCCGCACGGGCAGGGCTTCGAGCGCGTGCGCGACATCGTCAAGAAGGTCGGCCTCGCCACCGTCTGCGAAGAGGCCCGCTGCCCCAACATCGCCGAGTGCTGGGGCGGAGGCACCGCCACTGTCATGCTCATGGGCGAGGTCTGCACGCGCGCGTGCCGGTTCTGCCACGTGAAGGTCGGCGCGCCGCCTCCGCTCGACCCGATGGAGCCCGAGAACCTCGCCGCCGCCGTCAAGGCGCTCGACCTCGAGTACATCGTCGTCACCAGCGTCAACCGCGATGACCGCCCCGACGGAGGCGCCTCGCACTTCGCCGCCGCCATCCGCGCGCTGCGCCGCGAGTCGCCGAAGACCACGGTCGAGGTCCTCATTCCCGACTTCCAGGGCGTCGAGAGCTCGCTCGAGACCGTCGCGCTCGCGCGGCCCCACGTCGTCGCCCACAACGTCGAGACCGTCGAGCGCCTCACGCCCACCGTGCGCGACCGCCGGGCCACGTACCGGCAGTCGCTCGACGTGCTGCGCTACCTCAAGCAGCGCCCCGAGAAGCTCTACACGAAGACGTCGATCATGGTCGGCCTCGGCGAGAGCGACGCCGAGCTCGAGCAGACGTTCCGCGACCTGCGCGAGGCGGGCGTCGACGTGCTCACGCTGGGGCAGTACCTGCAGCCGTCGCAGTACCACCTGCGGGTCGAGCGCTTCGTCCCACCCGCGGACTTCGAGCGGTACAAGAAGGTGGCGGAAGGGTACGGCTTCCTCTATGTCGCGTCCGGCCCCCTCGTCCGGTCGAGCTACCGTGCCGCAGAGTTTTTCATGAAGGGGCTGATGGAGCGCGAACGCACCGCATGCCCACCCTGAACCTGCTGCAGGCCGTCAACGACGCCCTCCGGCTCGAGATGCGGCGCGACGCGAACGTCGTCGTGCTGGGCGAAGACGTCGGCAAGTTCGGCGGAGTCTTCCGCGCCACCGCCGGCCTGTACGAGGAGTTCGGCCCGAACCGCGTCATCGACACCCCGCTCGCGGAAGGGGGAATCATCGGCACGGCGATCGGCATGGCGCTGTACGGCCTGAGGCCGGTGCCCGAGATCCAGTTCAGCGACTTCATCTACCCGGCGTTCGATCAGATCGTCTCGGAGCTGTCGAAGATGCGCTACCGCTCGGGCGGCATGTACAGCGCGCCGGTCGTGATCCGCACGCCGTACGGCGGCGGCATCAAGGGCGGGCTGTACCACTCGCAGAGCCCCGAGGCGCTGTTCATCCACCAGGCGGGGCTCAAGGTCGTCTCGCCGTCGAACCCGTACGACGCGAAGGGGCTGTTGCTCTCGTGCCTGAGGCAGAACGACCCGGTGCTGTTCTTCGAGCCGAAGCGCGTCTACCGCGCCGCGAAGGGCGACGTGCCCGAGGGCGACTACGAGGTGCCGCTCGGAAAGGCGGCCCTCTTGCGCGAGGGTGATGCCGTCACGGTCATCACGTACGGCGCGATGGTTCACGAGGCCGTGACCGCGGTCGAGCAGGCGGCGGCGAAGGGCATCGCGTGCGAGCTCATCGATCTGCGAACGCTGTGGCCGCTCGACATCGACGCGCTGGTGGCGAGCGCTTCGAAGACGGGGCGGGTGGTGATCGTGCACGAGGCTCCGCGCACGTGCGGCTTCGGCGCCGAGATCTCGTCGCTGATCCAGGAGCGCTGCTTCACGTCGCTCTGCGCCCCTGTTCGGCGGGTCACCGGCTTCGACACGCCGTTTCCGTACACGCTCGACGAAGAATACCTGCCGCTCGCTCCGCGCATCTTGCGGGGCATCGAAGAGACCGCTGCCTACGAGGCCTGAACTGACATGGCGACCTGGGATTTCAAGCTGCCCGACATCGGCGAAGGCGTGGTCGAAGGCGAGATCGTGAAGTGGCTGGTGAAGGCCGGCGACGAGATCAGGGAAGACCAGCCGATGGTCGAGGTCATGACCGACAAGGCGACCGTGACGATTCCGTCGCCGAAGAAGGGGCGGGTGCTGAAGACGTTCGGGAAGGAGGGCGAGATCGCCAAGGTGCACCACCCGCTGGTGCAGCTCGAGCTCGATGGGGCCGCGCCGGCTGCTGCGCCGACGAACGGCCACGCTCCGGCTCCGGTCGCAGCGCCGGTCGCTGCTCCCGCCGCGCAGGCTCCGTCGTCGTCTTCTTCGAAGGTGCTGGCGACTCCGGTCACGCGACGGATGGCGCGTGAGCACGGCATCGATCTCGGTGTCGTCGCCGGCAGCGGCCCCAACGGCCGGGTGCTGAAGACGGACGTCGAGGCCGCGCTCAAGGGCGGGCCGGGGCCGGTGGCGAGCGCGAAGCCGGCGGTCGTTCACCCGCCGATCGTCGCGTCGAAGGGTGACCAGCGCATCCCCATTCGCGGGCTGCGGAAGAAGATCGCCGAGAAGATGGTGAAGGCGAAGTTCACCGCGCCTCACTACACGTTCGTGGAAGAGATCGACGCGACCGCGCTCGTGAACCTGCGCGCGCAGCTCAACGAAGCGTCAGACGTGAAGATCTCGTTCATCCCCTTCTTCTGCAAGGCGCTGGTCGCCGCGTTCCGCGAGTTCCCGCAGGTGAACGCGAACATGGACGAGGCGGCGCAGGACCTCATCGTGAAGGGCGACGTGAACATCGGCATCGCCGCCGCGACGGAAGACGGCCTCACGGTGCCGGTCGTGAAGCACGTCGACAAGCTGACGATGAAGCAGCTGGCGGCCGAGATCGCGCGGCTCGGCACCGCGGCGCGCGAGAAGAAGCTGAAGATGGACGAGCTGAGCGGTGGCGGCTTCACCATCACCTCGCTCGGGCAGACCGGCGGGCTCTTCGCGACGCCGATCATCAACCACCCCGAGGTCGCGATCATGGGCGTGCACCGCATGCGCAAGCGCCCGGTCGTGGGCGACGACGACCGCATCGAGGTGAAGCAGATGATGTACCTCTCGTTCTCGTTCGATCACCGCGTCATCGACGGGGCGGTCGGCGCCGACTTCGCCTACGCCGTCATCAAGTACCTCGTGAACCCCGCGAACCTGATGCTGGAGATGACGTGAGGGCTGCGGTTCACAAGAACGGCAAGGCCGCCGCGAAGTCGAAGCTGAAGCCGCGGGCGAGCGCTCCCCGGGCGAAGACCGCCGCGGGCCTTCAGCCAGAGCAGCTGCTCGAGATCTACCGGGCGATGCTGCGCATCCGCGTTCTCGACGACCGGATGATCACGCTGCAGCGCCAGGGCCGCGTCGGGTTCTACGGCGCGTGCAGCGGCCAGGAGGCCGCGACGATCGCCTCGGGCTACGCGCTCAAAGCCACCGACTGGGTGTTCCAGGCGCTGCGCGAGCAGGGCGTCGCGCTGATGCGCGGGCTCGGGCTCGTGCCGCTGATCGCGCAGGTGTTCGGCAACTCGGGCGACCTGACGAAGGGCCGGCAGATGCCTTCGCACCCGGCGTCGCGCGAGGTGAACCACGTGAGCTGGAGCTCCGTGATCGGCACGCAGCTGCCGCACGCCGTGGGCGCCGCGTGGGCCGCGAAGCTGAAGGGTGACGACACGGTGGCGATGGCGTTCTTGGGCGACGGGGCGACCAGCTCGAACGACTTCCACGTGGCGATGAACTTCGCCGGCGTCTTCAAGGTGCCGGTGGTGTTCGTGTGCCAGAACAACCACTGGTCGATCTCGGTGCCGACGAAGAATCAGACGGCGAGCGAGTCGATCGCGGTGAAGGCGACGGCGTACGGGCTGCCGGGCGTGAAGGTCGACGGCAACGACGCCGAGGCGGTCTATGCGGCGGTGTCGGCGGCGGTGGCGCGGGCGAGGGCGGGCGGAGGGCCGACGCTGGTGGAGTGCGAGACGTACCGCATGGGGGCGCACTCGACGTCGGATGATCCGACGCGCTACCGGGATCAGAACGAGGTCGAGGAGTGGAAGAAGCGCGACCCGATTCAGCGCACGCTCAAGCGGCTGCAGGCGCTCGGCGTCTGGGACTCGCAGCGCGACGAGGCGCTGCGCGCGCAGCTGCTCGACGAGGTGAACGCGGCGATCCGCGAGGCCGAGGCGCTGCCTCCGCCGGGCGTCGAGACGCTGTTCGACGACGTCTACGAGCACGAGACGTGGAACCTGGCGGAGCAGCGCGCCGAGCTCAAGGCCCGGTGATGCTGCTCGGCTGCTCGGGGCCGCTCGCGATGGAGCCGATCGCGCGGTCCGAGGTGCTCGCGGCGCGCCCACGCCGGCTGGCAGGAAATGCGGTGGTCGATGTCGGTGGGCTGTTGCTCGCGCTCGGGGCATCAACGGGTTCGCCGCGGCTGTGACTGACGGCCGAGCGGGGCTCTCTGTCAGCAGAGAACGGCCTGGCAGCGGCTTCTTGCTGACAGAACCATTCTGGTTGCAGCCAGCCGGTTGGGCACGGCTGTGTGCAACCAGAACGGCCGAGCCGGCAGCGAAGTCGAGCCCGGCGACGCGCGTGGGGAAGCCCGCCGTCTTCCTGCCGGCCGTCGATCAGCGGCGGAGCGTGCGGTCGTCGCAGCAGTGTCTCTGGCAGCGCCCGAACCGCTTCCGTCGCTACTCCGGCAGCGGGCCCGCGAGGAACTTCGTGATCACCGCGCGCGCGCCGGCCTCGAACTTGACGGCCTTGTCGGCGAGCAGGTCGGTGAACTCGCCGTGCTGGGTCCAGAAGTACGAGCTCACGATCTTCTGTGCGTCCGCCTTCGAGACGCGGCCGTCCTTCACCGCCGCCTTGATCGCGTCGTTCGTGAAGCCGGCGTAGCGCTCCGCGGGCGTCGCCGTGGGCATCAGCTTCTCCAGCTTCTCGAGGAGCGACGAGATCGCCCACACCGGCTGCTGGTAGACCTTCCCCGACTGGCCGACCGCGTCGACGCTGATCACCGGCTTGCGCGCCGCGTCTTTCTCGGCCTGCGTGCGGTTCGGCCTCGCCGCGATCATGCTCCAGTTGTCGACCGCCGCCTGGTGCTTCGCGCGCTCCGACTTCTCGCTGCGGCCGTTCTTGTTCACGTCCGCGCGCTCGAACGCCTGCACGTACGTCTTCAGCGTCTTCTTCACCGCCGCGACCGTGTTCTGACCGTCGCTCAGCGCCCGCGTCAGCAGGTCGCGCTGCGCCTTCGTGATCTTCCCCGCCTTGAAGGCCGCCGTGACTTCTTGGGTTGCGAGAATCCGAGGCTCCCCGGAAGCCTTCGCGATCTTCTTCACCTGCGCGCTCAGCTGCTGCACCGACTGTCTGATGGAGGGCATGTAGGCATTGTCCTCCGATGTAGGCGCTCGTAGCGCGCCGACTAACGAAGTTGCACGACCGTGACGCCGTCACCGCCCTCGTGCGACTCGCCGGGCCTGAACGACGCCGCGTACGGCGAGCTGCCCAGGTACTCGCGCACGCTCGTCTTCAGCGCGCCCGTACCGTGCCCGTGCACCACGAGCGCCGCCGCCTCTCCGTCGCGCGCCGCGCGATCGAGGAAGCGCTCGAGCTGCCGCAGCGCCTCTTCCGCGCGCTCTCCGCGCACGTCGAGCTTCGGAGACGCCAGCGTCAGCGGAGCCGCCTTCACCTCTTCGACCCGCGGCGCCGGCCGCTGCACTGCGGGCTTCGAGCTCCGTGAGCCGGTCAGCTCCGACGCCTTCACCCGCATCTTCAGCGCGCCCGCCTGTACCGTGACGAGATCGCCCTCGAGCTCGAGCACCTCGACCTCGGCGTCGAGCCCCTTGTGCCGCGCCCGCGCTCCGACCTCGAGCTTCAGCGGCAGCTCGGCCGGCGCGGGCTTCAGCGCCTTCGCGGCCGACGCCTGCTCGTCGATGCGGGCGGCGAGCTCCTTCGCGGCCACCTTCGTGTCCTTCAGCGACTGCGCGGCCTCGAGCTTCTCGAGCAGCTCCCGCACCTGCGCGCGCGCGTACTCGAGCTCGGTCTTCAGCGCGGTGCGGAACTGCAGCTCTTCGTCGCGGCGCTTCGTCGTGAGCGCGAGGGCCTCGGCCTCGAGCTTCTCGCGCAGCTCGGAGGCCTCCCGCGCCTCGCGCTCGGCGGCGTCGCGCACCTCCGACAGCCTGCGCTGCTCGTCCTGCGCGGCGGCCAGCGCCTTCGACAGCGCGCCGCCGGCGTTCTGCGCGAGGTCGGTCGCGCGCGCACACAGCGCCTCGGGCAGGCCGACGCGCCGCGCGATTTCGATCGCCGACGACGCGCCGGCCTGGCCCAGCTGCAGCCTGAACGTCGGAGCCATCTTCCGGCTGTCGAACCCCACGCGCGCGTTCACGAAGCGCTGGTCGAGGTGGGCGAGCGCCTTCAGCTCCTCGAGGTGCGTGGTGACGAGCACGAGCGCGCCGCGGTGCAAGAGCTCCTCGAGCACCGCGATCGCGATGGCGGCGCCCTCGCGCGGGTCGGTGTCGGCGGCGATCTCGTCGACCAGCACCAGCGAGCCGCGCTTCGCCGTCGCGACGATGTCGCGCAGCGTGGCGACGTGGGCGCTGAACGTCGACAGGCCCTCCTTGAGCGATTGGGCGTCGCCGATCGACGAGTGCACGGCGTCGAAGAGGGGGATCTTCGAGCCCTCGTCGACGGGAATCGGCAGGCCGGCCCGCGCCATCAGCGCGCACAGGCCCACGCCGGTCAGCGTCACCGTCTTGCCGCCGGCGTTCGGGCCCGAGACGACGAGCGCCTTCGACTCGCCGTGCAGCGAGACCTCGTTCGGCACCACGGCCGTGCCCTGCAGCGCCAGCAGCGGGTGCCGCACCCCCTTGAGGTCGAGCGCGCCGCTCGCGGGCTGCAGCTCGGGCAGGGTGCACTGCAGCTCGTCGGCGATGCGCGCGATGCCCTCGGCCTCGTCGAGCATGGCGCAGGCGTCGACGCCGCGGATGATCGAGGTCGCGTTGCGGCCGATCTCGCCCGAGAGCTCGAGCAGCACGCGGCGCTCCTCCTCGAGCACCAGCGACTGGGCGATCGCGAGATCGTTGCCGAGGCCGATGAGCTCCTGCGGCTCGACGAACAGCGTCTGGCCCGACTGCGACGCGTTGTGCACGATGCCGGGCACCTCGCTGCGCGCGCTCGACAGCACGGGCACGACGTAGCGGTCGTTGCGCACCGAGTAGTAGCCCTCGCGCAGGTTCACCGCGAACTTCTCGTCGTGCAGCATGCGGTCGAGGCGGCCCTTGATGGTGCGGTGCAGGCCGCGCGCGTGATCGCGGGCGTCGCGCAGCTCGCTGCTCGCGCGGTCCGAGATCTCGCCGCTGGGGTCGAACGACCGGTCGAGGCGGGTGGCGAGCTTGTCGAGCTCGGGCATGCCCTGCGCGATGCCGAGCATCGTGGGCAGCCGCTCGCGGCGGGCGCGCAGCGTCTCGAGCGCATTCTCGAACGCGAACAGCACGTGCGTGACGGCGATCAGCTCCTTCGGCTCGAGCAGCGCTCCGCGGTGCGCGCGGTCGACGTTCGTGCGCACGTCGGTGAGGCCGCCGATGGGAAGCGATAGCGGCTCCTGCTTGAGGGCGCGGGCCTCGCTGACGAGGCGGAAGCTCGCGAGCACCTCGTCGGCGGCGGGGAGGAAGGGGCGGGCGAGGGCGCGCGCCTTGCCCATCTCGGTGCGGCAGCGTCCCGCGACCGCGGCGCGGATCTGGTCGAAGCCCAGGGCTGTGAGGGTTCGGTCTGAGATCTCCACGGCGTCGCCTGCGAGGGGGGTACTAGCAGACGCAGCTGGCCTTCGCTGCTGACCCGGTGACACGACGCGAACCCTTGGCGCCGGGGCCGGCTCTCATGCATGAGACCCCCATGGAACCGATTCAGGACGTCTCGGAGGCGCAGTTCGAGGCCCAGGTGCTCGCCCAGAGCCGCGAGCGGCCGGTGGTGGTGGACTTCTGGGCCGGCTGGTGTGCCCCGTGCCGCATGCTCGGCCCGGTGCTGGAGCGCGAAGTGCTCGCGCTCGGGGGGCGCGTCGCGCTCGCGAAGGTCGACGTCGATCAGGCCCAGTCACTCGCCCAGCAGTTCAACGTCCGCGGCATCCCCGCGGTCATGGCCTTCAGAGACGGGCAGGTCGTCGCCGAGTTCACCGGAGCCCGCGACGCCGCCTTCGTGAAGCGGTGGCTCGAGGGGCTCGCTCCGTCGAAGTCGAAGGAGGCACTCGAGCGGGCGACGAGCTCCTCCGAGCTCGAGCTGCTCGTCGACGACCCCGAGGTCGGTACCGAGGCCCGGCTGCGGCTGGTGCGGCTGCTGCTCGAGCAGGGTGCCGTGGCGCGCGCCGAGGCGCTGCTCGAGGCGCTGCCCGCCTCAGATGAGCGCGTGCAGCCGCTTCGTGCGCTCGCGGCGTTCGCGCGTGACGCGGCGGCGCCGCCGGCGCCCGAAGGTCTCGAGGCCTCGTGGGCGAGGGCCTCGGGGCTGGCGGCCCGCGGCGACTACGCCGGCGCCCTCGAGCAGTTTCTCGAGATCGTGAAGCGCGATCGCAAGTTCAAGGCCGACGGCGCCCGCAAGGCCATGCTCGCGCTCTTCGAGCTGGCGGGGCAGAAGTCCGACCTGACGCGCGAGTTCCGCCACCGCCTGATGGTCTACCTCTGACTCAGGGTTGCCCGAGCGTGCGCAAGAGCTGGGCCCGCGCCGCCGAGAGGTCGAACTCGGCCCGCACCTTCTGCGCCGCCGCGTTCGTGAGCGCGAGCTGCGCGTCGCCGAGCTCGATGATGTTCCCCACGCCCGTCTCGTAGCGGCCCTCGGCGAGCTTCAGCCGGTCTTGCGCCGCCTGGAGCGCTTCGTCGGCCGCGACCAGCGACTCGGCGGCGCCGCGCACCTGCAGCTGCGCCTGCTCGAGCTCGAGCCGCACCTGCTGGCGCAGCGCGTCGACCTGCGCCGACAGCGACGACACGTTCGCCTCGGCCTCCTGCACCCGCGCCCAGTCGCCCATGCCGTTGAACAGGTTCCAGCTCAGGCTGAGGCCGATCACCGTGACGTTCGCGCCGAAGCTCGTGTTGGCGCCGTTCGCGTTGACGCCCGTGAACGCCGAGAGCGACGGCCCGTATGCTCCGCGGGCCGCGGCGACGAGCTCCTGCTGCGCGCGCATGCGGGCCTGGAGCGCCTCGACCTCGGGCCGCGCGCCGAGCGCCTGATCGATGACCTCGACCAGGGGGCGCGTCTCTTCCGCCAGCGCCGCGAGGCGGTCGGTGCTCACGTCGAAGTCGGCGGGGCCCTCGATGCCCATCGCCGTGTTCAAGGCGGCCTTCGCCGACGCGTACCCGTTCTGCGCGCCGATCAGCTGCACGCGCGCGTTCGCGCGGTCGGTTCGCGCCTGCGCGAGATCGATCGCCGGCCGGGTGCCCACCTCGACGAAGCCCTGCACCTGGCCGAAGTGCCGCTCCTGGTTCGCGAGCGTCTCTTTCGCGACGGTGAGCAGCTCCTTCGCCGCGAGCGCGCTGAAGAACGCCGAGCGTACGTTGAAGCGCACCGTGTTCAGCCGCGTGAGCGCGTCTTTCTCGGAGGCCAGCGCGTTGAGCTCGGCTGCCTGCAGCCGGTTGTACGTCTGGCCGAAGTCGTAGAGCAGCTGGCTCACCTGGAGGCTCGCGCTGGTCGCCCCCGCGAACGGCGGCCGATCGATCACGCCGCCGTCGGCCGCATCGCTGGTGGTGACACGGCCCGAGCTCGTGTTCGTGCCGAGCTGCGGCTGCAGGTTCGTGGTGCTCAGCCCGAACCGCGCCGACGCGTTCACGGCCGGCAAGAGCGGAGCCCTCGCCAGCGTCACCCGCGCCCGCGCCGCCCTCAAGTCGGCCTCGGCCTGCCGCAGCGCGGGCTGGTGCTGGCGGGCGGTCTCGAGCGCCTCTTCCAACGTCAGCACGCGCGACGCCGACAGCAGCGTGACCAGCAGGAGCGAGCTCATTCGAACCTCAGCGCCTCGATGGGGTCGAGCTGCGACGCCTTGCGCGCGGGGTACAGCCCGAACACCACGCCGACGAGCGCCGAGAACGCGATCGCGACCGCGGCGACCTCGGGCTGAATCTGCGTCGGCCACCCGAAGTTCGCGCCGATCGCCGCGCCTCCGATGCCGAGGAAGAGCCCGAGAATGCCGCCGACCATCGACAGCGTCAGCGCCTCGACGAGGAACTGCAGCAGGATGTCGCGCGGCCGCGCGCCGATCGCCATGCGGATGCCGATCTCGCGCGTACGCTCGGTCACGCTCACCAGCATGATGTTCATGATGCCGATGCCGCCGACGAGGAGCGACACCGCGGCGATCGACGCCAGCAGGATCGCGAGCGTCTGGGCGCTGTCTTGCTGCTCGCTCGCCATCTCGGCCATGTTGCGGATCGAGAAGTCGTTGTCGGCGCCTTCGCCCAGGCGGTGGCGGTCGCGCAAGAGCACCGTGATCTGCTCCTGCGCGCGGTTCACCTGGCCCGGCGCCGCGCTGATGAAGATGCCGCCCGCGATGAACTTCTGCGGCCCCCCTTGAATCTTCGTCTGGAAGGTCGAGTAGGGCACGAACGTGGCGTCGTCGTAGTCCTGCCCCGTCGGCGACTGACCCTTGCGCGCCAGCACGCCCACCACCGTGAACGGGTTGTTCTTGATGCGCACCGTCTCGCCGACCGGGCTGACGCCCGCACCGAACAGGTTCTCGGCGACCGTCGCGCCGAGCACGACGACCTTGTTCGAGCCCTCGATGTCGCTGCGCGTGAACGGGCTGCCGTCGGTGCAGTTCCAGTTGCGGATCAGGAAGTAGTCGGGCGACGTGCCCGTGATCGACGTCGACCAGTTCGTGTCTTCGCTGACGATCTGCCCCTGCGAGCGCAGTTGCGGAGCCGCGTACGCCACGGTCGTCGTCAGCTCCGTCTGAATCGCGCGCAGGTCGTCCCACGTGAGCGTCGAGGCCGACCCGAAGCCGCCGCGCGCGCCGCCCGACGTCGTGCTGCCGGGCAGCACGATCAGCAGGTTCGCGCCCATGCTCGCGAAGCTGGCCTCGACCTTGGCGCGGGCGCCCTCGCCGAGCGCCACCATCGCGATGACGGCGCCGACGCCGATGACGACGCCGAGCGTGGTCAAGAGCGACCGCAGCTTGTTGCGCATCAGCGCGCGGCCGGCGACGCGCAGCGTCTGCAGCGGGTTCATGCGGCCTCCTTGACGTCGGCGACCTTCGGCTCCTGCTTCACGTCGGAGCGGATCTTGCCGTCGCGCATCGTGATCACGCGCGACGCGAACGCGGCGATGTCGGGCTCGTGCGTGACGAGCAGCACGGTCATGCCTTCGCGCCACAGGCGCTGGAACAGCGCCATCACCTCGAGGCTGGTGCGCGAATCGAGGTTGCCGGTCGGCTCGTCCGCGAGGATCACCTTCGGCCGCCCCACGATCGCGCGCGCGATCGCGACGCGCTGCTGCTGGCCGCCCGAGAGCTGGTTCGGCTTGTGGTCCATGCGCTGCTCGAGGCCGACCTGCGCGAGCGCCTCTCTCGCGCGCCGCTGCCGCTCGGCGGTTCGCACGCCTCCGTAGAGCATCGGCAGCTCGACGTTCTCGAGGGCCGAGGTGCGCGAGAGCAGGTTGAACGACTGGAAGACGAAGCCGATCGTCTTGTTCCGCACGCGGGCGAGCTGGTCCTTCGACATCGACGAGACCTCCTGGCCGTCGAGGAGGTAGCGGCCGCTGGTGGGCCGATCGAGGCAGCCCAGCACGTTCATCAGCGTGCTCTTGCCCGAGCCCGACGTGCCCATGACCGCGACCAGATCTCCGGCGCTGGCCTCGAAGTCGACCTCGTCGAGCGCGCGCAGGGCGTGGTCGCCCATCACGTACGTGCGGACGACCTTCTCGAGCTTCATGACGGCGGTCATGGTCCTGGTGCTCTCTAGAACAGCCGCCGCATGCCGCCACCACTCCGTTGCCGCTGCTGGCCCTGCGGCGCGTTCGGGTCGTTCGACTCGGTGACCACCACGTCGCCCTCGCTCAGGCCCGACAGCACCTCGGTCACCGTGCCGTCGGTGACGCCGATCTTGATCTTCACCGGCTCGAGCTCGTCGCCGTTCTTCAGGGTGTAGACGGTCTTCTCGTCAGACGGGCCGCGCGGGCCGCGGCGCTTGCCGCCCTCGCCGCCGCCCTCGGCCTTGTCCGGAGCGTCGCCGCCGGCCTTCTGCGACTTCTTCAGCGCCTCGGCCGACGGCTTGAACCGCAGGGCTGCGTTCGGCACGCGGACGACGTCGGTGCGCTCGGCCCACACGAACGTGACGTTCGCGGTCATGCCCGGCCGCAGCTTCAGCTCGGGGTTGTCGACGTCGATCACGGCGTCGTAGGTGACGACGTTCTGTACCGTGGTCGGCGCGTTGCGGATCTGGCGGACCTTGCCGCGGAACCGCTCGCCCGGGAACGCGTCGACGACGAACGTCGCGTCCATGCCCGGCTGCAGCTTGCCGACGTCGGCCTCGGCGACGGCGGTGTCGACCTGCATCTTCCGCAGGTCCTCGGCGATGACGAACAGCGTCGGCGCCGAGAGCGACGCGGCGACCGTCTGGCCGACGTCGACGTTGCGCGAGATGACCGTGCCGCTGATCGGCGAGACGATGGTGGTGTAGGTGAGGTTGACCTCGGCCTGGTGCAGCGCGGCCTTCGACTGCGCGAGGTTGCCGCGGGCGACGTCGACCTGCGCCTTCGCGGCCTCGGCGTTGGCGCGCGCGGTGTCGAGGTCGGCCTGCGCGACGAGCTGGCGGTCGGCGAGGCTCTTCGCGCGCTGGTACTGCCGGTCGGCGTCGGCGGCCTGCACCTGGGCGCGGGCGAGGTTGCCCTGGGAGGCCATGTGGTTCGCGCGCGCCTGCTCGAGGGCGGCCTCGAACAGCTGAGGGTCGATCTTGGCGATGGTGGCTCCGGCGTCGACGGCGGCGTTGAAGTCGGCGTAGAGCGCGGCGATGCGGCCCGAGACCTGGCTGCCGACCTGCACGGTGACGGTGGCCGAGACGGTGCCGGTGGCGGTGACCTTGGGAGCGATGCGGCCCTTGTCGACCTTCGCGGTCTCGTAGGTCGGCGTGCTCTTGCCCGCGCATGCGACGAGGCTCAAGGACAGCACGGCGGGCCAGACTCGGGTCACCACAGGTACAAACACCTACGCCGGTCAGAGGTCAAAGCAAGCTATCCTCGGCTCAGATTGCTGGCACTTGCCGTTACAGCGCTGTTGCTCGCCGACGCGTCGATCGCCGAGCTGGATCGGAAGATTGCGCAGAACCCGTCGTCGGCGGCCGCACGGCTCGAGGCGGCGCAGCTGCGGGTGCAGAACGGCGCGGAGCTCGACCGGGCGCTGCTCGATCTCGACGTGGCGCGGGCGCTGGAGCCCGAGAACCCGCGCATTCACTTCCTGTTCGGGCAGCTGATGGAGGAGCGCGGGCAGGGCGGCGAGGCCCGCGCTTCGTACCAGACGGCCCTGGCGCTCAAAGACGACTTCGACGACGCGCGGTTCCGGCTCGCGGGGCTGCTGTTCCAGGCGGGCGCGTTCGGGGAGGCGGCGCAGGCCTACGCGCGGTACGTGAAGGCGCACCCGGAGGCGACGGGGGCGCGGCTGCAGCTGGCGCTCGCGCACGAGAAGGCGGGCGAGGTGCCGCTCGCCGAGAAGGAGCTCAAGGCGCTGCAGCACGACCCAAAGACGCACGAGGTGGCGACGCGGAAGCTGGTGGAGCTCTACGAGCGCACGGGGCGGGAGAAAGAGGCGCACAAGCTGCGGGCGTCGTCGGAGCCGCCGAAGCGGAAGCTGCGCGACTTGAAGCCGTCGGCGCGGTGACGCGGGCGTGTTGTGTTGCTGCTAGAGAGCCTCTGGCGACGACCGCTCGCCCGTGGCGCTGATCGACGGCCTGCAGGGAAGCGGCGGTCTGTTCGCGACGGTGCCGGGTTGATCGCTGCCAGAGAGCCTGTGGCGACAACCGCTCGCCCGTGGCGCTGATCGACGGCCAGCAGGGAAGCGGCGGCCTGGTGTGCGCTCGTTGCCGGGCTCGCGCTGCTCGGCAAACCGTTTCGCTGACGTGGAAGCGTTTGGTGCTCCCCTGTGGGTAGGTAAACGCTTCCACGTCGACCGAGCGCCAGGGCCTGCGCGACGAACGGGCTCGCGTCGAGCGCGAACCAGACTGCCGTCGCCTGTTTGCCCGTCGTTCGGCGTCGTAGGCGGCGGTTGTCGCCCCTCGCTCTCTGGCGGCGATCAGACCTGCAACGTCGCTCAGCGCCGCGAAGGCTCGCCGTCTCCGGGCTCTTCGTAGACGAGACGTCGCGTACCCGGCAGCCGGTACACCCCGTTCGCCACGATGTCCCAGTCACCGCGTTGCAGTCGCTTGTTGATCGACTTCTCAGACAGCCCCGCATTCATCGCCTGCGCCCGCGACACCAGCCCGCTCTGCTCCCGGAACAGCCTCAGCACCAACCCATTCATCCTCGCCATGTCTGCATGGAACCACAGGGGTCTGACGTATAAGGACCACGGATGCTGCTCCTCGCCGCCTTGCTCCTCGCCGCCGGCCCGCCGCCGACGGGCAACGCCTCCGTGCCCGAGGTCGTCAGAGAGCTCCAGACCATCACCGCCGCCCAGGCCCGAGGCACCGTCGGCGAGCGCCGCATTCAGTACCAGGAGCTCGCGAAGAGGCTCCCCTCCGACCCGCTGCCGCGCATCTACCTCGCGTGGTGCGACATGCCGTCGGACGAGTCGTGGAACCAGCTCAAGGGCATCGCCACCATCAACCCCGAGAACCCGTGGGTCCACTACGGCATGGGCTCCGTCTACACGCTCTGGAAGATGAAGGACCAGGCGAAGACCGAGCTCGACCTCGTGCTCAAGCGCGACCCCGCCTTCTACCCGGCGATGGTCACTCAAGGTGAGCTCGCCCTCCAGAGCGGCGACCCCGCCAGGGCCGAAGAGCGCTTCCGCGCCGCTCTGAAGGTGAAGGCCGACGACGCCCGCGCCAACGCCGGGCTGGGGCTCATCCTCCTCGAGCAGGGCAAGAAGGACGAGGCCAAGGCCACACTCGACAAGTCGTTCAGCGCGTTCGCCGATCAGCCGAAGGTGCTGCGCGCCCTCTACCAGCTCGCCCGCGACGCGCAGGATCTCAAGGGCGCCGCGAAGTACGGCGCCGCCCTGGCAGAGCTCGCTCCGAAAGACCGCGAGGCGCGCAAGGCCATCGCCGACCTGCGCTACGAGCTCGGCGAGAAGACCGAGGCCGCCAAAGAGTACGAGCGCCTGCTGCGGCTCGGCGACCCCGACGCCGAGGTGCTCCGCCGGCTCGCCGGCATCTACCGCGAGGCCAACGACGGCGAGAACGAGGAGCGCGTCCAGCAGCAGCTCGCCGCCCTCGAGAAGACGAACCCCGACCCGTGCATCCGCCTCGCCGAGCTGATGCTCGCGCGCGGAGCCGTCGAGCCCGGCGAGGGCCAGCTCCTCGAGGCGATCGCGCGAGACCCGGCGCGCTCCGACGCACACCTCATGCTCGCTCGCTCTCGCATCAAGCGCGACAGCCTCTACGAGGCGCTCGACGCCTACCGCGCCGCGATGGCCGGCTCCGGCGCCGCCGCCGACGATGCGAAGAGAGAGGGCCCCGAGCTCGAGAAGAAGCTGAAGCTGCCCGCGAAGAAGCCCAAGGGCGACCCGAACGCGATCAACTGGGTCGTCTCGGGCACGCTCAACGATCTCTACGCCGAGCGCCGCCGCGCGAACCCGAAGCTGGCCGCCGGCGGGCTGCTCAAGCTCCGCGTCCGCGTCGACAAGGAGGGCATCGTGCAGGGCGTCGATCTGCTCAGCGACACCGTCGGCGACCCCATTCTCGCGGCCCACGCGTACTTCGCGCTCAAGGACGCGCAGTACGAGAAGCGCAAGCGCGAGCCGGTCTTCGAGTTCGAGCTCAAGGGGCCGAAGAAATGACGGTTCGCACCGGCCTCGACGTCTGGTCGGCGCAGGGCTTCGCGGCGCTGAAGGGGCTGCGCGTCGGCGCGATCGTCAACCCGACGAGCGTCGACCACCACTTCACGCACCTCGCCGATCTGCTCTCGAAGGCCGAGGGCGTGAAGCTCGCCGCGCTGTTCGGCCCCGAGCACGGCGTTCGCGGTGAAGCGCAGTACATGGTCGCGGTCGACGACGTCGCGCGCGATCGCAAGACGGGCGTGCCGGTGTACAGCCTCTACGGCCACACGTTCGAGTCGCTGTCGCCGAAGCTCGAGTGGCTCGACGGCCTCGACGCGCTCGTCTTCGACATTCAGGACGTCGGCAGCCGCTACTACACGTACATCTACACGATGGCGCTCGCGATGAAGGCCGCGGCGCAGCGGAAGCTGACGTTCTACGTGCTCGACCGGCCGAACCCGATCGGGCTGTCGCACGTCGAGGGCAACGGCATCGGCGACAAGTACAAGAGCTTCGTCGGCCTCTACTCGATGCCGAACCGCCACGGCATGACGGCCGGCGAGCTCGCCCGCTACTTCAACAAGGAAGAGGGCATTCACTGCGAGCTGCACGTCGCCGCCTGCGAGGGCCTCACGCGCGCGATGACGTGGCCCGAGATGGGCCGCCACTTCGTCTCGCCGTCGCCGAACATGCCGACCGTCGACACCGCGCTCGTCTACCCGGGCATGTGCTTCGGCGAGGGCACCAACGTCAGCGAGGGCCGCGGCACCTGCCGCCCGTTCGAGCAGTTCGGAGCGCCGTGGCTCGACGGCTCGGAGGTCGCCGCGCGCCTCAACGCGCTCTCGCTGCCGGGCGTCGCCTTCCGCGCCGTCGCGTTCACGCCGACGTTCGACAAGCACAAGGGCGTCTCGTGCGAGGGCGCCTTCATTCACGTCACCGACCGCGACGCGTTCAGGCCGTGGCGCACCGGGCTCGCGGTGTTCCGGACGCTCAGAGAGCTCTCGGGGAACAAGTTCGAGTGGCGGCGCGACGCCTACGAGTTCGTGAAAGAGATCCCCGCGTTCGACCTGCTCGCGGGCACCGACGCGATACGCCTCGGCATCGACTCGCTGCTGCCGCTCGACCAGCTCGCCGACGAGAGCGGGCAGAGCGAATTCCTGGAGAAAAGGGCGCGGTACCTTCTGTATTCTTGAGCCGAGTGTTCTGACCGGGCGAACCGATGGCACCGAGACGAGCGAGACCGATGCGAGACGGCGCACCCGAGGAGTGCGGAGCGGGGCCAGAGGCCCGTCGAGCACCGCAAGCGACGAGGCTGCGCGTCGCAGCGAGAGGATCGTTCGTCGCAGGTTTCGGTTCGCCCCGGTCAGAGCACTAATGGGCGTTTCGATCGGCATCTTCTCGGATACCGCGGGCGACCTGAACGCCTTCGACGCGGCCCTCAAGTTCCTCGCGAAGAAGGGCGCGCGCCGCTTCCTGTTCGCCGGCGGCAAGTACGAAGATCTCGACGAGTGGGTGAAGCTGAAGCGCGACGAGGCGAAGGCCCAGACCGACTACTCGGACTCCGACTTCCTCACCGACCTCACGAACTTCCTCACCGAGGGCGAGCAGGTCGACCGGCCCCCGGCGTTCGGCACCGCGTACGAGCTCTCGCGCCACTCGCAGGAGCTGACGCGGCTCTCGGACAAGGTGCTGCGCACTCCGGAGAAGGGCTCGCTGCAGTACCAGAGCCCCTCGATTCCGAAGAAGGCCGTCGACATGGTCGGCGACGTCTTGTGCTGCCTGGTGCACGACAAGAACGATCTCGACAAGGAAGACATGCTGAACGCCGTGCTGCTCGTGCACGGCAAGGAGCCCGACCCGAAGGTCGTGCAGATCGGCCCGCGCTACTTCCTCACGCCCGGCAGGGCCTCGGGCGCGAAGCCGACCGTGGCGCTGCTCGAGTTCGACAAGCAGGTGAAGTTCTCGGCGTTCACGCTCGACGATCAGAAGGTCATCGACGGCCAGGTGCTGGCGCTCGGCACCGCGAAGTCGAAGATCTCGGTGAAGTGATGCGCGTCGCGCTGCTCGGGGGCTCGTTCAACCCGCCCCACGTCGGGCACCTGATGGCGGCGCTGTACGTGCGCGCCTGCCTCGGCGACGACGAGGTCTGGCTGGTGCCGACGTTTCAGCACCCGTTCGGCAAAGAGACGGTGGCCTACGCGCACCGCGTCGCGATGTGCGAGGCCGCGGTGCGGGATCACGCGGGGTGGCTGAAGGTCAGCCGCGCGGAGTCGGAGCTCGGCGGGGAAGGGCGCACCATCGATCTGCTCGAGCACCTGTTGCCGCGGCACCCGGGCACGCGCTTCCGCCTCGTGATCGGCAGCGACATCATCGCGGACCTGCCGAAGTGGAAGGCGTGGGACCGCATTCAGCAGCTCGTCGACGTGACGGTGCTGAACCGCGCGGGCTACCCGGCTCCCGGGACCGTGGGGCCTCCGCTCGCGATGGTCTCGTCGACGCAGCTGCGCGAGAAGCTCGACCCTGAGCTCGTGCCGCGCGCGGTGCTCGAGTACGTGCGGGCGAACCACCTCTTCGGAACATCGTCGGCGTGCTGATCGCTGCCAGAGAACCTGGCGCGACAACCGCTCGACCGTGACGTTGCTCGACGGCAGACAGGGAAGGGCGGTCGGGTGTGCGCTCGTCGCCGAGCTCGTGCAGCTCGGCAGACCGTTTCGCTGACGTGGAAGCGTTGGGTGCCCCCCTGTGGATAGGTAAACGCTTCCACGTCGACCGAGCGCCAGGGCCTGCGCGACGAACAGGCTCGCGTCGAGCGCGAACCAGACTGCCGTCGCCTGTTCGCTCGTCGTGCGGCGTCGTAGGCGGCGGTTGTCGCCCCTCGCTCTCTGGCGGCGATCAGACCTGCACCGTCGCTCAGCGCCGCGAATGGCTGAACCGGGTGGTGGCGGTGGCGTACGCGGTCCGTCGACGCGTTGGCCTTTGCCAACCCGCGGTCGATCAGCGCCCTAAAAGTGCAGCGACAGCCCCGCCGACGCGTAGATGCCGAGCTGGTTGCCCGTCGAGCGCAGCCCGCCGCCCACCGAGGTCTGCGAGTGGATGAAGCGCGCGCCGGCGCCGGCGGTGATCCCGAAGTTGCGGGCGAACAGCAGCTCGCCGCCGAAGCTGCCCCCGAAGCCGAACGGCAGCGTCTGCGAGGTGCCCCCCGCGTCGCCCGAGCCGTAGCCGACGAACAGCTCGCCCTGCACGTACGGCGAGAACCCGCCCGCGCGCAGCGGCCTCAGGTGGTAGCGGTAGGTCGGCATGAACGAGATCGTGACGCCGTTGTCGGTGCTCGCGAACGCGCCGGCGAACGAGATGCCCACCAGCAGCGCGTGACGCCCCTCGAGGATCGCGCCGAGGCGCACGGTCGCCGAGATCGGCGCCACCGACACCGACGACCCGGTCGCGATCACCATCGGCTCGAGCAGGGCGATGTACATCGCGAACGACGTCGGCAGGGACTCGCCCTCCGCGCTCGGCATCGGAGGAGGAGTCGGATCGGACGACAGCGTCAGCGCCACCACCAGAGCGGAGATCATGTCGGGCGAGAGTGTATTCCCCGCGTGCACCTGTGCTAGTTGCTGGCGCCTCTCCATCATGGGTGAACGCCGCCACATCCGCGTCGTCGGAGCGATGCTCGAGAAGGAAACGGGCCGCTACCTCATCACGCAGCGCCGGCCCGAGGCCTCGCTGCCGCTGCTCTGGGAGTTCCCCGGCGGCCGCGTGCGCGACGGCGAGGCCGACGAGGCCGCGCTCGTGCGGTCGATCAAAGAGCGGCTCGGCCTCGACGTCGTCGTCGACGCCAAGGCCAGCACCATGAGGCACGACTACCCGACCTACGACGTCGACTTCGCCGTCTTTCACTGCCGGCTGAGAGACCCGAACCAGCAGGTCGCTCCGGGCAAGGTGAACGATCACCGCTGGGTGAAGCTCGCCGAGATGGGCAACTACGAGTTCCCCGACGCCGACGCGCGCACGCTCGACTTCCTGCTCGAAGCAGACGGGTGACGGCTCGATGCACGCCCCGTATCCCAAAGACATCGGGTGGATCGAGGTGGTCTGCGGCTCGATGTTCTCGGGCAAGACCGAGGAGCTCATTCGCCGCATCAAGCGCGCGGTCTACGGGAAGCAGAAGGTGCAGGTCTTCAAGCCGAAGATCGACAACCGCTACGACGACAGCGCGGTCGTCAGTCACTCGCAGCTGAAGCTGCTCTCGACGCCGGTCGAGCGGCCCGACGAGATCTTCGTGCACCTCAAGCCCGACACCGAGGTCGTCGGCATCGACGAGGTGCAGTTCCTCGGGCCCGACGTCGTGCGCGTGTGCGAAGAGCTCGCGCTGCGCGGCGTGCGCGTCATCTGCGCGGGCCTCGATCAGGACTACCAGGGCAAGCCGTTCGAGCCGATGCCGCAGCTGCTCGCGGTCGCCGAGTACATCACCAAGGAGCTCGCCATCTGCGTCGTCTGCGGCAACCCGGCGAACCGCAGCCAGCGGCTCATCGCGCGCGACGAGCGCGTGCTCGTCGGCGCCGCCGGCGCATACGAGGCCCGGTGCCGCAAGTGCCACGTCGTATCGCCGGCCGAAGCCACGCCGGCGCAGAACCTCGACCTCTTCCGCTAGCAAGAACCCATGCGCGACGCGCTCTACGAGAAGATCCCCTTCAAGCTGTCGGAGCTGAAGCACCACTACGGGCCGAACGTGCACCTCGTCGGCACACCGTACACGCTGTCGCTGCTCGCGACGCTGTGCGCGAAAGAGACGATTCAGCCGGCGGTGAACCGGCTCGTCGGCACGCTGTACACCGACCTCGCCACCCAGGTGCTGAACCAGGAGTTCCCGCGCCAGCAGGTCACCATGCAGACGCGCATGATCGAGTACACGCCCGCGGGGATCTACCAGGGCGAGGTCATCGACCACGAGGTGCGCGCGGTCTCCGTGAACATCGCGCGCGCCGGCACGCTGCCGTCGCAGGTGACGTACGACCTGCTCAACACGGTGCTGAACCCACGCCTCGTCCGGCAAGATCACATCGTGATGAGCCGCATGCTGAGCGAGGGCGACAAGGTCGTCGGCTCGTCGATCAGCGGCTCGAAGATCGGCGGCGACGTCGACGACGCCATCGTGCTGTTCCCCGACCCGATGGGCGCGACCGGCGGCTCGCTGTCGACTGCGATCGAGCTCTACAAGAAGAAGGTCGGCGGCCGAATGCGCAAGGTCGTGTGCATGCACCTGATCGTGACGCCCGAGTACCTCAAGCGCATGACGACCGATCATCCCGACGCGGCGATCTACGCGCTGCGGCTCGATCGCGGCATGTCTCCCGACGAGGTGCTCGGCACCGAGCCCGGCAAGCTCTGGGAGAAGGAGCGCGGCCTCGACGACCGTCAATACATCGTTCCTGGTGGCGGAGGGATGGGCGAAGTGATGAACAACGCCTACGTATGAGCTTCTACGACTCTCAGGTCGAAGTGATGATCGACGCCGCCACCATCGGTGCGAAGGTGCGCGAGCTCGGAGCACAGATCACGCAGGACTACCGCGGCAAAGAGCTCACGCTCGTGACGGTGATGAAGGGCTCGCTCTTCTTCGCGATGGATCTCGCCCGCGCGATCGATCTGCCGCTGAAGCTCGAGGTGATGGGCGTGTCTTCCTACTCGGGCGGCACCGAGACGACGGGCGAGGTGCGCATCACCTCGGACGTCACGAAGCCGATGGCGGGCAAGCACCTGCTCATCGTCGAGGACATCATCGACACGGGCCTCACCATGAAGTTCCTGCTCGAGAACCTCGGCGCGCGGCACCCGGCGAGCCTCAAGATCTGCACGCTGCTCGAGAAGCCGTCGCGCGCCCGCACCAAGGTGCCCATCGACTACAAGGGCTTCGTGATCGAGGACAAGTTCGTCGTCGGGTACGGCCTCGACTTCGACGAGGTCTACCGGAACCTGCCGTTCATCGGAGTGATGAAGGGACGCTGAGGCCCCGTGAGCCGCATCCACTTCGAGGTGCACCCGGGGTTGGACGAGATCCAGCGGTACGCGCGCGAGAAGGGCTGGCTGCAGGCGGGCTTCACCGAGCTGTCGATCGCGTGGCTCGAGCTCCGCTTCACCACCGACGGGTGGAAGACGACGCAGACGCTCAAGTCGACCGAGGTGCCGTCGCCCGTCGTCGACGGCTGGTTCTCGCTCGCCGACGTGCCGAAGGGCACGGCGATCGAGTTCGCCGTCCACGCCGGGGTCGCGTGTCGTTCACCCTCCGACGCCGCGGGCGTCCGCGAGCGCGGCGAGACCTGGCTCAACAACGGCGGCAAGAACTACACCCAGCTCAGCCGCTGAGAGCCGCTACCAGACGGTAACGCTGTTGCTCGGCACGGCCCGTCACCGGCGCTGGGTGTTACGACAGAGCGCCATGACCGAACCGATGAGTCCCGTGCAACGGGCATCGACCGGCATCGCCGGTCTCGACGACATTCTCGCGGGGGGGCTGCCGCGAAACCGCACCTACCTCGTGCAGGGGGACCCGGGCGTCGGCAAGACCACGCTCGGCCTGCAGTTCCTCCTCGAGGGCGCCGCGAAGGGTGAGAGCGCGCTGTACGTGTCGCTCTCGGAGACGAAAGAAGAGATCGAGGCCGTCGCGGCCTCGCACGGCTGGAGCCTCGACGGCATCTTTCTCCACGAGATGTCGGCGGTCGATCACCTGATGAGCGCCGAGGCCGACAACACCGTCTTTCACACCTCCGAGGTCGAGCTGCGCGAGATCACGCGTCACCTGCTCGAGGTCGTCGAGCAGGCGAAGCCGAGGCGCGTGGTGTTCGACTCGCTCTCGGAGATCCGCCTGCTGGCCCAGAACGAGATCCAGTACCGCCGGCAGATCCTCAAGCTCAAGCACCACTACACGGGCCGCGAGGCGACGGTGCTGTTTCTCGACGACCGCACGCACCCCGGCCGCGATGAGCTGCTGCAGAGCCTCGTGCACGGCGTGATCAGCCTCGAGCAGCTGCCGCAGAGCTACGGCACCGAGCGGCGGCGGGTGCGCATCACGAAGCTCCGCGGGCTCAAGTTCCGCGGCGGCTATCACGACTACCGCATCGACACCGGCGGGCTCACCGTCTTCCCTCGGCTCGTCGCCGCCGAGCACCGGGTCAGCACCACGCAGCCTCCGCTGAAGAGCGGCGTCGAGGGGCTCGACCGCCTGACCGGCGGCGGGCTCGACCCCGGCACGAGCACGCTGTTCCTGGGGCCCGCCGGCTCGGGCAAGTCGTCGCTCATGCTCCACTACGCGGCCTTCGCGGCCAACGTGGGCAAGAGGGTCGCCGTGTTCGCGTTCGACGAGGGCAAGGGCACGATGCTCGCGCGCGCCCGCGGCCTGGGCATGTCGATCGACAAGCAGCTCGAGTCGGGGAGGCTCGCCGTGCGCCAGATCGACCCCGCCGAGCTCGCGCCCGACGAGCTCGCCCACGAGGTGAGGCGGGCCGTCGAGCAGCACGGGTGCGAGGTCGTCGCGATCGACAGCCTGAACGGCTACCTGAACGCGATGCCCGACGAGCGGTTCCTGACCATTCAGCTGCACGAGCTCTTGTCGTACCTGTCGCACAGGGGCGTCGTGACGATGATGGTCATGGCGCAGCACGGGTTCAACGGCACGGGCATCAGCTCGCCCGTCGACCTGAGCTACGTCGCCGACGGCATCATCCTCCTCAGGTTCTTCGAGGCGAACGGCCGGGTGCGCAAGGCCGTGTCGATGGTGAAGAAGCGCTCGGGCCGGCACGAAGACTCGGTGCGCGAGCTCACCCTGGGGCCGAAGGGCGTCGAGGTGGGCGAGGCCCTGTCCGACTTCCGCGGCGTGCTGCTCGGGGCGCCCGAGTTCGTCGGAGACAGAAGGGAGCTGAGCAGGCTCGATGGCCAAGGCCGCTGAGAGCACGCGCATCGCGGTGCTCGCTCCGCTCGGGCGCGACGGGCCGCTGATCGCCGAGCTCTTCCGCAAGGAGGGCCTGGCCTGCGTGAAGTGCGAGCACGCGGCCGACCTGCTGCGAGAGATCGACGCCGGCGTCGGCGCGGCCATCGTCACCGAAGAGGCGGTGACGCCCGCGCTGCTCGAGGGCCTGAGGCCGATTCTGGCCGCACAGCCGGCGTGGTCGGATCTGCCGATGATCCTGCTGAGCGGGCACGGGGTGCCCGGCGAGCGGCAGACGCTGACGGATCTCAAGCACCTCGGGAACGTGACGGTGCTCGACCGGCCGGTGCAGACGCGCACGCTGGTCTCGGCGGCGCGCGCGGCGCTGCGGGCCCGGGCGCGCCAGTACGACGCGCGCGACGCGATCATCGCGCGCGACCGGTTCCTCGCGATGCTCGGGCACGAGCTGCGCAACCCGCTGTCGGCCATCGTGTTCGCGATCGAGCGGCTGCGCGGCCGTATGACGCCGCCGAAGGAGATCGACATCGTTCACCGGCAGGCGACCCACCTGAGCCGGCTGGTGGAAGATCTGCTCGACGTGTCGCGCGTGACCTCGGGGAAGGTGGTGCTGTCGCCCAGGCCGGTCGATCTGCGCGAGGTGCTTCAGCGCGCGGTGAACACGCACGAAGGGTTGATCGAGGGCCGCCACATGCACGTGGTGCTGTCGTTGAGCGCGATCCCCGCGATGGTGCAGGGCGACCCCGCGCGGCTCGAGCAGATCTTCGGGAACCTCGTCAGCAACGCCCTCAAGTACACGCCGGCAGGCGGGCGCATCGACCTGAGTCTGGGCCTCGACGCCGCGACCGGCGAGCACGTCGTGCGCGTGAAGGACTCGGGCGTCGGGCTCGAGCCGAAGGCGCTCGAGCGCATCTTCGAGCTGTTCGCGCAGGTCGACACCACGCTCGATCGCGCGCAGGGCGGCATGGGCCTGGGCCTCACGCTCGTGCGCAGCCTGCTCACGATGCACGGCGGCTCGATCGTGGCGACGAGCCAGGGCCTCGGCCGCGGCAGCGAGTTCGTGGTGCGGCTGCCTCGCGCCGACGGCGTCGCCCCGGCGGTGCCCGAGCGCAGCCCCGAGCAGCCCGCCTTCGAGAGGCTCGACGTGGTCGTCGTCGAAGACAACGCCGACATCCGCGACATGCTGAAGGAGCTGCTCGAGGAAGACGGCCACCGCGTCTCGGTCGCAGGCGACGGAGGCAGCGGGCTGTCGCTGATCCTCGAGAAGGCGCCCGACCTGGCGATCGTCGACATCGGGCTTCCCGGCCTCGACGGCTACCAGGTCGCGAGCCGCGCCCGCGCGCAGGGGCACACCGGCCGCCTGGTGGCGATGACCGGGTACGGCCAGCCCGAAGATCAGCTCCGGGCGACGAGGGCCGGGTTCGACACCCACCTCACGAAGCCGGTCGACATCGACCAGCTGCGCCGCGCCGTCGAGGGCAGGGCGCCGGTGGGTTGATTACCGCGCGAAGACGGTCGCCGGAAACGAGTGGCCGCACGTGCGGCACACGAGCGAGCGGCTCGCGGCGAGCTCCTGGAACTCGCTCGCCTCGCGGCCGCAGTGCGGGCAGGCGCGGGCGACCGGCAGCGTCACGAAGCGCTCCTCGTGGCGTGGAAGCTCGGTGAACGCGGGGAGCGCGCCGGTGCGCACGACGAGGTGCTCGACGGCGGCGCGGCGGACGATCAGCGCGAGGTGCTCGGCGTTCGGCAGAATCCACACGCGCGCGCGGCGCTGCGGCAGCTCGACGTAGGTCGCCGCGTCGATGCGGGCGAGGCCGGCGTGCTCCATCAGGCTCGACAGCAGCGCGGGCACGGCGGCGGCTCCGAAGCGATCGCGGGCGCCGCCGTCGGCGCGGTACAGCTCGAGCCCGCGCGCAGAGACGATCACGTCGGTGTCGCTGCCGGTGACGAACAGCTCCAGCTGGCGGCCGTGGTCCGCGCTGACGCGCTCGCCGCGCAGCACGCTCTGCACCACCCGGAAGTCCGCGTCGCTCAAGGCGGCGAGAGTAAATCCGCAGGAAACGACCGGCCGCAAGCCGGGAAGAGGCCCTCGCGACTCCGGCGTCACTGGCTGCGGGAGCCGTGGCCTCCGGCCTGCGCGGTGTGCTCGTTCGATCGCGTGGCGATTCGTGGCGCCTGCTCTTGGGCCTGATTCGTCGACGCTGCTCGCACGTCGACACGGAGGCCAACGCGGATACGGCGGTTCTTCCCCGCTGGAGTCGTGGGACGCTCTCCGGGGTCTTCGCGAAGTCGCGCAGAAAGGCGGGATGGGATGGGTGATGGACGGGATGGCGACCCATGAATCAGCTGTCGATTGTCACCAGAAATCTGGTGACAACGCGCGACCAACTCATCGGCCGCCGACAGGGTGACCAGGGCCCAGCGGTGACGACCCATGCAGCTCTGATGCCTCTGGGACCCGACGAATCTGCCCCACGCAACTCAGATGACCTCGCGCGGAAGGCCGGCGCCGGCAGCGCGAGCGCGCCGGACTCGCAGCTCCAGCACCTCCCCCGAAGAGCACCCGGACGAACGAGGCCTCGGGGGTCGGGCCTCCGCCGCTCCACCGGGGGACTCCGAAGACCATGGGTGTCGGACAGCCCCTGCGCGCTCAGCTGGGGACAGGACGTGCTCCGCCGCTCGACGCGCTCCGAGTCGTGCACCCCGAAGCCGCTGCGCAGGGCGCGCCCGGCCCGCGGCCACCTCGCACACGGCCTGCCACCACGTCTCGGCCGCAGCGAGCTCCTCCGGGGTCGCGAGGTCGCCGCTTCAAGGCGTCGCGGTCGGAGGCGGTGCAGCCGGAGCCTGCGCTGCGGGCGGCTCAGCGGGCGCCGGCGCGGGCGCGGTGCCTTCGGGCGGGTTCGCCGGCGCCGACAGCCCGTTCACCGCCTTGCGCAGCGCCTCGACCATCGACTTCGACTGGGGCTCGATCGCGGTCAGCATGTTGTACGCCGACTTCGAGTGACGGTTGTTCGACTCGGTCGCGAACTTGAGCTGCTGCAGCGCCTCTTCGATCTGCCGCTGCGCGTCTTCGAGCTTCATGCGCGCCGAGTAGAATGCGACGTCGGTCTTCATCGTCTTCAGCGAGATCTTCTGCTCCTCGGTGAGCCCCGAGAGCCGGTCGGCGCGGCGCAGGTAGTAGAGGCCGTCGTTGAGCTCCTCGGGGTCGTCCGAGGCCACCCGCGGCTTCGCGAGCCCCTCGATCACCATGAACAGCGCCCGGTCGAGCTCGTCGCGGTCGGTGAACTTCTCTTTCAAGACGCCGTAGGGCTGCGTGCCTTTGAGGTCCAGCGGCGCGTACGCGTCGACCAGCTCGGGCGGCGGCCGCCACGCGTCGGCCCCCATCGGCATCATGCGCCCCTTCAAGACCACCAGCTTCCCGTCGCGGACCTCCAGCGTGTAGGTGCGCGCGTTCTCTTGCGAGAGCAGGAAGACGGTCACCCCCGCCAGCCCGAGCAGCGCGACGGTGATGAGCAGCCGCTTGAAGAATCTCGCGACTTTGGCGCCGAAGGTCGAAGGCTCGTCCATGATGTATGGACCGTAATACGTGCGACGGCCACTTTCATTGGGGCCAGCCGTTTCGGGCCTATAGTTCCGCTCGTTGTCCTCTACGACTTTCAAGAAGCTCGGCCAGAGCGAGCTGCTCCCGCGCTACATCTTCGCCGAGAGCCTCTACGCACGCCGCCGCGTCCTCGAGATCGGCGCCGTCGCGAGCACGCTCGGCCAGTCGGCGCGCTTCCTCTCCACGCGCGGCGCCCGCATCGTGGTGGCGGCCGACTCGGACCTCAGCGCCGTGCAGGACGCGCAGTCGCGCCTCGCCGGCCCGAACCTGCGCTTCCGCGCCCCGGTGTTCGACGATCTCGAGGCCGGCTCGTTCGACCTCGTCATCGTCGCCGACCTCGCCACCTACGTGCGCGCGCCCGAGCTGCTCAAAGACCTCGTCCGCCTCGTCGCGAAGAACGGCTACCTCATGGGCGGCTTGCGCAACCCCGCCGGCCTCGCGCTCTCGAACGTGATGGACCCCGAAGGGCAGGAGCCGCCTCCGACCTACGGCCAGCTGCTCGACGCCCTGAGCGCCCACTTCCGCAGCATCGAGGTCGCCACCCAGAGCCCCGTGCTCGGCTACCAGCTCGCGTTCGAGAAGGGCGAGGGTCTGCAGGTCGACGGCTCGCTCGCCGGCACCGCCGAGGCCGCCTACTACGTGGTGCTCGCGGGCCACGAGCCCGTGCGCTTCTTCGACCCGACGTGGGTGCAGCTGCCGCCCGAGCCGCTCGCGTTCACCGGCGGCAAGCTCGAAGAGGCGTCGGGCCGCGCGCGCAACTGGCAGGAGCGCAGCGACCGCCTCAAGGACGCCCTCAACAAGTCGAAGGACGAGGTCTCGCGCCGTGAGACCGAGCTGCGCGAGATCCGCTCGGAGCTCGAGGGCAGCCGCGAGGCCATCGCCCGCCTCACCGCACAGCTCGAGTCGGTGACCGAGCGGCCGCAGCAGACGCGCGCCGCCGACGAGCTCACGAACAAGATCCGCCGGCTCGAGGCCGAGCTCGTCGTCGCCCGCGAGCGCGCCACCGACGCCGAGGGCCGCGTGCAGTCGATGCGCGAAGAGGTCGCGCTCCAACAGCGGGAGCAGAAGAACGCGACCGTCGAGACGCTCGCCGCGCAAGAGAACGTCCGCCTCGAGCGCAGCCGCCGCGAGCAGCTCGCCACCGAGCTCGAAGACGCGCGCACGCGGCTCACCCAGGCCTACGAAGATCTGCGCCGCGCGCAGGACGACGCCGCCGCCCAGCGCATCGAGGCCGAGCGCGCGAAGCTGGCCGCCGACCGCGTCTCGGAGCAGCTCGCCGCGAAGAACCGCGAGCTCGAGGGCGCCCGCGAGAAGGAGCTGCGCCTCGCCGACGCCCGCAGCGAGTCGATGCAGGCCATCGAGGGCCTGCAGGGCGAGCTCAAGCGCGCGCGCGCCGCGATGGACGCCGCCGAAGAGTCGGCCCGCGCCCGCGAGGCCGAGAAGATCGCGGCGCTGCGCTCGCTCGACCTCGAGTCGCAGAAGCACGCCACCGTCGACCGCGACCTCCAGAACGCGCGCGCGAAGCTCGACGAGGTGACCGCCGAGCTCCGCGAGAAAGAGTCGGCGCTCACCGCCGCCGAGACCGAGCTCACCGCGACGAAGGCGTCGGCCACGCGCCTGCAGCGCGACATCGAGACGCTGGCGAACTCCGAGCGCACCTGGCGCGAGATGGCGCAGAGCTACGAGACGCGCCTCAACGACACGCTCTCGAACGTCGACGGCCTGTCCGAGCAGGTCGCCCGCCTCGACGCCGAGAAGGAGCAGGAGGTCGCGCGGTTCCACCGCCTCGAGAAAGATCTCACCACCGCCATCGGCGCCGAGCGCTCGGCGCGCGAGCAGGCCCAGGCCGAGCTCGCCGACCGCGAGGCGAAGCTGCGCGAGGCCGTCGAAGACCGCGAGAAGCTGCTCGAGCGGCGCGACGAGCTCGAGGCCGCGCTCGGTGACCTCAAGAAGGCGCGCGAGAACGACGCCGCCGCCCTCGAGTCGGCCACCAGCTTTCGCGGCGCCCTCGAGTCGCGCGTCGATGCCCTGACCCGCGAGCGCGACGCCGCCGAGCTGAAGCTCTCGGAGCTGCTCAAGGCGCACGACGAGGCGAAGGCGGGCCTCGAGTCGGCGACGAGCTACCGCAACGCGCTCGACGCGCGGCTCAGCCAGCTCGAGCACGACGTTCACGACCTCACCGACCGGCTCGCCGAGCGCTCGGCCGCCGCCGACCGCCTCGCCGAAGAGCTCGCCACCGCGCTCGAGCGCGCCGACGCCCTGGCCGGCGACGTCCAGGGCAAGACGAAGGCGAGCGAGGAGCGCATCGCCTCGCTCACCAAGGAGCGCAACCAGGCCCGGCAGGACAGCGCCCGCCTGTCGGGCCAGCTCGACCAGGGCCGCCAGCGCGTCGCCGAGCTGGCCCAGCGCTCGGCGCGCCTCGAGACCGAGATCAAGGACCTCAAGGCCCGCATCGTCGAGCTCGAGGCCCAGGCGAAAGACCGCCAGGAGCGCCTGCAGGAGACGCAGGTCAAGTTCACCCACGCGCAAGCCGACGCCGCGAAGCTCCAGCGCGAGCAGGCCGAGCAGCTCGAGGCCCTGAAGGCCGAGCTCGAGGGCACGCGCACCACGGGCAGCGCCGAGGTCGAGGGTCTGCGCGCGAAGCTGACCACTGCCCAGACCGCGCTCGAAGAGACGAAGAAGCGGCACGTCGACGCCCAGCGCGAGCTCGAGACCGTGCGCGACAGCCTCGCGGCGACCGAGTCGGCGCGCGCGAAGCTCGAGCAGACGCTCGAAGCCGACCGGAAGGAAGCCGGGGCGGCGCGCGCCGAGGTCGAGAAGGCGCTCGAAGAGGCGAAGGCGGCGATCGAGCGGCTCGAGGCGCGGCAGGAGGTGCTCTCGAACGAGAGCAAGGTGCTGCAGCACGAGCTCGACGTTCAGCACAAGCGCTACCAGGAGCTCGAAGAGAGCGCGCACAAGGCGGCGCTCGCCTCCGAAGAGGAGCGCAGGGCCGAGCGCGAGAAGGCTCAAGCAGAGCTCGCCGAGGCGAAGGAGGCGTTCGAGAACGCCCAGGCCGCGGCCGAGGGCGCGGCGAACCAGCGCCTCAGCGTGCTCCAGCAGGAGATCGAGCACTTCAAGGCCGACCGGCTCGAGCTCGAGGGCCGGCTGACCGCGGCGCAGCAGAACGCCGAGCACCTCGACGCCGAGCTCGCCGAGTCTGCCGAGGGGCGCGCGCGCGAGGCCCAGCTCCGCGAGGCGGCCGAGACCGAGCGCGATCAGCTCAAGGCCGAGCTCGAGGGGGCCAAGACCGCGGCGGCGACCGCGAACGAGTGGGTCGTCGGCGGCCGGAGCGAGAACGAGAGGCTCGCCCGCCAGATGAAGACGGCGCAGGCCGATCTCGATCGCACGCGCGACGAGCTCGCGACCTCGCGGAAGGCCGTCGAGCAGCTCCAGGCCGAGCTGGCCGGCGTCCGCGATCAGTCGATGGCGCTGCAGAAGACCATCGAGGAGCGCGACAGAGAGAAGGTCGAGCTCGGCGATCAGCTGACGAAAGAAAAGGCCGAGGTCAGCATCGCGAAGCAGCAGGCCGACGCCGCGAAGGCCGACGCGGCGCGCGCCGCGGAAGAGCAGCAGAAGCTGAAGGCCGAGCTCGACGAGCTGCAGAAGCGCATGGACGCGCAGGCCCAGGCACAGCGCGACGAGGCGGCGGCGAAGAACCAGGCCCAGGCGCAGGAGGTGCAGGCCCTTCGCGATCAGCTCGAGTCGGTGAAGAAGGAGGTCGAGCTCGCGAAGCACGGCACCGAGCGCGCGCAGTCGGAGGCGCGTGGGCACCAGGCGGGCAAGCTGCAGCTCCAGAAGGAGCTCGACGGGCTGCGCGGCGAGCTGAACGCGGCGAAGGCGTCGCTGGCGGCCGCCGGCGGCGAGGCGAAGGCGATCGCCGAGGCCCGGGAAGCCGCGAAGGCCGAGCTGGCGGCGCTGCAGTCGCGCGCTCAAGATGCCGAGGAGCGCGCGGCGAAGATCGAGAGCGACAGCCAGGCGCTGCAGGCCGAGCTCGCGTCGCTGCGCGAGCGGCAGGTGGGGCTCGAGGCCGAGATCGCGGCGTCGAAGGGCGCGGCGACCGGCGCGTCGGGCGAGCTCGACGCCGCGCTCGCGGGCCGCCGCCAGGCCGAGGACATGCTCATCAAGATGCGCGCGCGCTACGCCGAGCTCGAGCTGCAGCTGAGCACCGAGCTGCCGGCGCTGCGCGAGCAGGTGAACGAGCTGATGGCCGACAACCAGATGATGGACGCAGAGCGCGAGCGGCTCGCCGGCCAGGTCGAGCGGCTCGAGGCGACGCGGACGCAGGGGGCCGACTCCGAGAAGGAGCTGAAGAATCGCATCGACATGCTGCAGCGGCGCGTGAACGCGCAGGACGCCGAGCTCAACGCGCTGCGGCGGCGCACGGGCGCGCTGCCGGCGAGCTCGACCGCGGTGACGACGCCGGGGACTCCGGGGCCGGCGCAGCTCGGCCGCGTGCAGCTGACGAAGGTTCCGGCGAGCAGGGCCTCGGCGCCCGGGGCGCCCGAGCCGAGGCCGACGCCGAAGGGTCACGCGCCGAAAGGGCGGCCGTCGCAGCCGGGTCAAGCGCCGGTGCCTCCGCTTCCCGGGCAGCGGCCGGTGCCGACCGCGATCACGCCGGTGATGACGCCGCTGACCCGGGAGCCGGTGACGAAGCCGGGCGGAACGCGGCCGGCCGACCTCACGGCGACCGCGGACGACAACGTGGAGCTCGAGGTGTTCGAGCTCGAGGTCGACGAGAACGGGGACGATGAGGAGCTCCTCCTCCTCGAGGAGGAGGCGTCGGACCCCGGCCCCGGCTCGGGGACACCGCCGAAGAAGCCTTGAGGCTCTGGGCGGCGCTCGGGCTCGCGGCGCTGGCCGGCTGCGTGCGGCCGCACTCCGCCGCTCAGCCACACGCCGACTCGTTCGTGAAGCGCGGCTTCGGCTTCATCGGGCCGCGCGAGCTGTCGGTGGTCGGCTCGGCGGAGGACGTCGAGGGCTACGGCGTCGAGCTCCGGCTGCTGGGCTTCACGGTGCACCACGCCGCGGCGGTCGACCAGGCCAAGACGCGCTACGTCGCCGAAGTCGGCGGCCGGTGCAGCGAGATCGTCCCGGCGCCTGGGGGAGGGTTCGTCGAGCGCCGGCCTGACGCCGACGTGGCGCTGCACGTGGCCATCACGAAGACGTCGACCTCAGAGAAGGTCTTCTCGGCGCTGCTGGCGGACAACGACGACTGCCCGGCCGCGTTCTACCGCGACGCCGCGTCGGCGGTCGCGCGGAACTGGCCGGTGCCGGCGCAGTGAGGGAATTGAGCGGCCTCGGGTAGTGTTGCCTCCCGCCCGTGAAGCGTCCCGCTGTGTTTGCCGCCGCCGCGCTGTTCCTCCTGCCGATCGCCTGGTGGCTCGTGCCCGGCGCGACCGTGCCCGAGCCTTCGCCGGTAGCGAAAGAAGACCCGCCGGCCTCGCTGCCGCACGAGCCCCGGCTCCCCGAGCCGGCGCCGGTCGCCATCGCGGAAGGCACGGCGGCGCTCACCGGCCGCGTGCACCGGCGCGGCGTTCCGGTCGACGGCGCCCGCATCCAGCTCAAGGGCCAGAGGCTCGAGTCGGCGGTGAGCGCCGACGGAGGCGCCTACGCGTTCAGCGGCCTGCCCGCAGGCGACTACCTCGTCTGGGCGACCGAAGCGAAAGACTCGTCGAAGGTGGTCGGCCCGGTGCGCATCGAGAGCCAGTCTGCGGTCGACCTCGAGCTGTTGCCGAGCGCCTCGCTCGAGGGCACGGTCATCGACGCGCACACGCGCGAGCCGATCGAGGGCGCGACGGTGTCGTCGACGGCCGGCGTCGCGCGCACCGACCACGCGGGCCGCTTCCGCTTCGAGGTGCTGCCCGCCGGCGAGACGTGGATCGAGGCGACCGCTCCCGGGCACCTGCGCCGCGCCGAGTGGCTGGGCCTGCCCGGCGCGAAGCCGCACTCGGGCCTGACGCTCGCGCTCTTGCCCAGCGCGCGCATCGAGGGCGTCGTCGAGCGGCCCGGCGGCCAGCCGGTCGCGCAGGCGCAGGTGTGGGCCGAGGCCGAGATCTCCGAGCGGGCGGGGCAGGTGTGCGGGCCCAGCTTGAGCGCCTCCGACGGCACGTTCGCGCTCGACTGCGCCGACGGCCCGATGGTGCTGGCGGCCTCGGCGCCCGGCGGCTCGCGGGTCGAGGGCCCGCGCCTGAAGGTCGCGGCCGGCACGACGCGGAAGGACGTGCGCATCCAGCTCGGAGAGGAGCTCTCGGTCGACGGCAGGGTGACGATGAACGGCGAGCCCGTCGCCGGCGCGGCGCTCACGCTGGTCGACGCGCGCTCGCAGCGGCCGGCGGCGTCGGGGGCGACCGACGGCGCGGGCCGCTTCCACGTCGACGGCGTGGCGGTCGGCAGCTACCTGGTGCAGGTGACGAGCGGGGCGCGTCACGTTCAGGTGGGGCCGTTCGAGCAGACCGGCGAGGGCACACCGTGGGAGGTGGCGATGCCGGAGGGCGGCGTGCTTCAGGGGCGCGTCGAGCCGGCGGGGGCGGGCGTGCGCGTGAGCTGGCGCTCGGGTGACTGGGCGGGGGCTCCGGCGACGACGCAGACCGACGAGAAGGGGGGCTTCCGGTTCGAGGGCGTGCCGGGCGGCGTGCTGCTGCTCGAGGCCGAGTCCGCGAAGGGGGTGGCGTCGGCGAAGGCGCGCGCGGGCGACGACGTGGTCTTGCGGCTCACCGCGGCGCAGCTCACCGTGACGGCGGTCGACGAGAAGAACCTGCCGGTGACCGACTACCTCTTGATCCTCGAGCCGGTGACGGCGGGTTCGACCCGGCGCATTCCCGTGCTGAGCCCCTCGGGGAAGTTCGAGGGCGTGGTCGGCAGCGGAAAGTGGCGGGTGTCGGCGACGGCGCAGGGCTTCAACACGTCGCAGCCGCAGGACGTCGAGCTGAACGGGCCGGTGCAGGTGCGGCTGCAGCTGAACAGCGGCTCGCAGGTCACGGTGGTGGTGATCGACGCGCAGACCCGATCGCCGATCTCGGGTGCGCAGGTGACGTTCAAGGCGTACGTGCCGGGCCGGTGGTACGCGCCGACGCGGCAGATCGGGCCGTTCGTGACCGACGGGCGCGGCGAGATCCGGGCGTCGGTGCCGCCCGACTGCATCGTGGAGGCGGTGAAGGGGCTGCGCGGCTACGGGCTGCCGATGGGCCGAGCGGTTCGGGACGCGAGCGGGCGCATCGAGCTGCCGCTGCCGGTCGAAGGGGTGCCCCTGAACAAGCGGCAGCCCGAGGTGACGGAGTACGAGGGCGTGGGCATGCAGCTCGCGACCGACGGGCCGCGCGTCTACGTGTGGCAGACGTTCGAGGGCAGCCCGGCCGAGGCGGCGGGCATTCAGCACGGCGACACGATCGTGGCGGTCGACGGGCAGCCCGCGAAGGCGCCGGCGGACACGGTGATTCCGCGCATCCTCGGGCCGGCGGGCTCGGCGGTGACGCTCACGCTCTTGCGCAACGGCGAGCAGCTCGACTTCGTCGTGCGGCGAAGGGCGATCCGCTACTAAGCGCCTCGATCAAGCGACCGGCTTCCTGTGCCGGCCGATTGAGGCCTGCGGCCGAGAGGGAGCGCGCCGAGGCGCGCCCAGACACCACTGACAAGAGCCCCCTCTCCCCTCGTAGGGGAGAGGGATGGGGTGAGGGGGCCGTTGAGCGTCCGATCAGTTGACCCGGAACGTGGTCTCCCCGGGCGGCCAGAGCGGTGCGTAAGCCTCGCCGTCTTCGCGGCGGTAGGCGGCCCGCATTCGGGTCAGCTCGCTGTCTTGCAGCTCCTCGAGCGACCGGTGCTCTCCCCGCCACTGAATGACGAGCAGAAAGCGCACGCTAGCGGCGCCGCTCCGACACCGGCGCCGACTCCAGCAGCAGCGCCAAGACCAGCGCAATCATCGTTCGCCTCATCCGACCTTCCTCTTCTTCTTGTCGCGCCGCGGCGCCACCTCACCCGGCGACGACGGCGGCCGCGACGGCTGCACCAGCGCCCCCGGCAGCGGAGTCCCTTCCGGCAGCGGCGTCTCGGCCGGAGGCTGCTCCGACGGCAGCGCCGGCAGCCGCACGATGAACGTCGACCCGTCGCCGGCGCGGCTCTGCACGGTGATCACCCCGCCGTGGTTCTTCACGATGCGCTGGCAGATCGCGAGGCCCAGGCCCGTGCCCTTCTGCTTCGTCGTGAAGAACGGCACGAAGATGTTGAGCTGCTGATCCGCCGGGATGCCGGGCCCGTTGTCCACCACGTGCAGTTCGACCTGCTCGGCCGAGAAGCGGGGCTCGCCGAACCGCTCGGGCCGCACCGTCTTGATCGTGATCTCGCCCGGCTTCTCGCCGATCGCCTGCCGCGCGTTCTGCACCAGGTTGATGAGCACCTGCTTCAGCTGCTCGGCGTCGCCGTCGACCTTCGCGAGCCCCTCGGCCAGCTCGGTCTGCAGCGTGATGTTCTGCGGCACGTCGTTCTGAATCAGCCGCACCGTGCGCGTGACGACCTCGTTCAGGTCGGTCGGGCCGAAGCTCTGCTTCATCGGGCGCGCGTAGTCGAGAAACGCGCTCACCACGCCGTTCAGCCGGTTCACCTCTTCGACGATCACGCCGAGAAACTCGGCCTCTTCCCCGGCGACCCGCTTCGGGTCGAGGCACTGCGCCGCGCCCTTGATCGCGCCGAGCGGGTTGCGGATCTCGTGCGCGAGACCGGCCGACATCTCGCCGAGCGCCGCGAGGCGGTCGCGCTCGCGCATCTTCTCGTACAGCTTCGAGTTCTCGACGACCGCCGCGAGCTGCTCGGCCAGCTCGAGGATCAGCGCGATCTCGTCCGACGCGAACGCCTCGGGCACGCGCTCGTCCCACAGGTTCAAGAACCCGATCACCCGGTCGTTGCCGAGCAGCGGCACCGCGATCGCCGCCTTCATCTGCTGCATCGCCGCCTTCACGTCGAGCAGCCGCTTCACCTCGTCGCGCGATCGCCTCGCCTCGAGCGCGGGCTGCGCCTTCAGCTCGGCGACGCGCCGCTCGACCGCCTCGAGCAGCTGCGCCTTCTCGCTGCGCCCGACCAGCACCCGCGCCGTGCCGGCGTCGAGGAACAGCGCCGGCTGCGGCCCGCGGCTGTCGACGAGGCGGAACCCGGGCCGGTCTTCGGCGAGCAGGTAGATCGACGTGTGCGTCACGCGCCGGGTCTCGTTGAGCCCGTCGAGCACCATGCCGCACAGCTGCCCGACGTCGATCACGTTCTGCGTGCGCTGCTGCAGCGCGCGAATCGACTGCAGGAAGTTGAACCGCTCGCGGAAGAAGATCGCCACGACCCGCTCGTCGACCTTCGCGCGCAGCGGCTCGAGCAGAATGAGCATCACGAACGCGGCCACGATCGTGTTGAACACGAACAGCCCGCGGTTCTCGCCGACCCACACCGTCAGCGCCACGAACACGAGCGCGAGGATCGCGGCGAGCACCGCCTGCGCGGCGATCTTCCCGAACAGCTCGTGCAGGTCCATCAGGCGCAGGCGCAGGAGCGTCTGCGAGAGGAAGAACAGGTACAGCGTCGCGACGACCGGCCCGACGGTGGGGAAGGGCAGGCCGAACCGCGGCACGTAGTCGAGGCCCGCGAACAGAATCGACAGCGCCGCGCCGATCGCGAGGTACGCGAGCCGCGCCCGGTCGATGCGCGACTCGCTCACCCGCATGCGGGCGAGCAGCAGCGACACCGAGAACGACAGCGCCAGCAGCACCCAGCCGGCGACCGCGACGCGCGCCCAGGTCTGCTCGGCGAGCGGCGTCGCGCCCACCGCGAGGCCGAAGACGAGCGAGAGAATCGAGACGCGCCGCCCGTACCGCGACGCGCGCGGGCTGAAGTTCAGGAACTCGAGAAAAAAGCCGAGCGCCGTCGACGGCAGCGCGGCCCCCAACACCAGCGTGGCCCCGAGTATGATGCGCGACATCACCGCGGACTCTGCGCTCCACGGGAACAGACCCTCGAGACACTGGGACAGGTAGAAGCTGCCGACCGAGAGCGCGAAGATGCCGAACAACGTGAGCACCCGGGGCCGCTGCGGCCGGAGCAGCATCGACACGCCCAGCGCGAGGCCGACGATGGCCGCCAAGAGCGCGCTTTGCGTCCGAATGTCCATGCGGAGAGAGTTGGCGAAGTCTATCGCCGCTCTGGGTCTGACGCTCCTGTCCGTTCCCGCGGCGCTCGCCCAGGACACGATTCCCCCCGACGACTCGCTGGACCCTGGCTTCATCCGCGTCGCCAACCCCGCGTTTCCAAGCCCGGAAATCCACGAGCAGCCCGTCGACCGCGGCCGCAAGATCGAGCGGAAAGACCTCGAGCCCTACTTCGCCTCCGGCAAGCGCGCCGAGGCGAAGGCCGCCTACGACGCCCGCAAGTGGGGCGACGTGAAGGCGCTGCTCAAGGGCGAGGGCGACGACCCTCCCGTGCAGTGGCTCGCCGCGATGGCGTCTTCGCAGCTCGGCGACCACGCGTTCGCCGCCGCCGAGCTCGAGACGATCGCGGCGAAGTGGCCCGGCTTCAAAGACCGCTGCCTCGTGCTGGCCGGCCAGGAATACGAAGATCTTCGAGACTGGGCCTCGGCCTCGCGCGTGTACGCGCAGGTCGCGCCCGGCTCGCGGCAGGCGTTCGACGCCGCGCTCGGCCTCTCGCGCGCGTACCGCAGCACGAAGCAGGCCGCGAAGGCGCGCGACGTGCTCCTGCCGTTCTCGACGAAGCCCGCCCCGCCGTGGGGCCGCGACGTCGGCGCCGAGGCGCTGCTGCAGCTCGCCGATCTCGCGGCGCTGCGGAAGGACACGAAGGCCGAGAACGACGCCGCCGCGAAGCTGTGGTCGCTGCACCCGAATTCCCCCGCCGCCAGGAAGCTCGACGTCGCCCGCGTGGGCGCGATCACGAACGAGCTCACCGTCACGCGGGCCGACCAGCTCATCGAGGCGCACCGCAACCAGGAGGGCATCGACCTCCTCACGCCGATCATCGGCGAGCTGAAGCTGCCCGACCCGCTCGCGTGCCGCGGCCACTTCGCCCTCGGCAGGGGCCAGCGCAAGCAGCGCCTGCACGCGAAGGCGGTCGCGACGCTGAGCGTGGTCGTGAAGAAGTGCACCGACCCCGACCTCAAGGCCCGCGCCGCGTACGTGCTCGGGTTCTCGCGATCGGTTCTCGACCCGAAGGCAGGGGCGGCGGTGTACGAGCAGCTCGCGAAGGACGCTCCGGGCCACCCGTTCGCCGACGACGCCCTGTTCTACGCGGCCGACGGCAGGCTGCGCGGCGGCGACCCCGAAGGGGCGAAGGCGATCTTGAAGGAGCTCGTCGAGAAGTACCCCACCGGCGACCAGGCGGCCGAGGGGCTGTTTCGGCAGGCGTGGCTCGCGAAGGCGGCGAAGGCGTGGCCCGACGCGAAGGCGGCCCTGGAAGGCATCGAGCAGCGCTTCACCGCGAGCGATGATCCGTACGAGGTCGAGCGGGCGCAGTACTGGCGCGCGCGCGTGCTCGAGGCGAGCGGCGACGCCAAGGCCGCGGCCGAGGTGCTCGCCGACGTCGCCGTGAACCACCCCGCGACCTACTACGGGCTCATGGCGCGCGAGCGGCTGATGAAGCTCGACGCGGCGAAGGCCGCCGAGGTGGCGAAGTCGCTGCCGCCGGCGCGATCGGCCGACGACGTCTTCCCGCTGTACGCGGGCCCGCTGAGCGACGAGCCGGGGTTTCAGACCGCGATCGAGTGGCTCAGGCTCGGCATCTCGGAGCAGGTGCCGCTCGAGCTGCTCGCCATCGATCGCAGCAAGCTGCCGCGCGAGGGCCTGCGCCTCATCGTGTTCGTCATCGCGCTCAGCGGCGAAGAGCGCTCGGCCCACGGCATGGCCCGCCTCTGGCTCAAGCGCGACCTGTCGGGCCGCATCACCGGGAAGACGCGCGCCCTGTGGGAGATCGCGTACCCGAACGCGTACCGTGAGCTCGTGGTGAAGCACGCGGCCGGCACGAAGGTTCCGCTCGACCCCGACCTCCTGCAGGCGCTCATGCGTGAAGAGAGCGCCCTCGACCCGCGCGCGCTGTCGTGGGCGGGCGCGCTGGGGCTGACGCAGCTGATGCCGGCGACCGCGTGGGACGTCGCGGCGCGGCTCAAGCTCCCGCGCCCGACGCAGGAGCAGCTGCTCGACCCCGACCTCAACATCCGCATCGGGGCGACGTACCTCTCGGGCCTCGTCACCCAGTTCAAGGGCGTGAAGCAGTACGCGATCGCGAGCTACAACGCCGGGCCGGGCGCGGTGAACCGCTGGCGCGCCGAGCGGCCCGACGCCGAGCTCGACGAGTGGGTCGAAGAGATCCCCCTCACCGAGACGCGCGGGTACGTGAAGCGCGTGCTCCGCAGCTACAACACGTACAAGCTGCTGTACGGGGCGCCCGAGGCCGTCACGGCTCCGCTCACGAGCGGCTCGGCGCGCTGACCTGAGCGGTCGAGTGGCGGCGCCCCCCGCCGCTCGATAGCCAATGTTGTGGGCGAGCCGTCACCCGGCCCGCGCTCGAGATCGAGGCCTCATTCTTGAATCGGCAATTCCGCCCCGCGGGGGGCGCGAAAGCGCCACACCCGCCTGTCCCGTCGAACGGGCATGAACCACCCGACGGCCCCCCGGCCGCCGAGGCCTGGTGCGCCGCGCTGCGCGAGGCGGCGCCCGACGCGGTGCTGTCGATCGACGCGGAGGGCCGCATCGTCGAGGCGAACGCGCCCTCCGAGCGGGTTTTCGGCTGCCCGCCCGCGGAGCTGTTGGGGCGAAGGTTCGAAGCGCTCGTCCCCGAGCGGGCGCGGCCGCTGCTCTCGCCGCTCGGCGCGGGCTCGGCGGTGCGCGTCGAGCTCCCGATCGTGCGCCCCGACGGCGCCGAGGTGGCCGTCGAGCTCAGCGCGGTGCCGGTGCGGCTGGCGGGGCCCGGGCTCTTCGTCGTCTTCGTGCGCGACGTGTCGGAGCGGAAGCGCGCCGACGAGGTGCTCCGGCAGACGCAGCGCTTTCTCGAAGAGGGGCAGGCCATCGCCCACGTCGGGAGCTGGGTCTCGGGCGTGCTCGACCCCGACACGATCTGGTGGTCGCCCGAGACCTACCGGATCTTCGGCGTGCCCGAGGACGAGCGCATCACCGTCGAGCGCTTCTTCTCGCTGCTGCACCCCGGCGACCGAGACGCCGTTCGCGCGGCCAGCACGGCGGCGATGCGCGACGCGGCGCCGTACGACGTCGTGCACCGCGTGATCTGCCCCGACGGCTCCCTGCGCATCGTGCGCGAGCGCGCCGTGGTCGTGCGCGACGAGAACGGCACGCCGGTGCGCATGGTCGGCACGGCGCAAGACGTCACCGAGCGAACGCGCCGCGAGCACCGCGACCGCATGCTCGCGGCGACGAGCGTCGAGCTGGGCCGCGTCTTCGAGTACCCCGGCGTGATCGAGACGGCCGTGAGGCTCGCGGTGCCCGTGATCGGCGAGTCGGCGATGATCGAGATCGACGACGACAGAGGGCTCCACCGCACGGCGGCCGGCGAGCCGCTGCCCGAGGGAGGCACCTTTCTACGCGTGCCGCTCCACGCGCGCGGCCACGACTTCGGCACCCTCGTCATCGTGCGCGGCGACGAGGGGCCCGCGTTCGACGCCTTCGATCGAGACATGGCCGCCGAGTTCGCGTCTCGCGCGGCCTTCGCGATCGACAACGCCCGCCTCTTTCACGAGGCCCAGGAGTCGATTCGCGCGCGCGACGAGTTCCTCGCGATCGCGGGCCACGAGCTCAAGACGCCCATCGCCCCGCTGCGCATGCAGCTCCAGAGCCTCCTGCGATCGATCGAGGCGGGCCGCGCCCCCGGCGAGCCCAAGCTGCGCGAGCGGCTCGACAGCCTCGACCGTGGCGTCGGCCGGCTCGAAGCCCTGGTCGAGACCCTGCTCCAGGTGTCCGACCTCACCGTCGGGCCGGTCGTGCTCTCGCGCAGCGACGAAGACCTGGCCGAGGTCGTGAGGGCGGCGGTCGAGCGCCAGCGGCCGCAGATCGAGCGGCAGGCGGGCGCCTTCGTGCTCGACGCCAGGCCGGCGCCGGGCTTCTTCGACGCCGCGCTCGTCGGGCGCGCGTGTGAGGGGCTGATCGCGAACGCGCTGAAGTACGGCGCCGGCAAGCCCATCGAGCTCACCGTGCGGGCCGACTCCGGCGCGCTGCGCTTCAGCGTGATGGACCAGGGCGGCGGCATTCCCCTCGAGGAGCAGCAGCGCATCTTCGAGCGCTTCACGCGGCGCGGGCCTCTCGAGCACTTCGGCGGGTTCGGGCTCGGCCTGTGGATCGCGAAGCAGATCGCCGAGGCGCACGGAGGCGCCATCGAGCTGTGGAGCCGCCCCGGGCACGGGGCGCGCTTCACGCTGCGCCTGCCCGCCGCACGCCCCGGAGGTGAGGCCGATGGCTGAAGAGCAGCAGCACCCGATCCTCGTCGTCGAGGACGATCGCGACATCCGCGAGGCGCTGGTGTCGGTGCTCGCCGACGAGGGCTACTCGGCGGTCGCCGCCGACAACGGCCAGCGGGGGCTCGAAGAGGTCGAGAAGCGGCTGCCCGGGCTCGTGCTCCTCGATCTGATGATGCCGGTGATGGGCGGCGCCGAGTTCCTCGCGCGGCTGCGTGAGCAGCATGATGCGGCGGCCGTGCCGGTCGTCATCCTCTCGGCGTGGCCCCGCGAGGTCAAAGCCCTGACGGGTGCGCAGGGCTTCGTGCCCAAGCCGGTCGATCTCTCGAAGCTGCTCGACACGGTTCAGCGATTCTGCGGCCCGGGAGCGAGGCCCTGAGCGCCGCGCCGGTGAAGAAGGGGTCGGCCTTTCACTTCACGCTGCCGCTGCACCGCGGGCGACGCTAGTACGGCAGCCCGGAAGTCCGTGCCGTGATCGGTGGTCGAGGCGCACCGCTGGCAAGGCGTCGCGACCGAGTCGCACTTGTCGGTGCGTTGCAGGGAGCGCAACGCAGCCAGCGGGGATGGATCGGCCGCCCAGCACGGCACGAACTTCCGGGCTGTCGTACTAGGTTCGGGGCATGATCCGCATCGTGCGGCTGGGCACGCCCCGCTCGGTGGGCGAGGGGCTGCGCATCGGCACGGTGCGGCGGCCGCCGCGCGGAGTGCCGAAGTCGCGCTGGGCGAGCGACGACTGGTACGACGTCTGGCTGCCCGAGCTCTCGCCGAGCCAGGCGCTCGTGTCGAAGTGGCTGGCCGCGAAGAGCGACGCCGAGCGCGCCCGGTACGCGAAGCAGTTCGAGCGCGAGCTCGCCGCGCCGCCCGCCGCGCGCCTCGTCGACCTGCTCGCCGCGCTGTCGAAGGGCTCGGACCTCGCGGTCGGCTGCTACTGCGAGGACGAGGCGAAGTGCCACCGCAGCGTGCTGCGGAAGGTGCTGGAGGCGCGCGGCGCTCAGGTGCGCTGAGGCGCGGCGCTCTTCTCGAGCGTCCTGAGCAGCTCGTCGATGTGCAGCGGCTTCGCGACGTACTGCGCGCGCGCGGCCGTCAGCCGTGACTCGTCGTCGACCTTGCCCGAGATGGCGACCACCGGAATCGCCTTCAGCCGCTCGTCGTTGTCGCGCTCCTTCAAGAACTCCCAGCCGTCCATCACCGGCATCGTCAGATCCAGCAGCACGACGGACACCGGGGTGCGCTTCAGGGCTTCGAGCGCGATGGCTCCGTTTCGGGCCGCCGACACGTGGTAGCCCTCGTGCCGCAGCGCCTCGCACAGCAGGTCTCTCATCGCGTCGTCGTCGTCGACCACCATCACCGTGCGCTGCGATGCCGACGCCAGCGGAGCCGTCACGGTGAACCGCACGCCTTCCCCCAGCCGGCTCTCGGCCGAGATCTGCCCGCCGTGCGCCTCGATGATGGCCTTCGCGAGGGGGAGCCCCAGGCCGCTGCCGTGCCGCGCGCGCCGCGGGTGCGGCCAGAAGCGATCGAACAGGTGCTCGAGCTCGTCGGGCTCGAGGCCGCCCATGTCGTCGCCGACGGTGAGCCGCGCCATCGGGCCCTGGGGCTCGATGCGGACGGACAGCGTCGCTCCGTTCGGCGCGTGCTCGCCGAGGTACTCGAGGAGGCTCGAGAGCGCCTGCACCATGCGCGCCTCGTCGCACTGCAGGTTGAGCGCCGTGTCGTAGTCGGCGACGACGATGCGCTGCTCCTGCTGCTGCGCGAGCGGCTGCACGCGCGAGACGGCCTCGTCGAGCACCCTCTGCAGCGGCACCTTCTCTTTCTTCACCTGCAGCTCGGTCGAGACGTCCGACAGATCGGCCGCGAGGCGGCTCAGCTTCTCGGCGGCCGCCTGAATGGCGTCGAGCAGCGGCCTCGACTCACGCCGGTCGGCGGGCTGCGCGTGCTTCGCGAGCTGCGCGAGCCGCAGGAGGATCACGCTCAGCGGGTTGCGCAGGTCGCGCGACACCATGTTCAGCAGGTTGTCGCGCTCGGTGGTGGCGGCGCGCGCGGTGTGGTCGAGCTGCGAGTTGTCGATCGCCATCGCGGCGCGCCGCGCGAAGTCGGCCGCGAACAGCACGTGCGAGTCGTTGAGCGGCCGCGACGGCCCGTTGAGCAGCGTGACGAACCCGAGCGGCCGGTCGCGCGACACGAGCGGGGCCGCGATCACGCCCGTCATCCCCGCCGCGCGGAACAGCTCGCCGGCGAGGCCGAGCTCCTCGAGCTCGAGGCGGGCGGCTCCGGTCGAGATCGGCGGGGGCAGGGGGGCGATGCCCCTCAGCCGCGGCGAGAACTGCGCCTCGTTGCGCGCGTCGGCGAACACGAACGCGCCCCGCTTGAGCACGCCGCCGCGGTCGTAGAGGTCGACGAGGCAGGCGTCGGCCGTCGACGGCACGGCGATGCGGGTGACGGCCGACAGCACCGAGCCGCGCTCGAACGGCACGGCGAGCAGCTCGCCCGCGCGCACGAGCTGGCGAATGAGGCCCTCGAGCTCGCGCTGCCGGGTGATCTCGAGGAAGGCGGTGCGGAAGCCGCTCCGCGTGCGCTCGGTGAACAGCTGGAGCGACAGCGCCGGCGCTCCGCCCCTGGGCCTCACCTCGATCTGCGCCGTCGCACGCCTCAGCGAGGCGGCGTCGAAGTGATCCTGCAGGGCGCGGCGGCCCTCGAGCCCCAGCGCGGTGGCGAGCGGCCGGAACATCAGCTTCTCGCGGGTGCTGCCGAGCAGCTTCGCGCCGGCGCCGTTGACCGACGTGATGTAGCCCGAGGCGTCGAGCGTGACGTAACCGGCGGGTGCGGTGTCGAGCAGCTCGGCCTGCTCCGCGCGCTCGGCCTCGAGCTGGCGCTGGGCCTCGATCAGCCGCCCTTTGAGCTGCACCGGGTCGTCTTCGGCAGCCATCGCAGGTTGATAGCGCCGCGCGAGGCCGGGTGCGCGAGGGAGTCGTGTTACGGCCCGGTGCCATCGCTGCGGGTCGGGTATCCTCCCGGAGTCTGGGTCACGTCCCGTACATCGACGAGCTCGCGATCATCGCCGCGGTCGCGGTCGCGGTCACCGTCGTGCTCGCGCGGTTCCGGCTGCCGACGGTCGCGGGCCTGCTCGCCGCCGGAGCGCTGCTCGGGCCGTACGGCTTCGGCCTCGCGCGCCAGGCCGGCGTCATCGAGGTGCTCGCCGAGGTCGGGGTGGTGCTCCTGCTGTTCACCATCGGCCTCGAGTTCTCGCTCGCCCGGCTGAAGAACATCTTCGGGCAGGTCGCGATCGGCGGCGTCTTGCAGGTCGGCGTGACCACGGCGGCGGGCGTCGCGGTCGCGGTCGCGTTCGGCCAGAGCGTAAGCGTCGGCATCTTCTACGGCTTCGTGTTCGCGCTCTCGAGCACGGCGATCGTGCTGCGCGCGCTGACGGAGCGCGGCGAGCTCGACGCTCCGCACGGCCGGTTCATCGTCGGCACGCTGATCTTCCAGGACCTGTGCGTGGTGCCGATGGTGCTGATCGTGCCTTTCCTCGCCCAGAACAGCGGGGCGCAGGGCGACGTGGCGCTCGCGATCGGCGTCGCGCTCGGCAAGGCCGCCGCGGTCGTGGTCGGCACCGTCGTGGTGGCGCGCCTCATCGTGCCGCGGGTGCTGCAGCGCGTGGATCAGAGCCGCAGCCGCGAGGTGTTTCTGCTCGCGATCCTCTCGCTGTGCATCGGGACGGCGTGGCTGACGTCGATCGCGGGCCTGTCGCTCGCGCTCGGCGCGTTTCTCGGCGGCATGCTGGTGGCCGACACCGAGTACGGGCACCGCGCGATGGGCGACGTGCTGCCGCTGCGCGACGCGTTCGTGAGCGTCTTCTTCGTGTCGCTCGGCATGCTCTTCGACCCGAAGATCGTGATCGCCCAGCCGCTGCTCGTCGGCGGCCTGCTGGCGGGCTTCGTGGTGGCGAAGGGGCTGCTCGCGACGATGTCGGCGCAGGCGATGCGGTTTCCTCCGCGGGTGGCGTGGCTCGCGGGCGTGGGGCTCGCGCAGTTCGGCGAGTTCGGGTTCGTGCTCGCGCGGCTCGGCGTATCGAAGGGCGTCGTCGACGCCGACGCGGTGCGCCCGCTGCTCACGGCGGGCATCATCAGCATGTTCCTGACTCCGATCATGGTGCGGGTGGCGCCGCACGTGCGCGCGGGTGAGAAGCTGCTCGCTCCGCTGGAGAAGCTGATCGGGGTGCGCAGCCTCGACGACCTGCCCGACGGCACCGAGAAGCTGGCGAGGCACGTCGTGATCGTGGGCTACGGGCTGGCCGGCAAGATGGCGGCGCGGTCGCTCGCCGCCTTGCAGCTGCCGTACGCGGTGCTGGAGCTGAACGCCGAGACGGTGCGCACCGCGCGGGCGGCGGGGCTGCCGCTGTACTACGGCGACGCGACGTCCGAGGAGGCGCTGAAGCACGTGCACCTCGACACTGCGGCGGCGCTGGTGCTGCTGATGAACGACGCGCGGGCGGCGCAGCGGGTGGTGGACACCGCGAAGCGCGTGGCGCCCGACGTGCCGGTGCTGATGCGGGCGCGCTACCTGCTCGAGCGGGAGGGCCTCATGCGCATCGGCGCGCGCGACGTGGTGGCCGAGGAGGTCGAGGGCGCGGTCGAGATGATCGCGCGGCTCTTGAGGTGGATCGAGGTGCCCCGCAACGTGATCGACGAGCGCATCAAAGACGTGCGCAACGAGACGCAGTCGAGCGATCGAAAGCAGACGGTGCCGCGGCAGGCGCTCGGCGAGACGAGGGGCTTGAGCGAGCTGAAGATCGAGAGCTTCCTGGTGCAGGAAGGGACGGCGTCGGCGGGTGCGTCGGCGGTGCAGCTGCAGCTGCGGCGGAACACGGGAGCGCTGGTCGTGGGCGTGAGGCGCGGCGAGAAGCTGCTCGAAGACCCGGATCCGACCGCGACGTTTCAGCCCGGCGACGTGGTGTTCCTGGTGGGGACGTCGGACGCGGTGAAGCGCGCGATGGACGCGATGGCTACGCCACTGGCTTGAGCCAGCCGTGGACGTCGGGCTTCGTGCCGCGCTGGATTCCGGTGAGGTCGTCGTAGAGCGCTTTGGCGATCGGGCCGGGCGCTCCGCCGTTCACCATCACCTTCTTGCCCGCGAAGTTGAGCTCGCCGACGGGTGAGACGACGGCGGCGGTGCCGCTGCCGAAGACCTCCTTCGCCTTGCCGGCCTCGAGCTCGCCGCGCGTGATGGCGCGCTCGACGACCTTCATGCCGCGGTCGCGCGCGAGCGTCATGAGGCTGTCGCGCGTGACGCCCGCGAGGATCGAGTCGGACAGCGGCGGGGTGACGAGCTCGTCGCCGATGACGGCGAACAGGTTCATGGTGCCGACCTCTTCGACGAACGCGTGCTCCTTCGCGTCCATCCACAACACCTGGCTGTAGCCCTCGCGCTTGGCTTCGGCGGCGGAGTAGAGGCTCGCGGCGTAGTTCGCGGCGGCCTTGGCGCTGCCGATGCCGCCGGGCGAGGCGCGGGTGAGCTGGAGCTCGACCTTGATGCGCACCGGCTCGAGGCCGGCGGCGTTCGAGTAGTAGGCGCCGACGGGCGAGGCGATCACGTAGTAGAGGTAGCGGGTCGAGGGGCGCACGCCGAGGTAGCCCTCGGTGGCGATGAGGTTGGGCCGCAGGTAGAGGGCGGTGCCGTTCGCGGCGGGCACCCAGTCGCGGTCGAGCGCGACGAGCGCGTGGAACAGCTCGACGGCGCGTTGCGGGTCGGGCGGCGGCATGCACAGGCGCGGGGCGCCGGTGGCCATGCGGCGGGCGTTGGCGTCGGCGCGGAAGAGGCGGACGACGCCGTCTTCGCCGCGAAAGGCCTTGAGGCCCTCGAACATGGCCTGGCCGTAGTGCAGGGCGCCGGCGGCGGGATCCATGGGGATGGGCGCGTACGGCTGAAGCGTGGGAGCGGCCCACTTGCCGTCGTCGTGCTCCCACATGGCCATGTGATCGGTGAAGTACTTGCCGAAGCCGAGCTTCTTGACGTCGGGCTTGGGCTTCGGGCTCGAGGTGCGCGTGATGCGAAAGGCCATGTACCCCACGCGTTAATCAGATCGTCAGGGGCGAAGCAACGCGGCGTCGAAGCGGTCAGCTGCGTGTCGTCCAACGGTAGGACCTCCGGTCGATAGCCGGATGATGGGCGTTCGAATCGCTCCGCGCGGAAGAGGCTCCGTTTGCCGTCTGGAGAAGGTTCACGGCCGTCGACCGTGAGAGGCGGGTTCGATTCCCGCACGGAGCGAGGTTTGCCGGCCTGGCGTAGGTGGTCCGCGCGTCCGCCTGAAGAGCGGAAGGACTCTGTTCGATTCAGAGGACCGGCATGTCTGGGCTCGTAGTTCATTGGGAGAACGCCGGCTTCGCACGTCGGAGATGAGGGTTCGATTCCCTCCGGGTCCACTGGTTCTGATTCGCCCCCGAAGCTCAACTGGTCGAGCACTCGTTTCGTAAACGAGAGGAAGTCGGTTCGATCCCGACCGGTGGCACTCCTCCGAAGCTCACCGTGGATGAGTCCCTGTCTCTTAAGCAGGGTGGAGTCGGTTCGAGTCCGACCGGGGGAACTCGTTGCTCCCGTAGCTCAGCTGGATTGAGAGCGCTTCCCTCCGAAGGAAGAGGCCGCACGTTCGAATCGTGCCGGGAGCGCTTCAGAAGTGTGAGGGCCCGAGAGGGCTTGCGGCCCGTCGTTCGTCGCGCGGCGGGCCGTTTCCGGCCACTGCAGCGGCAGTGCAGCGGCGGGCGGCGCGTTCACGGCGAGCGCCCGTGCCTCGAGCTCGACGGGCGGCGCCGGCGGGGGCGGGGGCGCGAGCCCCGGCACCATCGCGTCGAGCGCGGAGCGCATGTCCTCGGCGCGCACGCGCGTGTAGACCTTCATCGTCAGCGCCGGGTCGGCGTGCCGCAGCACGCGCTGGGCGACGGCGACGGAAGCGCCGCTGCGGGCGAGCAGGGTGGCGGTCGTCGCCCGGGTGTCCTGGAAGCGGATCTGCCGAAAGATGGGCTTCGGCCAGAGGCGGAAGCTGCACTTCGGGCACGGCTCGACGCGGTTGTGATCGCGCCGCTCTTTGAAGCCGCACCGCTCGGGGCTTGTCCGGCGGCACGTGTGCGTCCACCCGCGGGTCAGGCCGGCGCGCGCCATTGCTCGGCGGAGCATCGGCGCCAACTTCACGTCGTTGCGCATCATCGAGCCGTCGGCGCGGGGAAAGACCAGGTCGGAGCCCTTCGATGTCGCGAGGGCCTGCTCGAGGTAGGGACGGAGCGCGGCCGCGATCGGCAGCGTCTTCGTCGTCCCGCCCTTCGTCGTCTCGGCGCTCCACGAGCGGCCGACGCGGATGGAGCCGGCGGCGAGGTCGACGTCTTCGCGGCGCAGGCCGGCCAGCTCGCCCTTGCGCATGCCGGTGAGCAGCGCGCACGCGAACAGCGGGCGCCACCGCGGCTCGAGCGCTGCGAGCAGGCGCGGCACCTCCTCGGCGGTGAGCTCGTCGCGCTCCTGGTCGAGCTCTTTCCGCTTCTCCGTCGCCGCCGCCGGATTCTCGCCCAGCCACAGCCCGCGCTTCTTCGCCCACCCGAAGATGGCGCGGAGCTGCGCGCGGAGCGTGTTGACGCTGCTGCCTGCGAGCTCGAGGCTCATCCGGTCGAACGCGAGCTCGAGCCGCGCCGGCGTCACCTCGCGCAGAACGACGTCGCCGAGCTCCGGCAAGACGTGCTTTCGCAGCGCGGCCGCCTTCCCGCCGAGAATGTTGCCGCGGAGCTTCGAGCCGTGCCGCTCCCACCAGGTCTCGAAGAGCTGCCGGAACGTGAGCCGAGAGTCCCCCGGCTCCACCTCGAAGCCGCGGCGGATGCGCTCGTGCCGCGCGTCGATCTCGGCAGCGAGCTTCTTCGCCTCGTCGCGCGTGCGCGCCTTCGTCGCTTCGTTGCGGCGCAGACCGGCCGAAGTCGTGAACCCGACCCACCAGACCTTGCCGCGCTTGTAGACGCTCGCCACGTTCAGCCCTCTCCCGCCGGCATGGTCTCACGAATCGGCAGCACCGTCGCAGGTGGCCGCGCGAGACGCTCGATGTACGCGCGCACCGCCGCCGGCTGGAAGCGCACCGCGGCGCCGATGCTGACGGACGCGAGCTCGCCGTCGCGGTGCAGCTGATACACGGTGCGACGGCTCACCTTCAGGAACTTCGCGACGTCGGCCGCGGTGAGGAGCGGCTCGAGGGAGGGGAGTGCGGCGGTAGCGTTCATGGGTGCGGCTCCTCAGTGGACGACGGTGCGGGCGCGAACCTGCTCCGCCTGCTCGTCGAGCATGCGCGCGGTCTTCGCCATCGGGCGGGTGTGGGTGGCGAGCAGCTCGAGCGCGGCACGCGCGCTGCGGAGCGCCTCGTGCGAATTCAGCGCGTGCTTCGTCAGCAGCGGGCCGACGAGCTCGCCGCGGTGATGATGGAAGTCCTCGAGCGCCGGTGCGAGCAGCTGGAAGCGGGCCGCGACGGCGTCGAGCTCACGGCGCAGCGCCTCGAGCTCGGTGGCGACGGCGGTGTGGTCGATGCGCGGGCGACGCAGGGTGAGAGAACGCCGGTTGTTCACGGCTCAGCCCCCGTGCTTTCGTCTGGTTGCGCGCCAAGCACAGCGATCACCTTCCCGTCGACGGTAATGGTGCCGTCGGGGAGTCGCGCGCCGGGGCTCGGCGGCCAGTTGCTCCAGCTGTCGCCGCAGGACTCGAGCGCGGCGATCAGTCCCTCGACGCTGCCCGCTTGCTCGACAAGCGGGGCGAGGTCGCCCCAGCGCTCTTTGCCCAGCCCCGCCTCGTTGAAAGTCCCCACCCGGTGAAGAAGTGAGATCACACGCGCCTGAGAGCGCGGCGAGTAGCCCTTGCGACGCTCGCGCTCGTCGCGAAGCTCAGTGCGGCTCGGCAGGCGCATCGCCACCTCCGGTCACGATTTCGTGAAGCCGCTCGAACTGGTCGAGCTGCTCATCGGTGAGGCGCGTCAGGTCGAACGCGATGGGCTCGCCGTCGCGGCCGCTGAGCTCGACGAGCGTTCGGGCCTTCCCGTACGCGCGCTCGAAGGCGATCTCGATCGCCTTCACGTTCGGGTTCTTCTTCCGCAGCGCCAGCTTCAGCAGCGCGTCGACCAGCTCGAGCCCCTTCTTGCGCAGCGCCTCGACGACCTCGCGCTCTTCGCGCGGCCGGCCGCCGGGGTTCCCCGACTGCCCCTTCTGGAATGGCCGCCCCGGTCCGCGGCCGCGTTTCCGCTCAGCGGTGCTGTTCTCAGCCAGCTTCTTCCCTTCACGCATCGGTGGCCCCCTCAGAAGCGCCGAAATCGAGCTCGGATGCCGCTTGCGGTGACGGGTTGTGACGGGTTTCTTCGTTAGTTTCGTATGAACGGCTCGCGTGGGGGGAACCGGAAAACCCGTCACAACCCGTCACCGCATCGTGATTCTTGGGGGTTATGCCGAGGTACGTTCGACCCGTTTTCGTCTTCTCGCTCTCGAATTCCCGCTCCTTGATAGCGGTGCCGAAAGCGGTCGAAGTCCACACCCGCTCCCCGGACTTTTCCGCCCAGATTTTGTACGCGGTGTAGAGCTTCGCAGCGGCGCAGGAGAAGTCGTTGCCGACGATGCAGGCCTCGTCGATGAAGCGCCCGATGATGTCCTGCGACTTGCGGTACTCGGCGGTGGCATCGACCACCTCCGGCGGCGGCCGTAGTCCGTCGCGCTGCCAGTCGAGGCACCCACGCACCGCCCAGGCGGCGATGCCGGCGAGTTCGGCACGGAGCTTCGCCTCGAGGTGCACGTCCTTCTCGGCGTCCGAGATCTGCTGCGTGAAGGGCACCTGCACAATGCGGCGCCAGATGCCGTGATCAGTTCCGCGCACCCGGAGCTGGTGGTTGCCGAACAGCCACAGCTTGTGCGTCGGGCGAAAGGTGAAGAAGTCGCGCCGCATGAACCGAGCCGAGATGAGGTCCCCGCCCGTGAGCGATTTTACCTTCGCCTCAGCCAACCATCGCCCCTGTTCGGTCTCGCTCGAGACGATGAGTCGACGTCCCCAGATCCCTGCAACGTCGGTCGGGTGTCCGTCGCTTGGCTTGTCGACGAGCAAGTCCTTCGGCGCGGTCGCCGCGTAGTCGCCCAGCAGTGCCTGCACGGTGCCGGTGCAGACGCTCTTCCCGTTCGCACCGGCACCGAAGAGGAACACGAGGATCTGCTCCGCGACGCTGCCGGTCAGCGTGTAGCCGATGAGCCGCTGCAGATACGCACGAACGGCACCCGATGGCACCACCCGCTCCAGGAACGCCTCCCATCGCGGACAGCTCGCGCGAGGGTCGAACGCGAACGGCGCAACCTTCGTGACGTAGTCACCCTGCGCGTGCGGCCGCAGTTCGCCCTTCGTGAGGTCGATGGTGCCGTTGAGGCAGTTGAGCAGCATCGGTTCGCGATCGAAGCTCTCCGCCGGCACCAGCAGCCGCCCTTTCGCGAGGACCGCCGTGGCCTCGATGCGAGCTCGACTCTGCGACTTCAGCGCATGCTTGGTGGCGGTCTCACGCGCTTCGTCGTCCTTCGCGTTCTTCGCTTCGTCGTAGAGCTGCTTGTTGCACCGCGCAGCCAGGTCGAACACCGCGCTGTCGTCGCCGGTGCGCTCCCAATGCGAACCCTTCCAGAAGTGCCAGCCGACGTTCGGAACCCACTTCACGCGGTCGCCGTTTAGGTCGGCGAAGCGCTCGGCGTTGCCGAGGTCGGTGCGAAAGTAGCCGTCCTGGTCGGACTGCTGCGTGACCGGCAGCTGCAGTACCACCTTCGGCATCGGAGCCGCGCTCATGCTCGAGCTCCCATGAGGTAGCCCTGGCGCTTCAGCAGTTCGACGCGCGAGACGCCGGCCGCGTGCGCGTCGAGGTCGAGGGCGTCGCCGTGCCAGCAGGATTCGCCGCGCAGCCCCACGCCGTGATGCGACGCGCTCCAGCAGGCCCAGCGGTCTGTCGCCCCCGGTAGCGCGCCGAAGCAGCCGCGGTGACCGCAGGCGGGGCACTTGCCGGAACCGCCACGCGGCAGCTCCAGAGGGTGATCGAGGCGGTACCGCGCGATGGCCTCCTGCAGGTCCTCGGTGCGGTGCGTGGCCCTGCGACGCATCGGCCGCGCGGCGAGCGGCGACACGAGGCCCGCCCACTCGCCCACCTGGCGCATCACCGCCGCCTCGAGCTGGGGGCATGGGCCGCCTGCCGCCCATGCGGTTGCGGCCCGAAGACCTGCGTGCCGAGCCACCAGCGTCGCGGCCGCGAGGCGGCCAACCGCGGCGCGAAGCTCGGCAGCGTCGACCGTCGTCGGTTGTTCGAGCGCGTCGAGGTCCTCCGTCCAGGCGATGCGTTCGCCGGTCTTGTGCGTACCGGTGGGCAGTACCGTCTGCGCGCCGGTGCTGCGCAGCTCGACTTGCGCTCCGCTCGGCTTCCACGTCGCCGACCCGTCCGCGATGTAGAGCCAGTGTGAACGTGGTCGTGAGCTCCGGCCGAAGCTCCACGTGAGCGGGAGGAACTTCGGCGCAAGCGCGATGGCCTCGTCGCAGTCGAGGTCCACGTCGACGAGCCAGCCGCTCGATTCCCCGAGCAGCACTCCCACGTTCCCTTCCTTGATGAAGTGGCGGGGAATCGCATCGGTGGAGCAGCTGAACTGCTGCCACTCGGCCAGAGGGCGGGCGCTCAAACGGTCCCACGGCGTCTTACCGGGGGACCACCTGTCGGGCGTGGGCGGAGTGCAGTTCCACGGCACGATCGGCACTGGCCGCCAGCCCAGCTCGAGGTACGCACGTGCGGCCTCGAGCGCGCTCACGCTCCGAGCCTCCGTAGTTCACGGTTGAGGCGCTCCTCGAGGCGGTCGCCCACCCAACCGCCGCCTCGGAAGGACTCGCGAGCATCCGGCCGCGCCGCCAGCATCTCGAGCTCGCGCGCGAGAAACGACTTCGGCCCGAAGCCGCGAAGCTCGCTCTCGAGGAGCCGCTGGCGCGCGAGGTCGAAGAAACCTGCGTCGACGAGCCGAAGCGCATCGAGAACGCGTCCGAGGCGAGCGAAGTGCTCGAACATCGCCGCCGTGCGGATGGCAGCATTCGGTCTCGGCGGCCGACCTGCCGCACCGTGGAGTCGCTCGAGCAGTCGGTCGAAGCGCGGTCGCTCAGCGGATCGATACTTCGTCCGCAGGTCCTCGAAGAACTGTGGTGACGGTGCCGGCGTGCTCGTCTCTAGGCTGCGCGCGAGCTCGAGCGCGGCCGTGGTCGCGTCGGCCTCAGCCGCGGGCGGCGCCGGCGTCGCGTCACTTGCGCCGCCCGGCTGCGTCAACCGCGTCACGCTGATTTTCCCCTCTCCCGCAGCCACCGTCAGGCCGCTTTCCCGGGGCCCGGTAGGCCGAGCTTTTTCAACGCCTCTTCGATGCGGAGCCTCGTCGAGGGCTTCACGGGCTGCCCCGCCAAGTACCGGTCGATGGTTCGACGGTCGTTGTACGTCTCCGCGCCGAGCAGTCGCTTGTCTCGCTCGCTCAGCTCGCTTCGCATCGGCTTCTGCGCTGGCTTGTCCATGTAACAAGACGACACCAGAAGGGGCGTGTTCCGACCTACACCGGACCGTCCGGACATCCGAACGGCCCGCTCAGCCGCCCTGGAGCACACCCAGCGCCCAGCGAGCCCGCTCCGGCGGGACGTCGAGGAGCCGCGGCAGCTCGGCCGGCTTCGCACCTTGCGCGAGGAGTCGCTGTACCTCGAGAAGCAACCGCATCACTTCGCGCTCGCGCGCGAGCTGGTCGTCCAGGTTCATGATGTTCCTCTCAAAGAGAACGGGCCGCCCGCCGAAGTCGACGAGCGGTCGTCCGGACGACCGGACAGCCCTGGTTGCGACCGCGGCGCACACCTGGCCTGCCGTCACCCATGCGGCGCCGCCGAGGGCGAAGGAACAGCACTTTCCGAAGGCTCGGCGATCGCCCGGGCGACGTCGCCGGCGATGTCCCTGCGGGCATCGTCATAGACCAGCAGCACACGCAGATCGCGGTGCCGGCTGAACCGCTGCACGCTGCGGACGTCGAGACCCAGGTCGAGCGCCTGCGTGATCGAAGAATGCCGAAGTTGATGCGGAGAACACCGGCGCGGAAGCGCGGCGAGCTCGCCGAGCTGGCGGACGACGTCGTAGACGCCGGTGCCGCTGAGGCGCCGCAGCTGCCCGCGGTGGCCGTTGTCGAGCGAGCAGAACAGCGGGCCCGCCTCCGAGCCGCGCACCTCGAGCCAGGCGCGCACTGCGGCGACCGTTGGTGCCGCGATGGTGAGCCGCTCCTTCGCGGTGCGGCCCTTCCCGAGCACGTCGAGCGTGCCGCCGGCCAGGTCGACGTCGCCGACGTCAAGGCGGCAGACCTCGCAGCACCGGAGCGCGCGCTCGTACAGCAAGCGCAGGATGGCGCGGTCGCGCACCGCCTTCGCGTCGGTGCGGCCGGCGAGCTGCTCGAGCAGGGCGAGGAACCCGGCCCGCCCGGGCCCGCGGGTGTCGCGATAGGGCTGCGCCCTGAGGTTCGCGACCTCGAGCGTCCAGGCGACGGCGCCGAGCACGCGGCCGAGCTTCACCAGCGAGCGCAGCGCCGCGAGGCGCCGGTTGATGGTCGCGGCGGCGAGGCCGGCGTCGACCATGCGCGACTTCCACGCGAGCGCGGCCGCGTTCGCCTCGCCGTGCCCGCCGCCGAGCAACTGCGCCGCGGCCGCGGCGACGTCGGGCGCCTCGAGGAACGCGCGGAAGTGCTCGAGGTCGGCGCGGTACGCCTTGATGGTGGCGGCGTTGCGGCCGGCGAGGAACGCGGCGACCAGGCGGCGGGCGGCGTCGGTGGGGCTGCTGACGGCGAGCGCGGTCATCGGCGCCCCCGCGGCCAGCGGAAGCGGAACCACGGCTCACCGGCGGCGCAGAACTCGTTGCCGCCGACGTCGACGTGGAGCGTGAAGGGCAGCTCGCGGCCGAGGTTCCGCGCCTCGTAGCGGACGACGGTGCCGGCCTGCAGCGGGATGGTGAAGTCGCCGTAGTCGTCGCTACGCACCTGCGTGTGCTGCAGCTCGAGCGCGGCGCCGCAGTGGACGGGCCGGCCGTCGAGGTAGTGGCGGAGGCCGCCGAGCTCGCGGCGGAGCTCGAGCGCGCTCCAGGCGCCGTGCTTCAGCTCGGCCCGCGCCCTCCGCGCTGGCTCGCGGGGGCAGGCGGCCGGTACGCCGGTGTCGCAGGGATCATGAACGCTGCAGAGAGAGTGATCGGACTGCGCTGTCGGTTCGGTGTGCATGGTGTCTCCGGAGAAGGGAAGGGCCGCGGCCGATGTGAAGTCGACGCGCGGCCGCGGGTGAGGTGCTGCCGCTTCAGTGCTGCGCGGGCTCGACGTCGACGGCGCCGCGCTGGCGCTTCACGAAGGTGACGGTGCCGGAGCCGGCCTCGAGGACGAGTTCGAGACGCTCGATGCCGAGGTCTCTGAGCGCGTCGAGCAGCGCCGGCGCCGCGGCGCGGATGGCCTGCTCGAGCGCGTCGCGCTCCGTCCGCTGCGCTGCTGCGGTGGGGGCGTTCATCAGTGCGCCCGCGCCTCCGCCGACTGTGAGGGCCGCTCCTTCGGGAGGAGCCCGTCCGCCTGGGCCCGCGCGACCGTGCGATCGAGCCGCTGCGCCTCGGCCTGCATCGGCGTGCACCCGCTGAGCTTCGCCACGAGCGCGTCGAGCCGCGCGAGGAACCAGGTCGCGCCGTGCGCGCGGAGGAACGCGAGCAGCGACTCCTGGTCGACCTCGCCGTCGTCAGCCGCCTTCAGCAGCCCGAGGTCGACGAGCAGCTGCACCTCATTGTTCTCGGCGCCGCCGTCGATGCCGCCGAGGACGCCGCCGACGCTCTCGTCGTCGGTGCCGTAGTCGGCGTGCTTCAGCGCGAGGGCGAGACGGCGCACGAGCTCGAGCTCGAGGTCGACGGTGGGCGCCTTCATCGCGCACCTCCCGCGACCCGCACCGCGGCCGGGCGTCGGCGGGCCACCTCGACCGCCGGCCAGTCGACCTCGCGGCAGAGCGACGGGCACGGCGATTCCAGCCGCCGCGCCGCCATCGGAACCGTGTACCCGGCGAGGTGGCTGTGCAGCGGCAGGTAGACGGCGATGCGGCCGTGCTCCTCGTAGTGCCAGTCGATGAGCGTCAGCATCATCCGCTTGCGGAGCTCACGCTCCGTGATGCCGAGCGCGCGCCGCGCCTCGGCGACGCTGAAGTACACCTGCGGCTTCGGCTGCACCCACGCCTTCAGCTTGAGCACGTTGGCGCGGTGGAAGCGCTCGGTGCCGTTCACGCGCCGCGACGGCTCGCCGCTGATGGGGTCGCGCAGCCAGGCCTGGACGAACGGCGCGAGCTCGGACGCCTTCACGCCGATGACGTCGGCCGCGCCGATGATGGTGAGCCACTCCGCGCTCATCGCCTTGAAGTGCCGCCCGGTCACCCGCTCGCCCCGCTTCCAGGCGATCGGCGCCGGCTCCGTGTACGGCTCCGCGCGCCTCGGCGCGGCTCGCATCGTGTGCATGCTGGTCCCTTCCTCGAGGTGCTGCGCGGTGCTGCAGGTGTCGCTGTCCATGTCTTCGCTCCCAGGTTCGCGCTGAAGTGCGCATCTATCACTGTAGATATCTAACCGGATATGCGCAAGCGCTTGCGCAAAGTATTCTGTGTTGATATCCACTGTGATTGAGGAGATTTGCGCATCCATGGATATCGGCTACACCGACGTCAGCATGGCGGATCGGACCTGGGTGCCAGAGAACGAGGGTGAGGAGCGCAAGCCGTTCGTGCTTCGGGTCCCGGTCTCGTTGCTACGCAAGATGAAGGCCGCGGCTGAGGCGGAAACCGTCGTGCGCAAGCGCGAGGTGACCGTCACTTCGATGGTCGTCCAGGCGCTGAAGGACCACTACGCCGAGTACGAGAAGGACCACGGCCCGTTGCCGCCTCCGAGCTCGCGGGACGACGACACGAAGAAGAGCAAGCGCGGGGCGAAGACGAAGACCCCGCCCTCGAAGGCGATCGTCGAGTACGCCGCCGCGGTGGCGAAGAAGCGCGGTCACTGACCGGCGTCCGGCGCAGCCGCGATCAAGGCGCGTTCCCTCAAGCTCCAGCGGCACCAGGTCGAACGGGAAGAGGTCCCGGGCTCCAGCCACTTCGGCGCGACGTTCGCGGTGAAGTTGCGGGCCCGGACCGGCGTCCGTACGAGCAACCCATGCGCTCTCTCGCCTTGCTCGCTCTCGCCGCCTGCGGCCCCGCCTTCGCGCCCGTGAGCGCCGTCTTTGAAGTGGTCGACGCACACCCGACTTCGGGCAAGTACGGCCCGACGTCGCTGTCACTGGCGGCGACGAAGAAGCTGAACCCCTCGTGCTCGAGCGACTGCGAGCTCGGCGCCGCGTTCCCCGATGGCGGCCACGGAGCGTGGGATGCGTTCGCCGGCGGCGGCTATGACGGTGGCGTGCGATGGGGGCCCGCGCACGAAGTCGCAGTGGGCGCCACGGTCGCGTCCCTCGTCAGCGCGTCCGGCGTCGACGAGGCGAGCTGCCGCGACTCGCACGATGTGCCGGCGGGCGGCCTCCTGGTTGTCGTACGGCTCGACGGCTTCCGCTGCAGCTTCGAGTACCGGTGATCACCCCACCTTGTTCGCGCTGGAGTCGTCCGAGTACTCGTCGTCGTCGTCGCAGATCTTCCCGTACATGTCGCCGTCGTTCGGGTAGTTCGTCGGGTCGCTGCTCGAGTCGGGGTAGGTCTCGTAGCCACGGACGATCTTCCAGCTCGCCACCGCCACGCCAGCGCCGGCGTCGAAGTCGAGATCCGCGTCGTCGACTTCTAGGTGAGTCGCGTCGGTTACGCTGGCGATGCGCAGCTGCCGGAAGCGGCTGAAGACGTTGTCCGCCTGCGTGGCGTCGGTCAGCACGAGAACGTCACCAGCGACGACGCCGTCACTGACGAGGTTGCCGCTGCTGAACGTCACCGTCGCGTCGCTGTCCACCACGGTAGCGGTGCGACCGCCGCCCGATGCCACCACGGCCAGGAAGGTCTCGTCGTCGAGCAGGTACGGGTACTCGGTCGCGAGGTCATTCACCCAGACGGCGCTGATGTTGACCGCGAGGTTGTCGGGGTCGACCGACATCTCCTCGACGCGGAACACGGTGGGGGTGTTGTACGGCCCGGCCGAACCGCCGCGCGTCCAGGTGAAGTCGAAGAGGTCGCCGACGTCGAGCTGCAGTCCCTCCTTGTCGGTGAGGAACTGGACGATCGGCCGCACCTTCGTCTCGAGGCGGCGGTAGCTCCACCAGAAGCCGCCGTCCCCGGCGACGTTCGCCAGCGTGTTCGCCGGCGCCCACTTCTGTTGAATCGTCCGCTCGAGCACCACCCCGAGGTCCGCCTCCGGGTCCGGGTTGTCGAACGGGCCGTGAGGGGTGCCGTCGGGGAAGACGACGTACACGCGGTTGTACGGCGCCCAGCGCTCCCCCTTCGAGGGCGTGCGCTCCTGACCCACCCAGCAGCGCGTCTCGTCGAGCGAGACGCGCGTGTCGGTGAGCTGCTCGTACGAGAGCGCGATGTTGTACACCGCGAGCTTCCCGTCCCACGTCATTGCGAAGTCGAGGTCCGCGCTCTGGCAGATGTCGCTGATGGCCTGCCGCAGTTGCCCGCTCGTGAGCGCGTCAGCGGGCGGCGCCTGCTTCGAGTACTTGAAGCGCGTCGACACGGGCCGCTGCGGTTGGATGATGCCCGACACCCAGCCGACTTGCGTCGCGCGCGCTGCGTCGAGTCGGTCCGTGTCGAGGTCGCTCCCGCTCCCGTTGGAGTAGTAGCTGATGAGATCTTCGATGACGTCGACGGCGCGCTGCGCCGCCTGGTCGTCGACCGTGATGGCGCTGAACGGGTAGCCGGTCACCTGGAAGTACGCGAGCGCCTTGTACGCCTCGGGCAGCGACTGCGCGTTGGCGCCGGGCGGTACGGGGTAGACCCATGCGACCGGGTTCGGCGAGTTGCCGGACTGCGCCTGAACCGGATTCGTGAACTGCCACCACGTCCCGTAGTTGGTGATGTCGAACTTCACCCAGAGAATCTTCCAGTCGACCCCGTCCTTCGAGATGGTCTGCGTCTTCTGCGGCTCCCAGATGGTGTACGTGCCGGGGCTCCAACGCGACTGCGTGGGGAATCCCTGCGGGATGGTGAACTGCTTGGGAATCTTGATGGTGCCGCCCGCACCGTCCCAGGGCGCGCCCTTGAGCGTCGTGTCTTCCCGGTAGATCGCCCAGAGCGTGTTGACGTCGTCGGCGGTGACGGTCGCGCTCGAGCGCGTCGCACAGACGACGATGGCGCGCATCCCGTCCATGTCGCCCACCGCGGCGTCGTTGCCGTGGTCAGCGTCAGCGGGGAAGCAGTTGAGCCGCCCAGCACCGAACGCGAGCGGGAGCGGGGTGTCCCAGTCGGAGTCGACCCAGCGCCGTGGCGCGTAGTCGACGTGCAGCGGGCAGTTGTCGACGGTGCTGCCCCCGTGGCTCCGCCAGTCGTTGATGGTCGGCGAGATGAGGGGGACGTCGAAGCGCCCCATCGTGTCGTCCGCGAGCTGCACGGCGACGCTTCGGTCATCGCGAGACGGCCAGTCCATGCAGCTGAACGTCCCCATCGTCTTCGTCGCGTTGTTCGACAGGTTGCCGGGCTGGTAGAGGAAGAGCTTCAGCCGGAAGCGCGCGCGGAGCACCTGCGTCGCCACGGTGGTGCGGTCGACGAGCCAGTCCGCGCCGAAGTCGGTGTTGTCGAGCAGCAGCGTGACGGTGCCAGCGCGGCTGGTGTTGTCCTGTCCGAAGCCGCGCGAGAGCTTCCCGAGCCCGCTCTCTGCGATGCGCGCCTCGTACTGGTCGCTCCCCGCGAGCACGCTGACGGTGCTCCACCGGTGCGAGACGGTGGCGAAGTTGTCGAAGCTGACGTCGACGAGCCAGGCGAAGCCGGCGCCGTCGAGTCGGAGGAGATCGATCAGCGCCACGACGGCACCTCGAGGTTGAGGGAACTGGAGTTGTTCACGCCCACAGCGTCACCCGACCTTCCCGAAGGCCTGACGGAGGTTGCCGAGGTTCGCGCGCTGCCCGTTCACCATCGCGCGCCCGCCGGCGCCGCCCATGAAGCCGAGCAGGCTGGTGGCGTCGAAGGCCTGAATCACCGTCACGCGCGAGCCGCCGCCGCCGGTACGCATCGCCTCGACGTTGGCCCTGCCCCCGTGGCGCGCGACGTCGACGCGGCTCCAGACCGTCTCCCCCTCCTCGAGCACCGCGAGCTTCTCGCGGCGACCGAGCACCGGCCCGCCGGAGTGAAAACGCTCGATGACTCCGCCGGTGTGTCGCGAGTTGGCGAACCCGGCCTGCGCGCCGTAGCTCGCCATGCCGCCGAACATCGAGGCCGCTCCGCCCTCGAAGTTGCCGCTGTCCATCGAGTTGATGGAGCCGAACATCGCCGAACTGATACCCCCCATCCCGAAGGCGCTGAAGATGGCGTTGAAGAGCCCCTGCGTGATCTTGATGCCGACCTTTGTGTCGTCCTTTCGGTCGCCACTCGTCGCCTGCAGGATCGCGTCGAAGATGCCGTTGATGACCGCCATGCCGATTTCACTGCCGGCGCGCTGCCACATCCGCGTGCGCTTCTCGAGTTCGGCGGACTGCGCGTCAGTGAAGGCAGCCATCGCGTCGAGCTGCTGCTTCGAGGCCTTTCGCTTCGCCTCCAGCATCATCTCGTCGTGTCTCTCTTCGTCCTCGAAGATGACCATGTGCTGCTTCGTGACGAACGCGGCCTCCTTCAGCGCCTGCTCGTTGAGCGCGTCGAGCTTCGCCTGGCCAGCAGTCTGGTAGTCCTCGAGCCAGTGATCGAAGTCGCTGGCCGGGTCGCCCCACGGGCCCCAGCCGAAGTCGTCGCTCTTTCCGCTACCACCGCGGCCGCCCTTCTTCTTGGTCTCGTAGCCCTCGATGGTGATGTCGCCGACCGACACGTCGGCGCCGCCCCTGAATCCAGCCCTCACTTCGGGACCCGCCCCGGCGCCGATGTCGATCTTGCCCGTCGACGCGAAGCCCGTCGCAGCGAGCGCCACAACGGCCGCGCCGAAGTCACCGTCGGCCGCGAGCTGTGCCGCAGCGTTGATGCCGCGGAGCGTGCTCGCGGTTCTGCCGAGCACGTTCATCTTGCTCTCGAAGAAGTTGATGAGGCTGCCGAAGGTCTCCTTCAGCTCGCCGAGAGCAATCTCAGCCGAGCGCGCACTTCCCGCGAGCGTAGTCGCGTCGGCCGCCGCGGCTCCGCCGAACTTCTTGTTGAGGGCCTCGATGGCGTTCGCCATGTCCTGTGCCTCGTCGCCGGTGGACTCGAATTGAATGCGTCCGCGATCAAGCGCATCGCTGCCGGAGTCGATGGCTTTGATGAGCTCGAGCATCGACGATTTGGCGTCCTTGCCTGTCGCCGCGGACCAGTCCAGTACGGCACGGGTGGCGCCCTCAACGCTCTGTGGAAGCACTCCGTAGTCGAGCGCGAGCGTTTGAAGCTGCTTGATGTGCTCGTCTTCGATTGAGAGTTGCGCTGACATCCGCGCCGCCATCGCGTCGAACGCCGTCGCGTTCTCGCCGGCGGCGCGCGTGAGTTGCTTCATCACCCGCTCCGACTCGGCGAAGGCCTTCACGGAGTCGACGGCGAAGTCCTTCAGGATCGCGGCCGCGGCTGTCGCGGCACTTCCAAAGTCTTTGAAGGCGCCCTGCGCGCTCGATGCGTCAGCGAGGAGGCGGAGGCTAAGATCCATGGTGTTCTCCGGATAGAGGCGTCGCGAGATTCGAAAGTTCGACCGTGAGCTGCTGAAGCGCTGCGACCGCGAGTGACATCGTCACCAGGACACACGCCCCGGCGACGTGGACGGCGGGCTGGCGCGCATTGGAGCCAGCCTTCTTCGTAAACTCCGCGACGGCCATCGAAATGACTGCCTGGATGCCGCGGACGTCCTTTGTTGTGACGGTGAGCTCGGGAAGGAGCCTGAAGATGAAGCTCGAGGATGTTCGTGAAAGCGCGGCGGCGGCGCGGCTGAGCACCGCCACGTGCCGAACGATCTGATCGTCGGTCATCGACTGAGCCCAAGAGAATGCGGATTGATCGAGCGAGAGCGTCTCATCGGTCGCAGCTCGAGCACGCGAAGAAGGAACGTCGCCCGTCCGCGGGACGCGCCGAGCCGCTCGGCGATGCGAGGAAGGGACAGCCCCTCGAGCCACAAGCCGTGCGCCTCGTCGATCTGCCGGCGGATGCGCTTGGCGCGCTCATTGAGGCTGTCGACGTCGGGACCGCGGCGGGGGTTGAAGCTGTCGATCTGGCCGCGCGGCCGAAAGGCGCGACGCCGACCTCGGCGTCAGCTCCGCGCGTGTTCAGAAAAGGTGCGGCGCCCGCTCGAGAGGGGATTCCGAGGGGCACCGCGGGCCGCAGCACCGCGCCAGGCGCGGCGGCGTTCTGGTGAAACGGCGACGTCACGACGTCTGCCACCTCTCGCGGCCGAGGGCCGTTTCTGTGAGGGAGGCGTTCTCGCGCTGCACCTCCTCCATCGCGACCGTGAACGCCTCGTGGCGGTTGCGGTAGATGGCGGGGCTCTCCTTCAGCTTCTTCTCGGCGCGGGCGTCGGCGAGCTCGCGCAGACGCGCGTACGCGTCGTTCGCCTTCTGGTTCGCCGCCTTCCACTCGGAAGTCTCACGGCCGTCGTCCCCGTACTGCGCGACGGTCTGCTTGAGGTCCGCGCGGTGCGCCTGGAGCGCCAGCGCGGGCCACCGCTCGATGGCGCGCAATCCGGCGACGTCGCGGGGCACACCCTCGGTGATGAGCCGCTCCGTGAGGTGGCGCAGCTGCTCGAGCGCCGGCTTCGGCTCGAGCACGCACGCCTTCGAGAAGAGCCTCCGCGCCTCCGGCACGCCGCGCGCCTCGGCGTAGTCGCGCACGGTGGCGCACTGGCCCGCGGTGATGTTCCCGCCCTCCATCAGCTCCGTCTGCAGCGCTGCGATTCCGTCTTTCACGTTCGTTTCTCCTTCGGGGTTCAGGCTGCGGACTTCGGGAGCTCGCGGACGTCGCGGGCGAGCCGCAACGCCTCGCCGGCGAAGACGAGAGGGCTGGTCAGCGGTCGCTCTCGGCCGGCGAGCAGCTTCGCCGCGATGGCGCCGGGCGAGACGCCGGACTCCGGGCCCAGCTTGCGCAGCGTCTCGAGTCCCTGCGCCGCCTCGGCCTCCATCTCGACGAAGCGTCGCAGCAGGGTTTCCTGGTACTCGGCGAAGCGCGCGTTGGCGAGCGCATGCTCGGCGCGCTTCACCGCCTCGGCAGCCGTCTTCACGCCTCCCTCCGCGTCGGTCACCAGCGACTCGAGCTCTCCCTCGTCGTGCTGGAGCTTCCCGAGCTTGCGCTCGGCGTTGGTCTGCGCGACGAGGTCGTCCGACGTGACGGTGGGGAGCGCCTTGATGCGCGCGAGCTCCGCCTCCACGGGGCCCTGCTTCGACCTGACGGCGGCCAGCTCGAGCCGCTTCGCCGTCACCTCGGCCTGCACGCGAGCGAGCTCCTTCTGCGCCGCCGCCAGCTGCGCCTCCGCCGCCTTCGAGCCGGGCGCGTTCACTGCTGCTCCTTCGCGAGGCGCGACGTGGGGGCCGCCGCGTGCGACGCACCGGGCGCCGGTTGACGGCCGGGCGCCCTGGCGGCGGTCGCGGCGCGGTCCGCGTCGTACGCGGCGCGGGCGGGGTCCCACTCGCCCTCTCGCTTCGCGCGCTCCTGCACGTAGTTCGGGTGGGGGTTCGGCTTCTTCGTCAGCGTGCCGGCCTTGAGCTCGGCCTCGTACTCGCTGAGCCGCTGCAGCGAGCCGTCGCCGCCCATCCGGAACGCCTCGACGTCGTCGAGCTCGATGACGGTGGGGCGGTGCGGGTCGGCGCTGGGGTGCAGGTGCTGGTTGTCTCCGGTCTTGATGCTTCCGTGCTTCACGACGTACTTCGAGGTGGCCATGATCAGACTCCTGTGCTGCGGGTGGCGGTCGCCGGGATGACGACCTGGTGAAGGCGGTGGGTGAGCGGGCGGCGCGACATGTCGAGCGTGGCCGGGCCGCTCGTGAGCGTCTCGACCGCGGCGGTGAACGCCGCCTGGCGCTGCACCTGCGTCGCGGGCTCGGGCGCGAGCTCGGCGGCGAGGGCCTCGCAGCGAGCGGCGCCGGCGCGCACGGCCGCGAAGGCGAGCGGGAAGCTCACCCCGTGCTTCCGGGCGACGCGGAAGGCGAGCTGTCGCCGCTTCTGGCGGTTCTCGGTCATCGCCGGCGCCTCCGGGGCTCGCCGAGGTCGACCGGCGGCGGCAGCGCGGCCCGCCGGCGCTCGGCCCACACCCGATCGCGCTCCGCCTGGGCGTCAAGGCGCTCGATGGTTGCCGCGGTGCCCGCCACCATCGCGCGAGTCGGCCGCCGCTCGCGAGAGCTCGGCAGGCGAGCAGGGGGCTCCACCGCAGGCCTGAACGCCTCGCGCTGGCCGCGGGCTTCACGCACGGCGCACCTCCTCGAGGTAGGCCGCGAGCGCCGCCGGCTCGATGCGGATGGCGTTCGCGACGCGGACGTGAGCGAGCTTCTGCCGCTCGCACAGCGCGTACACGGTCGCGGTCGAGACGCTGAGCAGCTCGGCGACCTGGCGGACGGTCAGCAGCACCGGCGCGACGGCGAGCGGCGTCCGGTCGTCCGGACGAACCGACTGCAGCGCCGGCGCAGCGCCGGAAACGGGGAAGGGCGAGGAACCGCGGTCGGTGGCGTTCCCGGCGCTCGGCGCAACCCCTCGGAACTGTACCGCTGAGGCACGCGACGCACCGCCGCGCACCGCCGTTCCTACCGGGCCCTGGAGTCCTCCGAAGGAAGAGGCCGCACGTTCGAATCGTGCCGGGAGCGCTCTACACCTTCCTCAGCACCTGAGCCTCGATCACCTCGGCGCCCTCGGCCTCCGCGGGCCCGATCACCTCGGTCAGCTTCCGGTGCGCGACCCTGAGCTCCTGCGCGAACTTCACCACGCGCTGCTGCACCTGCAGCGGCATGTCTTCGGTGTACTGCAGGTACCAGCGCAGATCCGACAAGAGCTCGTAGAACGCGTTCACCGCCTTCTGCTCGTGCGGCTCGATCGCCGCCAGCTCCGAGAACGAGATCGTCGAGAACCACGAGCTCACGACCTCGAGCAGCGGCGATCGATCGCGCAGCCGCGAGAACAGCCGCACCATCTCGGTCTGCCGCGCCGCCAGGCGCTTCATCACCGTCGCGGTGTCGACCGCGATCAGGTGCCGCACGCGCTCTGCCGCGTCGCGAGTCTTCTTCCGCCGGGCCATCGACCCGGAACTTACCGTTCAGGAACCGCGTCAGTCGAACGTCGTCAAGCGCCTGAAAGGAGGTAGGCCACCATGTCCGAGACGCTGGTCCTCAACGCGACGTACGAGCCGCTGTGCCGCATTCCCTGGCAGCGCGCGATCACGCTGCTGTTCAGCGGCAAGGTCGAGGTCGTCGACGAGTACGAGGACAAGACGATTCGCTCGGTGACGTTCGAGCTCAAGATGCCGTCGGTGGTCCGCTTCCTGCGCCTGCTCAAGCGCCGCAAGCCCATCGTCCGCTTCAGCCGCGAGAACGTCTACGTGCGCGACGGCGGCAAGTGCCAGTACTGCACGCGCCCCGTCTCTCGGGCCGAGGCCACGTACGATCACGTGACGCCGCGCCGCCTCGGCGGTGTGACGAGCTGGGACAACATCGTGATCGCCTGCGTGCCCTGCAACCAGAAGAAGGGTGGCCGCACGCCGGAGCAGGCGAAGATGAAGCTCAAGGTGCTGCCCGCGAAGCCCACGAAGCTTCCCGACGTCATCCGCTTCACCTTCTCCTGGGACAAGGGCATGCCCGCGGCCTGGAAGAACTGGCTGCGCGACATGACCTACTGGCACGGAGCTCTCGATGAGGGCTGACGGGAGGCCGACGGCCAGCGGTGACGCGAAAGCGTCACAGCCGGCGAAGAACCGGGAACTGGCCGTCGGCCGACCAGAAAGAGGAGAACAGAAGCGCCCGCAAGGGCGGCTGGGTGCTGGCCCACAGATGCATAGGGCCTCGGTGCCCCTCTGTCGGCCAACATCGGAAATTCCCTGAGCGGGCGCACTGGCAAAAAGGTGCGCCCGCTCTTTTTTGCCCTAGAGTCGGCGGTGCTACATGTCTGATGCACGCAGACAGCTCCCGTCGATCGACGAGGTGCTCAAGGCCCCGGCGCTGGCGCACCAGCCGCGTGAGCTCGCGAAGCTCGCGGCCCGGCGCGCCGTCGAGGCCGCGCGCGCCCGGGTTCGCGCCGGAGGCGAAGGCTTCACCGACCGCGACGTCACCGACGCGCTCGCCGCGCTCCAGACCCCGAACGTGCGCCGCGTGCTCAACGCCACCGGCGTGGTGCTCCACACGAACCTGGGCCGCGCGCCGCTCGCAGAGCGCGCCGTGCTGCGGCTTCAACAGGCCGCCGGCTACTGCAACCTCGAGCTCGATCTCGAGGGCGGCGAGCGCGGGAGCCGCTACCAGCCCGTCGTCGAGCTGCTCACCCAGCTCACCGGCGCGGAAGACGCGATGGTGGTCAACAACTGCGCCGCCGCCGCGCTGCTCGCGCTGACCGCGCTCGGCCACGGCCGCGAAGGCGTCGTCAGCCGCGGCGAGCTCGTCGAGATCGGCGGTGGCTTCCGCGTCCCCGACGTCATGGCCCAGTCGGGCATGAAGCTCGTCGAGGTCGGCACCACGAACCGCACGCGCCTGACCGACTACCAGGCCGCGATCGGCCCCGAGACTGCGCTGCTCCTCAAGGTCCACAAGAGCAACTTCGCCGTCGTCGGCTTCACCGAAGAGGTGCACGCTCGCGAGCTCGTCGCGCTCGGCCTGCCCGTCGTCGTCGATCTCGGCAGCGGCGCGCTCGAGCCGCTGCACGCCGAAGGGCTGACCACCGAGCCGACCGTCGCGAGCGTCGTCGCCGCCGGCGCCGATCTCGTGCTGTTCAGCGGCGACAAGCTGCTCGGCGGCCCGCAGGCGGGCATCGTCGTGGGCAAGCGCGCCGCGGTCGAGAAGCTCAAAGTCCACCCGCTCAACCGGGCGCTCCGCATCGACAAGCTGACGGTCGCGGCGCTCGAGGCCACGCTCGAGCTGTACCGCGACGGCATGTCGGACAAGGTACCCGCTCGGGGCCTGCTGCTGCAGCCCGGTGAGGTGCTGCGTCAGAGGGCGGAGGCGCTTAGAGTGGAGCTGATGTCGCACGCAGTTCAATCGTCAGTGGTCGAGACGGTGGGGCAGGTCGGGGGTGGCTCCATGCCGCTCGCCGAGCCGAAGTCGTGGGCGTGCGCCGTCGATAGGGCCGATCCCGAAGAAACGCACCGGCGCCTGCGGGCCGGGTCGCCTCCGGTGGTGGCGCGCGTGAGCGACGGCCGGTTGTTGCTCGACGTGCGCTGCCTCGATGACGACGACCTGGCGAGCGTGGCGCGTGCCGTGAGGAACGCATGCTGAACACCGCCGTCCTGGTACTCAACCGCAACTACCAACCCGTACACGTCACGAACGTGAAGCGCGCCTTCTCGCTGCTCTACATGGGCATCGCGCGCGCGATCGACGAGCAGTACCGGCTCTACGACTTCGACTCCTGGGCGGCGCTGAGCGCGGCCGAGCACGAGGGCATCGCGACGATCCAGCGGGTCATCCGCGTGCCGCGCGTGCTGGTGCTGATGGCGTACGAGTACCTGCCGAAGGGCCGCGTGCGCTTCAGCCGGCTCAACATCTACGCGCGCGACAACGACACCTGCCAGTACTGCGGCCTGCAGGCGTCGCGCGCCGAGCTGAACCTCGATCACGTGGTGCCGCGGGCGCAGGGCGGCCGCACGAGCTGGGAGAACGTCGTGTGCTCGTGCATCGAGTGCAACCTCAGCAAGGGCGGGCGCACGCCCGAGCAGGCCGGCATGAAGCTGCTGCGCAAGCCGACCCGCCCGCGGTGGACTCCGTTCTTCCGCACGGCCCAGAAGCGCATCACGTACCGCGAGTGGCTGCCGTTCATCTCGCTCGCCGACGCGAGCTACTGGAACGTCGAGCTGACGCAAGACTGATGAGCAACGGAGGGGACGCAGCCAACAAGGTCATCGAGTTTCCGGTTCTCGCCAAGAAGCAGCCGGAGCTCGACCCCAAGCCGCGGGCGCCGCGCAAGCCGCGCGCTCCGCGGGCTCCGAAGACGCGCGCGCGCCGCATCATCGCGGTCGGAGGCGGGAAGGGCGGCATCGGCAAGTCGCTGGTGTCGGCGAACCTCGGCATCGCGCTCGCGCAGCGCGGCTCGTCGGTGGTGATGGTCGACGCCGACCTCGGCGGAGCGAACCTCCACTCGTGCCTCGGCGTCCCGCAGCCCACGGTCTCGCTGTCGGACTTCATCGACCGGCGCTTCAAGACGTTGGGCGAGGTGGCGGTGCCGACGGGCGTCGAGCGGCTGCGGCTCATCTCGGGCGCGCGCGACGTGCTCGACGCCGCGAACCCGCGCCACGCCGAGAAGCAGAAGCTGCTGCGCAACATCCGCTCGCTCGACGTCGACTTCGTGATCGTCGATCTCGGCGCGGGCACCGGCTTCAACGTGCTCGACTTCTTCCTCGTCGCCGACACCGGCATCGTGGTGCTGCTGCCCGAGCCCACGTCGATCGAGAACGCGTACCGGTTCATCAAGGCGGCCTTCTTCCGCCGGCTGCAGCTGATGGACAAGTCGCTCGGCTGCGGTGACCTCGTCGCCGCGGCGCTGTCGGGAAGCGAGGGCGCTCCGAAGACGCCGCTCGAGCTGATCGCGCAGGCCCGCGAGAAGCACCCCGAGGCGGTCGCGAAGCTCGAGCTGGCGGTGAACGGCTTCCGGCCGCAGGTCGTCTTGAATCAGGCGCGCACGAGAAGTGACCATGACCTGGGAGGGCAGGTCTGTTCGGCGTGGAAGAAGTTCTTCGGGCTGGAGCTCGGGTACCTGGGCGCGGTCGCGCACGACGACGCGGCGTGGCGGGCCGTGCGGTCGATCAAGCCGCTGCTGGTGGCGGAGCCGTCGTCAGCTGCCGCGTCGGGGCTGTTGCACGTGGCGGAAAACCTGCTCTCATTGCCGGCCTGAGCCCTGCGCCATGAAGCCATTTCAGCTTCAGAGCTACTACGAGCTGCTCGAGGTGCCGGTCTCCGCCAGCACGGAGCAGATCCGCCGTTCGTTCGAGCGCCTGATCGAGCTGTACGCGGACGACCAGGTCGCGCTGTACGGCCTGGCGGACTCGACGTCGGCCAGCGCGCTGCGCACGAAGCTGCACGAGGCCGTCGAGGTGCTGACGGACGACGACCTCCGCACGCTGTACGACGCCGAGCTCGGCCTGCCGCCGCGGCAGAAGCGGTCGGAGGACGACGAGCAGCCCTCGCAGCTGGCGATGAACGATCTGCTCACGGGGGCCGATCGCGCGCTGCAGTCGACGCACCCCTACGTGCCGTTCTCGTACGTGTCGCCGCCCGTCGAGGTTCCGCCGCCGGCCGTGGTGCCTCCGCCGGTGCCGGTGCTGCCCGACGCGACTCCGACGCCTCCGCCGCCGCCTGCGGTGACGACGCCGTCGCCGTCGCCCGCACCGCCTCCGCCGATCGTGGAGCCTGCTCCGTCGGCGCCGGCGCCGGCGCCGCGGCCGTCTCCGGCGCAGGCGCCCGAGCTGTCCGAGAGCGCGGCGATCGCGGTGGCGGAGTCGCAGCTCGCGAAGGTGTCGGGGGTGGCGGCGCAGGCGAGGGCGTCGGCTCCGCGGCCGAAGCCGCCCGATCTGCCGGCGGACGCGGAGTTCAACGGCGAGCTGCTCCGCAAGGTCCGAACGGCCGTGGGCCTGACCGTTCAGCAGATCTCGGAGAAGACGCGCATCTCGGCGCGGCACCTCGAGGCGATCGAGGCGGACAAGTACGCGGCGCTGCCGGCGCCGGTGTACCTGCGCGGCATCTTGATGAACCTGGCGCGGGAGCTGGGCCTCGACGGGCTGCGCGTGGCGAAGAGCTACCTGGGGCTCGTCGAGAAGGCGAAAGGTTGACGGGGTAGGCCGCGGTGCCTAGCGTGACGGCTCGCACATGACCGAGGAAGAGAAGATGAAGGCGATGCGGCTGGCGAGGGCGATCGCCTCGGACATCTCGCTCTACAACGAGCAGAAGATCATCAAGGGCATCGAGCAGGACAACCTGTTCGAGGTGCTGAAGGACGAGATCGAAGAGGGTCGTGAGCTGTACAAGACCCGGGTCAGCGCAGAGATCTTCTCGCGGACGAACTTCTTCGATCGGGCGATCGCAGACATCGTGATCCGGCCGAAGGGTCACGTGAAGTCGAAGATCTGGTGATCGTCCCGCAGGAGGCGAAGGGTGAGCGGCTGGACCGCTACCTCGCCACCGTCTCCGGGCTCTCACGCTCGCGCTTCGATTCGCTGAGCGTGTTGCTCGATGGCCGCCCGGCGAAGGCGGCGACGCGGCTGCGCGGAGGGGAAGAGCTCGAGTGGACGGTGCCGGAGCCGGTGCCGGCGGCCCCGGTGCCGCAAGATCTGCCGCTCGCGGTGCTGTACGAAGATCGCGATCTGATCGCGGTGAACAAGGCGGCGGGCGTGGTGGTGCACCCGGCGGCGGGGAACCGCGACGGCACGCTCGTGAACGCGCTGCTGCACCACGTGAAAGACCTCGGCGGCGTCGGCGGCGAGCTGCGGCCCGGCATCGTGCACCGCCTCGACAAGGACACGACGGGCGTGCTCGTGGTGGCGAAGAACGATCGGGCGCTCGAGGGGCTGCAGGAGCAGTTCGCCTCGCGCGAGGTCGAGAAGCTGTACCTGGCGCTGGTGGCGGGCGCGCCAGCGGCCGAGGGCACGTTCCGCACGCTGTACGGCCGGCACCCGCGGAACCGGCTGAAGTTCAGCGGGCGGGTGAAGTCGGGGAAGCCGGCGGTGACGCACTGGCGGGTGACGAAGTCGTTCGACTCGGCGTCGCGGGTGGAGGTCGTGCTCGAGACGGGGCGCACGCACCAGATCCGCGTGCACTTCGCGGAAGGCGGCTTCCCGCTGCTCGGCGACACCCTGTACGGGCGCAAGAGCGAGGTGATCGCGCGGCAGGCGCTGCACGCGTGGAAGCTGGCGTTCGAGCACCCGCGCACGGGGAAGAAGGTTCGGCTGACGGCGCCGGTGCCGGACGACTTCACGGCGGCGGAGCGCGCGCTCGGCTCGTGACGGCGGCGGCGCTGCTGACGCGCACGACGCGCTGGCCGACGGCGACGGGCGGCGGTCTATCGACGCTGTGCATTTGAGACACGCGTCTCACGATCGCGGGGCAGCTGCTCGGCAGCGCTCGGGGCGCCTTCGACAACGCCGCGAAATCCCGAGCGCGGTGCCGTCGTGGCCCTGCCTGAGACGCCGGTCTCGGGGTGAGACGAGACTCTCGTCTCAGGTTGAAGGCTCGGCCCCGGCGGCCCGCCGCGAGAAGCGCCGCCGCTTCCCTGTTTGCCGAGACGCTCCGCGTGGAGCCGAGATCGCGGAAGCAGGCCTTGGAGCTGAGCCAGCCAGGCAACCTGCCGCGCCCCGCGCCGGGCGAGGCACCGTGTAAGGTGCGCGGCGTGAAGTGGCTCGAGTGGCTCCGCACGCTGACGACCGTGTCCCAGGCGGGCCTCGCCTACTCGAAAGATCCGTTCGACCGGGAGCGCTATCAGCAGCTCGTCGGCCTCTGCGCCGAGATCGCTGCCGCTCACGCCGGCGCGAGCCTCGAGCACGTCACCGGCGCCCTCGAGCTCGAGAAGGGCTACCCGACCCCGAAGGTCGACGTGCGTGCCGTGGTCTTCCGCCCCGCCGACGGCCACCTGCTCATGGTCCGCGAGAGCAGCGACGGCCGCTGGGCGCTGCCCGGCGGCTGGGCCGACCTCGGCCTCTCGCCCGGCCAGGTCGCCGTCAAAGAGGTGAAGGAGGAGACCGGCTACGACGTGAGGCCCGTGAAGCTGCTCGAGGTCATCGGCGTGCACCCGCAGCCCACGCTCTTCTCCGTCTACAAGCTGCTCATCCGCTGCGAGCTGACCGGCGGCGAGGCCGCGACGAGCCACGAGACGACCGGCGTCGCGTGGTACCCGCGCGGCGCGCTGCCCGAGCTCTCGGAGCGCCGCACGCGCCCCGCGCACCTCGAGCGCGCGTTCGCGCACTACGACGACGCGAGCCGCGCCACGGGGTTCGATTGAGGCTCCTCCGCGCCGGCGCGGCTTTGCTCGCGAGCGCTTGCTTCGCGCCGGTGCCGGAATCCGGCGCCGACGCGGCCTTTGACGCCGGCGTGGCCTTCGACGCGGGCTTCGATGGGGGACCCCGCGACGCCGGCTCAGATGCTGGACCCCTCGATGCCGGGTCGCGCGACGCCGGCGCTCCCGATTCCGGCGCCGCCACCGATGCGGGCTGCACCCCCGAGCCTGACGACGCGTTGTGTGGCCGCGTCAACGTGCGCGGCCGCCTCGCCGGTGTCGACAACTGCGGAGTACCCCGCGTCGTGCGCTGCCAGGTCTGCGCGGCGACCGACGCCGGCGCGTGCGGCCGCCGCTTCTGGCCGGCTTCCGACGGAGGCTGTTCGCCCTGGGTCGCCGCGGCGCCGCTCGGGGCGGGGCGCTACTGGCATGCCGCCGCCATGCTCGACGACGGCCGCGTGCTGGTTGTGGGCGGACGCTCGACGGCGCCGGGCCCGTCCCAGTTCCTCGATTCGGTCGAGGTCTACGAGCCATGCAGCGGCGCGTGGTCGTCGGGCTCATCGATGTCCGCGGCGCGCAGCTGGGTCACGATTCACCGCCTCGATGACGGCACCTTCCTCGTCATCGGCAGCGAGATGGCGGCGCCTCCCACCTCGGAGCGTTTCCGCCCCGACGCAGGCACCTGGAGCGCCGCCGGCGCCGTGCCCGGCATCGGCTTCTGGCACGCTGCGGAGGGCCTGACCGACGGCCGCGTCATCGCCGTGGGCGGCTACGGACCGTTCCAGACCGTCGCGAGCTACTCCGCCCCCTCGGGCTGGTCGAGCACGGGCACCATGACTCCCGACCGGCGCTACTACCATCGCCTGACCCTGCTCCCCGACGGCGGCGTGCTCGTCACAGGCGGGTCGGACCCGATCAACGAGAACCGCACCGTGGCCACTCCCATCTACGTCGCCGGGGCCTCCATGGTCGTCCCGGGCGGCACGATGGCGCGGCCGCATCACATGCACACCGCGACGCGTCTGCGCGACGGCACCGTGCTCGTGGCAGCCGGGGAGGGAATGCCGGGCGTCCGGCTCGGTGGCCTCGAGCGCTACGAGCCCGCGAGCCGCACCTGGCGCGACGCCGGCGGCAGCGTGCCGCGTAGCGGTCATACGGCGACGTTGCTGTCCGGCGGAAAGGTGCTCCTCGTCGGAGGCGGTACCTCGATCGTCGAGCTGTACGACCCCTCGACGGGCGCGCTCAGAGTGGCCGGCGATCTCGGCGATGACCGCTCCGGTCACGCATGCATCCCGGTCGATGACGACGTCGTGCTCGTCGCCGGCGGGGTGCTCTCCGACGGTGGCCGGCCGATCGAGAAGCTCTTCGGCGGGCTGAGGTGATCAGACCAGCCCGATGATCAGCTGCTGCTGCCGCTTCGACAGCACCTTCACCGGCTGAATCGCCATCACCCGCATGAAGACCTTCAAGAGATCCGGGTCGAACTTGTTCCGCATCTCCGTCCACATCAGCATCAGCGCGACCTCGGGCCCGTAGGCATCGCGGAAGGGCCGCTTCGACGTCAGCGCGTCGTACGTCGCGCAGATCGAGATGATCTTCGCGTACAGCCCGAGGTTCGCCTTCGGGATGATCATCTGGATGTTGCCCTGGTTGTCCCGAACCGCCGTGCCGAAGTCGACCTTGTGCTCGAACGTCGTGACGACGCGCATCAGGGTCGCGCGCGTGATCGCCTTCTCGCGCAGAATGTTGCGCACCGTGACCAGCGGCGCCTTCTGCACCTGGGCCCGCTCCTCGGGCGTCAGCGCCCCGCGCTTCGCCGCCAGCTCCGACGGCAGCGTCCCCATGCCGGCGTCGTGGAACATCGCGATGTACCCGAGATCTCGCAGCTGCGGCTTCGTCAGCCCCAGCTCCGAGCCCACCACGATCGCCATCAGGCACGTGTTCACCTGGTGGTACGCCAGGTACTCGTTGTCGCTCTGCGTCGTCGTCAGCCCCAGGAAGTGCGTTCGCACGTCGAACGAGATGTCCACCAGGTCTTGAATGATGCGCAGCGCCCGCGACGTGTTCAGCGGCTTCCCGAGCTTCACCGACTCCATGTACTTGCGGATGAAGAAGACGCCGCGCCCGTACACCGTCATCGCGTACTTCTTCCGGTCGAGCCGCGCCTCGGTCTCGTCTTTCTCTTTCTCGAGCTTCTCTTTCAGCTTCGACCACTTCGCCAGCTTCATCGACAGCAGGCGCTTGCCCTTCACGCCCTGCTCGTCGGCCATGTCGTTCTGTTCCTTCGCGAAGATGGCGATGAAGTTCTTCAGCTCCGGAACCGTGATCGACTTGTTCAGCGAGAAGCCGCCGACGTCTTTCGCGCGCATCTCTTCCAGCAGCGTGCGCACGTTGTCGAGCGCCGACATGTCGACCTTGATCAGCATGCCGTTCAGGTAGAACGCCTGCTTCACGCCGAGCAGGTCGAGCTTCCCCTCGCGGCGGATGATCGCGTTCATCGCGTCTTGCAGCTGGATCAGCGGCTTGTCGAAGATCGCGTTGTCGGCGTCGTACATCTTCACCGAGCGCAGCAGCATGTAGAGGCCCGACACCAGGCCGCGCGCCAGCGCCTGCAGCTTCTCGCTGTGCTCTCGGCGGTACGCGTCGAGCGACTCGGCCGCGTCGGCGCTCTGCACCGACTGGATCTTGAGGTTCTCAGCGACCACGGGCCGTGCGCCTCATGAAGTCTTCGCCTCCCGGCGGGGGTGGGGGCAAGCCCCCGAGGTCTGGTTCTCGGCGACCACCTACGCGTGACCTTCCTTGTCGACCTTGTCGCCGAACAGCACCTTGCGCGTCTTCACGATGCCGATCTTCGCCGCGCTGTTCACCTCGGGCGGCTGCGTCTTGTCGTCGGCGAGCTCCGTGAGCAGCTTGTGCGTCTGAATCGTGCACGCGCCGATCAGCCCGTGAACCGCGTGGAGCTTCTCTTCCAGCACCTTGCCCTTGTTGAACAGCGACGCCTTCTTGTGCAGCAGCTCCTGGAAGTAGGCCAGCGCTCCTTGAGCGTTGGTCGAGCCGAGCGCCATGAACAGCGCCTCCTGCTCCTCGGCGCTCTTCTTGGCGAACTTCTCTTCCTTCACGATCTTCTGCAGCTCGAGGTACGCCTTCTCGCGGTCGAACTCCGGCAGCACGCGCGCCGCCTGCATGCGCACGTGGGCGTTGCTGTCCTCGAGGCAGCTCGCGATCATCTTCCGCGCTTCGGCCGAGCGGCCGCGCGCGATGATCGCCATCACCTCGAGCTTCATCGCCAGGTTCTGCGTGTTCAGCAGCGTGCCGAAGAACTTCAGCCGGTCGGGGTGCCCCGACTTGTCGAGCACGTGGATCATGTCGCGCACCGTCTGCGGCCGATCGCTCTGCAGCCGCTCGACGAACGGCGCCGGCACCTTCTTCGCGAACGGCACCAGCACCTCGGTCAGCAGCGCCCGGTTCTCGGGCAGCTCGATCGTCGCCAGCACGTCGAGCAGCACCGGCGCGACGCTCACGTCGAGCTCCGCCAGGTAGCGCACGATGTCCTGCGGCTGCTTCGGGCGGGTGTTGCGCAGCAGATCGCCGATGCGCATGAGCCGCTGCTCCTCGCCCATGCGCTGCACGAACGTCGCGAGCAGCTTCGCCATCGCCGAGTCTTTGCCCTGGCGCTGCTCCATCGCGCGCAGCTTCAACACGAGCTGGCCGATGGTCGTGAAGTCCTCCTGCAGCAGCATCGCGTCGAGCAGCTGCAGGAACATCTCTTCGAGCAGCTCGGGGTCGTCGACGCCCGACTCGACGACCTGGAACACGGCGCTGATGAGCTTGGGGAAGAGGCGCGAGTGCTCTTCTTCGTAGACGTCTTTCTGCACCTTCGCCTTGTACTCGGGCGTCGCGGTGAGGCCGGTGATGACGACGCCGCGCATCTGCTCGATGTTGTTGAGCTGCATCTCGAGGTCCTGCTCGGTGACGCGGGCGAAGCGCAGGTAGTCTTGCGAGTTCGAGCGCAGCCGCTGCTGGAGAAACTCGACGATCTTGTCGACCTCGACCTGGATCTCCTCCTCGGAGAACTCGTCCATGCGGAAGCCTTCGACCATGATGTACTCGAAGTGCTTGATCTGCGCCTTCCACAGCTGGGCGTTCAGATCTTCCGCGCCGCGATCGGGGTCCGACAGCGCGATGAGCGTGAACGTCACGAGCTCGTCGAGCGTGATGTCGGGGTGAAAGACGATCGTGCGAATGCCGTCTTTGAAGAACTTGTACGAGATCGGGTTCTCGTCGGTGAACAGATCCTGCTTGTGCAGGGTCAGGTTCGTCATGTCGACCTTGAGGTTCAGCGGCCCGTACTTGCCGTGAAACTCCTTCATGGCCTCATGCGTCTTCGTCAGGAACTCGGGGAACTTCGCCTCGGCGTGCCGGTACATGCCGATCTGCTTGATGCCCTTCAGCAGGTGAAACGCGACGCCGCGCGCGGCCTCGACCTGGGCCTTGAGGTCCGGGTCGTCCATCGGGTTGCCCGAGTCCGCCGGCTTCGCGTTGATGTCGACTCGGGCTTTTGCCGATGCTGCGGGTGCCGGCATTTCAGGCCGGAGCTTATTTCTTCCTGCTGCCCACGTACCAGAGCGACGCGGCCATCGCGACGAACCAGCCCATCGGCCACCACCCGTCGTTCGCCGCCAGCGCGCCCAGCTTCTCGGAGAAGTCGAACGCCTTGTCCTTCTCGAACATGAGCAGCCCCGACTGGATGACGCCCGTGATGGCTCCGCCCGCGATCAGGCCCGACGCCATCAGCATGCCCGGCGAGAACTCCGACTCGGCCGCCGACTCGCCCTTGCGGCGGCGGTCGACGAGCCAGCGCACGATGCCGCCGCAGAACACCCCGGCCGAGGTCGACAGCGGCAGGTAGAGGCCGACGGCGACGGGCAGGGCGGGCACTCCGACGAGCTCCAGCACCAGCGCGATCAGCACGCCGATGATGACGAGCCCCCACGGCAGCTTGCCGCCCAGCGTGCCGTCGATGATGAGCCGGAACAGCTGCGCCTGCGGAGCGGGGAACTTCTTCACCTCGCTCATCGCGTACGTGATCTCGCCGGCGTCGTTGACGAGGTACCGCCCGGGCGCGACCTCGCCGCGGCGCTCCTTCAGCTCCACCACCGCGTACTTCACGTGGTCGAGGCCGAGCTCTCGCGGGGCGCCCTCCGGCACCTCGAGCGTCACGCCCACGAAGCTCGCCTTCTCGATGCGGTAGGGGAAGCCGCCGGCGATGCCCGGGTCGACGAGGAACTCGAGCCTGCCGCTCGCGTCCGCGAGGTACTTGCCGCGCGGGACGTCGCCGACGTCTTCGGCGACGTAGACGACCCGGTACGGTTTCCCGTCGGGGCCGGTGACCTGTTCGCCCGCCGCCTGCACGGGGTAGTCGAGGTCGACGGGGCGGTACGTCGTGTTGCCGAGGTTCAGCGACGCGACCACGAAGCCGATCACCACCGCGCTCGTCAGCACGCCGATGCCGATGCCGAGCTGCTGCAGCCTCGGGGTGGCGCCCACCAGGAAGCCCGTCTTCAGATCCTGCGAGATCGTGCCGCCGTTCGACGCCGCCACGCACACCAGCGCCGCGGTCGTCAGCGCCATCGCCTTGTAGCTCGTGCCCGTCCACCCGACGACCACGAACAGGCCGCACGTGATGAGCAGCGTCGCGATCGTCATGCCCGAGATCGGGTTCGACGACGAGCCGATCTCGCCCGTCACCCGGCTCGAGACCGTGGTGAAGAAGAACCCGAACAGCACGATCAGCGCCGCCGACGCGAGGTTGATCTCGAGCATCGGCGCCAGCCAGATCGCCAGCGCCAGGGCCAGCGAGCCGCCCAGCACCACGCTCATCGGCAGGTCCTGCCGCGTGCGCGGAGCCGCCGCCGAGGTCTCGGCCGGGCTCGACGACTTGATGCTCGAAAGGCCCCCGCGGAACGCGCCGATGATCGTCGGCAGCCCGCGCGCCAGCGACACGAACCCGCCCGTCGCCACCGCGCCCGCTCCGATGTAGCGGATGTACGCTGCCCGCATGTCGCTCGCGTCCATCTCGGCGATCGTCTTCACGAGCTCCGGCGCCATCGGCACCGTCATCGAGTCGCCGAACAGGTGCATCAGCGGCACGAGGATCAAGAACCCCAGCATGCCGCCCGCCATCATCTGCGCCGAGATGCGCGGCCCGATGATGTAGCCCACCCCCAGCATCGGCGGAGACACCTCGAACGCCAGCGACGCCCCCTTCAGCTTCCCCCAGAAGCTGAACGCGAAGCTCGCCGTGTCGAGCCACAGCTTCGCGATGAGGTTCATGAACGCGTAGAACGCGCCGACGAAGAAGCCGAGGAACACCGTCTTCGCGCTCGTGCCGCCCGTCTCGCCGACGATGAGCAGGTCGGCGCACGCCGTGCCTTCGGGGTAGGTGAGCTTGCCGTGCTCCTTCACGATGAGCCCGTGCCGCATGGGGATCATCATCAGCACGCCGATGAGGCCGCCGAGCAGGGCGACGAGCAGCACGCGGCCGGTCTCCATCTCGTGACCCATGAGCAGGAGCGCCGGCATGGTGAACACGATGCCGGCCGCGAGCGACTCGCCCGCCGAGCCCACCGTCTGGGCCATGTTGTTCTCGAGAATCGTCGCCTGGCGGATGCGCAGCGTCTTCGCCGCCCAGCGGAAGATCGTGATGCTCAAGACCGCGACGGGGATCGACGCCGAGACCGTCTGCCCGACCTTCAGGCCGAGGTACGCCGACGACCAGGCGAAGATGATCCCGAGGATCGCCCCGACCGCGATGGGCAGGAACGTGAACTCGGGGACGATCTTGTCCGCCGGGATGAAGGGCTTGAACTCGGGCTCGGCGGCCGCGGGAGCCGCGGGCGCGGGCTCCGTGCCGCTCACGTGACCTTCATCCGCGAGACGCGGAAGAGCACGAAGGCCATCGCGGCGAAGAACCCGACGCCCATCAGCTGGTAGCCGCCCTCGCCGAGCAGCTCGGTGAGCTTGTGCTCGGCGGCCAGGTTCGCGAGGCCGGCGGCCCACGAGTCTCTCGCCGAGGCGATCGCCACCACCACGCCCGCGATCGCACCGCCCGCGACGAGGCCGGTCGCGAACAGGTTGCCGGGGCCGAGCTCGGACTCCTCGACCTTCTCTTTCTTGCGGTGCGCGACCCAGTCGGCGAGGCCCTTCACCGCGCCGCCCACGAAGATCGGCGCCGTCGTCGAGAGCGGCAGGTACGCGCCGACCGCGAACGAGAGCGCCTTCACGCCGCACAGCTCCATGGTGAGCGCGATGAACATGCCGACGAGCACGAAGTTCCAGTCGAGGTTGAACGCGAGCAGCCCCTTGATGAGCGTCGCCATCAGCGTGCCCTGCGGCGCCGGGAACTTCTCGGAGCCGATCGCGTGCTGCACACCCGCCGCCACCTGCTCGGCGCTCGGGTTGTCGAGCACCTGCACCGTCAGGCCGATGACGATGGCCGCCGCGACGCAGCCGATCATCAGGCCGATCTGCTGGTAGCGCGGGGTCGCGCCGACGAGATAGCCGGTCTTCAGGTCCTGCGAGGTCGCGCCGGCGTTCGCGGCGGCGATGCACACCATGCCGCCCACGCAGAGCGCCATCGGCTGGTAGACGTCGCCCGTCCAGCCGACGCCGACGAAGATGAGGCTCGTCGCCATCAACGTCGCGATCGTCATGCCCGAGATCGGGTTCGACGATGCGCCGATGATCCCGCAGATGCGCGAGCTGACCGTGACGAAGAAGAACCCGAAGACGACGATGAACAGCCCGAGAATGAGCTTGCTGCCGATGCCGGTGCCCGGCACGAACGGCAGCACCGCCATGATGACGATCAGCGCGAGCGACCCGATGCCGACGACGCTGATGGGCAGGTCGTTTTCGGTGCGCTTCGCCGCGCCCTGGCCGGCGCCCTGGCGGAGCGACGCCATGCTGTCTTTGAACGACGAGATGATCGTGGGCAGCGACTTGATGAGCGTCACGAAGCCGCCGGTCGCGACCGCGCCCGCGCCGATCTGCCGCACGTACGCGAAGTAGATCGCGACCGCGGTGTTGCTGAACGAGTGGGTCTCGGGGTTCCAGCCGCCCTTGCCGCCGGCGACCGCGAGGTCCTTCAGGTAGCCCAGCTTGACGAGCTGGGTGGCGATGGCGTCGGGCGGCACGAGCGAGGCGAGCAGCGGGATCAGGCCGAGCCACGAGAGCACGCCGCCCGCGACGAGAACGCCGGCGATCTTCGGGCCGATGATGTAGCCGACGCCGAGGTACTCGGGCGTGATCTCGCCGTTGACGGTGGCGGAGGGGAACACCTTGTTCTGCTGGCTCGAGCGCAGCGTCGGCGTCTCGGCGATGACCTTGAAGACCTTCTGGAACAGCGCGTAGGCGAACGCGAACGCGACGCCCTGGTACGCGATCTTCGCGAGCGCGCCGCCCTTCTCGCCGGCGATGAGCACCGAGGCGCAGGCCGTGCCTTCGGGGTAGGGCAGGTTCCCGTGCTCCTTCACGATCAGCGAGCGCCGCAGGGGGATCATCATCAGCACGCCGAGCGCGCCGCCGAGCAGCGCGAGGGTGAAGATGGTCCAGTACGAGAAGTACGAGGCGCCGACGCTGTTGCCGGAGGCGTCGCGGCTCAGAAACAGGAAGCCGGGCAGGGTGAAGACGACGCCCGCCGCGATCGACTCGCCCGCCGAGCCGATCGTCTGCACGATGTTGTTCTCGAGAATCGTCGAGCCGCCGAGCTTGCGCAGCAGCGAGATCGCCAGCACCGCGATGGGGATCGAGGCGCTCACCGTCAGGCCGGCCTTCAGCGCCAGGTAGACCGTCGCGGCGCCGAAGATGATGCCGAAGAGGGCGCCGATGACGATCGCCTTGACCGTGAACTCTTTCATCACGGTCTCGTCTGCCACGAACGGCTTGAACGGCGCCGGAGGGGGCTTCGCCTCTACAGCCACGGGTTCGGCTGACATGGGGGGCGCTCTTACCTGAAAGGCTGGGGTTGGGGGCGGGTTTCAAGGGGCCCGTCTTGCGGGCCCGTGCAGGGAGACGGGTCCGCGTCCGTTCAAGGGCCCGCGTCAGGGCTGCGGTACCGGCCAGGTCGCGTCCGCCAGCGGGCACGGCGTCACCCCGTGCTTCGCCGCCGCCTCCGTCAGCGCCTGCCGCTTCTGCGAGGGCTCGAGCTTCGGCAGCGCCTCGAGCACGGCCTTCGCCTCCTTCGTCTTCAGGTGCTCGGCGAGGTACCGCGAGATCTTCACCGCCTTGTCGCCGGCGGCGTCGCCGTCGACGATGCCCGCCCGCTCGTGCGCATGGCAGAACGTCTCGAAGTCGTCCTTCGCGCTCGTGCACGCCGCCAGCAGCGGCAGCAGCAGCAGCGCGTCAGCGAATCGCATCGCGCAGGCGCCGCAGCAGCACCTTGATGATGCCCTGCGCGATCTCGGGCTTCTCGCTCATGATCTCCTGGAAGTCTTCCCGGGTGATCTTCAGCAGGTTGCTGTCGCTGATGCTGGTGACGGTCGCCGAGCGCGGCCCCGCATCGAGAATGGCCATCTCGCCGAAGCACTCGCGCTCGCCGAGCTCGGCGATCACGCGGTCGGCCTTGTGCACGCGCACCTTGCCGTCGATGACCATGTAGAGCGCGTCGCCCGACTCGCCCTCACTGAAGATCTCTTCGCCCTGGTCGCGGTCTTCCTCCGTCGAGATCAGCGCGATCTGCGCGAGATCTTCACCCGGGATCTGCGAGAACAGATCGATCGACTTGAGGAAGAGCACCTTTTCGACCGTCGTCAGCACGCGCAGCCGGGAGACTTAGCACACCGCTTCAGCGCGGCGGCGGGGCGTGTGAGCGCACCTTCGGCCGCTCGGGGAGCTCGTCTCCACCGGCGGCCCTGCTCCGCGCAGCGGCTCCGCCGCGTCTGACGACGCCCTTCGGGCTGCGCAGGGGCCGCGCACGACCGACGGCCGGCAGGTACGACAGCCGGCGTTTCGCGGGCGACGCCGTGGCGGGCTCGGCCTGAAGGGCCAGTGAATCTTCTCCCTTCCGTGGGAACAAATGCCCAAAAGAATCGCCTGACATCGACTGGCGGGCTCGCAGCGCGAATTCTCTTGGGAGTTTGTTCCCTCCAGTGTTCGGCCGAGCACGACCGGCACGACTCATCACTGACCGCGAACCGCCCGCCGCATCCTCGCTTGCCAGCGCGCCAGCCTCCCGAAGCTCGAGGTCGCGACGCAGGCCCTGGAGCTGCCCCAGCCGGGCACCCTGCCACGCGCCCGGCCCGGGCGAGGCTTCGGTCGATGATGTCGCCTTCATGGACTCCATGTGCCGCGGGGCGCTACAGCGCCGCGATGGACTGGAAGCTCCTCGGCACCACCTTCGCCGCCGTCTTCGTCGCCGAGCTCGGCGACAAGACGCAGCTCGCCACCCTCTCGTTCGCCGCCTCGGGCAGCTCGCGCTGGGCCGTCTTCCTCGGCTCCGCGCTCGCGCTCGTCGCGACCTCGGCCATCGCCGTCGTCTTCGGCGAGGCGCTCGCGCGCGTGGTCTCGGCGAAGACGCTGCAGAAGGCGGCCGGCGTGCTCTTCGTCGCGATCGGCGCCTGGGTGCTCTACAGCGCGTTCAAGCCGACCGGCTGACCTGCGCCCGCCGCGTCGCGATCAGCGCCGCCTGCTGCCTCACCACCGGCGCCTCGTCGCGCAGCCGGCTCTCGGCCGCCCGCGCCGCCTGCTCCGGAGCCGCCTGCTCCAACGACACCAGCGAGATCTCGCGCACGATCGCGTTCGAGTCGCTCACGCCGTTCGCGAAGAGGTCCGCCGCTCCGTCGACCGGGGCCTGCGCCAGCGTCCACGTGGCGCACGCGCGCACCCACGCCGTCTCGTCTTTGACCAGCTCGGCGAGCACGTCGCGCGGCGTCTTCACGGGCTGCGGGTACACCTCGGCGACGTGCTTGAGCCGCTCGGCCCGCGGCGCCTCTTCGAGCAGCGGCAGGAACTTCTTCTTCAGCCCGCGCTCGAGCAGGTTGTCGAGCAGCTCCACGGCGTTCGCGCGGCGTCGCGCTCCGTCGCCGGTCGAGTCCTGCATGCCGGCGTGGATCAGCTCCATGTCGGCGTCGGGGTAGATGACCGCGAGCAGCAGGAAGATGCGCCGCTCGATCTGCGCGACCTTCTCGGTGAGCGCCGACGCGAGCAGCGCCTTCGCGGCCGCGTCGCCCGAGCGCGGCGTGTTCGCGCTGGGGCCCACGCCGAGCCCCAGCACCTCGGCCTGGTGGAGCGTCGCGTAGGCCTGGCGGAGCTCGCGCTCGAGCGCGGTGGTGACGGCCGCGGTGTCTTTGAGCACGAGGCGGCGGCCGCGCACGGCGCGCGCGAGGGAGCGATAGAGGCGCGCGCGCAGCTCCTCGTCTCTCTCTTCGAGGTGCTGTGAGATGATCTCGACCGCCTCGGGGCTCGCGAGCCTCCCCAGCACGCGGGCGATCGCCTGGCGAATCGAGTGCAGCTCGTGCTCGTTCGACAGCACCTTCGCGAGCACCGCGACGATCGAGTTGCCGTACGCGGTCAGCGCGTTCACCGCCTCGCGCAGGGTCTCGATGTCCTGCGTGCGGTAGATGAGGGGGATCACGAACTCCTGCGCCTTCAAGACCGCCGCCGCGTTGATCGCCTCGCGGCGCACGCGCACCTCGGGGTCGCTCATCAGCTGCAGCACCGGCTGGTAGAAGTTCTTCACGCCGATCGCGCCGAGCACGCGGCCGGCGTACTCGCGCATCTGCGGGTCCTTGTGCTCGATCAGCGCCTTGAGCGCCTCGGCTGCGACGAGCACGCCGTCGAGGCCGCCGTAGCGGATCATGCCGGTGATCGCCGCGCTGCGGATGCGCGGGTCCGGGTCGTTCAGGTACCCGCGCACGCTCTTCACGGCCTTGTCCTGCCCGATCGCGCAGAACGCGTCGATGGCCGCCGCGCGCACCGCCGGGTCGGGGTCTTCGAACCGCTTGAACACCGGGTTCGCGAAGCGCATCGTCTGGCGCCGCGCGTAGTACTCGAGCGCCGCCTTGCGCACGTCGGCGTTCGAATGATCCAGCAGCGGCTCGACCTTGTGATCGAGCGCCACGTTCTCGAGGTGCGGCAGCAGCGCCAGCGCGTTCAGCACCTCGCGCGTGTCGGGGCTCTCGAGCGCCCGCTCGAGCACCCTGTTCGTCGCGGCGTCCGTCACCTTGAAGCGCGCCGCGTCGAGGTCGAGCTTCTTGTTCTTCACGTTGTCCTGCAGCGACTGGATGTACTTGCTGCGCAGGCCCCACACGACCGAGATCCACACGCCCGACAGCACGAGCGACAGCCACGCGAGGCGGTACGGGTCGCCGCCGCCCCACTGCTTGTAGGCCGCGAGCGAGAGGCCGGCGAGGCCGATGGCCACCGGCTTGATCACGCTGTCGATGAACGCCTTCGCCGCCGCGCGCGCCTGCGCCGGCACCGGCAGGTAGAGGATCTGCGTGGTCGCGTCGTTGATCGAGTAGCGGAACAGCGTGTCGGCGCCCTTCGCCACCGACGCCGCCCACAGCGCCGGCACGATCACCAGCGCGAGGTTGCCGCACGCGAGCGAGATCGGCAGCACCGCGAGCGCCCCGATCACGCCCGCGCGGTTCAGGATCTTCGACGTACCGAACAGCTGCAGCACCAGCGCGAGCCCGCCGACGACCGCGCTGAAGTAGCCGAAGTACGCCGCGAGCTCCTTCGCGTCGCCGTGAAACTGGTTGCTCGCGATCACCTTGAACTGGAAGTCGACGAGCGTCGTGGTGAGGAACGTGACGGCCGAGAGCACCGCGACCGCGCGCAGGTGGGTCGACTGCAGCACCATCGCGGCGCCGCCGGTGCGCTTCGCCGCCTTCTTCCCCGTCGCGGCCTTCGCGAAGAGGCGCTGGCGGCCGGCGCGGCCGGCTCCGAACGAGGTGATCGCGGTGGCCCCGAGCAGCACCGCGCACATGAGCAGCAGCGCCGGCGTGCCGTACTCCTTCGCGACGCGCGCCGAGGCGAGGCCGACGAGAATGTTCGCCATCGTGCCGCCGGCGCCGATGAGCCCGTAGAGCCGCTTCGCCTCGCGCGCGTTGAACAGCTCGTTCGCGAGCGTCCAGAACTGCACCAGCACGAGCGCGCCCATGACCTCGACGTAGACGTACAGCACCGGGTACACCCAGCGCTGGTGGCCGCGCTCGACGAACCACAGCACCACGAAGAGCAGGCCGAACAGCGAGGCGCTGCCGAGCGCCATCGTGTGCCGGCGGATGCGTGAGGCGAGCGGGCCGTAGATGAGGCCCGTGACCGTCACGGCGATCGCCGAGGCCACGTACATCCACGAGAGCGTCGACTTGTCCATGTTCGCGAGGAACAGGGCGTCGCGCACCGAGCGGCCGGTCAGAAACGAGCCGACCGCGAACAAGCTGTGAAGAAAGAGCGCTCCCGTGAGCTGCCGCTCGCCCCGCCGCACCGGCAATACGGCTTCGAGGATGCGCCCCAGCACGCGGGAAGAATGCTAGCGCAGGGCCGCGAGCAACTGATCCCGATCTGATGCGCTGAGCTTCGCCCCGCCGAAGCGTGCGCTCAGGTATGCGCGGGTCGCCTTTGACAACGCCGGAGCGATCGGGTGGGCGCCCTCGGCGAGCCGCTGCGTCAGCTCTTCGATCGCCTCGCCCGGGAGCTTCGCGATGCCCGCCTTGTGCAGCCGCGCCTCGATCTGATCGAGGAAGCCCGACGCCGCGTGGCGGCGGTAGTCGCCCGGGCGCGGGCGGCGGAAGAGGCGCTGCACGAGCACGTACACCGCCACCGCCACGCACGCCGCCACCGCGATCGGCGCAGGGCCCGGCAAGGGCGGCAGCTCCGACCGCGTCGCGCCCTCGGGCGGCCGCACCAGCGAGCGCGCGATGTCGATCTGATCCTGGAAGCTGTAGTCGACGACGCGCGCGCGCCACAGGTCTTCGAGCCGCTCGTACATCGCCGTGATCCACGCGAGCACCCGCGACGGCTGGTTCTGCCGGCCCGACTCCGGCGTCGCGTCGACCGTCACCCACCCCCGGCCCGGCACGAACACCTGCGTCCACGCGTGGGCGTCGCCGGCGCGCAGCACGAACGAGCTGCCGATGCGCTCGCCTCCGAAGAAGCCCGCCGTGACCCGCGCGGGGATGTGCTGGGTTCGCAGCATCACCGTCAGCGCCGTCGCGAAGTGCTCGCAGTGCCCCGCCTTGCGCACGAAGAGGAAGTCGGCGAGCGGGTCCGCCGGCGACCCCTCGAGCTCGAGCGTGTACGCGTACTCGCGCTGCAGCCAGCCCTGCAGCAGCTTCGCCGCGGCCAGGGGCTCCTTCTCGCCGTTCAGCACCTCCGCCGCGCGCTGCGCGATGCGCGAATCGAGCCCTTCGGGCAGCTGGTCGTAGCGCGCGGGGTCTTCGAGCGCGTCGGCCTTCGCCTCCGGCGAGCTCGTCACGGTGTACGTGTACGAGTTGCCCGGCGTCTCGACGCGCACCTCTTCGTTCGTGACCTCGACGATCTGGGCGCGCGGGGTGCCGTTGGCGGTGATCGCGTACACGTTGTTGAACGCGATCGGGTGCTCCATCGCGATCAGCGTGCGCGAGCCGTACCCGGGAAGCAGCTCGATGTTCTGCTTCACCGCGTAGGCCCTGCGCTCCTGCGTGCGCAGGTTGATCAGAATGCGCGGGCGCTTGACGGTGCCGGTGCCGCGCCACTCCTTGCCGTCGAAGACGTCGAACGAGCGGCCGGCGAAGTAGGCGTCGAGCGTGTCGGTGTCGCGGTCGGGCGTCAGCTTCACGCGGGCGACGACGCGCGGGTTCGACTTGATGTCGCCGGCTCCGCCGAGCCGCACGCTGTCTGACATGCCGGTGGTGCCGCCGAGCAGGCCCGGCGGCTGGCGCCGCGCCGCGATGTTCCACGAGAGGCGGGGGAAGAGGACGAAGAAGACGATGGCTCCGCCGAGGGCGAACGCGGTGCCCGCGCTGACGCGGCCGAGCACGGGGCCGACGTCGACGTGATCTTCCGAGCCGTTCTCGGGCTCGATCACGCTGAGCGCGAGCGAGAGGCACGACGTGATCGCGAAGGCCGCGAGGCACGCGCCGAACCAGAGCTCGCCGGTGAGCGCCGCGCCGCCGGCGAGCATCAAGAGCGACGTCAGCTGGACCTGCTGGTCGGTGCCCTTCGTCGGCTCGGACAAGAGCCGGTGCGACGTGACGAGGCCGGCGAAGGTGCAGGCGGCGACGACGAGGTCCATGAGCCCGCGGATCGCGGCTCCGAAGAGCACGACGCCGGTGAGGAGCAGCAGCACCACCGAGACCGTCGGGCGCGCCGCGAGCGGCCGGCGGCCCGCGAGCGAGGTGATCAACGCGAGCGCGTAGGCCGCGAGCGCCCAGGCCGGCACGCTGCCCGAGAGCACGATCGAGGCGAAGGCGGCCGTCGCGCTCAGGTCGCGCAGCGCGAGGCGCAGGCGCGTCCGTCCCCGCGGGCTCATGGCGCCGCCTTCATCGGAGCTTCGAACCCCACCCACGCGAGCGCGCTCAAGACCCGCTTCTCGTGCCCGGGCCCTCCGCCGGGGCGAATGCGGTGCCCCTCGGCGTCGAGCCCCACCTCGTGCCCGTGCGTGAGCAGCCTGCGCGTCAGCGCCGCGAGCTCCTCGCAGCGGGTGTCGAGCGCCTCGCCCGAGAGCTTCGCCCCGACGCTGAGCACGAACTGGCGCCGCTCCTCGCGCTCGCGCTCGACCTTGAGCAGCTTCCCGTAGGTCGCGCTCTTCAGCCAGTGCACGCGCCGCGCGTCTTCGCCCTCGGCGAGCTCGCGCAGGCCGAGCAGGTCGCCGGTGCCGTCGCGGCGCCGCGGGTTGCCGCCGTCGCCCGCCGGAGCCCCGTGCGTCTCGGGCGGCTCGACGCACGCCATGCCGCGGCGCGGGAACACCAGCAGCGTGTCGGGCAGCTCGATGCGCCGCGTCTTCGAGAACAGCCCGAACGGGAACAGCGTCGAGACCTCGAGCTCGTCGAGCGCGTACGGCCCGCGGCGCTCGGCGGTCAGCTGCGCCCGCACCACCTGCGGCTCGCCGGCCCGCACCACCGGAGCGAACGCGCTGCCCGTCAGAGCGGGGCTCAGCTCCCGCACCGACAGCGCGAAGCAGAACCCCTTCGCGCGCGTCAGCTCGTACCGCATCGCGAACGGCTCGGCGGCGTGCGCGGCGTCGGGCAGGAGCCTGCGCACCCTCACGTCGCGCACGCAGTACTCCGACAGCACGCCCGACGCGACGATGAGGCTGAGCAACAGGCCCAGCACCAGGTACAGCAGGTTGTTGCCGGTGTTGAGCGCGCCGAGGCCGATGCCAATCGTGACCACGAAGAACGTGCGCCCGCTGCGCGTGAACTTGAGGCCGCGCGGAGAGCGCCAGCTCCGCCAGGCGCGAAAGCGGCTCCAGAGGCTCATCGCGGGGGCGGGGTCTTCTTCGCGAGCTCTTCGAGCAACAGGCCCGCCTCGTCGCGCGAGAACGTGCCCTGCAGCGCGCTCTTGAGCAGCAGGCGGTGCGAGAACGTCGGCACGAGCATCGCGCGCACGTCGCCGGGCGTCGCGAAGTCGCGCCCGTCCCACAGCGCGTACGCGCGCGCCGCGGCCATCAGCGCCAGCACCGCGCGCGTCGACGCCCCGCGCTCGATCTCCGAGTGCTGGCGCGTCGCGGTCGCGAGCCGCACCGCGTACTGCGCGACGTCGGGGTCGACGCGCACCTGGTCGGCCGCCGACTGCAGCGCCTCGAGCTCGTGCCCGGTCGCGACGCTCTTCATCGCCGCCATCGGGTCGCCGCGCCGGGTCTGCACCAGCTGCGCCTCGACGTCGGGCGAGAGGTGGCCGAGCGACAGCCGCACCAGGAAGCGGTCGAGCTGCGAGTCCGGCAGCGGGTAGGTGCCCGAGAGGTCGACGGGGTTCTGCGTGGCCACCACCACGAACGGCCTCGGCAGCGGGTGCGTCACGCCGTCGAGCGACACCTGCGCCTGGCCCATCGCCTCGAGCAGCGCCGACTGCGTGCGCGGGGGAGCGCGGTTCAGCTCGTCGGCCAGCACCAGCTGGTGAAACAGGGGCCCCTGGCGGAACTCGAACGCGCCGCGCGCCTGGTGGAAGATCTGCGCCCCGAGGATGTCGCTGGGGAGCAGGTCGGCGGTGAATTGGATGCGCGCGTACGAGAGCGTGAACGCGCGCGCGAGGCCCTCGGCGAGCGTCGTCTTGCCCACGCCGGGCACGTCTTCGAGCAGCAGGTGCCCGCGCGCGGCGAGGCAGGTGACCGCGAGGCGCACCTGGGCCGTCTTGCCGAGCACGACGTGAGAGAGGCCCGCGGCCACGCGCTCGAGCAGCTCGCGGGGTGGGGTGGTGAGCGCGGCAGGAGGCAGAGCGGTCATGTCGGGGGGTCGGGGCGCAGTATAACCACGCAACCCGTGGGCAGAATCCACACGCTTCCCGAAGCGCTCATCAACAAGATCGCCGCGGGCGAAGTGGTCGAACGGCCGGCCTCCGTGGTGAAGGAGCTCTGTGAGAACTCCATCGATGCCGGAGCCTCGACGGTGCGCGTTCGGCTCAGCGCCGGGGGGCTGGCCTCGGTGTCGGTGCAGGACGACGGCATCGGCATGTCGCGCGAAGACGCCGTCGCGGCGCTCGGCCGCCACGCCACCAGCAAGCTGCGCGACCTCGAGGGGCTGTTCGCGATCTCGACGATGGGCTTCCGGGGCGAGGCGATACCCGCGATCGCCTCGGTCTCGCGCTTCCGCATCCACACCTCCGAGAAGGGCGCCCCGTCGGGCACGCTGCTCACGGTCGAGGGCGGCGCGACGCCCGCGGTGGACGATGCGGCTCCGCTCGAGGGCACGCGCATCGACGTCGAAGATCTCTTCTTCAACACGCCCGCGCGGCGGAAGTTCATGAAGCGCGAGGCCACCGAGCTCGTGCACTGCCAGGAGGCCGTCATCCGCCTCGCGCTCGCGCACCCCTCGATCGGGTTCTTCGTCGAGCACGAGGGCCGCACGCTCCTCTCGGCCCCCGCGAGCCAAGACCCGAAGGAGCGCATCGCCGCCGCGCTCGGCACCGAGGTGCACCCGCACCTGCTCGCGATCGAAGAGCGGCGGCTCGGCCTGCACGTGCACGGCTTCGTCGCGAGCCCCGAGTACACGCTGCCGAACGCGCGCGGCCTCTATACGCTCGTGAACCGGCGCTACATTCGCGACCGGGGCGTCAACCACGCGGTGCAGCGCGCCTACCAGGAGTCGCTGCCCGTCGGCCGCCAGCCCGTCGCGGTGATGCACATCGATCTCGACCCGCGCGACGTCGACGTGAACGTGCACCCGCAGAAGCTCGAGGTGCGGTTCGCCGACGGCCGCGCCGTGCAGGAAGCGATCGGCAGCGCGATCTCGACCGCGCTGAAGGCCGCTCCGTGGCGCCAGGGCGTGAGCCCCGAGGCGCTGCCGCTGCAGGGCGCGTACTACGCCCAGGCGGTCGAGAGGTTCCTGACCCGGGCGCAGGCGCCGCTGCAGTTCCACGACCCGGCGGTGGCCGAGCCGGCCTTCGGGCAGGCGCGGCCGGGCATCAACGAGGCGCCTCCGCCGAGGTACTTCTCGCAGGTGAAGCTGATCGGCGAGCTCGCCGGCAAGCTGTGGGTGTGTGAAGGGCAGGGTGGCACGTTGCTCGTGATCGACCCGCACGCGGTTCGGGAGCGCCTCGCGCTGCACCAGCTGACGTCGTCGAAGGGCGTGTCGCAGCGAACGCTGTTCAGCGCGACGGTCGAGCTGCCGCCCGCGGAGGTGAAGCGCGTGACCGAGCTGCAGCCCGAGCTTCAGGCGTTGGGCATCGAGGCCGAGGCGTTCGGGCCCACGACGGTGGCGGTGAAGGCGCTGCCGGTGACGTGTGAAGACGTGGAGGCGCTCTTCGTCGACCTCCTTCGTGACCTCCCCCGCGCCCCACAGACCCTCGCGCACCACGCGGCCATCGGTCACCGGGGCGTCACCCACGCCGAGGCGCACGCGCTGCTCTCGGCGCTCGACGAGGTCGACTTCTCAGCCGACTGCCTGCACGGCGACGTGGTCGTGCACGAGGTGCCGCTGCTCGAGTTGGCAGCCGGCAGTTAGCAGTCGGCAGCTCAAGCCGTCGGCTGGCTCGAGGCGTCGCCGGCGGGAACCACTGCCGACTGCCGACTGCCGGCTGCTGACTCAGGTGTCCGACATCGTCGCCTGGTTGAGCGGTGCGCACGCGAGCGGCAACGAAACGAGCATGAGGAACGCGCGGCGCACGCACGCCGTCTTATTCCAGGTGGGCCGGCGGCGAGTAGCGGCTCTCCCGGCTCCCGGCTCCCGACTCCCGACTGAAAAATTGACCGCTCGATCGCCACTGCTACCGTTCGCAACACCCCTGTCGCGGAGGTTGTGCTTCCGATGAATGGCGTCATCACCAGTAAAGACGTCTTCGCCAACTTCCGCATCATCTGGCGCGAGTTCGGCTTCAAGTGTCTCGTGCGCTGCCTGTGGTGCACGGTCGACCCGCACAAGAACACCACCTTCCTCGAGGTCGCGTTCCGCAAATGAGCACCGAGCTGACGACACCCGCTGCCGCGGTCCACTCCGCGATGATCCCGGGCGACTTCGCCGAGAAGGCGATGGCGTCGTTGATGCAGCTGCACTCCGAGCTGATGGACGAGAAGGAGCGCCGCGTCGACCTCTACCGCAAGCTCATGGAGCGCGAGCAGACCGTCGCCGAGCTGCGCATGTACATCCGCCTGCTCGAAGAGAAGCTCGAGCCGAAGAGGGTCGAGCCGCAGCCGGCTCCGGCGCCCGAGCCGAGACCCGTCGCGACGGCAGCGCGGGCCGTCGGCATCGAGATTCCGTCGCCGCCCCAGGCCACCGCGCACGCGCGGGCGCCCGAGGTCGCTCCGCCCTTGCCTCCGCGCGTCGCCCGGCCGAAGGTCGAGGGGTGGAAGACCTGGTGACCGCGGCGCTCGTCGGGTTCGTGCTGCTCGCCGGCACCACCGTGCAGGCCGCGCAGCCGTGGGATCACGGCGTGGCCGGCGTCGGCCGCATCAGCATCAGCGGCGGCTGGAAGTCGACCCCGAACGATCACTTCTTCAAGCAGTCGAACGAGCAGGGTTACCCGGCGGTATCGCGCGGCGTCGGCGGAGGGCAGGGCACCGCGTCGTTCGGCTTCGGCGCCATCTCGTGGCTCGAGGTTTCGATCGACCTGTTCATCGGCAACGACCGCTTCGAGCTGCAGGGGTACCAGCCCATCAACGTGCTCACCTACGGCGCGCTGATCGGCGTGCGCGCCACGAAGATGGATCTCTTCTTCCCCGGCTTCGCTCCGTACGTCGGCGTCGGGTTCGGCCCGACCCTCGGCTACGTCTTCACGGGGCAGGACAACGAGACCTACGAGCGGCTCGTCACCGGCGTCGCCGTCAGCGCGGGCCTCGCGTACCGCATCACCGACTACTTCGGCATCTCGGCCGAGTACCGGTTCCTGTACGCGCGTGGCGTGTGGGTGACGAGCGGCGTCAACATCGGCGGCAGCTTCGTCTCGGTGGGGGCCATCATCTACTTCCCCCGTACCGTGCCGGCCGCGTCGTCATCGGGGATGCTCGGCAGTCTCTGACCCGTTATTCATGGTAGAGCGGGGTCAAAGATGGCTACCGAAACCGACAAAGGTCTCGACGACATTCGTCGCGAGGTCATCGAGTCTCGCAACCTGGTCATCAAGACCGACAATCTGCTCAAGAACCTGCACGCCGAGCTGAAGGTCGTCGGGAAGCGCCAGGAAGACTTCGCGAAGCGCCAGTGGATCTCGTCGGCCGTGACGTACGCCGGGTTCCTGGGCCTGTGCATCGCCGGGGCCTTTCTCGTATCGAACGCTCGCGTCGGGGCGGTCGCCTCCGACCGCGACAAGCTCGAGAAGCAGGTCGCCGAGCTGTCGAGCCAGGTCGATCGGCTGAAGGCCGAAGACCAGGCCTCCGCGGCCGCCGAGCAGCGCGCTGCCGAGGTCTACAAGCAGATGACCACGCTGACGGGCGACGACCGGCTGAAGGCGATCGACGCGCTCGCGAAGCTCGACATGAGCAAGGTGTCGCCGTTCGCGCAGCGGGCGCTGCAAGATCGCGCCGCCCTGCTCCGCAAGGAGATCGGCGGGGCCATGTTCGACCGCGGCATGAAGGCCTACCGCCGCAGCGAGTGGAGCGCCTCGTCCGACGAGCTCGCGCGCTTCCTCGCGCTGCAGCCCACGGGCGACGACGCGAACGAGGCGACGTACAGCCTCGGCTACTCGCTGTACCAGCAGAAGAAGCACGAGCAGGCGCTGCCGGTGCTGCAGAAGTACGTCGCGGGCCCGCCCAGCTTGAAGAACCACGACTACGCGATGGTGATGCTGATCGTCGCGTACGACGCCGTCGGGCAGAAAGAGAAGGCCATCGAGACGGCGCGCGAAGGCCTCGTGCAGCACGGGAACAGCGAGTTCGCGAGCCAGTACCGCAACCGGCTGAAGCGGGCCGAGAACGAGAAGGCTCCGGCGACGGGCGCGCTGGCTCCGCCTTCTGACGCCCCGGTGGCGGCCCCGGCGCCTGCGCCCGCGGCTCCGCGGCCGGCGCTGACCCCGTCGCAGCCGATCGCGACGCCCTCGCCGGTACCGCTGTCACCGAAGCCGTAACGAGCGCATGGCCCAGCCGCCGTCCGATGTGCGGTACCGGCCGTTTCGCATGGCGGTGTGGGCGGTGTACTTCGTGGTGCTGCTGTTCTTCGCGGGCAGCATCACGTTCAGCGTGATCAAGTCGACGCTCGACATGTCGCCGGATCACAAGCCTCCGGCGAAAGAGGCGCTGTCGGTCGACGAGTGCCTGTCGCGCGCGAACGCGCTGTGGGTCGAGCTCGACGAGCGGCGCAAGGCGATGAGCACGCAGAGCGAGGTGCGCAGGGTCGACGCCGAGTACTGGACGCAGTTCCGCCTCGACTGGCTGGAGCGGCACCGCAACGTCGAGGCCTCCTGCGCCGTCGACGCGAAGGGGCGCGAGCAGCTGAAGGAGGTGTTCAAGCGCCTCGACCAGACGATGGACCTGTACACGACGCACGCGGTGCAGTTCGCGGGCGAGGTGGGGCCGACGCTCGACGCGCTGAAGCGCGTGCTCGACGGAGGCGCCGGCGCTCGAGGCCCCGAAGTCGGCTCTGCATCCCAGTAGCCGCCCCGAGAGGCCGAGACGCGTGGCGATGGACTAGCGGGTCATCGCGCCGGAGGCGGGCAGGGAGACCGAATAGCTGCCGCGCTCGTCGGTGTAGCCCTCGCCCACGAGCAGCGAGGTGTCGGTGCCCTCGATCTGCGTGACCCGGTAGAAGCGCACCAGCGCGTTCGGCGCCGGAGTGCCCACGCCCGGGATCACCCCGCCGTCGGGCAGGTCTTCCATGTTCGGGCGGACCGTGACGACCCCGCTCACCGTGCGGCCGATCGAGAGGTAGTACGCGTCGCGGCGCACGCCGGCGTCGGGCTCGGTCGGCTGCTCCACGCGCAGGAAGCGCGACTTGCGCGGCAGCTGGAACTCGCCGGGCAGGTAGTCGAGGCGATAGCGAGCCGGGTCGAGCAGCAGCTGGTACGTGCCGAAGTCATCGGTGAAAGTCGTCGCGATCGACGACGGCACCGGGCGCATGTCGAGGGCCCCGACGGCGACCGCCTCGATCTTCACGCCTCGAGCGGGCATGCCGTCGGGGTAGTACACGGTGCCGCCGAACGGCACGCGGTCGGGGCAGGTGAACTCGGCGCGCTTGTCGGGGCCCGTCGGCGACATCAGCGTCGGCATGCCGTTCTTGTCGAGGCCCGCGCGCACCTGGGTCTGCAGAATGCCGGAGCTGCTCAGCGGCGGAGGAATCACCGTCAGCGTGTAGGCCGTGCCCGGGGCGCTCGGCAGCATGTCGACCTGGAAGACGCCGTTCATGTCGGTGGTGACCGAACGTGAACGGAACGAGCCGCCGCCGCCGACCGAGCCCTCGAGGGTGACGGTCGCCTCGGCGACCGGGGTGGCCTGCGCGCTCAAGATCTTCCCCGAGACCATGGGGAGCGGATCGCCGAAGTCGCCGAGCTCGAACGGCGGGAGCATGTCCTGCGAGCTCGGCACGGGCGAGAGCACGAAGTTCTTCGAGGGCACGAGCGCGGTGTTGTCGATCGGCGTCGCGACGATCGTGATCGACGAGAGCGCTGCGGCGTCGGGGTGGATGTAGAGATCGAACGACCCGTTGCTCTGCACCACCGCCGGCTGCGACAGCGGCGACCCGCCCGCCGACTCGAAGACCTGCAGCGACATGCCGGTCAGGTACTTCGCGGGCGGCCCCAGCGTCTTGACCAGCGTGCCGGTGAGCACGAGCCGCTGGTCGAGCGCCTTGAACTCGAACGGCTGGCCGAGCAGCTTGCCGGCCCGCGCGGTGATCATCTTCCGCTCGCTGGGGATCGCCGCGTCCGCCGGGCGGGCGGTGACGTTGAACGTGCCCGAGCCGAGGAACATGCTGTACAGCGACTGGTCGGCCCGCGGGAGCGTCAGCGAGTAGACGCGGTTGATGCCGGGCAACAGATCGCTCTTGCCGACCGCGCTGAAGCTGACGCCGTCGGTGTAGTCGAGCACGCCGCCGCTGCCCTCGGCCTGCTTCTCGAGGCGGCCGGTGAGGATCAGCGGCCCGCGCAGGTCGAAGCTCTCGCTCGCGCGGAGGGGGCCGGCGAGCTTGAAGTCCTGCGCGTGCAGGCCCGTGCTGTTGCCGGTGACCTCGACCACGATGTTCTGACCGGGGTCACCGCAGCCGTCGGGGAAGCAGACCTCGCCGCTGCCGCACTCGGCGTCGACGACGCACGTCGGCCCTTGGAAGCTCGTGCGGGCCGACAGCGCGCAGGCCGACAGCGACAGCGCAGAGATGGCGGCGAGAGCTCTCACGGGGTGCAGGGCATGTTCGTCGTGTCGACGGTCCAGGTGTACGTGTCGTAGTAGGTCTTGTTCACGACCGTGCCGCCGTCGCGGAGATCGACGACCGGCGAGATGGTGCTGAGCTTGCCGGTTCCGTCGATGGTGAACTCGCCATCGGCGACGACGAGCTCGAGCTTCCGGCCGGTGCCGGTCGCCGAGAGCGGGCCCATCGTGAACAGCGTCGCAGGCGCCTTGATGGTCGGCCTGCGCACGGTCATCGTGGTCGGAAACAGCGTCGACTCGTTCAATTCCCTCACCAGCACGCCGTTGCTGTCGAACACGCGCCACTTGATGCGGATCAGATCTTTGACGTCGAGATCGTCGACGACGGCCCGCCGCTCCTCCTCGGGGCACCCCATGCCGAGCTTGTTCTCGATGCGCAGCTGTGGAGACGCCAGGTCCGGGTCGATCCTCGGCGCGCGATTCGCCGCCAGCGGGATCTCCGGCAGCGGGTCGTCATTCTGAGGCAGCAGGCACGAGCTCACGGCGAGCCCCAGGCAAAGCAACCGACCGGCCACGGGGACTGCCAGTGATTTCAAACCCTTGCACATGTCAGATCTCTTTCATTCGCGCCCCTGGGGTCAGGGCTCGCCGTCCAGCTCAGGGTCGTGCTCCAGCACCTTCCCGGTCTTCTCGGCCTCGAGCTTCTCGAGGTGCCTGAAGATCGTGCGCGGGTCGACGCCGAGATCTTTCGCCGTCTTCGTCCGGTTGCCGTTGTTCCGCTCCAGCACCTCGTTGATGTACCGCTTCTGGAACTCCTCCTTCGCCAGCGCGAGCGGCATGATCGGGTCGAGGTTCTCGGGCCTCAGGTCCAGGTCCTCCGGCGTCAGCAGCGGCTTGTCGGCGAGCACGACCGCCTTCTTCAGCCGGTTCTCGAGCTCGCGGATGTTGCCCGGCCAGCCGTACTTCTTCATCGCCACGGTGCACGACGGCGTGAAGCCCTTCGCCTTCGCGTTGAACTCCCGCGCGTACTTCGTGATGAAGAACTTCGCCAGGACCACGATGTCGTCGCCGCGCTCGCGCAGCGGCGGCAGCTTCAGCGTCACCACGTTGATGCGGAAGTAGAGATCTTCGCGGAAGGCGTTCTTCTTCACCTCCTCCTCGAGGTTCTTGTTCGTCGCGCACACCACGCGAATGTCGACCGGCTCGCCGCGGTTGTCGCCGACCTTGTAGACGACCTTCTCCTGCAGCGCGCGCAAGAGCTTCACCTGCAGCTGCAGCGGCATCTCGCCGATCTCGTCGAGGAACAGCGTGCCGCCGATCGCCGCCTGGAACTTGCCCGGCTTCGTCGCCACCGCGCCCGTGAACGCCCCCTTCACGTGGCCGAACAGCTCGCTCTCGAGCAGGTTCTCGGGAATCGCGCCGCAGTTGATCGTCACGAACGGGCCCTTCGCGCGCGGGCTGCGCCGGTGAATCTCGCGCGCGATGAGCTCCTTGCCGGTGCCGGTCTCGCCCGTCACCAGCACCGAGATGTCGGTCGGCGAGATCTTGTCGACGCGCTTGTAGACCTCGCGCATCGTCTGCGCCGCGCCCACGATGTCGCCGTACTGCTGGTCTTCGAGCTTCTTCTTCAGCTCGATGTTGTCGAGCTTGAGATCGCTCACCAGGATCGCGTTCTGGAGCAGCAGCGATGCCTGCGCCGCGAAGATGGTGAGCATGTCGAGGCTCTTCTGCTCGAACCGGTTCACCAGCCGATCGTTGCCGAGGTAGAGCAGGCCGAACAGCTCGCCCTTGTGCATCAGCGGCGCGCACATCACCGACAAGAGCTTCAGGTTCACCACGCTCTCCGACGCGTTGAACTCGGGGTCGTCGAGCGCATCCGAGATGATCAGCGGCTTCTGCGTGCGCACCACCTTCGCCACGATCGAGTCGGACACCCGCTCGACCGCGTCTTCGATGTTCTCGCGCGACAGGTTGCGCGCCACCTTCACGCGCAGCTGGTTCGACTCCATGATGATCAGGAAGCCCTTGTCGGCGCGCGTGATGTCGATGACCTCGTCCATCAGGTTCTCGAGCAGCTTGTCGAGCTCGTAGGTGCCCAGCAGCTTGTCGCTGAACATCGTGAGCCGCCGCAGCGCCGCGATCTCGCGCCCGACCGTGCCCGGCTGCTCGACCGTCGCCGCGTCGGGGTTCTGCGAGATGCTGTCGCGGTTGCCGCTCTTCGTCGCCAGCGCCGGCGCCGCCATCGGCGCCTGGCCCGTGCCGAACGTCAGCTCGGTCTGCCCGATGCTGATCACGTCGTTCGTCGCGAGCACCGCCTCCGCGCGCTTCTTCCCGTTCACCATGAACTCGGAGCCGCCGCCCACCTGGTAGTCCTTCCCATCGAACATGATGTGCAGCGCGCTCTCGGGCACCTTCTCGTCCTCGAGCTGCACGTCGTTGTCGCTGCCCCGGCCGATGCTCGTGATGCGCTTGAGCAGCGCGACCGTGCGCGTCTTGCCATCGGGGGTCTTCACCATCAGGTTCGCCATGGGTGCTCCTTGCTTCGGTGCTTCAAAACGACAGGCTCATGCCCACCCCGGCGCCGCCGGGGAGGGGAAAGACGCTGAACTTCGGCTTCGGCGTGGGCGCGGGCGGCCTCGCCGGCCCGGGAAGGTCCGAGGGCTTCTGCGTCTCGAACGTCACGACCTCGCCCTTGTGGTGGAACAGCGCGTCGACGATGCCCAGCGCCGCGACCACGTAGAAGCCGATGCCCGAGCTCAGCTTCACGATGTTCCACGCGCGGTGATCGCCCGCGCGGCTCGCGGGAATCTTCCGCACCGTGAACACGAAGTCTCCGCTCGGGTCGTTCGGGTCGACCGTGCCCGGGATGCGGATCTGCTGGTTCTCGAACAGCGTCTCGATCGCGATGTACCCGATGAGGCTCGTCGCCCCCAAGACCGCCTCGACCACCGCGAACGCCACGCCCCACTCGGTGCGCCCCTGCAGGAACTGGCCGACTCCGAACGGCACGAAGTTCGGCAGCCAGTGTCGCTTCTCGACGATCTTCACCTGCACGTTGCGCGACAGCTCGTCGAGGCGCCTGCGCTCGGTCTCTTCGAGCTGCTTGCGCCGCTCGGCCTCGGCCGCCTCGCGCTTGAGCTGCTCTTCTCGAATCGCGATCTGCTGCCGGATCATGTTCAGCGAGTCGGCGTTCTTCTTCTTCACCTCTTCGAAGAGCTTGATCGCCGGCGGAGCGACCGCGAACGGGTCGAGCACGTAGTCCGGGTTGATGCGGAGCAGCTGCAGGAAGTGCGACTCCGCCGCTTCCTTCTCGCCGAGGTTGAACGCCGACAGGCCGGCGTACTTGTGCAGCTCGACGCGCTGGCCTTCCGTGAAGTTGGCGAGGCCCATCGCGTCGCGCGCGCGCTGCAGCGCCAGCTGGTAGTTGCCTGCGTTGAAGATGAACTTCACGGTGTCGAGCTCCCGCTCGGGGACGATCTGAGCGGACGCTGCCGTGGAGAGCACCAGGGCGAGCGCCGCGAACCTCATCAGCGCTGGTCCTTTCCGATGACCGTCGCCTTGCCGGGGATCACGTCGACGGTACCGCCTCCCAGCCGTTCACCGTCGAGCGTCACCTCGTACGTCACTTTGTGGAGCATCGCCGTCGAGCCCTCCGGCGGCGTCTTGATGCGAAACGCGTTGTCCTTCAGCTCTTTCACGAGCCGCGTCTCGGAGCCGATGCGCACCGTCGCTTCGTCGGGGTAGCCCGAGACCGAGACCATCGACGACTTCAGCAGCGCCGCCACGTTGATCGTGTTCGGCTTGCCGGCCTCGACGTTCACGTCGATGGTGCGGTCGTCGCAGAGATCGCACGAGACGGTCAGCGTGTGCTTGCCCGGGCTCAAGACCAGGTGGTGTACCTGGTTCGCGTCGGCCGAGCGGTCTTTCCTGTCCACCGCCAGGTAGCCCCACGGGCGGATGTTCACGTCGACCTTCACCGCCGCGGGCGCCTCGACCGGGGGCGGCTGCACCGGCGGCAGCTGTGTCGCCTTCACGATGGGGATGCGCGGCTTGTCGAGCGGCTTCACGGGGGGCTCGACCGGCGGCTCGACCGGCGGCAGCACGAGGGGCGGCTCGACCTTCTTCTCGGGCGGCGACGGGAACAGCCCGGCGGTGAGCACCGGCACGTCGGCGGGGTGGTGGACGAGCGGCTCCTGGTAGTCGGCCGCCTGGTTCGCGAGCTCGAAGCCCTTCCACACCGAGGTGCCGACGATGAACAGAGTGCCCGCGATCGCCGCGAAGCGCACCGAGCTCGCCACGCGCTTCTGCCGCGCGCTGTGCGCCCGCAGCTTCGCGAGCAGCTGAATGGTGCGCTGGTTCGACGGGTCGTGCGCGAGCACGAGGTTGAGCGAGGCGAGCGCGCGGGCGGGCCGCTTCTCGGAGATGAAGCGCTCCGAGCGGGCGAGCAGGGCGGCGGTGAGCCGCGGGGTGAGCTCCTTGCGGTAGGCCTTCGGGTCCTGGAAGAAGCGGGGGAGCTCCTCGTGGACGCGCTCGAGGCCGACGTCGCGCAGGTACTCGGCGAGCACGTCGCGCAGCTTCGACGCGTTCGCGTAGCGGTCTTTCGGCTGCCGCATGAGGCAGGTGGCGATGATCTCGGCGAGCTCGTCGCTGACCGTCGCCACGATCTGCCGGGGGTCGTCGTACGTCCCCTCGAGGATCTTGCGGAGCGTCGCGGTGGTGTTCGACGCCGAGAACGGCAGCCGGCCCGTCGCGAACAGGTACAGCATCGTGCCGAGCGAGAAGACGTCGGCCTCGGCGCCGGCCTCCTCGCCTTCGACGATCTCGGGGGCCATGTGCGCCGGCGAGCCGACCAGCGCGCCGGTCATGGTCATCTTCTCGTCGCGGTCGAGGATCTTGGCGATGCCGAAGTCCATCAGCTTCAGCACGCCGTCTTCCCGCAGCATCACGTTCTCGGGCTTCAGGTCGCGGTGAATGACGCCGAGCTCGTGGGCGTGCGCCAGCGCCGACGCGATCTCGTGCACCACCATCGCGGCCACCTCGGGCGGAGCGAGCGTCTCTTCCGAGAGGAACTGCCGCAGCGTCTTCCCGCGAATGTACTCGGTGACGATGTACGCGTCCGACGACTCGGCCGCGGCGAAGTCGAACACCTCGAGGATGTTCGGGTGGTGCAGCCGCGCCACCGCCTTCGCCTCGCGCGCGAGCCGCTTGCGCGACTCTTCCTTGCCGGCGAGGTGGGGGTGCAGCACCTTGACGGCGACCTCGCGGTCGAGCGCGGTGTCGAGGCCCTTGTACACGACGGACATACCGCCCTGGCCCAGCTGCTCCAGGATCCGATACCGCCCGATGTGCCGGCCCACGTGCGACACTTCAATCTCCGAAGCAGATGCCGAGGCTCTTCGCGAAGCGCACGTCGTCGCCGTTCGGGTCGACCCGCTTTTCTTTCTTCGACTCGGCGAGCGGCACCGAGCCGATCTTTCCGTCGCGGAAGCTGACCATGTGACCCCACTGGCCGTCGCGAACCAGGTCGAGCGCCTTGCAGCCGTAGCGCGTGGCGAGCAGGCGGTCGGCCGCCGTCGGAGCGCCGCCGCGCTGCAGGTGCCCCAGCACCGTGACGCGGATCTCGGCCTCGACGTGCTTCGCGAGCAGATCGGCGATGACCTTGCCCGAGCCGCCGAGCCGCACGACGCCGCGCCCGGGCACCTCGTCGGCCTTCTCGAGCACCGAGAGCTTGCCGCCGACGGGGTAGGCGCCCTCGGAGATGGCGATGATCGAGAAGCTGCGCTTCCGGGTGCCGCGGCTCCTGATCTTCTCGATGATGGGCTCGACGCGGTAGGGGATCTCGGGGATGAGGATGACGTCGGCGCCGCCGGCGACCGCGGACTCGAGCGTGAGGAAGCCGGCGTTGCGGCCCATGATCTCGACGACCATGACGCGGTCGTGAGACTCGGCGGTGGTGTGCAGCCGATCGATCGCCTCGGTGACGATCATGCGCGCGGTGTCGAAGCCGAACGTCTGGTCGACGCCGCTCAGGTCGTTGTCGATCGTCTTCGGGCAGCCGATGATGTTCATGCCGAGCGACGCGAGGCGGTGGGCGATCGAGAGCGTGCCGTCGCCGCCGATGGCGATGAGGCCGTCGAGCCCGAGCTCCTTGTAGCGCTCGAGGGCGCGGGCGCTGAGGTCCTTCTCGACCCAGCGGCCCGACTCGCGCACGGCGTACTGAAACGGGTTCGCCTTGTTGGACGTGCCGAGGATCGTGCCGCCCTTCGGCAGAATGCCGCGGGTGTCGGCCATGGTGAGGGGCCGCGCGAGATCGGGCTCGACGATGCCCATGTACCCGTTCTCGAGCCCGATGAAGTCGTGACCGAACTCGTGGATGCCGCGCTTCACGACGGCGCGGATGAGCGGGTTCAAACCCGGACAGTCCCCACCTCCCGTCAAAACTCCCAAGCGCACGTAAGGCTCCTCGCGACGTCAGCCCGCGCCAAGCGCGTCAGGCCGGAACGGGAGACTATGACGTCCGCGCCCTGGAAAACAGGCCATTGCGACGGAGAAGTCAGCCCGTCGGAGGGGGACTGCGACGCCGGCGACTGATTTGATCGAGCAGGTCGGACAACAGGCGCGCAGTGGATACAGGGCCTTGGGAGGCGCTCGAGGCCCCGACCCCTCTCGACCCCGGGTCACCGGGTGAGCGGGTGAGCGGGTGAGCGGGGGTCGAATGGGCGGCGCCGTCAGGCGGCGGCGCGGCCCGGCGGTCATCGAGGGGCCGGTCACCGGGTGAGCGGGTGAGCGGGTGAGCGGGGGTCGAATGGGCGGCGCCGTCAGGCGGCGGCGCGGGCCGACGGTCATCGGGGGGCCGGTCACCGGGTGAGCGGGTGAGCGGGTGAGCGGGGGGTGAGGAGGCAGCCGGGGGCACAGCCGCACCGGGGGCTGCGGCCTTGGGCGCCATCGCCTGGGCGATCTGAAAGAGCTCGGCGAGCCGCTCGCGAATGAGGTCGCTGTCGGGCCGCTTCTCGAGCGCCTTGCGGTACAGCGCGATCGCCCCGGCGTAGTCGCCGCGCGCGGCCAGCGCCTCGGCGCTCTGAATCGAGTTCGTCGGCGGAGGCGCCTGATCGATCGGCACCCGCGTCTTCGCGTGGCTCAGCTCCATCGGCTGCAGGTTCTCGCGAATGCGCTTCAGCTTCTGCGCCACCAGCTCGTCGTTCGGAAACGCGGCCGCGATCGCCGTGTACAGCTCGAGCGCGGTCGACAGCTCGCCGCGCCGCAGCGCGCGGTCGGCTCGCACTTCGGCCTCGGTGCGTTCGTCGGGGGTCACGTGAAGAGCGGCCCGAGGCTATATCGTCTGCACCCCAAGATGGTGGCCGGCATCACACTGCTGTTCGTGCTCTCGGCGGCCGACCTGCTCGGGCCGCCGGTGCGGCACGAGGCGTTCACGCTGCGCCCGCCGAAGGGCTTTCGCACCACGCGGCTCGATCTCTTCCGCTCGAGCCGCGTCGGGGCCATCGCGAAGAGCGACGACTCGCCGCGCCGGCTGCTCTCGGTGCTCGTCGACACCGACGGCGAAGACTCGGCCGCGCTGCTCATCGCCTCGGTCGACGAGCCGTTCAAGGCCTCGACCGGCGCCCGCGACGAGCTGTCGGCGGCCGTCGCGCGGCACTTCGCGAACGAGCTCAGCTTGAAGTTCGCGCTGGAGCGCGTCGAGGTGGTGCCGGGCGCGACGCCGCGCGTCGAGGTCGTCGGCACGGTGCGCGAGGGCAGCCAGCTGCGGCAGATCGTCGTCGCGGCGTGGCCCGGCGACGCCCGGCACGCGGTCGCGATGTTCTCGGTGCCGTCGGGCCGCTACGACGTGCTCGCCGAGCCCATTCGCGCTTCGCTCGACAGCTTCCACCCCGACACCGCCGGCACGCAGACGTCGCGGGCGGTCGCGTGGGCGGCGCTCGCGCTGGTGGCGTCGGCGCTGATGGCGTCGATCGGGCTGTGGCGCCGCCGCCGGAGCAACCGGTAGACGGCTACTCGACCGTGAACGAGGTCGAGCCGAGCTCCTGCGACCCGCGCTTCACCTTGATCGTCCACTTGCCCTTCTTCGACGCCGTGGTGCTGCGCCAGGTGCGCGTGCGACCCGACGAGTTCAGCTTCACGTCGACCGTCGAGCGGACCTCGTCGCCGAAGAGGAACTGCAGCGAGACGTCGTCGTAGTTCGCGCCCTCGGGCAGGTACCACATCGTCCACCCGTGAACGGTGGTGTCCTTCTTCACGTTGCCGGTGACGGGCTCGATGCACTCGTGCTTGGTCTGCGGGTCTTTGCTGGTCGAGTCGACCTTGAGGCACGCCTTGAGCTCGACGAGCGCGGGGCCGCGGTCTTTGCCGAGGTAGTAGTACTCGAGCACGCGCTTGATCTCGTCGCCGGGCGGAGGCGGCCGGGTGTCGGCGGGCGCGCCACCGTCCTGGGCGAACGCAGGCAGGGCACAGAGCAGCACTGCAAGAAAGTGGGTCGTGCGCATGCCGCGAACTGTACCCATAGCCGCTTGATAAGGCACCGATTAGTGCTACGGAGCACCGCCGCCGCACGCCAATGCCGAAAGAGAACGCTCACATCCGTAACTTCTCGATCATCGCTCACATCGATCACGGGAAGTCGACGCTGGCAGACCGGCTGCTGCAGAAGACGGGGACGCTGACCGACCGCGAGGCCCAGCCCCAGTTCCTCGACAACATGGAGCTCGAGCGCGAGCGCGGCATCACCATCAAGGCCCAGACCGTGCGCATGAACTACACGGCGAAGGACGGGCAGAAGTACGTGCTCAACCTCATCGACACCCCGGGGCACGTCGACTTCGCGTACGAGGTCAGCCGCTCGCTCGCGGCGTGCGAGGGGGCGCTGCTGGTCGTCGACTCCACGCAGGGCGTCGAGGCGCAGACGCTGGCGAACGTCTACATGGCGCTCGAGCACGACCTCGAGGTCATCCCCGTCATCAACAAGATCGATCTGCCGAGCGCCGACGTCGACCGCACGCGCGCCGAGATCGAAGACGTCATCGGCCTCGACGGCAAGTTGGCGGTGCCGGCGAGCGCGAAAGAGGGCATCGGCATCGAAGAGATTCTCGAGGCGGTGGTGAAGTACGTGCCGCCGCCGCGCGGGTCGGAAAGCAACCCGCTGAAGGCGCTCGTCTTCGACAGCTGGTACGACAACTACCGCGGCGTCGTGATGCTGGTGCGGGTGCTCGAGGGTTCGCTCACGCTGAAGCAGAACATCCGCCTGTGGAGCAACCAGAAGAAGTTCGAGGTGCAGGAGCTCGGCGTGTTCGCGCCGTTCTCGATGCCGGTGAAGCAGCTGATCGCCGGCGAGGTGGGCGTGCTGGTCGCGAACGTGAAGGAGCTCGCCGACGCGAAGGTCGGCGACACCGTGACCGACGACGCGCGGCCGACCGACGCTCCGTTCCCGGGCTTCAAGGAAGTGAAGCCGATGGTGTTCTCGGGCGTGTTCCCGATCGACTCGGCGGACTACGAGAACCTGCGCGACGCGCTGGTGAAGCTGCGGCTCAACGACTCGGCGTTCACGTACGAGCCCGAGAGCTCGACGGCGCTCGGCTTCGGGTACCGGTGCGGGTACCTCGGGCTGCTCCACATGGAGATCGTCCAGGAGCGGCTCGAGCGCGAGTACAACCTCAACCTCATCACCACGGCGCCGAGCGTCGTCTACAAGGTGTTCCCGACCGCGGGCGAGCCGTTCTTCGTCGACAACCCGGCGAAGCTGCCTCCGGTGCAGACGATCGCGCACATCGAAGAGCCGATGCTCACCTGCCACATTCACGTGCCGAACGAGCACCTCGGCGCGATCTTGAAGCTGTGCCAGGAGCGGCGTGGCACGCAGAAGGGCATCGAGTACCTCGGCTCTTCAGGCACGCGCGTGAAGGTGACGTACGAGATGCCGCTGGCCGAGGTGGTGTTCGACTTCTTCGACAAGATGAAGAGCGTGAGCCGCGGCTACGCGTCGCTCGACTACGAGCTCGCCGGCTACCTCGAGAGCGATCTCGTGCGGCTCGACATCCTGGTGAACGGCGAGCCGGTCGACGCGCTGTCGATCATCGTGCACAAGGAGCGCTCGTACCAGCGCGGCCGCGACGTCTGCCAGAAGCTGAAAGAGGTGATCCCGAAGCAGATGTACGAGGTCGCGATTCAGGCGGCGATCGGAGCGAAGATCATCGCGCGCGAGACGATCTCGGCGATGCGCAAGAACGTGCTCGCGAAGTGCTACGGCGGCGACATCTCGCGCAAGCGCAAGCTCCTCGAGAAGCAGAAAGAGGGCAAGAAGCGCATGAAGCAGGTGGGGTCGGTCGAGATCCCGCAGGAAGCGTTCCTCGCGGTCTTGAAGTCGGAGGAGTGACGCGCTGTGGCCTCCGTCGCGTTCGCCGCAGCGATCAGCGGGAAGCTCAAGCCGGAGGACCTCGCCGCGCTCAAGAAGACGCGGTGGCTCGACCGGCTCACGTCGCTGTGGGCGCCGATCTCGATCTTCGGCATCGCGTTCACGATCTACCTCGTGATCGTCGAGCTCGACGTGTGCGCGTACCCCAGCCTTCAGCCGTTTCTGCAGGGCTTCGGGCTGATCATGCTCGCGTATTACTTCGCGCTCGTGGCAATGCGGGTGGTCGCGCGGCCGTTCGTGATCGCTCGCAAGGCGCGCAGCGCCACCGAGGAGCTCGTCGCCGAGGTCGAGAGCGACATCGCGAAGAACGCGGCGTCGCTCGGGCAGAGACAGATCGAGGAGCTCGCCGACCGGCTCGCCGCCGTGGTGCTGGCGCTCGGCCGCCGCGACGCGAAAGGCGTGAAGGAGTCGACGCAGCACCTCTCGGAGATCGCCGACAAGCTCTTCAAGAACCGCAAGAAGGGCGGGGCGCGCGACTTCGCGGGCGGGTTCACCACGGCGCTGATCGTGGCGCTGCTCATCCGCACCGCGGTGGTCGAGCCGTTCAAGATCCCGTCGGGGTCGATGATCCCCACGCTCGAGATCGGCGATCAGATCTTCGTGAACAAGTTCATCTACGGAGTCCGCATTCCGTTCGCGAACAAGATCCCCTTCACGCTGGTGCGCGAGCCGAGGAAGGGCGACGTGATCGTGTTCGACAACCGCCTGGTCGGTAAGGACTTCATCAAGCGCATCGTCGCGACGCCCGGCGATCGCGTCGAGGTGCGCGGCTCGGTGGTGAAGGTGAACGGCGCCGAGCTCGCCACCGCGCTCGAGAACCCCGACTACCAGAGCTGGGAGATGCCGAACTGCGACCTCGGCTTCTTCGCCTGCATCCCCAGCTGGTTCCAGAACGACTGGCACCCGGTGCGCTCGGCGCTGAGCCGAGAGATGCTCGAAGGCCGGCCGCACTACATCTTGAACAAGGCGTTCCCGAACGAGGCCGACTTCGACACGACCGTGCCGCCGCGCAGCGTGTTCGTGATGGGCGACAACCGCGACAACAGCGAAGACAGCCGCTTCGGCCTCGGCGGAGGCAAGCACCTGGGCGTGCAGTTCGTGCCGTACGACGACATCAAGGGCAAGGCGACGGTCATCTGGCTGGCGCTCGGCCACGGCGGGCTGTTCTCGTCGATCTTCGGCGGCACCGGCATTCGCGGCGACCGGTTCTTCCGCTCGGTCACGATGTGCGGCGACGAGCCGAAACGGTGATTCTCGTGGGGCTTGCCCCACCCGCCGCGCGCTGATAGCGAAGCGTGCTCGTGCAGCCACGCGGTGGGATCAATCCTCTCGGTGTCCTGATGATCGCCGCCTTGCTCGCCGCGATCTACTGGACCGCGATGTTCGGGCCGCTGTACCTCGACAACCTCAACGTCAAAGAGGCCGCCGAGATCGGCCTGTCGGGCTACGCCGAGGGCGCCGACTACATGCGGATGCTCACGCTGCGCCGCATCAACCAGCAGAGCGTCAACACGAAGCCCATCGGCAGCCACATGGAAGAGACGGAAGACGGCCGGGTGGTCGAGGTGCCGGGCCTCGGGCTCACCGACGAGAACGTCATCGTCGACTACGACGAGCAGAAGCGCTTCGCGCGCATCACGATCAGGTACCAGCGCACGGTGCGCCTGAAGCCGACGCAGTCGAAGAGCGTGGTGGACTTCGAGGTCACGAAGGAGAAGCGGTTCTGACCTCCGGCGCACGCCACCTCCTCGCGCTCGAAGGCATGCCGCGCCAGCAGCTCGAGACGTTCTTCTCTCGCGCCGCGGAGCTCGAGGCGCGGGTGCCGGCTCAGCCGCCGCTCGCCGGCCGCCTGGTCGCGAACCTGTTCTTCGAGCCCTCGACGCGCACCCGGTCTTCGTTCGAGGCCGCGGCGAAGGCGCTCGGGGCCGAGGTGCTCAACTGGACGGTGTCGGGCAGCTCGGCGAGCAAGGGCGAGACGCTGCTCGACACCGTGCGCAACATCGCGGCGCTGGGGCCGTTCGCCATCATCATCCGCCACCACGCCAGCGGGGCGGCTGCCTTCGCCGCCGCGAACGTGCCGTGCAGCGTGATCAACGCGGGCGACGGCCGTCACGAGCACCCCTCGCAGGGGCTGCTCGACACGTTCACGCTGTGGCGGAGGTGGAAGACCTTCCAGAACCGGCGCGTGCTCGTGGTGGGCGACGTGCTGCACAGCCGCGTCGCGCGCTCGAACCTGCACGCGCTGAAGGCGCTCGGAGCGGCCGTCACCCTGTGCGGCCCGCGCTCGCTGGTCGCCGACGGCTGGGCGGCGCTGGGCGCCCAGGTCGACAACGATCTCGACCGCGCGCTCGAGGGCGCCGACGCGGTGATGGTGCTGCGCGTGCAGCGCGAGCGCATGGCCGACGCGTACTTCGCCTCGGAGCGCGAGTACCACCAGCGCTGGGGGCTCTCGGCCGAGCGCGCGGCGAGGCTGAAGCCCGACGCGGTGGTGATGCACCCGGGGCCGGTGAACCGCGGCGTCGAGATCGCGCCCGAGGTGGCCGACGGGCCGCGCTCGCTGATCCTGGAGCAGGTGAAGAACGGGGTGTTCGTGCGCATGGCGATCTTGGAGAGCGTCAAGTGACCGCCCTGTTGCTGGAAGGCGGCCGCGTCATCGACCCGGCGAGCGGCGAAGACGGCCGGCGCGATCTGCTGATCGCCGACGGGCGCATCGTGGCGCCCAAGAGCGTGCCGGTGACCGAGCGGCGAGACGTGACGGGCTGCTGGCTGTTTCCGTCGCTCACCGACCTGCGCTGCGTGCTGCGCGTTCAGGACGACGTGGCGGACGCGGTCGCGGGCGGCTTCACGCGGCTGATCGGCGACCCGTCGTCGGCGCGGGTGTTGAAGACCGACGGCATCGAGCTCCGCTTCGCGGCCGAGGTCACGCGGGGCACCGAGCTGGGCGAGCGGGCGCTCGAAGCGCCGTGCCTGTCGAGCGGGTTCCAGCCGATCGCGACGAACGGGCTCTTGCGCCGGGCGCTGCAGCACGCGGAGCGTAAGTGCGTGATGCTCCACGCGGAGGACGTGACGCTGACCGCGGGCGCGGTGGTGGGCGAGGGCACGACGGCGCTGCGCCTGGGCCTCACGGGAGCGCCTCCGGAGTCCGAGGTCGCGGCGGTGGCGGCGGCGCTGGCGGTGCTCGAGGGCACGGGCGGGCGGCTGCACTTCTCGCACCTGACCTGCCGGGGCAGCGTCGAGCGCATCGCGGCGGCGAAGCGGCAGGGGCTGAACGTGACGGCCGACGCGACGCCGCACCACCTGCGCGACGACGACGCGAAGGCCGACGCGTACGCGCTGGAGGCGCGGGTGTGGCCGCCGCTGAGATCGCGCGCCGACGTCGAGGCGGTGAAGAAGGGCGTGATCGACGGCACCCTCGACGCGATCGCGACCGACCACAAGCGGCCCACGATCCTCGAGCGCGAGCACCCGTTCGAGATGGCGGCGTTCGGGCGGCTGTCGTTGCGCACGGCGTTCGCCGACGTGGTGGCGGCAGGGGTGCCGGCGGGCCGCGCGGTGGCGCTGTTCACCACGGGGCCGGCGGCGGTGCTGGGGCTGCAGGCTCCGTCGCTGGCCGCGGGGCAGGTCGCCGACGTCGCGGTGTTCGACCCGCAATCGAACCGGATGCGTTACACGATCGTGCAAGGAGCCTCACGATGAAGAAAGCAGTGCTCGCGCTCGCAGACGGTTCGATCTTCGAAGGCCGCGCGTTCGGCTCGGCCGACGACGCGGTGGGCGAGGTGGTCTTCAACACGTCGATGTTCGGGTACCAGGAGATCCTGACGGACCCGTCGTACGTCGGGCAGATCGTGACGATGGCGTACCCGCACATCGGCAACGTCGGCACGAACCCCGAGGACGACGAGAGCGAGCGGCCGCACGCGGTCGGCATGGTGGTGCGCGAGTTCAGCGAGCCGTCGAACTGGCGCAGCGCGACCTCGCTCGATCGGTACCTGGCGAAGTGGGGCGTGTCGGGGCTCGATCGCATCGACACGCGGCAGCTCGTGCGCCACCTGCGCAACAACGGGGCGCAGATGGGCGTGCTGTCGACGGCGGCGGTGAGCCACGGCGCGCTGGTCGAGAAGGCGCGCAAGGCCCCCGGCATGGAGGGCCTCGACCTCGCGACCGGCATCTCGACGAAGAAGGCGTACGCGTGGCGAAAGACGACGCCGGATCCGCTGACCGGCAGGCCGGCGACCGAGGCCCAGGGGAAGTTCGACGTCGTGGCGATCGACTACGGCCTGAAGAAGTCGATGCTGCAGTTCCTCGCCGACGTGGGCTGCAACGTGACGGTGGTGCCGTCGACGACGAGCGCCGACGAGGTGCTGCGCTTGAAGCCGCACGGCGTGTTCCTGACGAACGGGCCGGGAGACCCGGCGGCGGTGAAGGGCGCCGACAAGACGGTGGCGCAGCTCGTGGGCAAGGTGCCGCTGTTCGGCATCTGCCTGGGGCACCAGATCCTGGCGCTGGCGCTGGGCGGCAAGACCTACAAGCTGAAGTTCGGGCACCGGGGGGCGAACCAGCCCGTGCAGGACCTGGCGACGAAGAAGGTCGAGATCACCGCGCAGAACCACGGGTTCGCGGTGGACGAGAAGAGCCTCGCGGGGAAGGCGGTGGTCACCCACCTCAACCTCAATGACCGCACCGTCGAGGGGCTCGCGGTTCCTGAAGCCAAAGCGTTCAGCGTGCAGTACCATCCCGAAGCGTCGCCGGGGCCGCACGATGCCCGGTACCTGTTCAAACGCTTCGCGGATCTGATGGCCGGGGTTCCGCTTCCCAAGTAGGGCAAGTTTCCCAGGTAGGGCAAGTTCCTCGCTGATCGCACGACCAGGTTCGATGTGAGCGACTCGTATCAACCCTTCTACGAAGAGCTGGTGAAGTGGGCGACCCCCGAGGTCCGGCAGGCAGAGCTGCTCGAGGCGCGCACGGAGTTCTTCAAGCTCACGGGCGAGATCTTCGACGACGACAAGCAGCTCGAGATGCGCATGACGTCGTTTCTCGAGCACTACGTGTTCGACCGGGTGTCTCCGCACCGCGGCAAGACGCCGGCGGTGGAGCTGTACGAGAAGCTGAAGGCGGAGGACCCGGCGAGGGCGCCGCACTTCGAGGGTTTCACGCAGACGCTCCACGGGCTGTACGAGGTGCGCAAGCTCGGCAAGGGCTTCGTGCGCGTGCGCGAGCTGTTCGAGGGCGACGATCACGAGGTGACCGAGCGGCGGATGCTCGCGGGCCTGAACAAGGGCGACATCGTGACGGCGCGGCTGATTCCGTTCGGGGGCGCGCTCTGGTTCGGGGCGGCGTTCTGTTACCACCCGCCGGGCGCGTTCAAGTCGATCTTGAAAGAGGTGAAGCGCCGGCGGAAGCAGGAGCCCTCGCGCCCGCGCGCCGACCTCATCTACGACTGCGCGAAGCGCTCGCTGAAGGCAGACCGGTACCGGCAGATCGCGATCGAGAAGATCTACGACTTCGTGAACCCGACGGTGTGACGAAGTCGGGAGACGGGAGTCAGGAGTCAGGAGTGGTAGCGCATTCGAAGCCGGCTGCCCTCCCGGCTCCAGACTCCCGACTCCCGACTCCTTTCATCGCTCGTCCAGCAGCTCGAGGAAGCCTCGCAGCTGCTCGAGCGCGTCTTCCGCCATCTCGCTGAATTCCACTCCGAAGCCTGCCGCCGACACCGTCACGTGCGCGACCGTCGGGTGCTTGAGATCTCTGCGGCTCGTGCCGAGCCGCGTCACCACGGCGTTTGCCTTCCAGTGGTCGCCGCCGGGTAAGGCGATGGTGAGGTGGAGCGCGTCGCCGACCTGCAGCTCCTCGAGGCCGGCGGTCTCTTCGATGAACGCACCGGCCTCCGACAGATCGAGCACGCGGACCTTGAGCGGCGTGCGACTTTCCCAGTCGAGCCGGGCCACCAGCTCACAGCGATGTCGTACCGGCCGGTCGGTCGTCAACTCAGGCCCCAGCGTACACCGTGCGCGCATGTGGCACTGCAGCTTCCTTGCGCGTGTTCTCCGCACTCCGTACGCTTCGCGTCGAGTGCCACCCGGGGGGATCCGGAGGGCCTGTCGTTGACGAGTGAAAACCGCAAGTACGCCCGGGTGCCCACCCGGCTGCGCTGCTGGTGCGAAGGGGAAAACGTGACGGTGTACGCCCGCATCGGCAACCTCTCCGAGGGTGGCCTCTTCCTGCGCACCAGCACGCCGCTCTCGCAAGGCTCGCGCGCGGTGGTGCGGTTCGGGGGAGACGCGACGATCGAGGCCGAGGCCACCGTGGTGTGGTGCCGCTCCGACGGAGACTCGGGCCCGCCGGGCATGGGGCTCAGGTTCGAAGTGATCGAAGGAAAGCGCCTCGACGAGTTGAGGAAGCTGATACAGAGCGAGCGGCAGGCTCCGAAAGGCAGCTGAATGCGCATTGCGATCATCTCGGACATTCACTCGAACCTCGAGGCGCTCACCGAGGTCTTGAAGGTCATCGATCAGCAGAAGGTCGACCGCCTCGTCTCGCTGGGCGACGTCGTCGGCTACGGCGCCTCGCCGAACCCGTGCTGCGACCTGGTGCGCCAGAACGCCGAGGTGACCCTGCTCGGCAACCACGACGCCGCGGTCGCGGGCCGCATGGACTACTCGTTCTATTACGACGCCGCGCGCCACGCGCTCGACTGGTCGGCGAACGTGATCACCGACGAGAACCTCGGCTGGCTCCGCAGCCTGCCGTACACCTACCGCATCGGCGACGTCGGCTTCTGCCACGGCTCGCCGGTCGAGCCGCGCAGCTACGAGTACATCTTCGCGCTCGAGCAGGCCCGCGAGCTCACGCCCTTCGTTCAAGATCTGCCCGACGTCACGTTCATCGGGCACAGCCACCTCTGCAAGGCGTTCGCGCTCGGCAACGGCGAGGTGAACGACGTGGTCGCGCAGAAGTTCGGCGTGCGCAAGGGCTACAAGTACATCATCTCGGTGGGCAGCGTCGGGCAGCCGCGCGACTACGACAACCGCGCGTGCTTCGTGATCTGCGACACCGACGCGCGCACGGTCGAGTACCTGCGCGTCGAGTACGACATCGAGGCGTCGGCCCAGAAGATCTTCGAGGCCGACCTCGCGTTGAACTTCGGTAAGCGCCTTTTCCTCGGCGTGTAGTCGTTTCAGCCGTAAGTTCGGTGCCGTCATGAGACGAATCGCCTGCCTCGTGCTCGCCGCGGCATTGCTCGCCCCTGCCGCGTGCAGAAAGCCCAAGCCGTCGCCCGCGTTTCTCGAGGCGAGAGGCGCGTACACGACCTTGATCGCGGAGCTCGGCGACGACGCGTACGCCGAGCCGCAGATGCAGCAGATCGAAGACGTGCTCAAGACCGTGCCGTCGGACTCTGCGGACGCGCAGGCCGCGCAGGACCTGCTCGCGAAGATCGCCTCGGAGCGCAAGCGCATCGACGACGAGCGCGCGGCACGAGAGAAGGCGCTGGCGAGCGCGCTGGCCCCGACGCCGCCCGACAACTCGCCGCGCCCGACCGAGAGCCCGGAGCCGGCGGCGGCGGCGGTCGATGCGGGCACGCCCTCGGAGTTCGCGACCGGCATGTCGCTGGAGGACGTTCGGCGGGTCAGCCAGGGCTGCTTCTCGTTCTCGGGGCCGCTGCAGCTGCGCAACGCCGACGGCACGGAGTCGCCGGCCGAGGTCTACGAGCGAATGGACAGCACGGTGTGCAACTCGAGGTACGCGCGGTACTCCGACCGGTTCCTGGTGTTCAAAGAGAACAAGCTGGTGGGCGACTTCGCGAAGTCGTCGTTCATCAACGTGAAGGCGCCCGCAGCGGGCGGAGCGGCCGGTGCGGGCGGCACGGCGGCGCCCGCGCCGAAGCCGGCGCCGGCCCCCGCGCCGATCGTGGAGCCCGGCGGAGACAAGCCGCCGACGCCGCAGCCGATGCCGACCTCACCGGGAGAGCAGACAGGCCCCGCGCCGGCGCCGTAAGAAGCCCCTTCGATGCGCGAGTCCACGTACATGACGCTCATGCGGCTCTTGCCGCGCTCGGCCCTGTCGACGGTGGTCGGCAAGCTGACGCGGGCGCCGGCTCCGGCCTCGTTTCACCAGGCGTTCATGCGCTTCTTCGCGAAGCGCTACGCCGTGGCGCTGGAGGACGCCGAGGGGTCGGTCGCCGACTACCCGACGTTCGCGCAGTTCTTCACGCGGCGGCTGAAGCCGGGGCTGCGTCCGATCGATTCGTCACCGGGCATCGTCATCTCGCCGGTCGACGGGGCGGTGAGCGAGGCCGGCACGATCACGAACGGGGCGTGCCTGCAGGCGAAGGGCATCACGTTTCCGGTGGGGAAGCTGCTCGGCGACGAGGCGCGGGTGGCGGCGTTCGAGGGCGGGGCGTACGCCACGCTGTACCTCTCGCCGCGCGACTACCACCGCATTCACACGCCGCTCGAGGGCACGATCGACGGCTACACGTATCTGCCCGGCGAGTTCTGGCCGGTGAACCCGGCCTCGGTGCGGAACGTCGACGCGCTGTTCGCGGTGAACGAGCGGCTGGTCACGTGGATGACGACGCCGCTGGGCACGTGCGCGGTGGTGGCGGTGGGGGCGACGTGCGTTTCTCGCATTCACGCGTCGTACGACGCGATCGTGACGCACACGGGGCAGCCGTCGAAGTCGCACCGGTACGACCGGCCGATCGCGGTGGAGCGGGGCGCGGAGCTCGGCATGTTCGAGATGGGCTCGACCGTGATCCTGCTGTTCGAGAAGGGTCGGGTGAGGTGGGACGAGAGCCTGAAGCCGTTCGCGCCGGTGCAGATGGGCAGGCGAATCGGAGTGAAGGCGTCGTGAATGGCGGCTCTCGGCGCCCCGTCTTTCGCTAGTATGCGCCCCAGCTCTCCATGAGAACCCTGACTGCAGTCTTGCTGCTCGCTTCGCTCCCAGCGCTCGCCGACGAGGAGCTGGCCGCAGTCGACAAGCCGGCGCCGATGTTCCGCCTGCCGGTCTACAACTCGAAGGCGGTCGGGCTCACGGCGGTCGGGCTCGACCGGTACGTCGGGCCCGACGCGGCAGACAAGAGCTCGAAGGTGGTGCTTCTGTCGTTCATGGCGTCGTTCTGCGCGCCCTGCAAGAAAGAGATGCCGTACCTGCAGTCGCTGCACGAGAAGTACGGGCCGAAGGGGCTGCGCGTGGTGATGGTGTCGATCGACGGCGACGACAAGGGCTACGCGATCATCAACGAGCTGATCGAGAAGAACAAGGTGACGTTCCCCGTGCTGAAAGACCGGTTCCAGCTGGTGGCGCGGCGCTGGCTGGGGACGCAGAGCCCGCTCCCGAGCGTGTTCATGGTGAACACCGACGGCGTCGTGAAGATGGTGCACCGCGGGTACAACGCGGAGGCCTCGGAGCTGTTCGACAAAGAGGTCTCGGCCGCGGTCGGCGCGGGTGCCGGCAAGTAGGCTGCACGTCATCTGCGGGCCGACGGCGTCGGGGAAGACGGCGCTCGCGATCGAGCTCGCGCAGAAGCTGAACGCCGAGATCGTCAGCGCGGACTCGCAGCAGGTCTACCGGTACTTCGACATCGGCACCGCGAAGCCGTCGGCGGAGCAGCTCGCGGCGGTACCTCACCACCTCGTGTCGGTGGTCGAACCGCTCGAAGAGTTCTCGGCGGCGCGGTTCCAGGCACTCGCCGACGCGGCGATCGCTCAGATCCGCTCGCGCGGGCGCGAGGTGGTTGTCGTCGGCGGCACCGGGCTGTACGTGCGCGTGCTGCTGCACGGGGTGATACGCGCGCCGCCCGCGGAGCCCGGGATCCGCGCCGAGCTCGAGAAGCTGGCCGACGCCGAGCTGCACGCGATGCTGGCGCAGGTGGACGCCGCGAGCGCCGAGCGGCTGCCGGTGAGAGATCGGGTTCGCATCGTGCGGGCGCTCGAGATCCACATGCTGACCGGGAAGCCGGCGAGCGCGTCGCGGCAGGCGCACGCGTTCGCCGAGGCGCGGCACGCGTACCGCCTCTGGGTGCTCGACCCTCCGCGCGAGGAGCTCTATCGCGCGATCAACGCTCGCACTGCGGCGATGTTTTCCGCGGGATTGATCGCCGAGACGAAGGCGCTGGTGGCGCGCGGGTTCCGGGAGGCGGCGCCGATGAAGAGCGTGGGGTACGTTCAGGCGCTGCAGGTGATCGACGGTGAGCTGACTGAGGCTCGCGCGGTCGAGCTGGTGGCTCAGGCGACGCGGCACTACGCCAAACGGCAGCAGACCTGGTTCAAGAAGGAGCAGGGCGCCGTTTTCGTTTCGCCGCCTTACCGGTTCTAGGGGCACAGGGTTGGGGCTGGGGGGGCTCGGGTTGCGGGCTCGGCCTGGGGGGTTCGTTCACGGCCACGGGTCCGCGTTCGTTCACGGGTGACGGCGGGGGCTACGGTTCGGGCCGCGGCCCCGGCCGGGGCCGTTACCCCGGCCGCAAACCCGACCCGCGGCCGAAACCGTGAACGAACGCGGACCCGTGGCCGTGGACGAACCCTTACCCGTACGCCCAGACCCCCAGCCCCAACCCCAGCCCCAACCCCAGCCCCCAAACCCCGCAGCAGAAAAGTCACCGCAGGTCGACCTTCACCAGCGTCTCTTTCCCCGCCGGCACATCGACGACCTTCTGCACGGTCCTCTTCGTGTCCGTGTTGACGAACCGGAACTGGTGCCGCCCAGCGACCACCTCGATGGCATCGATCGGCGTCACGCCGAACGAGTGATCGCCCACGAAGATCTCGGCCCAGGGGCTCGCGCGAACGACGATCTTCCCGCGCTCGGGGTTCCACGTCTCTTTGCGCTTGTCGCCCGGCTGAAGGTTCACCACCCGCTTGTGCTTGATCCCCGTCGCGAGGTCCTCGAACACGAGCGTGTGGGCGCCGGGAGAGAGAGAGAGCTCGAGCGGAACGCGGCCGTTCGCCGCTCCGTCGACGCTGATCTTCGCGGGGATGACGGAGACCACCGAGACGATCGCCGAGTCGACGGAGCCCGCGATCACCGGCCCCGCATCGACCGCGGCCTCTGCTACGGCCGGAGCAGGCGGAGCCGCCACGGCGGGCGAGGGCGCCGGCGGCTCGGGCGGCTTCACGGCGACCGCGGGTGACGGCACCGCCGGCACCGGAACCGGCGCTGCGTTCCGCTGCTGGTTCAGCAGGAGGAAGCCCCAGACGAGCGCGGCGGCTCCGAACAGCAGCACGCCGGCAGAGATGACCCACGGCAGCATGCTCCGGCGGATCGCAGCCTGCAGCGCGCTCTGCGACAGCGGGGCCGGCGGGTGAGACGGCACCGGCGGCGGAATGCTGGGTCGCGGAGGCACAGGCACCGGCGGCTGAGAGGGCCGCTTCGGCGGCGGAGGCGGCGGCAGCTTGAGATCCTCCGCGAACGCGGTCGGGGCCTCCGAGGCATCGACCTGCTTCGACTTCACCGGCAGCTGCGACGGAGTGAGCTGCTGCGTCGGCGGCAGGCCCTCGTCGGTCGACGCCTCGGTCGGCGGCCCGACGTGGTTCTCCCAGAACGCGGGCGTGAGATCGGCCGGCGGCTTCGGAGGCTGCGGCGCCTTCTCTTCGTGCCACGGCACTCCGGGCACGACCGTCGCGCTGCCTTTCGGCACCTGGGGCAGCAGCTGCGCGAGCTCCTGCGCCGAGGGGCTGACGCGGCGGTCGGCGAGGAAGCGCTCGAGATCGGAGCTCAGCTCCGCGGCGCGCTGGTAGCGGGCCTTCACGTCTTTCGCGAGCGCCTTGAGCAGGATCTCGCGGAGCCGCGCCGGAATGTCGGGCCGCTTCGACTCGATGCCGGCGAAGCGCATGTGCAGCGCGTTCTGCGCGACCTCGGCGTCGGTTCGGCCCGGGATCGCGCGCTCGAGCGCGAGCAGCTCGTAGAGCACCAGGCCGAGGCCGTAGACGTCGCTGCGGCCGTCGAGCGCCTGGCCGCGTAGCTGCTCCGGGCTCATGTACGCGTACTTGCCCTTGATGAGGCCCGCCGCGGTCTGCTGGCTCGCGGTGCTCGCCTTCGCGACGCCGAAGTCGATGAGCTTCACCACGCCGCTCGTGCTGAGCAGGATGTTCTGCGGGCTGACGTCGCGGTGGATGAGCTTCAGCGGCTTGCCGTCGACCGTCTTCGCGAAGTGCGCGTAGTCGAGCGCGAGGGCGGCCTGGCTCAAGATGCGCGACGCGGCGTCGAAGCCGATCTTCACGCCGCGCGTCGCGTGATCCTTCACGATCATGCGCAGGTTCGCGCCGGGCACGTACTCCATCGAGAGGAACAGCACGCCCTGCGCCATGCCGAAGTCGTACAGCGGAGCGATGTTCGGGTGGTTCAGCTGGGCGACGAGCCGGGCCTCGTCGAGGAACATGGTGACGAACTGCGTGTCGCTCATCAGGTTCGGCAGCATCCGCTTGATGACGCAGACCTTGCCGGTCGACTTGTCGCGGGCGAGGAACACCTCGCCCATTCCGCCGGCTGCGATGCGGCGGTCGAGGTCGTAGTTGAACGGTTTCTCGGGTGGCTTCTCGGCTGGCAGGCGCCCGAGAGTCTACCGGTACCGCGCGCGGCGGCCACCCTGGAACATGACCTGCGGCTGGGCCGCGGGCGGCGGCTCGAGGTGGAACTGCCACCAGGCGGGCTCCCAGGCCGTCATCTTGAGGCGCTTGTCGTTCTGCAGCGCGATCTGCGCGTTCTTGAGGCTCTGGTCCGACGGGTTCTGCTCGACGGCCCGCGAGAGGACCTTGAGGGCCTTCTCCTTCTCTTTGATCTGCAGGAGGCACCAGGCGTAGGTGGCCCACATGAGGCCCTCCTTCTTGCCGTAGGTGACGGCGTTCTCGAACGACTTCTCCATCGAGGCGAAGTCTTTCTTCTTGAACGCGAGCGCGCCCTGCATCGCCTTGACGTAGTGATCGCGCGGGTTCGCCTTCGCGAAGGCGGCTTGGGCGCCGTCGTAGTCCTCGAAGAGGTACTTGAGCATGCCGATCTGGGCCCAGATCTGGCCTTCGACGAGGAACTGCCAGCGGCCGAGGGGGAGGGCGGCCTCGAGCATCTTCACGATCTTCTCGACGCGGTTCTTCCGTTCTTTGGCGCTGGGCGGGAGCTTCTGGAGCTCGCCCTGCACCTCGCTCATGAGCTTCTGCAGCTGGTTGAAGGTACGGCGCCCCAGCACCACGAAGGCGCCGAGGAAGACGATGGTGGCAGGAATCGCTCCGGCGTACGTCGGGAAGCCGGCGAGGCGGACGCCGGCGAAGACGACGGCGGCGAGCGCGAGGGAAATGCCGAGGTTGATCATGAGGTCGTAGCGGCCCTTATCAGATCTGCTAGGTAACGCGCGTAGGGCCCTTTGGCGAAACTGGTAGACGCAGGGGACTCAAAATCCCCCGACCTCTAAAGTCATCCCGGTTCGAGTCCGGGAGGGGCCACAAGTCATCGCTCCGGCGACTGCTTCTGGATGAACGGGGCGTCCGGAAGCGCTTCCTTCGGGAGCGACCACCACCCCTCGGTCAGCATGTCGGCGAGCGGGTAGCTGTCAGGGCCCCGCTTCCGCGACTGAGCCGTGCTCACGCCAACGTCCCCGCAGTTGAAGCAGATGAGGACGTCGACCCGCTCGTCGCCCGTGCCGAAGCGGAATACGACCTTGGGCTGAAAGCCGCCGCACAACTTCGTGCCCTCGTAGCGTTCGTACGCAGCGGGATTCAGGACCAGCTTCTTGATGCGTGCGACGAGCGCCGCGTTGCTGACCTGAACCCGGCGCGCGATCGCGAAGCCCGCGACATCGGGGTCGCCGCGCTTCGCGACTTCCGTCATGTAGCCGTCGAGGTCCCGCTCCGGGTTGCTCGCGCCCTTGAGACGAATGACTTCGACCCGCGACGCCGCTTTCACGACCCGGATCGATCCATCGTCGAGCATCTCCGCGAACCCCTTCTCCGGGTCGTACGGCTTGCGTGGATTGACGACCTCGTCCAGCTTCTTAGGCTCACCCGCCTCGGCCGAGTGCCCGGCGAGGACTGCGAGAATCACCGGCAGCCGGGTCATTCGAGGGGAGATTGTACTACGCCGCAATAGGCGAACGCGGCCGGAGGTCGCACCTTCATCCCGGGCCCGTGAACACGGCGGCGAACGGTGAATGGTTGTCGGGGCCGTAGCCCGCGTCGAAGATCGCGAACGCGACGAGCTCGAAGTCGCGCCGGCGGCGGTGCAGCTCTTCGCGGTAGAGCAGCGCCACCTCGATCGCCGGGTTGTGAAACGCGCCGCAACCGAAGGCGCCGAGCACCGCGTGTCGGATACGAGCGTCGATCAAGGTGTCGAGCTGGGCTGCGATGCGGCGGCGGGTCTCCACCGGGTCGAACGGCAGCCCTCCCCGAAGATCCACCGCGGCGGCGCGCAGCTCGAAGAATGGAAACACTTCGTGGTCGCTCAGCCAGCGGTACCCGAGATCGTCGCGCTTGCGGTCTTCGGGGCCGCGGATCACGGTGCGCGGGCTCTGCACGTCGAGCAGCACGCGGCCGTGCGTGGCCGAGAGCAGCGCAGTCGTCTCGGGCGGGTATCGGCCGTCGGGCACCGTGAAGTGGCAGTCGGTGCGGCGGAACATGTTCTCTTCCTGGGCAGCGGTGCCCTCGACGTAGGCGCCTCCGGGCTTGAACGCGTTCGCCATGTTGAGCACCGCGAAGCAGACGCCGTGGTGACGCGTGAGCTGCGCGGTCACCTCGCCCCAGTCTCCTGCGTGCACCTGCACGTTCGGGCCTTCAAATTGCTCGGCGGAGGCGCGCCACCGCTCGAGGTTCGCCGCGGCGAGCGCACGCAGCCGGGGTCCGCGCTCTTCGAAGGCGGCGATCGTCTCGCGCAGGACGGCGCGGCGGCGGGCGAAGACCGGGTCGTCGTAACGCCCACCGGCATAGGAGGCCTCTTCGGGTAGTGCGAGCGGCATTCGATCAGCTCGGCTTGAAGCGCTTCCGATGAGGCGCGAGACGATCGGTGATCTCCCACGCCTCAGCCCAGCGATCGAGGTAGTCCCAGTCGAGTGGCTCTCGCGCGGCGGCGCGGTTGACGAAGATCGACTCCACGTCGTCGAGGTCGCGGCTTCGGCTGGCGAGCAGCTTGTAGATGATCGACGCCTCGGGGCGTGCGACGGGGACCTGCTCGCCGAGAACGTGCGCGACGCGAGGCTCATCCAACACGGTCTGCTCGAAGGCAGTCTTGCCGAGGAACACGTCGATGCGCACCTGCGGATCGACGGGTTGCGCCGCATGCCAGTAGGCCGCGATGTCCGGAATCGGGTCGCTCGGGTCGGACGGTCCGGTGGCCTTCCCGCGAGTGGCGCCGCGGCCGATGAGCTCCGCATCGAGTGCTGTGAGTGCCGCAGGGTCCGCGACGATCACGAGGTCGAGATCGGTCGTCGTCCGGATACGGCCCCACGCAAGCACGGGGAGCGCTCCGATGAAGACGTGCTTCAGGCGCAGCCGGGCGAGCACCTCGCGCAGCATCCGAAACGTCGCGAGGACGTCGAGTGAACCGCTCATGCGTGGCCGCGGCGGCGCTGCAGCTCCCGCCAGAGGCTGGCCGGAGAGACCTCGTCGTCTCGATCCAGGCTGCCCGAAGACATGGACGCGACGCGCGTCAGCTCGAACGCCAGCAAGATGTTGTCTCCGGGCGACCTGAGCGCGGCCTGGCGCGCCGAGTCGCGGTTCAGCTCCGCCTCCGCCTCTGCGATGCGGCGGAAGTGCTCCCGATCAGCTGCCGTGACGACTGCGCGCGACATGTGATCACCATAGCCCTGCGACTGGGCGCATGCACGGCGTGCCCGCGCCGCCATTTCCGGTAGAAGGCCCGGCATGACGGGCATGGCATCGCGAAAGGCGGCGGCGGCCGCGGTCAGCGGCCACGTCGCGGTGCTGAAGGGCCGGCCGCTGCGGGCGGCGTTGAGCGAGTCGCTCGCGAAGGCACAAGGGCTCGGCGGCAACGAGCGCCGCTTCGTGGCGTTCTGCACGCGCGAGCTGTCGCGGCACATGCGCTCGCTCGACTTCCTCGCGAAGGAGGCCGGGCACCCGCCGTCGTCGTTTCAGCTCGACGAAGATCGCGCCGTGCTGCGCTACGCGCTGTGGCGGAGGTTCCGCATGGGCGCCGAAGCGGCGCAGGTGATGCGCGAGGGCGGCGCTGCCCAGGCCGGTGCGGCCGCGCTCGGTGCCCGACGCCGTGCTCGCTGAGTCGATCGCGAAGGAGCTGCGCGTGCCGGGAGACGCGGAAGCCGCGCTCATGCACTCGTTCCCCACCTGGCTCGCCGAGGCCGGGGGGGGCACGTCTTCATCCCGGCGGGTCAAGCGGTGCTGCACCGCCGGCCGTAGAGAGCGCGCGCCGATCTACTGCGCGGAAGGGATCACGTAGTCGTCGAGGAACTGCATGATCTGCTGCTGCTGCTGCGTCGAGTCGGCGTACGACACCTCGGGGTACGCCGTCACCACGGCCACGAGCCCCAGCGATCGCACGTGGTACATCAGCTGCCCGCCGTGCCCCAGGCCGTAGAACACCTGGTGCCCGCGCACGGTCTTGAACCACCAGTACGCCGCGTAGCCCGAAGCGAGCCCCGTCGTCGCATCGACCAGCATCGCGTCGATGATCTGCTGCCCGTCGAGCCGGCCGTGATCCAGGTTCAGCTGCGCGAGCCGCAGCAGATCGCGCGCGGTGAAGTACATCTCGGCCCCGCCGAACGGCCGCCCGTCGAGCTCGCGGTCCCACCGGTACCAGGTGATGCCGGCCGGCCCGAACAGGCTCGCGTCGGCCCACGCGTCGAGCCGCTGCGGAGCCACCGCGCGCGACAGCGCCGCCGCCGTCAGGTGGCTCACGCCCGTCGAGTAGTTGAACACCGCGCCCGGCGCCGCGGCCATCGGCCGGTCGATGGTGAACTGCACCCAGTCGTCGGTGCGGAACATCTCGCCGAGCTGCGCCGCGTCGTCCCACGCGAGGCCCGCCCGCATGTTCAGCAGGTGCGAGAGCGTGATCTGACGCTTCGCCGGCGCCGTGCCGCCGTCGAAGTACTCGGGCAGCAGCTGATCGAGCGTCGCCGTCGCGGTGACGCGCTGCTGCTGAACCGCGAGCAGCGTGAGCATCGTGGCGAGGCTCTTCGACACCGACTTCACGTTGTGCAGCTGGTTGCGATCGGCGCCGTGGAGGTACTCCTCGTGCACGAGCCGGCCGTTTCGGGCCACGAGGAAGCTCGTCACGAACGGCAGGAAGCGCGCCCGCTGCGACGCGAGCGCGAGCGTGCCCGCGTCGATGCTCTGCGCCGCGGGCGAGGCGGTCTGCCAGGCGAAGCCGCGCGTCGGCTGCGGGGGCACCGGCTCGAAGTGCCCCGCAACCGGCAGCAGCGGCCAGGCGGTGGAGGGAGCGGCGACCACGAGGTCCTCCGTGCCGGCCGAGTTGCTGTTGCGCAGGAAGACGCGCCGCGTGGCCGGGTCGTAGACCCCGATGGTGTCGGTGCCGTCGCCGTCCCAGTCGCCGACGACGGGCAGCGACCCCGGCGGCCCGAACCGGAACGTCAGATCGGGTAGGCCGGCCGACAGCGCGTTGCGGAGCCGGAACTCGGCCGTCGCGACGTCGAACGTGCCGACGGAGTCCGAGCCGTCGCCGTCGAAGTCGCCGCTGATCGCCAGCGTCGTCTGGCCCGGAGCGCCGAAGACGAACGAGAGGTCCGGCGGCCCGGGGCTGGGGGTGTTCTTGAGCTGGAAGAGGCCTCCGTCGGCGAACCAGACGCCGACGCCCGTGGTGCCGTCGCCGTCCCAGTCGCCGGCGACGGGGAGCCCGGCGAGCGGCGGCGTGCGCAGCTCCAGCGCGGGCAGCGCCGACGTGTTGTCGTTCATCAGCTGAAAGAGGCCCGTGCGGAGGTCGTAGAAGCCGACCGTGTCCGTATCGTCGCCGTCGAAGTCACCGGCGACCGGCAGCAGCGCCGTGAAGGCGCAGCGCGCGCGGCCGAACTGGAAGCGCGAGAAGCCGCCGTCGGGGTTGCGGAGATCGACCACGTGCGCGCCGCCGAAGAAGGCGAGGGTGTCGCGGCGGCCGGCGTCGTGCGCCGAGGTCCCCGAGTCGGGCGGCCCGGCGTCGGGAGCGCCCGAGTCCGCGGGCCCCGCGTCGGGAGAGCCGGCATCCGGGCCGCCGCCCCCCGCGTCCTCTTCCGCTCCGGCGTCGGTGCCGGCATCCGAGCCCGGGATGGGCGCGGGCGGCGGGCTGCAGGCGCAGATCACGGCCAGAAACAGGGGGTTCGCGCGCATGGAGCTACAGACACTGCCCGGCGGGAAAAGTAGAAGCCGAGCTTCTCATGACGGGCATGGCATCGCGAAAGGCGGCGGCGGCCGCGGTCAGCGCCCACGTCGCGGTGCTGAAGGGCCGGCCGCTGCGGGCGGCGTTGAGCGAGTCGCTCGCGAAGGCGGAAGGGCTCGGCGGCAACGAGCGCCGCTTCGTCGCGTTCTGCACGCGCGAGCTGTCGCGGCACATGCGGTCGCTCGACTTCCTCGCGAAGGAGGCCGGGCACCCGCCGTCGTCGTTTCAGCTCGACGAAGATCGCGCCGTGCTGCGCTACGCGCTGTGGCGGAGGTTCCGCATGGGCGCCGAAGCGGCGCAGGTGATGCGCGAGGCGGCGTTGCCCGGGCCGGTGCGGCCGCGCTCGGTGCCGGACGCCGTGCTCGCGCAAGCCATCGAGAAGGAGCTGCGCTTGCCGGAAGACGCAGAGCCCGCGCTCGTGCACTCGTTTCCCACCTGGCTCGCCGAGGCCATCGGGTCGGCCGAGGTCATGGCCGCGCTGAACCGGGAGCCTCCGCTCATGTTCAAGGTGCGGCCGAACGGCACGCGCGACGAGGTGCAGGCGGCGCTGAAGATGAAGACCCGCGCCACCGGCACGAACGGGCTCGTGCTCGACGAGGAAGGGCGCGCGATCTTCGAGAGCGCGCCGTTCAAGAACGGGCGCCTCATCGTGATGGATACGGGCTCGCAGGCCATCGTGGACTTCTGCGGCCTGAAGGGCGAGGAGACCGTCGTCGACTACTGCGCGGGCGCGGGCGGGAAGACGATCGCGGTGGCGGACGCCGTGGGTCCGAGGGGCAGGGTGCTCGCCTGGGACAAGTTCCCCAAGCGCCTCGCCGAGGCTCGCCGCCGCGTAGGTGAGCTCAAGATCCGGCACGTGAGCTTCCCGATCGAGCCGCGGCTCGACGACGCTCAGCTGGTGCTCGTCGACGCTCCGTGCAGCGGCACCGGCACGCTGGGCCGCGAGCCGGACCAGAAGTGGAAGCTGACGCCCGACAAGATCGCGGAGTACGCGAAGACTCAAGCCGAGCTGCTCCGCGAGGTCTCGGCGAAGACGAAGGGCGTCATCGTGTACGCGACGTGCAGCGTGCTGCGGGCGGAGAACGAAGACGTGGTGCGCGCGTTCGAGGGCGGGCACCGGCTCGCCGAGGAGCTGCGCATCTGGCCGCAGGACGCCGACGGCGGCGGTTTCTATGCGGCGCGGTTGACGCCGGTGGCATGAGCCGATAATCCCCGCGGCCCTATGCCTGACCCGCGGCAGGAGACGATGAAGCAGATTCAGGAGGCGTGGGACGCCGCGCAGGCGCAGCTCGCCGAGCTCCGCGACCAGGTCGAGAAGACGGCGCAGCTGGCGCAGGCGAAGGTGGCCTCGAACTTCCTGGAGCGCGACCTCGACCGGGCGTACCGCGATCTCGGCGAGGCGGTCTGGGCGCAGGTCTCGAAGGGCCGGCTGCAGCTCCCGAAGGATCTCTCGACGGTTCTGAAGGCGCTCGAGGTGGTGACGAAGAAGATCCAGGAGCAGAACGCGAGCATCAACGACCTTTTGTCAGAAGGAGCCGAGGTCGCGAGTCGGCTGAAGCCCAAGCTGGTCACCGGGCCGAAGAAGCGGTAGACGCAGCACGGCGAAGCAACAGCAGTTCCCATGGGGTCATAGCTCAGCTGGGAGAGCGCCTGAATGGCATTCAGGAGGTCGGCGGTTCGATCCCGCCTGGCTCCACTGATTGAAGCTCCGAGGCCCTCGGCAAGTCGCCGGGGGCTTTCGTGTTTCAGCGCTGTCGATTTCCGTCAGGGGCGATGAAGTCGTTCTCGGAGCTTCGGCTCACATACGGGCTCACTCCGCCGAAGGTGACCACGCCGGACGAGCGCCAGCGGGAGATCGCTGCGCTGCAGACCGCCCGGGTCAACGCGCTCGGCGTCGACGCGCTGGTCCTCTACGATCTGCAGGACGAGTCGTCGCGCACGGCCCTCGCCCGGCCGTTTCCCTTCATCGAGACCATCGACCCCGCTGACTACGCCGCCGACCATCTGCGTGGCGTCACGGTGCCGAAGATCGTCTACCAGTCGGTGAGCCGCCGCGACCTGCCGGCGCTGCGCCGGTCGCTGCAGGCGATTCACGCGCGCGGTCACGCGGTCGTGCTCGTGGGCGCTCCGTCGAGAGAGGGGGTGACGGCGACGAGGCTGAGCGATGCGTACGCGCTGCGCAGCGCCGAGGTGCGCGAGCTGCCGCTGGGAGGCATCGTGATCGCCGAGCGCCACGAGGCACGCGGCAGCGAGGTCGACCGCGTGATCATCAAGCTCTCGCAGGGCTGCTCGTTCTTCATCAGCCAGACCGTCTACGCCGTGACGAGCACCAAGAACCTGCTGAGCGACCTGTACTACCGCTGCAACCAGGACGGCATCGCCATGCCGCCGGTGCTCGTGACCTTGAGCCCGTGCGGCTCGCTCAAGACGTTCGAGTTCATGCGCTGGCTCGGAGTCTCGGTTCCCCGCTGGCTCGAGAACGACCTGAAGCACAGCGCGGACATTCTCGACACCTCGGTGCGGGTGTCGGTGAAGCTCTTCGAGGAGCTCTGGTCGTACGCGCGCGACAAGGGCATTCCGCTCGGCGCGAACGTCGAGAGCGTCTCGCTGGGCAAGGCCGAGATCGAGGCGTCGGTCGAGATGACGAAGCAGGTGCAGCGCATTCTTCGCCCCTGAGCGGCCTCGAGTCGTTCTCGCTGCGCCGCGTGCCCTGAAGTCGTAAGAAGGCCATCACCCACGATGGCCAAGAAAGAGAAGCTCAGCGCGCTGGTGCAGGCCGCCTCGGATCTCGACACCGAGCTCTCGCGGTTCGAGGAGGGCGTCGCTGCGTTTACGAAGCTGCAGCTGAGCTCGAAGAAGAACCTCGACCGCGCCGGCGCCATGCTCGAGGAGCTCGCCCAGAGCGAGCAGAGCATGGGCACCCAAATTCAAGCGCTCGTGCAGGCGATCGCCGGCACCCGCGACCGCCAGGTCGAGCGCGTCGCCACCATCCGCGAGAAGGCCGAGGAGCTGAAGGCGCGCTCCATCGAGTTCCGGGATCTCATTCTGCAGTTCGAGGAGCTCGGCACCGGCGCTGCGGCGCTCAACGCGAAGCTGCAGTCGCCCGCTCCCGCGATCGTCGACGTCGCCGACGACGTCTCGGCGCTCGCGGTTCGTGCCGAGCAGCTCGTCGCCGCCTCGAAGGACAAGGGCTTCGACGACGTCGCCCACCTCGCCGACGGGCTCAAGCAGCAGCTGCAGTCGCTGCAGAACAAGCTCGCCGCGAAGAAGCCTGCGAGCTGAGGTACCGCTGAAAGCCGAAGGGCGGCCCGGCGTACTGCCGGACCGCCCCTCGTGGAGAATCAATCTGAGCTGATCGTCACTGGCACGGCGGGGACGCCGCCACGACGTGCGGGCAGTGCACGGCGGCCTGACCGCCGCCCTGCGTCGCAGCGACAGTCGCGTGGTACACGCGGCACGCGAAGCTGTTACCCGAGGTCGTGTTGGTGTTGTAGTTCGTGATGGCGTTGTTCATGAAGCCCGCGCACGCGGTCTCACACATCGTCTGGTTCGGGTACTGCTGATTGGCGCCCGTGCAAGCCGCCTGGACGATCGAGCAGAAGCCCTGGCAGTTCATGCCGCAGGCGCCGGCGCCGGTCGGACCCGCATGCGGGCAGTGGGTCATCGCGTTCGTCGCGCTCATTGCCGCCACGCCTGCGTGGTAGATGCGGCAGCCGAGCGTGTTGCCCGAGGTATCGGCCGCAGTGCCGACCGGGAAGCCCGCACAGGAACCCGTGCACGTATCGGAGCTGGTGTATTGCTGAGTGCCCGTCGCGCCGGTCGTGGTGCAGGCCGCTTGAATGGCCGTGCAGTACGCCGCACACGTCTGGCCGCCTGAGCCGCCCGCCGTGCCGCTGCCGCCTGCCGTTGCGCTGCCACCTGCCGTTGCGCTGCCACCTGCCGTCGCCGAGCCACCGGCCGTGGCCGAGCCGCCGGCCGTCGCCGAGCCACCCGCGGTCGCCGTCCCGCCTGCCGTCGCCGTGCCGCCAGCGGTCGCCGAACCGCCCGCGGTCGCTGAACCGCCCGCGTTGCCTCCGCTGCCGGCCGTGCTGCCGCCCGCAGTGCCACCGCCCGTGCCGCCGCTACAGCCGGTCAGCGGCGTCCCGACGGTGATCATCGAACATGCGACTGCCAGCGCCAATAAGCCTTTTTTCATGTGTGTGAGCCCCTCTCCTGCGAGTTTGCCGGCCCGGTTTAGCCCTTTTGAAACGTACGTCAATCGAAAGTCACGGTGCTCCGGACTTGATCCAGTTGATGACCAGGCACATCTGCGCGTCGTTGAGGTAGGGCGGCCCGTCGAACGGCATGCGCACGCCCGACCCCGGATAGCCGGCGTCCTGGTGCTGCCCGGTGAGCTTGTACATCACGTAGCTCTTGTCGATGTCGCCCGGCGTCACGCGCGGGAGCCCCGGCACCTGGACGCTGTTCGCGAGCATCGCGTTGCGGAAGCCGCCGTCCTGCGGCATCTCGAACACCATCGGAGGTGAACCGCCGTGACAGCCGCCCGCGTGGCAGCCGTACGGCCGGATGACGGCCTCGAAGATGTCCTCGGACGTGCCGGCGTCGGCGACCGTCGCGCAGCTCGGCAGGCCCGAGAGCTTGGGCTCAGGAGTACCGCTGTCCATCGTGGGAGTGACGCCGCCGCTGCACGCGAGCAGCGTGGCCGCGACCAGAAGACATGACCTCATGAGAGCGAAGTACTCCGATGCTGAATGCCGGCCCGTCCGGCTGCGGACAGTAGGTCAACCGCCGCGATGGGGCGAGAACCGGTTTGCAACGCGCGCGCCCCTCGCAAAGTGTGGGCTCGCCTCGCGATGGAGCGCCGCTGCTCCAGGTCGCACAGGCGGCGACGTCGTGCCCGCTACCCGTAGTCGTCTTCGCGTTGGTGCCGCACTCCGATCACCGTGATGAAGTCGTCGGAGATGCGGAAGAGGGCCACATAGCCGGCTCGACCGAAGGGGATGACGATCTCCCTGAGGTACGGATCGTCATCGACCTTGCGCGACATGTAGGGGAACTGCTTCGCGTGGCCGAGGGCCTTTCGGATCGCGCGATAGGCTCGCTCTGCGAGCGGGAGGTCCTTCTCGGCCAGAAACTCAAACAGCCTCGCGAGATCCTCTTCGGCTTCCTCGGCGAACCGCAGGCCCCGCGGCTTCACTTCCGGCGCCTGGCCCGCTCGAGAATGCCGTCGAGGCGCCCGAATGCCGCATCCTCCGACACGTAGCGGCCCGTGCGCTCCGCCCGCCGCTCCGCAGCAAGCGCCCGTTCGACGAACGCACGCTGAGCGCGGCGCACGGCCGTCGCCTGCGCGACGCAGCGGTGCACGTACGACGACACCGTCTCGCCCGGCTCCAGGACCGACTCGATCTCTTTCTTGAGCTTCGGGTCGATGCGAACGGGCGGCAGAGACGCAGTCTTCATGATGAATGCATAGCAAATGCTATGCAGGGCTGCCAGCTCACCCCCTGCGGCAGTAGCCCGCGACCGGGCCCGCGAACACACATTGCGTCCCCCGCGGGCAGCACACGATCGCCGGCACCTCGCACGTGTAGCCGCTCGGGCACTGCTCGTTTTGCGTGCACTGCGTGCGGTAGCAGGCTCCCGCGTCGCACACCCCCGACGAGATGCCCTTCATGCAGTCGTCATCGCTCGCGCACTCCCGCAGGCACGTCGAGAACGGCGGCGGGCCCGGCAGCGCCGCGCACCTGCTCCCGAACGGGCATCCGGCGTCGCAGGGCAGGGTGCACGCGTTGCTCCCGAACGACGGAGCGTCGTACCCCCGCGTCTCGTACGTCGGCCGGCACTCGAGCCCGCTCGCGCAGTTCTCGGCCCGGCCGCACGGCTCGCCGAAGCCGCCGTTCATCAGCGGCTGCGGCGTCGGTTGCGGGCAGTCGGTTCGCTCGCAACCGGCGGAGAGGATGAGCGCAAGGAATGTGATGCTTCTCACTTGCCCCTCACCCTGGCCCTCTCCCCTACGAGGGGAGAGGGAACTCGTTTACGACCCTTACTTTCCTTTGATCCCGAGCAGCTCGACCTCGAACACGAGCGTCGCTCCGCCGGGAATCGTCGGCGGGCGGCCCTGCTCGCCGTACGCGATCTTGAACGGGCACACGAGCTTCGCCTTGCCGCCCACCTTCATCTTGCCGACGCCCTCCGTCCAGCACGGGATCACGCCGTTCAGCGGGAACTCCGCCGGCTGGTTGCGCTTGTACGACGAGTCGAACTCCGTGCCGTCGATCAGCGTGCCCTTGTAGTGCACGCTCACCGTGTCCGTCGGCGCCGGCGACGCCCCCGTGCCAGGCTTGATGTGCGTGATGATGAGGCCGCTCGCCGTCTTCTCGGCGCCTTTCTCTTTCGCCGCCTTCGCCTGGAAGTCCTCGCCCTTCTTGATGTCCACCTGCGACTTCGCCGCGCGCCGGTCGTTGAACAGCTGCTGCAGCTTCGGGCGCATCTCGTCGAACTTCACCCGCTTCTGCGGAGCCTCGGTCACCTCGTCGGTCAGGCCCTTGATGACCTCCGCGAGCTCGGCCTTCGTCAGCGCGAACGCCGAGATGTTGCGGCCCAGGTCGAGACCCAGCGCGTAGAACGCGTCGTTGACCTCCTTCGGCGTCAGCGGCGCAGGCGCGGCCGGCTGCCCCGGAGGCGGCGTGCCTCCCGGCGGCGGCGCTGCGGTCTTCGCAGGCTGCGGGTTCGGGGTGCCGGGCTCGCCGGCGACTGCCACGGCAGACACGAGGACAGCCACTGCGACGACCAGGTTGCGGAACATGTTGAGTCGGGTCCTTTCGGGGTTCACGCCTTCACGCCTTGAACACAGACATCACGTCCTTCAAAAGCTTCACGGCCTCTTCGCGCGGCCGCTGGAACGCGTTGCGCCCCATGATCGAGCCGAACGCGCCGCCGGCCGCCAGGCCGCGGATCTCTTCCATCACCGCCGGCGTGTCCTTCGCCTCGCCGCCCGAGAAGATCACGATGCGCTTGCCGTTGAACGCGCTCTGCACGACGTGCTTCACGCGGTCCGTCAGCGTCTTGATCGGGATGTTGTACTTCTCGAACACCTTCTTCGCCTCCGGCTGCTCCACGTGCTCCTTCGGAGGCTTCACCTTGATGACGTGCGCTCCGAGCTGCGCCGAGATCTGCGCCGCGTAGGCGGTGACGTCGACCGCCTGCTCGCCTTCCTTCGACAGCCCGCTGCCGCGCGGGTACGCCCACAGCACCGTCGGCAGGCCATACGACTTCGCCTCGGCGATGAGATCGCGCAGGTCCTGGTACATCTGGTTGCGCTGCCCCGAGCCCGGGTAGATCGTGTAGCCGATCGCCGAGCAGCCCAGCCGCACCGCGTCTTTCACCGAGCCGGTCAGCGCCGAGTGCGGCTCCGGCACCTTCGCGAGCGTGTCCGAGTTGTTGAGCTTCAGGATCAGCGGCAGCTCGCCCTGCAGCTTGCCCGCGACGGCCTCGAGGAACCCGAGCGGCGCCGCGTACGCGTTGCAGCCCGAGTCGATGGCGAGCTGCGCGTGGTAGTCGGGGTCATACCCGGCCGGGTTCGGCTGAAAGCTGCGCGCCGGGCCGTGCTCGAAGCCCTGGTCGACCGGCAGGATCACCATCTTGCCGGTGCCGGCGAGCGTGCCGGTGTTCATCATGCGCGCGAGCTGCGAGAGCGTGCCGGGGTTGTCGGAGGGGTACCACGAGAGGATCTGACGAACGCGGTCGGAATGAGCCATGGCGCTGGCTCTATACAGCTTTCACCCGCCCGCGTCGCCGCCCTTCGGCGCGTTCTTGTCGACGATCCGGAAGGGGTACGTACCGGTAACGTTGCCGGCGATCTTCACCAGCAGGCGGTACTCGCCCGGCCCGCGAAACGGAGTCGGATCCCAATCGAGCGCGTAGTCCGTCTCGTCGGTCTTCTCGCCGCGGAAGTAGAGACGGCCGGAGCCCTCCATCAGCGCGTTGTCGCGCGCGTCGAGCACGGCGAGCTCGATCGAGGCGTCGACCTTCTGCGGGCACTTCACGCGCACCACCGTCGTGAACTTCTCCGTCGTGAACGGGCTGCCGCTGCCCGCGACCTCGTACGGCGAGGCCACCGCGCCGCCCGGCCCGCGCATGAACGTCTTGCCGTGCTGCACCTTCACCACCGTCCACGTGACGTCGGTGGCGGCCTGGCTCGAGCCGACCTGCTGCTTCTTCTCTTTCGGCTTCGCGAGGTTGTCGCCCTTCGGAATGTCGCTGTTCACGTCGACCTTGAGCCCGAGGTCGAGCTTGGGCTTCTTCTTGTCCTGAGCGAGAGCGGCGGACGCGAAGCAGCAGACGGCGATCAGTGAGACGCGAAACACGGCCGCACCATACGCCCCTATTCGGGCACGAGCCAGACGACGCCCAGCGGCGGCAAGCTCAGGGTCAACGAGGTCGGCTGGTCGTCCCACGCGGGACCCGACGCGGGGCTCACGTCGATGTTCACGCCGGCGCCTCCGAACATGCGGCCGTCGGAGTCGAGCAGCACGCGCCACCTCCCTCCGTGCGGAACGCCTACGCGGTAGCCCTCGCGCACCACCGGCGCGAGGTTCGCGACGACGACGACGCTGCGCGCGTCTTGCGCGCGGCGCACGAACGCGTACGTGTTGAGATCGCGGTTGTCGGCCTGGATCCACTGGAAGCCCTCGGGCCGGAAGTCCCAGCGATGGAGCGCTGCCTCCTCGCGCACGACGCGGTTGAGCTCGCTGACGAGCGCGAGCACGCCCTGGTGCGGCGGGTACTGGAGCAGGTGCCAGTCGAGGCTCGAGTCGTTGTTCCACTCGCTCGTCTGCGCGAGCTCGCCGCCCATGAACAAGAGCTTCTTGCCGGGGTGCGCCCACATCCACGCGTAGAGCGCGCGCAGGTTCGCGAACCGCTGCCACTCGTCGCCGGGCATCTTGCCGACGAGCGAGCCCTTGCCGTGCACGACCTCGTCGTGGCTCAAGGGCAGCACGAAGTTCTCGCTCCAGGCGTAGAGGGTGCCGAAGGTGAGCTGGTTGTGGTGGTGCTTCCGGAAGATGGGATCTTTCGAGAAGTAGCTCAAGGTGTCGTGCATCCACCCCATGTTCCACTTCTCGGTGAAGCCGAGGCCCCCGTCCTGAACGGAGTGGCTGACCTTGGGCCACGCGGTCGACTCCTCGGCGATCATCAGCGTGCCGGGGTACTGCTCGCGCACGACGGTGTTCACCTGGCGCAGGAAGCCGATGGCCTCCTCGTTCTCGCGGCCGCCGTGACGGTTGGGCACCCACTCGCCGTGCTTGCGCGAGTAGTCGCGGTAGAGCATCGAGGCGACCGCGTCTACCCGCAGCCCGTCGACGTGGTACTGGTCGAGCCAGAACAGCGCGTTCGCGACGAGGAAGTTGCGGACCTCGTTGCGGCCGAAGTTGAAGATGAGCGTGCCCCAGTCGGGGTGCGCGCCTTCGCGCGGGTCCTGGTGCTCGTAGAGCGAGGTGCCGTCGAACTGTCCGAGCGCGAAGGCGTCGCGCGGGAAGTGCCCGGGCACCCAGTCGACGATCACGCCGATGCCGTGCTGGTGCATGGTGTCGACGAAGAAGCGGAAGTCGTCGGGGTGCCCGAACCGCGCCGTCGGAGCGAAGTAGCTCGACACCTGGTACCCCCACGACCCGCCGAACGGGTGCTCGGCGATGGGGAGCAGCTCGACGTGCGTGAACCCCGTCGAGCTCACGTGCTGCGCGAGCTGGACGGCGAGCTCGCGCCAGGTCAGCGACCGGTTGCCGTCTTCGGGCACGCGCTTGAACGAGCCCGCGTGCACCTCGTAGACGCTCAAGGGCTGATCCCACCGCTGGCGCTTCTGGCGCTGGCTGACCCACGCTGCGTCGCCCCAGCGGTAGTGCGACAGGTCGTGGACGATCGACGCCGACTGCGGAGGCACCTCGGTGCGGAACGCGAACGGGTCGGCCTTGAGGAAGGGCGCACCGTGCTTGGGGCGGATCTCGAGCTTGTAGCGGGTGCCCTCGGCGATCTCGGGGATGAAGAGCTCCCAGATGCCGGAGCTGCCCATCGACCTCATCGGGTGCAGCCGGCCGTCCCAGTTGTTGAAGTCGCCGACGACCGACACGCCGCTCGCGCTCGGAGCCCACACCGCGAACGCCACGCCCGCGACGCCCTGGTGGTGCATCGGGTGGGCGCCGAGCCGCTCCCACAGCCGCTGGTGGGTGCCCTCGCCGAGGAAGTGGAGGTCGTGCTCTCCGAGCGTGGGCAGGAACGCGTAGGGATCTCGCAGCGTGAAGCGGCTGCCGCCCGGGTAACGCACGTCGAGCGAGTAGGGCCGCACCTTGCCGGTGACGCGGCCCTCGAACACTCCGGGGAAGCCCATCACCGGAGCGAGCGGGAAGCGGCCTCCGTCGTCGGGCACGACGTCGATGGCGGTGGCCTCGGGGCGGAAGACGCGCGCGAAGGCGCCTCCGGGGGCGGGGTGGAGACCGAGGATGCGGTGGGGCTCCGGGTGGCGAAGCCCCATCAACTTCGTCAGCTCTTCGGAAGGCGTCACGAACGCTGTTTATTCACGGCTTCGGCGTCAATTGCCCGCGAATTTCACCATCGGGATGCGCGGCTGTGTGCACCTGCACATAGAAGCCGCCGTCGCCGATGCCCAGCCCCGCGATGGGAATGGTGCCCGGAGCGCCGTCGGGGTTGATGGGCGCGACGAGCGGGCCGGTGGCGCCGGGGCCGCCCTGGTAGGCGCCCGCGTCGATGCCGGGCGTGTTGGGCCAGAAGCCCTCGTAGGTGGCGGTGCCGGCGGCGGGGTCGATGATCACGCCGAGCGTGCCGGCGTCGACGAGGAGCACCGGCGTGGGGACCACCTCGGCGCCGCTCAAGAACGCGGTCCAGATGAACTGGCCGGGCTTCAAGATCTGGCCGCGGATCTCGCCGCTCATGAACGCGGCGGTGTGCACGTTCACGTAGGTGCGGCCGGTCGCGAGGTTCTGCGCGGTGGCGTTGCTCACGGCCGTGGAGCCGCTCTCCGTCATCAGGTCGACCGCGATGCCCCCGTTCTGCGTGGCCCAGCCGTCGTGGATGTGCAGGCCCATGGCGACACCGGCGTCGTGCTCGATGGACCAGGTGAGCGAGTACGCGCCGCCGTCGGGATCCGAGAGCGTGAAGGTGCCGCTGCCGGACGCCAGCGTGACGACCTGCGGGTTCTGCTGGTTGCCCGAGAGCGCGGCCACGTAGGTGCCGGAGAACGTCGGGGAGCCGCCGGCTGTCGCGCCGCCGGCGGTGGCTCCTCCGGCGGTGGCGCCGCCTGCCGTTGCGCCACCTGCGGTCGCTCCGCCCGCGGTCGCACCGCCCGCGGTCGCGCCGCCGGCTGTGGAGCCTCCGGCCGTGCTGCCTCCGGCCATGCTGCCTCCGGCCGTCGAGCCGCCTGCCGTGCTACCGCCGGCGGTTCCTCCTGCGGTGTTCATACCGCCGGCGTTGCCGCCCGGGTTGCCGACCTCGCAGCGGTTGTTGTTGCACGTGTACTGAACGCCGTCGGTCTCGAACTTCTTGCAGTCGTACTTGTCGACGCACTCGGCGGCGCAGCCTGCAGCGAGGACGCCGAGCACCGCGACGGCTGCGAGCGCTCTCACTGGCCCTTCTGCTTGTAGAAGATGACGAGGGAGTAGCAGTGAAACTCGTTGTCGCTCGACTGGGCGACGACCTTGTCCACGATCTCGAGATCCGCGTTGCTGCGGATCCACCGGGTCACGTTCTCGCTGAGCTCTTCGCGCTCTTTCGCCTTGGTGGCCGAAAAGACCTTCACGCCCGTGAACATGCGCGCGCTCTTACCACTGTGGTATTGGCCGGCAATGCTCATCGATCTGCACGTGCACTCGTATCTGTCACGGGGCTGTAACCTGGACCCGAAGGCAGTGCTGGCGCGCGCAGAGACGCACGGGCTCGACGGCGTCGCGTTCACCGAGACGAACACGCAAGACGGCTGCGACGAGCTGCTCGACCTCGCGGCGAAGTCGAAGGTGAAGGTCTTCGTGGGGCTCGAGCTCGCGACCGACCGCGGCCAGTACCTGTGCTTCTTCCCGGATCCGCTGAAGGCTCCGGAGCCCGTGCAGATGTGGGGCAGCAACCGCGAGAAGCCGTGGAACGCCGACGAGTGCCTGCCGAAGCTCAAAGGGCTGGGCGCGGCGATCGTCGCGGCGCGCCCGTTCGATCGCGAGGCCGGGAACCCGGCCGGCGACTACGTGCGGACGCTGAGGGTGCTGTCGGCGGTCGAGGTCTACAACCCGAAGGTGCGGGCGGGCGCGAACGAGCTGGCGCTCGAGGCCGCGGCGGCGCTGAAGCTGCCCGGCGTCGGCGGCAGCGACGCGCGCGACTCGCTCGACGAGCTGGGCTACGCGGCGACGCTGTTCAAGAAGCCGGTGGCGTCGCAGGGCGAGCTCGTGAAGGCGATTCTCGCGGGCGAGCTCTGGCCGGTGCAGATGGGCGAGCTGCCGCGGCTGCAGCGGCCCGGCGAGGCGAAGTCGGCCGAGGCGAAGGCGAAGAAGAAGAGCCGGCGCAACCGCTGGCGGCACTGAGCGGCCCGGCCGTCAGCCGGCAGGGTACGGTGGGGCTGTCTGCCTCCGGCGCCGAGTCTCCGCCGCAGGTGCCGCTGCGACCGCAGGCCGATGGCCGGTGATCGCTGCGCCTCGATGCTCCCGAGCGCAGTCCGAAGCGCGCGACCGCAGCGGCGGCGCGGGAGGCCTGGGGCACTCCTGGGGCCGACAGGGAGCCGGCTGATGAATCAGCTGCACGTTGTCACCAGGAATCTGGTGACAATCGACAACTGAAACTCGAGCCGCCAACCCGTCGGGACCCAGGGCTCGTCGCCCGGCGGAGTCGTGGGTCTTGCCGTGGCGCTTCGCACGCGCTTGCCGAACGGGGAAAGCATCGGAGCGCGAACGACCGAAAACCCAAGCCCTGCGTGCGAGAGTGACTCGGCTCTCAAAGTGCATCGCCAGCGCCGAAGAGCCGAGCCGCTCTCTGCCGGCCGTCGGGCGGTCGCCTCAGGCGATCCGGCGCCCCGAGACCCAGTCGATGCCCGGCAGCGGCGCCATGCCCTGCAGGCGCTGCACGTTCGTCACCACCCAGCGCGCGCCGCGCTTCTCGAGCACACCGTCCGAGGTGAGGTCCTTGAACGCTCGAGACACGGACTTCAGCGCCACGCCGAGGTCGCTCGCGAGATCGCTCTGCGACAGCGCGATGCGGATCATCGCGCCGCCCTCGACCGGGACCCCGTACATGCGCACGTAGCTCATCAGCACGTCCGCCACGCGCTCGCGCACGCCGCCGAACGCGAGCGCGCGCTCCCGCAGGCTCGCGAGCAGCAGGCGCCCCGACGCGTCACGCAGCACGTTCATCATCAGCGCGGGGTACTTCGAGATGAGGCGCAGAAACTCGCTCTTCGGCACCTGCAGCACGAGCGCGCGATCGACGGCCGCGCAGCTCTCGTTGTGCCACTGCCCGTGCAGGAGCTGCTCTTCGGCCCACGCGGCCGGCGCGCCGAACAGCTGCACGGTCACGGCCTGCCCCGACCTCGAGGAGCAGAAGGCGCGCACCGTGCCCTTCAGCAGCAGCCAGTAGAAGCGCGCGGGGTCCGACTCCCGCACGAGGAGCTCGCCGGCAGCGTACTGCCGGGCCTGGCCGGCCGACGCGAGCTCGTCGAGACAGGCGGCGCCGGCCTTCTCGAGCACCGGGTGCCGCTCGAGCAGCGCGCGGATCTCGCACGCCTCGACCCTCGCCGCGGTCCCCCCAGTGACGACGTCGCCTTCGGCGGCGTGCAGGGCTTCGTGATGTGCGGCGTCGAGGCTCATGTGACGAAGTGATGTTCGTCACCCTCGGCCTCGCCGTAGCCGCCGCGCGCACGCCGTTTGGGAACAAGTTCCCAAAGAGCAGCTCGCTCAGCGCTGCGGGGGCTCGTGGACCTCGCGCAGCGTGGGGGCTCCGCCCTGCAACCGGTAGGAAAGTCTCAGGCCTCCCCAGCAGAGCTCGGCCAGCTCTCGGGGTTTGAGAATCAGATAACGGCCGTCGACCTTGTCCACGAGGCCCAGCTTCTTGAAGTTGAGCAGGCTCTGCACGACGGCCTTCCGGCTGACGGCGAGATCGCGCGACATCGCGTCCTGGCTCATCGCGAGCGTGATGCGGACACCGTTCGGAGTCTCTTCGCCCCACAGGCTGCTGTAGTCGAGCAGCAGGTCGGCGAGACGCTTGTCGACGTCGGCGAACGCGAGCGCGCGCTCGTTCGACGTCGCGATGAACAGCCGGGCCGAGAGATCGGCGCACAGGCCGGCCGCGAACGCGTTGCGCGTCGCGACGAGGTGGCGGAAGACCTCGCTGTCGAGCGTCATCACGAGCGACGGCTCGAGCGTGCGCATGTTGACGAGGTAGGCGCGGTCGCACAGCACCTCCATCTCGCCGCCGAACGCCGGAGCGCGGAAGAGCTTCACGAGCACCTCTTTTTCGCCCTCCTTGTGGAAGACGCGCGCCGCGCCCTCGAGGAGGCAGAACGCCTTCGGAGCGTCGCCCTGGCGGATCACGAGCCGGCCCTGGCGGTAGCGCGTCGCGGTGCTCGAGCGCAGCACGAGCCTCTTCGCCTCGTCGTCGAGCTTCGCGAGCAGCGGGTGGGTCGAGAAGACCGACTCGTCGAGAACGGGGCTCGGCTCGGGCGGCGCGTCGCTCACGGGGGGTGAATCTTCGCCAGCACGGCGTCGAGCGGGCCGGCCGAGCCGTCGTAGAGATCTCGGTTCACGGCCGCGTCGGCGAGGTGCTGATCGTAGTCCTCGACGAGGAAGCGGGGCGTCGTCACGCAGTAGAAGTCGACGCCTCCCGCGCCCGCGGTGATGCGCTGCGCGGTGCCCTTCGGGATCATCACGACGTCGCCGGCCTTCACCGCCGTCTTCACGCCGTCGAGCTCCATGACGCCGCCGCCGCGGGTGATGAGGTAGCGCTCGTCGATCTTCAGCTTGTGCAGCGCGGTCGTCATGCCGGCCGGCACCCGGGCGCGATCGAAGCCGACGCCGGGGTCGAGCTCGGAGTTCGCGCGCTCGAGAATGAGCACGCCCTCGCCGACGAAGAACTCCTTCTTGGGATCTTCGGAGAGCACCCCCGCGCTCTGCTGCAGCTTCGCCTCCGCGGTGGGCGACGACACGGTCCACAGCTTCAGCGGGACGCCGCGGTCGGCCGTGAAGCCGAACTTCGTGCCCGCGGGCAAGAGCACGATGTCGCCGGGCACGATCGGCTGCTCGACTCCGTTGAGAGACAGCGTGCCGGAGCCTTCGACGAGCACGCGCTCGTCGGTGTCGAGCCGCTGGAGCGGGGTCTTGCTGCCGGCCGCGACGTCGGTGCGCGACAGCGCGACGCTCGGGTCGTCGGCCGACTTCGAGATCGTCGCGGTCTCGACGCCGGGGGCGGGCTGCGCTCGCACGGCGCTCTCGAAGGTGCGCACCTGGGCCTGGGCCTTCATCTGCGGCAGGGGCCGCGGCCCGCCTTGCTGGCCGACGCGCTTCGCGTCATCCATCAAGGCGTCACGCGTGGCGCCGTCGAGGAAGGCGTCGGCGGGCTTCGTGGTGTCGAGCGGAGGAGGCGGCGCACCGGCCGGAATCGCCTTCGCGGCGATCGAGGGTTCCTTGGGGCGGACGCGCATCGCTGAGAGGACTCTACACCAGCGCGGCTCAAGGCCCCGGCGGCGGAAGCTCCGCGACCTTGCCGTCGAGCAGCACCACCTGCTTGTCGCCCGGCCAGATCCACGTCTCTTTCTTCCGCTCCCCGTCCACCGCGAGCACGCGGCGATCGGGGTAGCCCCAGGCCATCTCGAGCGCCTCGGCGGGCATGTCCATCACGACCTTCTTCCCCGCGATCGCGTTCTGCACCACGTCGGTGAAGCCCTGCAGGCGCGACTTCGGGTTCTCGCGCGCGAGCCAGCGATCGACCTCGGCGTGGAGCTCGCGGTCGTCTTTGATCTGCTGCCGCAGCACCAGCACGTAGGGCGGGGCGTCCTTCGGGGTGCCCGCGACGTCGACGATCAGCCACGGCTGCGTTCGCGGAGTCACCAGCACGCGCTCGGTCTGCGCCAGCGCCGTCGGGAACTCGAGCGCGCGGATGCGCACCTCGGTGCCGGCGGGGAACGTCGCCTCGACGGTGCCCGGGTTGATCGGCGTGCCGTCGGGCTGCTCGAGCAGGCGCACCTGGTCGGGCGGCACCGGCGTGAGCAGCCGCTTCGTCGAGTCGCCGAAGAACGGCGTCGCGTAGAACGACAGCTTCAGGTAGCGGTCCTGCCCCTCGAGGTTGCGCTTGAGCGTCGCGCGCTGCTCGGGCGGGACGATCGTCTGGTTCGTCGCGCAGCCCGCGACCAGGATCAGGAGTGTGATGCGTCTCATGGGTACCTTCTACCTCGCCTGTCTCGCCGGTTCGACGCCCGGCAGAGCCAGCTGCCGCTGCCGATCTTCGCAGCCGCGCGCGGCGGGGCACACGGGCCCGCGGCCCTTCGGATCCGGTACGAGGAGGAACCGGCCGCCGTCGGGAAGATCGGAGAGCTCGGTGGCTCCGCACAGCACGCAGCGGCGGCGCCTGCGGGATCGGGGCGGGAAGGGCACCGAAGGATCATCAGGCTGATCCCGGGCTGTAGCTATTTTTTGTCCGTCGACGGCTTCGCCGGAGTCGAGCTCGAGGTCGACGTGGTCGTCGAAGAGGACGAGGTCGACGAGGTCGACGTCGTGCTGTCCGACGACGGCTTGCTCTCGGAGGAGGACGACGACTTCTTGCTGCCGTAGAGGTCGGCGCCCCAGCCGCCGCCCTTCAGCACGAAGGAGCTCTTGCTCACGCGGCGCTTCATCTTCCCCTTCGCGCCGCACTTCTCGCACTTCGCGGGCGGACCCTCACCGATCTTCTGGAGCAGATCGATCTCGTGGCCGCACTTCTCGCATTCGTATTCGTAGATGGGCATTTCTATGAAGCCAGTCGTCGTCGGTAGGCCGCCGCGAGGCCAGTCTTCTCGACGGCGGCGTTCAGCTTCTCATACGGCAAACCGTCGCGGCGCGCGACCTCGCGCACGAGCCCCTCGAGATCGGTCGCGGCGAACAGCGCCTTGTCGAGGAGCTCCGAGAGCTCCCTGGCGAGCGACTCCTTGAAGCGCTTCTCGACGCCGAGGTCGGCGAGGTACTTCGGCCGGTCCATCAGCTCGAGCTTGAGCCGCACGTTGCCGTGGGCGAGCGCCTCGCGCGCGTGGTGCTCGCGGATCCTGGCGACGTCGGCGGCCGCTCCGCAGTTGAGGACGACGTGGTCGAGCTCCTCCCCGCGCATGCCGAGGGTGAGCGCGGCGCGGCCGAGATCGCCGCGAGCCTCGGTGACGGCGGCGATCACGAGGCCGCGCTCCTGGTCGGCGATGGCGCCGCGCAGCTCGTGGTGGAGCAGGGCGCCCTCGATGTCGCCCACCGTCAGCGGCTCGCCCTTCTTGCCGAAGTAGAGCGGGTCGAGCGCCCGGCGGATCGCGACGCGGTGGCCGTGCTGGCGGATGAGGGCCTCGAGCTCCTCCTTCATCTGGGGCTCGAGCAGCTTGTGCACCTTCAGCTTCGTGACGTCGACGCGCGTGAAGCGGCCGCGCGGCTTGGGCAGCTCCCGCTTCTTGAACGGGGCCCACCGCGGAGGCCTCTGCGCCGCCGGAGGCGCGGGCGGCGCCGGGGCCTCGCCCGCCCGGCGCACCTTGGGAGCGACGCGATCCGCGGTCTGAGGCTTCTTGCGACGACGCGTCCGCTCTCCGAGAGCGACAGGGTGTGGGGCCGCAGGCGGCGAAGGCGCAGGAGCCTCCCGAAAGTCCTCGAGCTCGACGTCGTCGAAATCGCCGCGCTTCTGGCGATCGGCGGCGTCGCGAGCGCCCAGCCGGTCCTCCACGATCTCCACCACCGCGAAGGGCCCGAGCGGCCGGGCGCGAGGCTCGTCGGAGGCCAGCTCCAGCACGCGGGCGTCCTGCGACGCCGGCAGCAGGCTCAAGGCGTCGCGGACGGTGCGGGGGTCGACGGTCGCTCCGGCGCGCCGGCAGAAGTCGGCGAGCGCCACGGCCACCGGAGTCGGCACATCGAGCGGATGGCGCTTTCGCTGCCTCATCGGAGGAAGGCGCGTATAAACCCGTGTCGAGCCATGTCAACGGACGCTGCGAAAGCCGGCGACGAGATCAGCGTCGGCGGCGTGAAGGTGAGACCGGGTCTCACCCTGGTGCTGTACGCCCTGCTCGCGGTGTCGTTCGGGGCCGCGCTGTGGGCGCAGAGAAACCCCGCCGAGGTGCCGCCGCTGGTCGCGCGCGGAGCGCCCTGGGTGTTCCTCGTGTTCGCGGTGGGGTTCGCGGCGTACCGGTTCGCGCTGGTGGCGTCGCGGCACTACAGCGCGTTCAAGGCGTTCTTCCAGATCGCGGTGACGGTCGCGGTGTTCCTGCTGCTCCTGTTCCAGCCGGCGGCGCCGGCGGTCCGTCCCTCGGGCACGCGGGATCTCCCCTCGTTGTTCCAGGATCCGGACCCGCAGGTGCGGGCGCTGGCGGCCGAGCTGGCGCGGTACCGCGGCGCCGGCCCCGAGGTGGCGAAGGCGCTCGTGCCGCTGCTCGACGACCCCGACCCGGCCGTCAAGGCAGTTGCGCACGACACCCTCGTGCAGTTCAACTCGGGTCAGGACCTGGGCATGGACCCGAAGGCGTGGGGCGAGCGCTTCCCGTGAGCCACGATCACGAGCACGACGAAGACAAGAACCGGCAGGAGCTGCTCGACAAGTACATGAACGAGCGCGGCCTCAAGTCGACTCGGCAGCGCGCGCTGATCATCGACACGTTCTTCGAGTCGGGCGGGCACCAGACGGTCGAAGAGGTCCACGCGAGGGTCCGCGAGAACGACGCGCGGGTGTCGATGGCGACGGTGTACAGGACGATGAAGCTGCTCTCGGAATCCGGGCTCGCGCACGCGCGGAACTTCGGCGACGGGCAGACGCGGTACGAGGCGGCGATCGGCCGGCACCACCACGATCACCTCATCTGCACCAACTGCAACAAGATCATCGAGTTCGAGAACGATCGCATCGAGGCGCTGCAGGACGCCGTCGCGAAGAAGCACGGCTTCCGCGTGATCTCACACAAGATGGAGCTGTACGGCCTGTGTCGCGACTGCCAGCGGCTCTCGTCGTAGCCCTCGCCGGCTGCGTCACGCTGCCGGACCCCGAGCCGCGGGTGCTGCCGACGCTCGATCTCGCGCTCGCCGCGCTGCCCGAGCGATCGCTCAACACCGGCGTGCTGCCCAAGGGGGAGTACCGCGGCAAGGTCGTGATGGTCAGCTTCCTCGCGACGTGGTGCTTCCCATGCGTCGCCGATCTGCCCGTGATGCAGAAGCTGCAGGAGGACTACGGCGAGAAGGGCTACGTGACGATCGGCGTCGGCATGGACATCGACGGGCCCAAGGTCTTGAGGCCCTTCGCCGAGCAGTACGCGCTGCCGTACCCGCTGGTGTGGGCGAGCGACGAGATCCGCAACGGCGAGACGATCTTCGGGAGGGTGCACGAGCTGCCCACGCGGTTCCTGTTCGGGCGCGACGGCGCGCTCGTGCTCGCGTTCTCGGGGGTCGCCGAGCCGCAGAAGCTGCTCGAGACGGTGGGCAAGGTCGTCGACGGTGCGCCGCCCTGAGCTTCGTTCGCGCGCTGCCAGAGACGCCGGTGCGACAACCGCACGCTCCCTCGCTGATCGTCCGCGGACGAGGATGCGGCGGGCTCTCCTGGGCGCGTCGGCGAGCCCGGCCGCTGCGGTTCGTTCTGGTTGCACACAGCCGTGCCCAACCGGCTGGCTGCAACCAGAATGGTTCTGTCAGCAAGAAACCGCCTGGCGTCAGGGGTTCATCGCAACAGCCCCTCGCAACGCCCGCCGCATCGTCGTTCGCGCCGGTCGAACGCTATTTCTTCGGCGCCGGCTTCGCGTCCGCGACCTTGAAGTTCGCGTCGAGCATCTGCTTCGCCATGCCCTTCGTCCGCTCGAACGGCGACTTGTCGGCGATGAGGTTCAGCGCCTCCTTCGCCTCTTTCGTCTTCACGTCGTCGAGCAGCGTGAGCAGCCGCATCTTGATGTCGAGCGAGGCGCCCTTGTCGTCGAGCACCAGCTCGCGGATCTTCCCCGGGAACTCGGGCGCCGTCTTCAGCACGTGGTTGTCGCGCAGCTCTGCGACCATGACCTTCATCATCTCGGGGTTGCCCGTGTTCGCCTTGAGCTCGTCCAGCACCGGGCCCATCGCCTCGAGCGTCTGCACGCTCATCAGCGCCTCGGCGATCACCCGGTAGTACGCGTACCCGCGGTCTCTCTGCTTCGCGAGCGCCGCGCGCAAGACCCCGACCGAGTCGGGCGTCGCGATCAGCGCCGCGCCCCGCGCGAACCCGCCGAGGTAGTTGATGTCGATCTCCTTCTTCGCGAGCTCGGTCAGCACGTACTGGCGCCCCTCGGGGTAGTCGATCTTCCCGAGCAGCGACATCGCCGCCTTGCGCACGACGACGGTGCCGATCGGATCTTCCGGCATGCCCTCCGGCCGCTTCGCGAGCTTCAGCACCGGCGGCCCGAGCTCCGCGGGCAGCTTCTTCCACCGCGTCAGGCGCAGCTTGTTCAGCACCGCCTCGCGCACGTACGGCGACGGGTCGGCGGCGATCACGTCGAGCACCGCGCCGAACGCCGAGTCGGTCGGCCGCGTCTCTTCCTTCATCTCGGGGTTGCCGAGCTCGCCCAGCAGCGTCCACGCGGCCATCGTGCGCCACACCGGGTCGGGGTCGTGCCGCGCGCCGTCGACCCACTGCTCCTCGCTGATCGAGGCGGTGTTGATGCGGGCGAGGGCGCCCAGGTCCTCGTTCCAGTTGATCCACGTCGGAGCCGCCTGCACGTCGAGCGTCACCGTCGTCGTGTTCTTGTCGACCAGCACTTGAGCCTTCTGCGTGAACTTCGGCTCCGTGTCCCGGTGGATCACGATCGGCAGCTTGAAGACGAACGGGCCCTTCTCGTCGAGGTGGTTCGGCTGCTGGCGGATGTTCACGGTCAGCTTGCCGTCCGAGTACGTCGCCTCGGGGAAGATGATCGGGTAGCCGCGCTTCTTGAGCCAGCTGTCCTTGAAGCCCTGCAGCTCCTTCTGCTTCTTCGTGGTGTCGAACACGACCTTGAAGAAGTCGTCGCTCGTCGCGTTCGAGAACGCGTACTTCTCGAGGTACGCCTTGATCGCCTTCTTCATCTCGGGCTTGCCGACCCACAGCTCGAGCATGCGCAGCACCTGCGCGCCCTTCGCATAGGACACCGCGTCGAACACCTCCTCCGGCGACGGAGCGTTCTTGCCGACCAGCGGGTGCGACCGCGGCCCGTCTTCGTCGCGGAAGTAGTCGATGAGCAGCCACCACGCGCGCGCGACCTCGACGTAGTCGCTCTCGAGGTAGGCGTCTTCCGCGATCGGCCCGAGCCACGTCGCGAAGCCCTCGTTGAGCCACGTGTCGTCCCACCACTTGCACGTGACGTAGTTGCCGAACCACTGGTGCGCCATCTCGTGCGCGATGAGGCCCACCGCCCCCGGCCGCGACCCGATGTCGTTCTTGTGCGGCAGCACCATGTTGTTCTCGCGGTTGAAGATCAGCGACGTGTTCTCCATGCCGCCGAAGAAGAAGCGCGGCACCGCCACCTGGTCGGCCTTCGCCCACGGGTACTTCACGCCCGTGTAGGCGGCCTCGTTCGAGATGATCGATCGCGTCGCGTCGACGGCGACGAACGCCCGGTCGGCGGTGCCGGGGCGCACCCAGACGGTGGCGGGCGTGTCACCTCCGACCTCGAGGCCCTCGTACGCGCCGATCGCCAGAGCGATCAGGTACGTCGACATCGGCTGATCCTGCCGCCAGCTCACGCGGCGCAGGTTCTTGCCGCCCTCGGTGAACGCCTCGTCCTTCTCTTTGCGGCCGTTCGACAGCACCGTGTAGGCGGTCGGCACGATCGCGTGGATCTCGCTGGTCGCCTTGTCGGAGGGGTCGTCGTTGTTGGGAAAGAACTGCTGCGCGTAGAACGGCTGGAACTGGGTGAAGTAGGCGGGCGCTCCGTCGGGGCCGGCCTCCTCGACCTTGAACAGGCCCTGGTGATCGGTCGTGTTCGCCTTGCCGGAGTAGGCGATCTCGATCTTCGACTCCTTGTTCGCGGCGAGCGCCTTCGCCGGCTTGAGGGTGAGCAGGCCCGTGCGCAGCGACGGCTCGGCCTTCTGCTTGAAGGTGGCGGCGGCCCCGTCGACGGTGATGCTCTGGATCTCGAGGTTGTAGGCGTCGAGCTCGACCTCGCTCAGCGACCTCTTCGGCTTGAGCACGATCGTGACCTTGTTATTGAAGGCGTCGTCGTCCCCAATCAGCTTCACGTCGAGGCGGTAACTGATGGCGTCGTACGGACGGTTCTTCGGAGTGAACGACGCGTTGGGTTTGGCGCCGAGCAGCGAGGCGGCCACCAGCAGGGGAGCGATCATCATGGCGAGGGCGTCATACCACCCGATTGTTCTAAGGTGACCTCATGTCTACGGCGCAGAACCTGAGAGCCGTGATCGAGAGCTTCAGCGACCTGCTCGAAGGTCACATCAAGCTCTTCAAGCTGGAGCTCGCCGAGGACGCCAGGGTCGTCGGCGTTCAGGTCGGCAAGATCGTCGCCTTTCTGCCGCTGATCTTCGTCGGCTACGCGTTCCTGTGCGCCGCGCTCGCGATGTTCCTGCAGCGCTACCTGGACGCGTGGCTCGCGTACCTCGCGGTCGGGCTGCTCAACGTCGCCGCGGGCGGCCTGGGCATCGCGCTCGCGGCCCGGGCGCTCTCGAAGAAGCAGATGCTCGTGGGCACGAAGCGCGAGGTCGCCGCCACCACCGCCGCGCTCGCGCACGCGGTCCGCGACCCCACGATCACCGTGGAGGTCACGAATGGCTGACGGGCTCACGCGCTACGAGGGCCCTCAGACCGTCGAGCTCGCGCGCACGCAGGTGACGCAGGCGCGGGCGCGCCTCGCCGTGGCAGCGCGGGGGCTCAAGGCCGACCTGCAGTGGCTCAAGGTTCCGGTGGCGGTAACAGCGAGCATGAATCGCTACCCGCTGCTATGGCTTGGCGGGGCTTTCGCGGTGGGTGCGGTGCTGGGCTTGATGAGCAACGGGAGGAAAAATGGAGACGAATGAACCCGCGGTCGACGCGGACGATCCGGTGAGGGCCTTTCAAGAGCGGCTCGGGCCCAAGCTGAAAGACGCCGAGGCGCAGCTCGTGGGCGTGAACGAGAAGGTGAAGTCGTTCATCCGCCAGAACCCTGGAACCTGTCTCGTGGGAGCGCTGGCGCTCGGCTTCGTGGTCGGCCGCCTGGCGTCGCGCCGATGAGCGGCCCCCAGGTGGAAGGCAACGGTCACCACCGTGAGCCGACGGCGGGTGAGCGAATGAAGGCGAAGGTCGTCGAGACGAAGGAGCAGGCGCAGTCGGTCGCCGAGGCGGTCACGAGCAGCATCACCGACAAGGTGCTCGAGAACCCGTACGGCATGCTCGCGGCGGCCTTTGCGGTCGGCTACGTCGCGGGCGGCGGGCTCTTCACGAAGACCACCGCGCGCATGATCCAGATGGGCGCAAGACTGGCGATGATCCCCCAGGTGAGGGAACCTCTGCTCGACATGGCCGAGCAGGCCATCGACGGAATTCTGCAGCAGGGCACCAAGCCGAAAGGCATGTGAAGCGCGAGCTCGCCGTTGCGCTCAGCCTGGCCGTCTTCTCCTGTGCGAGCACGGGCCGGGCGGAGCGCATCGCGAAGCTGTCCCCCGAGGCGTCGCAGCTCTACGCCCGCTACAACCAGTTCATGACCGAGCGGCAGCGCGACCTCTTCCTCGAGGCGCAGACCGATCTCGAGCGGCAGGCGCAGGTCGACGGCCTGAAGATCGACGAGATGCTGTCGCAGTTCCCGCCGCCCGTGCAGGACGCGATCCGCGCGCAGAGCATCATGCTCGGCATGAACCACGCGGCGGTGCTGCTGTCGTGGGGCAGCCCGTGGCAGCGCGACTTCGACGACGATCAGCTGAGCAAGGGCAACGAGATCGAGCGCTGGTACTACAAGCGCGGCGACAAGAGCGCGTACGTGACGTTCACCAACGGCGTGGTGAGCGACTACGACGACGGGTCGAGATGAAGAAAGGCGCGAAGGGGAAGAAGGCGGCGGCTCCGAAGAAGGCCCCGCTGGCGCGGCGAGACACGCCGGTCGACGTCGTGGCTCCGCCGCACGTGACGGCGCCCCGCCCGCTGGGCCCGCCGAAGACCGACGCGGCGGCGCTCAGCGTTCGGTCGGAGACGATCGAGTCGGCCTACGAGGCCTGGGAGGAGCTGCGGGAGCACCACCGCGCGGCGCTCGCGCGGCTCTCGGAGGAGCGCCGCAAGCTGGAGCAGCAGGGCGAGTTCGTGCTGGGCGCGGTGCGGGCGGCGCGCGACGCGTCGCAGCCGCAGGGCACGGGCAACGGCCACGCGCTGGTGGCCTCCGGCAGCCAGCTCGACGACTACCTGAACGAGTCGTCGAAGAAGCTCGAGCAGGCGAAGAAGGAGCTCGAGGCCGCCGCCGAGGCCTCGGCGGCCAAGTGGGAAGAGTCGTTCGCGAAGCTCCGCGCCGAGGTGCGCGCGCGGGTGCAGCGGCAGCTGGAGCACGCGAAGCCGCGGCTTGCCCTGCGGGTCCGCGCGCTGGCAGGCGACAAGCGGATCTTGCACGTCGACCGGCCCGGCCCCGACGAGGCGGTGCTCTTGTGCTTCCTGTTCACGGGCCGGCTGCCGTCGCGGTACGGGTACCTGTTCGACGACTCGACCGATGACCTGCGCGAGACGCCGCCGACGCTGTACGCCGAGGAGGGCGTGCTGCCGGCTCACGTGCGGCCCGACGCGCACGCGCTGGAGCAGCTGCTCGACTCGAAGAGCGAGGTGCTGCCGCTCAAGGGCATGCTGCCGATGCGGCTGCCGACGCTGCTGCGGCTCGTCGAGCGCGGGCCGATCATGGAGGCCGAGGTGGCCGACGGGGTGGGGTTCCGCAACGTGCTGTCACGCGAAGAGGCGGAGCGCATCGCGGGGCACCTGCTCAAGATGAAGCTCGAGGGGTGGATCCAGCTCGAGCTGCTCGCGGAATGAATCGTTTTCCGTTCCGCGGCACCAAGGTGTCTGTCTGGCGCCCATGACCACCGCCCTGCTGATCCTGACGCTGCTGTCCGCCGAGGAGACCGTCTCGACCACCGTCGAGCCCGACGAGTGGCCGCTCGAGGGTACCCGCCGCACGCGGTTCATCGTCGGCGCCCGCGTTCACGGCGGCATGCTGATGAGCGTCAACGCTCCGCGCATGATCCTGCAGAGCGAGTTCATGTTCTTCGTCAGCTTCCGCGTGATGGCCCACCACGAGTGGCGCTGGGGCATCGGGCTCTTCGCGGGGTACCCCGATCTCGCCGGGGGCTCGACGACCGTGAGCTTCCGCTACCACCTGAACCCGCGGCTCTCGGTGGGGCTCGGCGCCTTCACGCACTGGGGCGTCTCGTCGATGGTCGGCGGCCTCGAGGTGCCGATCGCAGTGCGCCTCGGCTCGAACCGCCGCCACGAGATCACGCTCGCGTTCCGCGGGGGCGCGGGCGCGTACAACAACTCGGCCTACATCGCGTGGTACTTCTTCAACCAGCTGCGCCCCGCGTGGACGCTCGACGCCGTCGTCGGCTACGCGGCGGTCTTCTAGCGCGCACGTCGAAGGCGGGCAGCTCCCGCGCGGCGCCGGGGCATGGTCACGGGCAGCGTGCGAACGAGCTCAGGGCGGCGCCAAAGGTGCGCCTCACTTCCGCGTCTTCACGATGCCGACGTCGGCGACGCCGGCGATCATGGCCGAGCCGATGAACAGGTTGCTCGAGTCGGCGAACCCCAGCTGCGCCGACTGCACCAGGATCACGTAGTTGCGATCGGGCTCGGGGAACGCGGAGCCGGGAATGTCGACCACGGTCGCCCGCCACTTGCTCGGGCCCGCGACCAGCTCGAGGAACTCGAGCGGCGTCTGGGGGACGTTCGACCACGTCACGTTGCCCTGGCGCCCGTTGGCGGCGATCGGCAGCACCGTCACGAACCCGAGCAGGCGCTGCGCGCCCGGCTCCGGGTCGGGGCGGGTGAGCTGGTACGGAGTCCCCGGGCCGAGGTCGATGAAGCCCGCGGCCGGGTGCAGCTGCGTGATCCGCTCCGGCAGCGGCGCCTCGCGAACCTCGCCGGTGAACTCGGCGCCCATCGAGGTCGCCGTGAACGAGTACGTCGCCCCTGCGTCGTACGTCAGCGTGACATCTTCCACCGACGTCAGCGCGTGGGCGCCCGAGCCCTGGGAGGCCAGCATCCACATCGCCTGACCGTTCGTCGCCCTCAGCGTCGCGCCCTCGACCGGAACCGGCGCTCCCGTCAGCCCGTCGCCCTCGCGCTGCCCGAAGAACGCGACCAGCCCCGTCTGCGGAGCGAACGTCACCCCGTTCTGGTCGAACGAGATCGGCAGAATGCCGGCGTCGAACGTGCAGCCGCCGTCGAACGGACAGCCGCCGTCGAACGCGAACGGCAGCCCGCCGTCGAAGAAGGGGATCGAAGCGTCGAACTGTCCCAGGAGATCGTCGATTCCCGCGATCGCCTCGCGGCGGATGGTGATCTCGGGCGTGGCGAGCACGGTCGCGACCATCACGTGCCGGGCCTGGATCTGCGCGCTGGTCTTGTTGCAATCGCACCCCGCGATCGCCAAGAACGTGCCCAGCACGCCGAACTTGCCAATTCTCATGGGCGCATCACCATAGGGCATTCGTGGCCGGGACGCCGATTCAATCTGCGGGGCGGAGGTTCATCCGCAAGTTCGGCGTCGCGTTCGCCTGGGCGCTGTTCTTCTCTGCCGTCTTCGGCGGCGCCGTCTTCTTCCGCGCTCCGCGCGCCGCGAGCGACGAGCAGCTCACCTGGCACGCCGAGGTGCGCCAGTGGCTCGAGCGGCTCGAGCTCGCCACCTACGACTGGCGGGCGCGCGCCCTGGGCGACGCCAGCACCCGCAGCGACGACGTCGTGCTCCTCGCGCTCGACGACGAGACGCTCGCGAACGCGCGCGAGGGCAACGATCTCTCGCTCTCGGTGCGCCCCTGGCCGCGCGACGTGCTCGGCCAGCTGATGCAGCAGGCGCTCAAAGAGGGCGCGAAGCAGGTGCTGCTCGACATGCCGCTCACCGACACGAGCCCGCGGCAGTGCGGCGGCAAGACCGATCTCTTCTCGGCCGACGACGACGCCCTGCGCCGCCGACTCGAGCACGAGCCCGGCAAGCTGATGCTCGGCTTCAAGGCGCTCGAGCGCGCGCCGCGCTCCGCCGATCGCGAGCTGAAGCCGTTTCTCTTGAAGGTCAGCGAGCACGAGAACGAGGCCGACGCCCGGGAGAACGTGCGCCGCGTGCTGGCGGCGCGCTCGCCGGCGCACCTGCTGCCGAAGGGGCAGCTCTTCGAGCTGTGGGCGGCGGCGTTCAGCGAGGCGAAGGCGCGAGATCTGGCGCAGGCGCTGGACTTGAGGGGCGCTCCGGTGATCCGCCCCGAGAACGCCGACGACCGGCGCTACGAGGTCGACTCGCAGTGGCTCGTCGAGTCGCTCGCCGAGGTGGAGATCGACGGCGCCGAGGCGCTGAGCCTCCCGGTGCTGCGCGGCGTCGAGGCGCCGGTGCCGGCCGCGCTCAGCTCGTCGGTGCTGCTCGGCGCGACGAACATCGACCCCGACCCCGACGGCCGCGTCCGCGCGGTGCCGCTGCTCTGGAAGAGCGCCTCGGGCCGCGTGCTGCCGTCGGCCGCCCTGCGCGCGGCGATGCGCTCGCTCGACGTGACGAAGGCCACGGTGCGCGACGGGCGGCTCCAGCTCGGCAAGGTGTCGGTGCCGATCGACGGCCAGGGCTACCTCTCGCTGCGCTGGGACACCGGCGAGGTCGGGCGCGGCCCGCGCGGCACGCTGAAGCGCTCGGTGCCGCTGTGGCGGCTCGCGGTGAACATGTCGGACGCGGGCGGCGTGAAGCACCACGACAACGAGCTCGACGACCGCGTCGCGATCCTCACCGATGCCTCGCAGCCGGCGCTGCCGACTCCCGTGGGGGCGGTGCAGGCGGGCGCGGTGCTGGCGCAGGCGGTGAACAACCTGCTCGCGGGCACGGCGGTCGAGCGCGTGCCGCCGGAGCTCGACTTCTACGCGGTGGTCGCGATGGCGCTCGCGGGCGCGTTCGTCGCGGTGTCGCTGTCGAGCCTGTTCCGTCGCGCGGGCGGGCTGTCGATGGCGGTCGTGCTGGTGCTGGTGGCGGTGGCGTACGCGTTCATCGCGCGGCAGGTGTTCGTGAGCCAGCAGCGCTGGGTGGTGCTGGCGGCTCCGCTGCTCGCGTTCGCGTTCACGTACCTCGCCTCCCTCGGGTACGCGACGGCGCTCGAGCGCACCGTGCGCGAGATGATGAGCCGCGCGCTCGGCCGCGCCTTGCCCACCGAGATCGCTGCGCGGCTCGAGAGCAACGTGTCGCTGATGCGGCCGGAGCGGCGCGCGATCGCGGTGTACATCTCGGACATCGACGGCTTCACGCGGCTCGCGCACGAGCTCGAGCCCGAGACGTACGTGTCGGTGCTGCAGGAGTACCTCGCGCGCATGACGCGCGCCGTGCTCGACTCGAGGGGCAACGTCGACAAGTACCTCGGCGACGGGGTGATGGCGTTCTGGGGCGCTCCGGTGCACCTCGAGGAGCCGGCCGTGGTCGCGTGCGAGGCGGCGCTGCAGATGAGCGCGCAGTTCGAGAAGCGCCGGGTCGCGTGGGAGAAGCGGTGTCACCGCCCGATCGCGTTTCGCGCGGGCATCGACTTCGGCGAGGCGCTGGTGGGCGAGATGGGCACCGAGCACCGCATGACGTACACGGTGATGGGCGAGCCGGTGGCGACGGCGGCGCGGCTCGAGTCGATCGCGCGGAAGTGGGACGTCCGGGTGCTGGTGACCGACGCCGTGGTCGAGCAGGCCGGCGCGAAGTTCGCGTTCCGCGAGATCGACACGGTGCGGCTGCCGCGGCGCGAGAAGCCGGTGAAGGTGTTCGAGCTGGTCGGGCGGGCGTCGGAGCTGGACTCGCCGAGGCTCGAGCGGCTGCAGAAGTACGCGGCGGCGCTGGGCGCGTACCAGGCGCGGCGCTTCAAAGAAGCGCGGCACCTGTTCATGGCGCTGAACGAGGACGAGGCGATCAAGCGGTACGTGGCGCGGTCGGCGAAGTACGAAGAGAAGCCTCCGCCGGAGTCGTGGGACGGGGTGTTCGAGACTGCCGAAGCGTAGGTGTGACCGTCCACCCGGGGGCGGGGTCAGTGACGTAGAGTCCGCCTGACATGCGCCGCCTGGCCACCTGCTGTGTCGTGCTGCTCGCGTGCGGAAAGAGCCCGGGCCTCGGCGGCCTGAACGTCGACGTCGAGTACTCGGTGCCGGGCGCGAGCGGCGGCTGCGTGAAGCTGACGGCGATTCCCGTCCCCACCGGGGAGTCGAAGTTCTTCGACGTCATGCTGGGCACGCGGCCGCGCTCCGGGCGGTTGTCGTTCGGAGTGGGGCAGGCGGAGGGCTGGCCGGCCGACGTGCAGCTCGAAGCGGCGTACTTCGATGCGGCATGCACGGGAAGGCCGCGGGGGTTCAAGACCGCCGACGAGAGGTTCCCCGCGGGCGCGGTGAAGAACGTGACGATTCTTCTCACCGTCACCGAGAGCGATGGCGGCATGGGCGGAGGCGCCGGCGGCGGCAGCGCGGGCGGCTCGTCGGGGGGCAGCGGCGGAGCCACCGCGGGAGGCGCGGCCGGCGGCGCGACGGCCGGCGGCGCGGCGACTGCGGGGGGCAGCGCGACGGCAGGCGGCAGCGCCACCGCAGGCGGAGCAGCGACGGCAGGCGGTGGAACCGCGGGCGGGGCGGTGCCGATGACGTGCGACGGCGGCTTCGTGCGGCTGACGGCTCCGATCCAGAACGTCGAAGACGTCTTCGTCTACGCGCCGGGGAGCGTCTGGGTGGTCGGGGGCGGCAACCAGCAGAGCGCCGCGCAGCGCGTGCCCTCCGACGGCGGCTTCTTTGCGGCCAGCTGCACCGACGACTTCGACGGGGTCTGGGCGCGCCCGGACGGAACCGCGTACCTCGTCGGCAACAACGACAACGTCCAGCGGGTATCGGCCGCCGGAGCCTCCTGCTCCGTCGTCACCCCCACGACCGCCAGCCGGAGCCGCGGCCTCGCCGGCTTCCAGGCCGGCAACCTCGAGCTCATCACGATTCACGACGACGGCACGATCGGCCACCGCAGCGACCCGTCGGCGCTGATGGCGGACTTCCAGAACGGCATCGTGTTCTCCGAAGCCAACGCCATCGACGGCGTGACCCGCGCCGCGACGTTCGTGGTCGGCAGGAACCCCGGCGGCACGAACCGCGGCCGGATCATGGCCAACGACGGCGGCACCGGCTGGTTCTCGGTGTGGGTCGGCCCCGACGACACGCGGCTGAACGACGTGTCGATGGTCTCGGCCACACTCGGGTACGCAGGAGGCGAGGGCGGGCGCATCTTGCGCTTCGACGGCGCGGCGTGGAGCGACGCCGGCACGGCTCCCGCCGAGGTGCGCGCGCTGAAGGCGTTCTCGGACGGCACGGTGTTCGTCGTGACGGCACAGCGCGTCTACCGGTGGGACGGCGCCGGCGCCTTCGTGCTCGTCGCGGATTGGGGCGTCAACCTGAACCGCATCGACGGCACCTCGGCGTGCGACGTCTGGGTCGTCGGCGACATGAGCCTCGTCGCCACCACGAATCACCCCTGAGCCGCGATGGCCTCGAGCGCGGCCGCGACCGCCGGGTCGGCCTTCGCGTGCTCGATGAGCCCGTCGAGCAGCGCGTTCAGGCTCACGTTCATCAACTGCTCGCGCAGCCCCACGATCTTCTCTTCGTGGCGGCGGCGCTCCTGCTCGAGGTGCGCGATCGCCACCGCGACGGCGTGCTTGCAGAACTTCTGCTCCACGCCGACGGGGCAGGTGCACGCGTACGCGAGGCCGTCTTCACGAACCCAGATGCGGATCTCGTAGCTCGCGCGGCCCGGCTCGTTCGGCCGCACGAGCCCGGCGAGCTCGCCCGGCTGAGAGCCGACGCCGAGCACGCGGCCTTCGGCGAAGCACTGCTGCCCGCGGTCGAACGTGCGCGTGCCGACGATCGTCGCGAGCGTGTCACGGTGGAGGATGCTGGCGATCCCGGGGTCCATGGTTGGCGCTTGTCTAGCCCGTGAAGCCGTGGGAAGCAGCGGCCCATGAACCTCAAGGACCTGAAAATCATCGTCACCGGCGGAGCCCAGGGCATGGGCGCCCACTTCGCCAAGGCTCTTCACGCTGCCGGCGCCAAGGTCGCCGCGGGAGACGTCAACGAAGAGGCGCTCAAGCAGCTGCCGCCCGGCATCTTCACGCGGCGCCTCGACGTCTCGAAGGAAGAAGACTGCAGCGCGTTCGTCGGCTGGGCCTTCGACCAGATGGGCGGCCTCAACGGCCTGGTGAACAACGCGGGCATCTTGCGCGACGGCCTGCTGGTCAAGAAGGACAAGACGACCGGCGCGGTGAGCAAGCTGACGATCGATCAGTGGAACGCGGTGATCGGCGTCAACCTGACCGGCGCGACGATGATGGTGCGCGAGACGGTCGCGAAGATGGTCGAGAAGGAGCAGCGCCCCGGCGTGATCGTGAACATGTCGTCGGTGGCGCGTCACGGCAACCGCGGCCAGTCGAACTACGTGTCGGCGAAGGCGGCGCTGGCGGCGAACACGGTGACGTGGGCGCGCGAGTTCGCCTCGTTCGGCATCCGCGTCGGCGCGATCGCTCCGGGCATGATCGAGACCCCGATGACGCAGGGCATGAACCAGAAGGCGCGCGACGCGCTGGTCGCGGCGATCCCCGTGGGGCGCATCGGCGTGCCGGACGACATCTGGCAGGCCGTGAAGTTCATCCTCGAGTGTGACTACTTCAACGGCCGCACCATCGATGTGGATGGCGGACTCGTGATGTAAGAAGTCCCCAGTCTGGAAACCTTCTTCAAGTACCACGGCCTCGGAAACGACTTCGTCGTCCTCGATCGCCGCAAGTCGGCGCGCGACATCGACGCTGGCGTCGCCAAGATCCTCTGCGACCGGCGCCGCGGCATCGGCGCCGACGGGGTGCTCGTGCTGCTGCCGCCGAGCGCCGACGCCGCCGTCGCGAAGATGGTCGTGCACAACGCCGACGGCTCCGTCGCCGAGATGTGCGGCAACGGCCTGCGCTGCGTCGTCAAGCACCTCGCCGAGACCACCGAGGGCCGCCCGCCCACCATCACCGTCGAGACCGGCGCCGGGGTGCTCGTCAGCCAGGCCGCCTGGTCGCCGCGCGGCGTCGACGAGATCACGGTCGACATGGGTGAGGCCACGTACGGCCGCATCGACGAGGTCGTCGACGGCCACACCGGCACGTTCGTCGACATGGGCAACCCGCACTTCGTGCTGCTCACGACTCCACCCGAGGAGGCGCCGAGCGTCGGCCCCCACCTCGAGCTCAACCCGCGCTTTCCCAACCGCACGAACGTCGAGTGCTGCCGCATCGCCGCCGACGGCTCGATGGTCGTCACGGTCTGGGAGCGCGGCGTGGGCATCACGCAGGCGTGCGGTACCGGGGCCTGCGCCGCGGTGGTCGCCTCGGCGCTGCACGGCTCGAGCCCGTTCGATCGCTGGGTGAAGGTCGCGCTGCCGGGCGGCGCGCTCGAGGTCCGGGTGCTGAAAGACGAGCCCGAGGTGCGCACGGCGCCGGTCAGCTCCAGGTCGCCGACGGTCGAGCTGCGCCCGCGCCTCGAGGTGCAGCTGAAAGGGCCCGCGACGTTCGTCTACGAGGGCTCACTGCCCTGACCACCGCGCCGCGAAAGATCCCGCTGGAGCGGCGCTGCCTCGCGCTCGTCGCCACTCCCGATCTCGAGGTGCTGCAGGAGAAGGTGCTGCACGAGCTCGCCGATCTCTGCGGCGCCCAGAGCGGAGCGCTGTGGGTCGCGGGCGAGCGCGCGGGCCTGCGCCTGCGCGCCTGGCACGGCCTCGTCGATCGCAAGGCGATGCCCGAGCGCGTCGACGCGACGCTCGTGCAGAACAAGCCGTGGCACGCGGGCGCCACGTTCCTGGTGCCGCTGATCGCGCAGAACGAGGTCGTCGGCCTCGTGCAGCTGTCGGACCCGCTGACCGGCGCCTTCCCGCCGGACCTCGTGACCCAGGCGGCGCTCCTGGGCGAGTTCGCGGGCAGCGCCGTGCGCCAGGCGCTGAAGGTCAGCACGCTGCAGCGCCAGGGCCTGCGCGACCGCGAGACCGGCGCCTACACGCTCTCGTACTTCACCGACTACGCCGCGAAAGAGATCTACAAGGCGCGCCGCTACGCCCGCACGTTCTCGGTGCTGACGTTCTCGATCGACAACCTTCCGCAGATTCGCCTGAGGCTCGGCAACGAGGCCGCGCGGGCGGCGCAGCGGTCGACGCTGCGGGCGATGGCGAGCATCATCCGCGACTCCGACGTCGTGGCGCGGGCGACCGACCAGGAGTTCCACGCGCTGCTGCCCGAGACCGACTTCTTCGGCGCGCTGATGTTCCTGCGCCGCGCGCTGCAGGCCATGCGCGACGAGCCCGAGGCCCGCGTGCTCGAGCAGAAGGTGCCGTTCGCGATGACGGGCGGGGCGTCGACGTTCCCTCGCGACGGCGACGACTTCGACGAGCTGCTGGTGCGGTGCAAGAAGCGCATGGACGAGCGCCGCCAGTCGCTGCACCGGCAGCTCAAGCTCGAGGGCCAGCCGTTCTGGGACGAGGTCGAGCTCCTGCTCGGCAACTCGAAGAGCCCGAAGCTGCCCGAGACGGCCGGCGAGCCGAGCCGGCGCGGCCGGGTCGCGGACGTGCTGTTCGACGAGCTGCAGACCGAGGTCTCGCGCAACCTCTTGCGCGAGCCGAACGCGCGCGGCCTCATCTACGTCGGGGTGCCCGAGCTGAACGTCGACGTGCCGATCGCGATGGGGCTCGAGGGCGTCGACCCGGCGCTGGCTCCGCGGGTGTACCTGCTCGGGCGGCGCGGCGATCTCGTCACGCACCCGGTGATCACGCCGGTGTTCGTCGAAGGAGACGACCGCCTGCAGCGCCACGAGTTCCTCTTGTGGCTCGGCGACGGCTCGGCGTATGCGCTGCTCCAGCGCCGCGGCCGCGGGGTGACGTGGGGCTTCCACTCGTCCGACCCGACGCTCGTCGAGGGGCTCGTGTCGTCGCTGCAGACCGAATACTCGCTGCAACCCTACTGATGCCTACGCCGCGCAAGATCCTCATCGCCGACCCGGAGCTCGACGTCGTGCGCGCGCTGTCGAAGGCGCTGCGGCAGCGCGGGTACCAGGTGACGTACGCGCCCGACGGCAGCAAGGCGCTCGAGGTCGCGGTGCTGCGCCACCCCGACGTGGTGCTGTTCGACGACGACTGCACGCTGATCGACGCGAAGAGCTTCGTGCAGATCCTCACCAGCAACCCGCGCACCGCCGACATCCCCGTCGTGCTCACGACGCACGAGGCCGATCTCGATCGCATCCGCGCGTTCCGCGAGGGGTACCTCAAGAAGCCGTTCAACCTCGACGAGGTGCTCTCGCGCATCGATCACCTGTGCCGGCGCGTCGAGGCGGCGCGCGAGCTGAAGGGTGACGCCCGCGAGATCGAGGGGGGGCTGCAGCAGCTGCCGCTCGCCGACCTGATGCAGATCTTGAGCATGAACCGGCGCACCGGCCGGCTCACGCTGGCGAACGGGCCCGAGCGCGGAGAAGTGATCCTCGCGAACGGCCGGCCGGCGAACGCGCGCGCGGGCGACGTCGAGGGCGAGAAGGCGCTCTTCCGGCTGCTCGCGTGGAAGGAGGGCAACTTCGCGTTCATCCCGGGGCCGGCGCCGGCGCGCTCCCGAATCGATCGCTCGATGGAGGACGCGCTGCTCGAAGGCGCGCGCCAGAGCGACGAGCGGGTGAGGCTCATCGGGGGCCTGCCTCCGCTGCGCACGCGGGTCGCGATCGTGCCGGGCGCGACGCTGCCGGTCGAGCCGCACGCGGTGACGGCCGAGGTGCTGGCGCTGCTGCGCGCGCCGCGGCGCATCAGCGAGCTGCTCGATCTCGCCGAGGCGCCCGACCTCGACGTGATGGCGGCGATCGCCGCGCTGCTCGAGAAGGGCATCATCGCGCGGCAGGAGGGCGCGGCCGCGAGCGGCGAGGGGCCGCTGCTCGGGCCCGCCGAGGTTCACGCGCTGCGCGGGAGGCTCTTGCGCGGGCGCACGGGCCGGGGGGCCGTGGTCGCGAAGATCCTCGTCGTGGGCTCGGGGCCGAAGGCAGGGCGCCTGCTGCTCCGCGCGCTGCCGGGGCTGGTCGCGGTGGCCACGGAGCCCGGCTGCGTGCGCTCGGGCTTCGGGACGCTCGGCCGGCTCGATCTCGCCGACGTGCTCAAGGTCGACTTCCTGCTCTTGCCGTCGGCCGAGGCCGCGAGGCCGCTGTGGCGCCCGCTCGCGCACGACGCCGTCGGAGTGCTGGTTCTCGAGGACGGCGAGCTCGCGCTGAGGCAGGCGAGGTTCTTCGGGCAGGAGCTGAAGCTTCCGGTGGTCGTCGCGACCGGCACGGCTTCGGGCGGGCTGATCACCTCTCACACGCTGCCTTCTGCACTGCGCGGGATCGCCGGCGGCGCGTCGATGGTGAACACCGATCTGATGGCGGCGGTTCGGACGGTGCTTCTCGCTGCGCTTCACCCCAATGAGGTGCCTTCTGCCGAGGCCGTGGTCCAGCGGGCGAAGGGTCGGCGGTCGGGGGATCGGGTTTAGGGTCCGTGCCCGGTTTTGGGGTTTCGGGTCCGGGCCCGGTTTTCGGGTTTGGGTCTGGCTTGCGGGTTCGCGCCCGGCTTGCGGGTCCGCGTTCGTGTACGCGTTCGGGCTGCGGCCGGACTTCCCGGGTTTGGGCCCGCGGTCGGGTTGGTTCAGATCTTCAGCCCTTCGAGCAGCTCCAGCTCTGAGGGTTCCAGCGTCACTGTGCGCTTCGAGCGGATGCGCTCCAGCGTGATCTCGACGCGCACCTTTCCGTCCGCCTCGTGCTTCTCGACCTTGTACGTGCCCCCCGCCTTCTCGCACTCGCTCATGTCCTTCTTCAGCGCCGTCAGACGGCGGAACATCTTCATCGCCGCTTTGCCTTCCGGGCTCTCGAACGTGTGGAAGTGCTTGTTTCGCGACAGCGGCCTCTTCGGGTCGGACATTCGCTGAACCAGGCGGCGGACGAACGGATCCATCGGGTGCGTCGATGCTACGGTTGGCGCCGTTGAAAGTCCTCACACACGCGCTGGCCGCAGCTCTCATCTGCGCCTCGGGCTGCAAGAACCCCGAGCAGCAGGCCGCCGACAACACGACCCACGCGACCGCCCAGGCCATCAGCGACGGCCGCGCCGCGATGTCCGCCGGCAACTACGAGCGCGCGGTCGGCGCCTTCACGAAGGCGACCTCGCTCACCCCGAAAGATCCGATGGGCTACCTCCTGCTCGCGCAGGCCCAGCGCGAGGCCGGCAACGACGGCGCCGCCGTCATGGCCCTGAAGCAGGCCGAGGAGCTCGGAGCGAAGACCGACCCCGCCGTGAAGCGCGAGCGCGCCGAGCTGTACCGCCGCATGGGTCAGATCGGCGCCGCCATCAACACCTTCACCGAGATGCGCGACGCCAACCAGCTCACCGACGCCGAGCTGCTCATGCTCGCGAAGCTGCAGGCGCGCAGCGCCGACCCCGAGGCCGCCTGGGAGACGCTCGGCCGCGTCCAGTCGCGCAAGCCCGACGACCCCGACGCGAAGGTGACCGAGGCCGAGATCCTCCTCGTGAAGGGCGACGAGCTGCTCGCCGCCAACCTGATGGATCGGCTCTTGAAAGAGAACCCGCACCTCACCAGCGCGCGCCTGCTGCGGTCGCGCTACTTCCTGACGAACGGGTACCCCGATCTCGCGGAGGCCGACCTCGCCCAGATCGGGCCCGAGGCGCAGAAGGACCCCGAGATCGTGACGCTCAAGGCGCGCGTCTTCAACACGCAGAAGCGGTACGACGAGGCCGCGACCCTGCTCGAGCCGCTGGTCGAGAAGTTCCCTCGCGACGCCGACCTCAGCTGCCAGCTCGCCGAGACGAAGCTGCTCGCCGGCAAGCTCGACGAGGCCCAGGCGATGGTCGACCAGGCCCTCACCCAGCGCGAGAACTTCCCCCGCGCGCTCTACGTGCGCGGCCACGCGTTCGAGCTGCAGGACGACAAGGCGAGCGCGCTCGAGAACTACAAGTACGCCCTGAAGGTCGACCCGACGTTCCCGCCCGTGCTGTCGCGCATCTGGCGGCTCTACCGCGAGAAAGACGAGAAGGCCGAGGCGATGGGGGCCCTCGAGAAGCTCCTCTTCATGAAGGAGGCGACGCCGGAAGAGCGCATCGCCCTCGCCGGGCTGTACGCCGACACCGGCATTAACCTCGAGCGCGGCCGCAAGCTCGTCGACGAGCAGCTCAAGAGCTCGCCGAACGATCAGGCGCTGAAGGATCTGAAGAAGCGGCTCGGCCGCGGGAAGCCGAAGTCGCCCGGGATTCAGATCATCCGCAAGCGCGGCCGCTGATACGGCCTGTCGGCGCGGCGCCTTCACAGCCCTTCGGCGCGCAGCACCGCCGCGCGCAGCGCCCGCAGCCCCGACCCGGGCCCCACCGCGATCGCCCGCAGCGCATCTCGCCTCAGGTACGTGCGCGACACCCGGCGCAGATCCCCCAGCGTCACCTGGTCGACCGCACGGCACCGCTCCTCGAAGCTCTCGGGCGGGCGAAACAGCTCGGTGCCTCCGAACCAGCCGATGAGGTCGGGCGGCGAGTCCTGCAGGAAGTCGAGGTGCATGCGGTGCCGCCGCTTCGCGCGCTCCAGCTCTTCGCTCGTGATCTCGCCCGCGCGCAGCGACGCCAGCGTGCGGCAGATCTCCCGAACCAGCGCGCCCGCCGCCTCCGGAGCGCACGCGCCCTCGACGTCGAACACCCCCGTGTCGTGAAACGCCTCGAGCGCCGCGCTCACCGAGTACGCGAGGCCGCGCCGCTCGACCACGTTGTACGGCAGCCGCGACGACAGCCCGTCGTCGAGCACCCGCCGCAGCACCGACAGCGCCGCGAAGTCGGGGTGCGCGTCGCTCACCGCGGGGAACGACAGCCGCAGCTCGGTCTGCGCCTCGTCGAACCGCACGTGCCTGAGGTGCGGCCCCTTCGGCGGCTCCGGCGGGGGCGTCTCGCCCACCCGCGGCCCCACCGGCAGCTTCGCGAACGCCCGCTTCACCACGCGCTCGATCTCTTCCCGCGCGATCGGGCCGCTCACCGCCACCACCATGTTCCCGGCGACGTAGTGGTGCGCGAAGTGCCGCTTCACCTTCGCGAGCGTCATCGCGCGCACCGTCTCGGGCGTGCCGGCGATCTTGAACGCGAGCGGGTGATCTCCGTACAGCTCGCGCTTCGCGAGGTTGTCGAGATCGATGTCGCGCCCGCGCTCGTCGACCTCGTCGAGCATCTCTTCGAGGATGATCTTCTTCTCGAGCCCCAGGTGAACGAGCCGCGGCGACGTCAGCATGTCGCCCAGGATCTCGAGGCACAGCTTCACCGAGTCCGGGTGGCACGGCGTGTAGTAGTACGAGCAGTCGCGCGTCGTGATGCCGTTCAGGTTCCCGCCGACCGCCTCGACCTGCGCGTTCATCTTCACCGTGTCTTTGTGGCGATGAGAGCCGCGGAAGAAGAGGTGCTCGAGGAAGTGCGAGACGCCGTTGGTCTCGGAGGTCTCGTGCCGCGAGCCGACGCGCACGTAGACGGACACCATCGCCGAGTGCAGGTGCGGCGTCTCGACGGTCACGATCGTGAGGCCGTTCGGCAGAATCGATCGGTGGTGCGTGAAGCTCATGCGCGGGGCAGGGTGATGCGGAAGCGCGCTCCGGCGTCATGGACCTTCTCGACCTCGAGCCGCCCGCCGTGCGCCTGCACGATCTGGCGCGACAGCGACAACCCCAGCCCCGTGCCGCCCTTCTTCGTCGAAAAGAACGGCTCGAACAGCCGCTGGCTCGCCTCGCTCGACAGCCCGGGGCCGGTGTCCGCCACCTCGATCTCGACGTGGCCGTTTTTCGCACGCGTCGCGAGCGTCAGCCTGCCGCCGCCCATCTCGGCCATCGCCTCGCGGCCGTTGCGCACCAGGTTCAAGAGCACCTGGCGCAGCTGGCCCTCGTCGGCCTGCGCGAACACCGGGTCGTCCGAGAGCGCCTCGTCGATCTGCACGTTCGAGCGCTGCAGCTCCTCGCGCGAGAAGTCGACGACGCCGCGCAAGACCTGGTTCACGTCCTCCCGCTTCAGCGCCGGAGCCGGCAGCCGCGCCAGCCTCAGGTACTCCTCGGTGATCTCGGTCAGCCGGTCGACCTCGCGCGACACCTTGCCGAGCAGCTCGCGCGCCTCTCTGGCTTCGGCCTCGCTGCCGAACTTCGCGTTCGCGAGCTGCTCCTCGAGCATCTCGGTGTTGAGGCCGATCGACGACAGGGGGTTGCGCACCTCGTGCGAGATCTGCGCGGCGACGCGGCCCATCGCGGCGAGCCGCTCGGCCTGCAGCAGCTGCGCCTCGCGTTCTTTCAGGCTCGTGGCCATCTTGTCGAACTCGCGCGAGAGCTGCGCGATCTCGTCTTTCCCGGCGAACCCGACCTGCGCCGAGTAGTCGCCGCGGCCGACGCGCGCGACCCCTTCGATCAGCGTCTGAATGGGGCGCAGCGCCCGCGCCGCCGCCGCCGTCGCGATCAGCCCCACGAGAATGGCGAGCACCGAGAGCGCGATGATCAGCGCGCCGGTGCGCCGCTCGCGCTCCTGCGCCTTGTCGACGCGGTCGAGGATGCGGGTCTCGAGCGAGGCGTGCAGCAGGCGAATGGAGGAGTTGATCTGGTTCTGCAGAATGGTGACCCGGTCGATCTTGTCCTCCACGATGGAAGGCTCGACGTTCGCGGCCTCGAGCACCTTGAACGCCTCTTCGCGGGCGTCGATGTAGCGGCCGATGGCGGCCTCGAGCTCGGTGAACTTGCCGTCGACCTCCTTCACGAACGCGCCTTCGCCGGTCGAGGCGAACTGGCGGGCTTCGGCGGCGCGCTGGTGGCCCTCGGCGATCTTCTGCGACATCGTGGCTTGGAAGTAGCGGCGGGCGAGGCTGATCACCAGCCGGCGCGCCTCGGGGTTCTTCTCGTCGCGCAGGCGGGACATGTCGCGCTGCTGGCTGTTGAAGTAGCCCTCGATGTCGGCGGCGGTCTGCGAGAGGTGCAGGTAGCCCTGGGCGACCAGGCGTATCTCCTCCTGGCTCCTGCGCATTTCGGCGACCGCGAACAGCGAGACCGCTCCGAACGTGAGGAGCACGGCGGCGTAGCCAAGAAAGATTCGTGTGGCGAGTGATAGCCGCATGGGCGCTTCAAATTGATTTTCAGGCCCAGTGGTGCGTACTGTGCCCGCGCTTCAACCATGGGTTTTATCAGCCGATTCCTTTTCCTTCTCGTTCTTGGCGTTTCGGCTGCTGCCGCGGCCGGTGATCAGCCACGCGTCGTGGTGGTTCCCTTCACCGCGATCGACGACGCGCCCGAGGTCGCCGCGGGGCGCTTCACGGGCCAGGTGACCGAAGAGCTGCGCTCGCGCGACGACGCCGTGCAGCTGATCGGCGCTCCCGCGATCGCGAAGGCGGACACGCCGAAGAGCAAGTCGGGCAAGCCGAGCCCCGAGGCGACGCTCGCGCTCGAGACGGGCAAGAAGCTGCTCGCCGACCTGAAGTTCGACGAGGCGGCCCCGGCGCTCAAGAAGGGCATCGAGCTGTCGCTGGCAGATCCCGGGACCGCCGACTACCCCGCGGTGCTCGAGGCGCACGTCTCGCTCGCGGTCGCGCAGTTCCGCACCGGCCTCGAAGACGACGCCCAGAAGACGCTCACGCAGCTCGCCCGCATGGAGCCCGGCTACTCGATTCCCTCGGGCTACCCGCCGGCGTTCACGCGCGAGTTCGAGCGGGCGAAGAAGCGCCTCGACAAGGGCGGCAAGGGGTCGATGTCGGTCGAGGGGCCTCCGGGGTCGACGGTGTTCATCGACGGGCGCGATCTCGGCATGGTGCCGGTGCTCGAAGAGAACCTCGCGTTCGGCACGCACTACGTGAAGATCGAGGGCAGCCGCGGCGAGCGCTTCGGCCAGGTGGTCGAGCTCAAGGGCGGCATGGTGAAGGTGAAGGGCAGCTTCGGCGACGCTCCGGCGAAGAACGGCGGCGGGGTGGCCGACCCGCGCGTGGTGGCCTCGCTCGACGAAGCGACGGCGACGCGCGTGCAGGCCTACGCGAAGGCGGCGAACGCCGAGTACGCGATCGTCGGCATCGTGTACCGCACGGGCGACCAGCAGCTGACCGCGGGCACGGCCCTGTACTCGGCGCGGCGCAACGGGTTCGCGCCGCTGCCGGCGGTGTCGTTCGATCACGAGGCGCTGACGTCGAACGTCGAGGCCTTCCGCCTGGTCGAAGAGATCGTGAAGCGGGTGCAGAGCTACGGCTCGACGGCGTCGCTGCCGCTGTCGCTCATCTCGAAGCCGCAGACGAAGCTCGGCACGGTGGCGACCGCGAAGGACCCCGACGGCACGACGGGCTCGCGCGTGGTGGCGAAGCCGAAGCTGACGCCCGAGGGCGAAGACAAGAAGCCGACCTACGTCACGGCCGAGCCGACACCGGGCACGCAAGACAAGGCGAGCAGCGGCGGAGTGCCCGGCTGGGTGTGGATCGTGGTGGGCGTCGGGCTGGCCGCGGGCGCCGGCGTCGGCGGCTACTTCATCGTCAACGAGGCCACCCGGCCCGTGACGGGAACGGTGACCGCGCAGTGGCAATGACCCGGCTGACCGTCGCGCTCGCGGCGCTGCTCGCCCTCGCCGCGTGCGGGCCGAAAGAGGTCGACCTCGCGGTGAACGTGGTGACGACGGGCTGCGACCCCGACACCGACCCGTTCACCGGCGTGAACGTGATGGAGGTGCGCATCACCGGCCCGGGCATCGACCCGCCGCTGTCGAGCCGGGCGCCGAAGGGCGACGGGCGGCTGCAGATCCCGAAGATCCCCGCCGGGAAAGACCGGGTGCTCGAGGTGCGCGGCTACGCCGACGACGCGTCGCCGCGGCCGCTGTCGATCGGGCGGTCGATTCCGATCGAGATCCCCGACGTGCTGACGAGCTCGAACCAGCGCATCGACCTCAACATCTTCCTCCGTCGCATCGATTCGTTCTCGCCGCCGGTCTCGGCAGCGACGCCGCGAGACTGCTCGACGATGCGCACGCCGCGCGCGGGGCACACGGCGACGCTGATGCAAGACGGCCGGGTGTTCATCGTCGGCGGCTACCGGCTCGAGGTGAACATGCAGGGCAACAGCCGCATCGCCCTCGTCGACACCGAGTTCTTCGATCCGAACCAGGGCACGTTCGAGCAGGGGCCCGGCCTCATTCTCCAGGGGGGTACGCAGCTGCCGAAGGCGTTCCACACGGCGACGCTGCTCCGCAACGGCCAGGTGCTCATCTACGGCGGTGAGCGCTACGGAATGGGCCCCGCGTACACGGTGTCGCCGCAGACCTCGGCGCTGATCTTCGACGCCGAGAAGAACGGCTACGGAACGCTGCCGCCGCGCATGGCTCCGGCGCCGGCGAACATCGCGCGCACGCGGCACCTCGCGATCCCCGAGACCAGCGGGCGCGTGCTGCTCGTCGGCGGCCAGAAGGGCAGCATGCTGCAGGCCGTCGCCGAGGTGGAGTGGTTCGACCCGACCACGAACCGCGTCGAGGTCGTGATGGGCGAGAGCCTGCCGCGCACCGAGATGACCGGAGCGGCCGTGCAGGACGGCGGCATCATCGTCATCGCCGGCGGGCTCGATCAGGCCGCGAACCCGCCGGTGCTGTCGAACCAGGTGAACTTCTACAAGTACGACGGCAGCGCGTTCGTGAAGGCCGGAGCGCCGCTGCAGATGGCGACGCCCCGCCGCGGCGCCGCGGCGAGCCCGCTGGCGGACGACAAGACGGTGCTCGTGATGGGCGGGTTCACCGACGTCACGAACCCGGTGCCGACGCCGTCGGCCGAGGCGATCAAGACGGGGAACAACACGGTCGAGCAGGCGGCGGCGACGATCGGCGATCGCGGCGACGTGTGCACGGCGCTCTTGCAGTCGGGCAACGTGCTGGCGGTCGGCGGGCGGAAGATCGGCGGCGCGAGCGACGGCACCGCGACGGTGGTGCGGTACGACGTGTCGAAGGCGACGCTGACGGCCTCGCCGACCGCTCCGCTGAAGGTGCCGCGGTACCTGCACACGTGCACCACGATGGCCGACGGGTCGGTGCTCGTGACCGGCGGTCTGCGCGACGACACCGGCAGCGCGCCCACGGTGCTGCGCGACGCGTGGATCTACACGCCGATTCCCGGCGAGTAGCGCCGCCGGCGGTGCCGTGAGGAAACTTCCGCGGCGCCACGAGTGATCGGCACATGCGCCGACTGCTCGTGTGTATCGCCCTGGCTGCGTGCGGTCCGCCCGCTCGAGTGCCGACACCGCCGACCGTGGTGAGCGCGACGGCGTGCAGCGCGGACTTCGTGCGGCCGGGCGATCGCGTCGAGACCTGGGAGACCCCCTCGGGGCTGGTGGGCGCGGACGTGCTGCGTGAGGGAGTCATCGTCGGCTGGGGCCGAGCCCGGAGCCCTGCGTCCACGATCCGCGTTCGCGAGGCAGGGCGGTTCACGAAGGTGTGCGGGCGAATGGTCGAGGTGCGCGCGGGGCACGCGGCCGCGAAGCTGGCGAGCGGGAGCGTGTTCCTGTCCGGCGGCTTCCAGGAGCTCGGAGGCCGCGTCGCGCTCGCCGGCACCGAGCTCTTCGACCCGGCGACCGAGACGTTCGACGCCGGCCCGCCGCTGCGGCTGCAGGGCGGCGCGGAGCTGGCGCGAGCGCATCACTCGAGCACGACGCTGCCGACGGGGCAGGTGCTGCTGCACCGTGGCGAGCGGTACGGCGCCGGTGCGACGACCTCGACGTCGTCGAGCCTGATCTTCGACGCCGAGAAGGGCGGCTATGGAGCGCTTCCGCCGCGGCAAGCACCGGCTCCGCAGAACATCACGCGCTCGAGGCACATCGCCGTCGAGGTGCCGGGAGGCGTCCTGATCGCGGGCGGCGTGACGGGTTCAATGCTCAGCCCCGCGCTCGACGTCGAGGTCTTCGAGACCGCGACGAACCGCCTCGTCTTCGTCGGCGCGCTGGCGGCTGCGCCGACGGCTGGCGCGTGGGTGCAGTCGCGCAACCGCGCGGCGCTGGTCTCCGGCACGGCGATCGATCTCGTGGCGCCCTCGCTCGGCGTCACGCGCGAACAGGCGGCGCTGAGCACGTCGCGGGCCGCGGCCTGGGCGTTCGCGAGCGGCGACGAAGTGCTGGTGGTGGGGGAGGGCACCTCGGAGATCGTGAACCTGGCGACCCACACCGTGACGCCCGGGCCGGCGGTGCCGTCGGCTGCGGATGGCTGCGCGGTGGGGCTCGGAGAAGCGCGGTGGCTGTTCGTCTCAGGGACCTCGGCGACGCTGGTGTCGCGCGACGGCTGGACGGTGACGCCGATGCAGGGCCTGCCCGCGCTGCGTACGAACGCGACGTGCACGCTGCTCGACGACGGCACCGTGCTGGTCGCAGGCGGCGAGGGGCCGCTCGGCCTGCAGGACGACGCGTGGATCTTCACGCCGCCGCTGTAGAGCGATCACGCCGGGGCGGCGAGCCCACGCACATCGAGGCCCCGCGACGCGGCTGCACTCCCGGTCGCCGCGACGTGCGTCCAGAACTGCACCGGCTCTCCGGCGTCCCGCTGCACGACTTGCGCGGTCGCGACATGCACGGACGCCATCACTCCGAGCTCCAGCGGCATGCGAGGGCGCGCGAACGCCAGCATGTCGTCCGCAACCGGGAACAGGTGGAAGCGGGCCAGGAGCGCTTCCACGTCGTCGAGGCGACGCTCGAGCTCATCGGACGAGAGCTGCTTCACGAGCCACAGGTGCTCGAAAGCCCGTCGCAGCTCGATCTCGATCAGCTCGCTGGACGAGATCAGGTCGGCGCCTGCGATGGGGGCGACCGGTGAAGATCCGCGCCGCAGGAACCGGAGCGCCGCGCTTCCGTCAACGTAGAGGAGCATCGTCGGTCAGGTAGTCCTCGAACACGACGGCACTTCGTCGCTGCAGCGCTTCGAGGCCCCGCCGTCCCCGCGTCGGCGGGCGGCACTTCCCCTCCCGAGCCAACCGCGAGAATGCGGTCTCCTTCGCGCTCAACGGAAGGATCTCTGCCACCGGGACGTCCCGGTCGAGCACGACCACCCGCTCGCCGCGTCTCACCCGCTTCAGATACGCGCTCAGGTGCGCCTTGAGCTTCGACGTCTTCACCGAAGTAGACCTCATGGACACGAGTATAGGACTACGTGGTCTTCGGCGCACGAGCGGGGACGTCGAGCTTGCACGCGTGCCCCAGCACGCGCTCGCCGTCACGCAGCGACGACGGCGTCGGCTTCCACCCGCGCGCCACCCGCGCCTGCAGCATCGCGTCCGCGCCCGGCTTCAGCTCCCAGACCGAGAGCCGGTTCAACGCGCCCAGTCACGTACAGTCGGCGACCAGCCACCGCCCACCCGGCAGCGGCAGCACCACGTCGTGGCTGTACTCGTCCTGCACCACGACGTCGGCCACGTCGAGCTTGCGGGCGAACGCCCACTGCAGCAGCTGATGAAGGCTGCTGAACGCTCGGAGCTCGGCGAGCGATGGATGTTCGCCGTCGACCGGGATCACGCGGCCGGCGTCGTCGGCGCCGCCGGAGCAGGCGGAGCGCTCGGCGCCGGGGCCGGAGCCTCGCCCGCCGCCTCACGCGCCGCCGCCTCGGCCTCGAGCTTCGCGCGCGCCTCGGCCTCGACCTTCTCTTGCGCGGCCTGCTGATCCCGAACCTTCTGATCCGACGCCGCCGCCTCTTCGGCCGACAGCTCGATGCGCTCGGACGCCGTCTGGCCCGTCTGCTTCTCGAGCGCGCGCAGCGCCCGCAGGGTCATGTCGCGCTCCAGCAGCGTGCGGTTGAGCCGCATCTCGACGGCGCGGAACTTGTCCTTCGCGAGCTGCGCCTCTTTCCGGACCTCGCGCAGCTGGCGCGCCTGGCTCTCGGCGCGGCCCTTGGCGGTCTTCAGCTCCCGCTCCAGCTCGATCTCGTGGTACCGCGCCTTCGCGGCCTTCTGCTCGAGCTCGGCCATCTTCGCCTTGTCGGCCTCGTTCAGCTCGCGAATCACCTTCTGCACCACGACCTGCTCGGCCGGCGCCGCCGGTGCCGCCGGTGCAGCAGCCGCCGCCGGAGCCGCCGCCGCTTCGGGCGCGCGCTTCTTGCCCTTGCCCTCGGCCTCGGCCTTCAGCTTCTGCAGCTCGGCGAGCGCGTGTGCGAGCTCGGCGCGCGTCGTCTCGAGCTGCACCGATGCCTCGCGCTCGACCTCGGCGCGCGCCTTCGCGAGATCGGCGTCGCCCTTGCCGGCCTCCTTGGCTTCGTAGAGCTTCTTCTTCACGTCCTTGAGCTCGGCCTTCAGCTCGGCCTGCGAGCCTTTCAGCTCGTCGATCTCCTTGCGCTTCTTGTCGAGGTCGGACTCCAGCTTCGCCACGCGGCCGGTGTCGCCGGCAGACACGGGGGACGATTGGGCCTCGGCCGGCCGGTTTTCGCTGGGGATCTTCCGGGGCGCGTTGTCGCGCGACATCTGGAAGATGACGAAGAAGCAGGCGGCCAGGGCCACCGCCAGGACGATTACGATTGCGGTCATGCGGTGCCAATAACACCAAGTTGAGGCAGGCTTCAAAGCCCATGGCCCACCTCGAGCTCCTCAAGAAGTCCGACGTCGCCAGCTTCCGTAAGATCGCCATCGGCACCTGGACGACGACGTACGACCCCACGGTCTACGGCACGCTCAAGGTCCGCATGGAGAAGGCCCTCGAGTACATCGAGCGCTTCCGCCAGGTCACCGGCAAGCGCCTCACCGTCACGCACCTCGTCACGAAGGCCTGCGCCGAGGCGCTCAAGCGCTGCCCCGACGCCAACGCGATCTTGCGCTACAACAAGGTCTACCTGCGCAAGCACGTGAACATCTCCGTGCTCGTGGTGCAGACCGACCAGGGCGACGGCAAGGTCGACCTCACCGCCGCGAAGATCGACGACGCCGATCAGAAGACGCTGCTGCAGATCGCCGACGAGATGCAGGCGACCATCGACCGCGTGCGCCAGCGCAAGGACAAGGCCCTCGAGAAGGGGAAGGGCACCGTGCAGCTGATCCCCTTCATGTTCATGAACGCGTTCCTCAAGCTCCTCGCGTTCTTCATGTACACGCTGAACATCGACTTGAGCTTCCTCGGCATGCCGAGAGACGCGTTCGGCTCGCTGACGGTCACCAACGTCGGCTCGCTCGGGCTGGACACCGCGTACGTCCCCCTCGTGCCGTACACCCGCGTGCCGATCTTCGTGGCGCCCGGCCGCGTGCAGGACGAGGCCGTCGTCGAGGACGGCAAGGTCGTGCCCGGCAAGACCATGAACATCAACGCCTCGTTCGATCACCGGTTCATCGACGGCTACCACGCGAGCGTGCTGTCGAAGACCATGCGCGAGGCGATGGAGAACCCGTTCTCGTTCTTCGACAAGCTCGATGACCTGCCGACGCAGCCGATCGGGGCCGCGACGTCGTCGACGACCGCCTGAGGAGTTGCCCCTCACCCCGGCCCTCTCCCCTACGAGGGGAGAGGGAGTGCGGTTTCCAGCGCTTTGCCGTTCTTCGGGCGATCGTCCGGCTTCTTCTCGAGGCACTGCATCACGAGATCGATCACGTGCGCCTCGACGCCGCTCGCCGCCAGGCGCGCCGGCTTCTTCTTGACGTGCGCGGTCAAGAGGTCGAGGTCGTTCTTCGCCTCGAACGGCAGCTTCCCGCTCAGCATGCGGTAGGCGAGCACTCCGAACGTGTACACGTCGGTGCGCGCGTCGCACGCCTTGCCCATCGCCTGCTCCGGAGCGAGGTACGCCGGCGTCCCCGCGATCTGGCCCGCCGCCGTCATGAACTGCCCCGCGGTCGCCTCGGTGAAGCGCGCGATGCCGAAGTCGAGGAGCTTGAGCACCCCGTCCTTCGCCACCACGATGTTCTCGGGCTTCAAGTCGCGGTGGCACACGCCCGTCGCGTGGATCGCCGCCAGCGCCGACGCGAGCTGACGCAGCAGCGAGACACCGCGCTCCGCAGCCAGCGGACCCGCGCCCAGCATCACGTCGAGCCGCTCTCCGTCGACCCAGTCGGTGAGCAACAGCAGCCCCTCGGGAGCGTGCTCGAAGTGCACCAGCCCCACGATGTTCGGGTGGCGGATCTTCGCCATCACCGAGGCCTCGCGTTGGAAGCGCTTCACCATGTCCTGCACCTCGGCGAGGTCCTTCTTCATCACCTTCACGGCGACGTGCTTGCCAGTCGCGACCTCCTCGGCGAGGTACACGTTCGCGGTGCCGCCCTTCGCCGCGGCCTTGAGCAGCTTGAAGCGGCCCCCGAGGATCAGGCTCAAAGGAAGAACCGATCGCTCACGCCCGCCGTCCGCTTCAAGATCGCCGACCACCCGATCAGCTCGTCGACGCGGCCCTCGACGTCGCCCGGATTCAACCCCAGCGCGTGGAGCGAGCCGCTGCACGCATAGAGCCGCGCCAGCCCCGACTCCCTGAGGTGCGCGAGCAGCTGGCGCAAGGTCGGCACCTGCCGGCGCTCCATCGCGGCCGCCACGTCTTCTCGCAGGTCTGGCTCGTCGAGCCGGTCCTTCGCGAGCCGCTCTAATGCCCACCATGAGAAGTACAAGTCCGCCTTACGGCCGCCCGCAACCGCCGCCGCGGCGACCGATACACCTTGGTGGACTGCATCGTACTCACCGCGGTGAAGGAGGATGACGACCGGCCCGGAACTCATGACGAGCGCGTCTAACACTGTCGATCTCACGAATGAATTCCGGCCAGCCATTCGCGGCGCGCTGACGACCGTCAGCGAAAAACATCGACCGTTCATGGGTTTAGGTGGAAAATTTCTCGGTCCTGTTGGTATGAGGCAGCAGCTTTTCATGCCGCCGGACGACACAACGACGAGCCGCCGCAAAGACGCCCACCTCGATCTGTGCGCCACCGAGGAGGTCGCTCCTGTTCAGAACTCGACGCTGCTCGACTGCGTTAAGCTCGTTCACTCGGCCATGCCCGAGCTGTCGCTCGACGAGGTCGACCTGTCGACCCGGCTGTTCGGCAAGACGCTCAAGGCGCCGCTCGTCATCACCGGCATGACCGGCGGCAGCGATCGCGCCGGCGAGGTGAACCGCCAGCTCGCGGAAGCGGCGGAGGCCTGCGGGGTCGCCTTCGGGGTCGGCTCGCAGCGCGCGATGGGCGAGCTGCCCGCGCTCGCCAGGTCCTACGCGGTGCGCGACGTCGCTCCCCGCACGGTGATCATCGGCAACATCGGCCTGCGCCAGGCGGCCGCCATGGGCATCGACAAGGTCCGCGGCATCGCCGACGCCATTCACGCCGACGCCATGGCGCTGCACCTGAACCCCGGCCAGGAGCTCACCCAGCCCGAGGGCGACCGCGACTTCAAGGGCGGCTACGCCTGCGTCGGCCAGCTCGTGAAGGCGTTCGGCGATCGGCTGATGGTCAAAGAGACCGGCTGCGGCATCGGCCCCGACGTCGCGCGGCGGCTCGTCGACCTGGGCGTCCGCACGATCGACGTCAGCGGCCTCGGCGGTACCAGCTGGGTGCGCGTCGAGCAGCTGCGCGCCGAAGGCGACCTCAAAGAGCTCGGCGCGCAGTTCTCGAGCTGGGGCATCCCCACGGCGGCCGCGGTCGCGACCGTGCGGCGCGCGGTCGGCCCCGGCGTCACGCTCATCGCGTCGGGCGGCGTGCGCACCGGCCTCGACATCGCGAAGGCCGTCGCGCTCGGCGCCGACCTGGGCGGCATGGCGCTGCCGATGTTCCGCGCCCAGCAGCAGGGCGGTGTCGAAGGCGTCAAGAAGGCGATCGGAGTCGTCGTCCGCGGCATCCAGCAGACGATGCTCCTCACGGGTTCGGCGAACGCCGCGGAGCTGAAGAAGAAGCCGCGGGTGCTGGTCGGAGAGTTGAAGGAGTGGCTCAGTGCGGTCTAAGAGCGGTCCAAGAAGGGTTACGGAGGGAGCGGTCCGATGATGCAGGACTTGATGACGTCGCGCCTGGCGGGCTTTCACAAGCTGCCGGTGGCGGATCGGCTGGCCAAGGTCTCCCGCATGCTCCGGCTCACCCCCGAGGAGTCGTTGCAGCTCGACGGCACCGCCGGGCTGCCGATCGAGACCGCGAACCAGATGATCGAGAACGCGGTCGGGGTCTTCCACCTCCCGTTGGGCCTCGGGCTCAACATGACGGTGAACCACCGCGACTACATCGTGCCGATGGCCGTCGAAGAGCCCTCGGTCGTCGCGGCCGTCTCGTTCGCCGCGAAGATCGTGCGGGAGGCCGGCGGCTTCACCGCCGACGCCGACGACTCGCTGATGATCGGGCAGGTGCAGGTCACGCGCTTCGGCGAACCCGAGGCCGCGAAGGCCAAGCTGCTCGCCCACAAGGAGCAGCTCCTCGCGCTCGCGAACAGCTTCCACCCCGCGATGCTCAAGCGCGGCGGCGGCGCACGCGACATCGAGGTCCGCGTGCTGCCCGCTCCCGAGGGGCCGCACGGCGAGCCGCTGCTCATCCTGCACCTCATCATCGACACGCAGGAGGCGATGGGGGCGAACCTCATCAACACCATGGCCGAGGGCGTCGCTCCGATGGTGGAGCAGATCACCGGCGGGAAGGTGTACCTGCGCATCCTCTCGAACCTCGCCGACCGGCGCCTCGCGCGCTCGTCGTGCCGCATTCCGGTCGAGCTGATGGCCGACTTCGATCTCCCCGGCGAGCAGATCGCCGAGGGCATCGCGCAGGCGTCGCGCTTCGCCTCCGCCGACCCGTACCGCGCGGCGACGCACAACAAGGGCGTGATGAACGGCGTCGACTCGATGGCGATCGCGACGGGTCAAGACTGGCGCGCGATCGAGGCGGGCGCCCACGCGTACGCGTGCCGCGACGGCCGCTACACGCCGCTGTCGACCTGGAACATCGAAGAGGGCTGCCTGGTCGGCCGCATCGAGCTGCCGCTCGCGCTCGGCACGGTCGGCGGGCCCGTGAAGATCCACCCCGGCGTGCAGGCGGCGCTGAAGATCTTGCGCGTCTCGACGGCGCGCGAGCTGTCGATGGTGATGGCGTCGGTCGGCCTCGCCCAGAACCTGGCGGCGCTGCGCGCGCTCGGCAGCGTGGGCATTCAGAAGGGCCACATGGCGCTGCACGCGCGCTGCGTCGCGGTCACCGCCGGCGCCCGCGGCGACTGGGTCGAGAAGGTCGCGAACCTGCTGGTGCTGCACGGCCACGTGAAGGTCGAGAAGGCGCGCGAGATCCTCGCGTCGCTCCGGCCCGAAGAGTTCGCCGCCGCGACCGGCACCACCGGCTGACCTCATGTCGGAGGGCAGCAGACTCAAGCTGAGCGCCTTCGGACCGGGCAAGATCATCGTGCTCGGCGAGCACGCCGCAGTCTACGGAGAGCCCGTGCTCGCCGGCGCGATTCAGCGAGGCGTCATGGCCCGCGTGGTCGACGGCGAGCCGGGCATCGAGCTGCCGGACGTGCTGTCGCCGCCGCAGGCCGAGGCGCTGCAGCGCGCCTACGCCGCCGCGGCGAAGGGCGTCGAGCTGCGCGTGCGCGTCACCAGCGATCTACCCATCGGCGTGGGCCTGGGCTCGTCGGCCGCGCTCTCGGTCGCGGTGGCGCGGCTGCTGCTGCAGGCCCGGGGCAGGAAGTTCGGCGTCTCCGACGTGCTGAAGCTCGCCGCCGTGATGGAGGGCGAATTCCACGGCACTCCGTCGGGCGTCGATCACACGACGAGCGCGCGCGGGGAGCTCGTGCTGTACCGGAAGGGCGGCCCCACGAAGGCGGTGAAGAAGAAGAAGCCGCTGCGCATGGTGGTGGCGCTGGCCGGCGCGCGCACCGCCACGAAGACGACGGTCGCCGGGCTGCGCGAGCGGCGCACGCGCTGGCCGAAGCGCTACGCGCGGCTCTTTCACGAGATCGGCACGCTGGCGGCCGAAGGCGCTCGCGCGGTGAGCCGCGGCGATCTCGCCGAGCTCGGCGATCTCATGAACGTGAACCACGGCCTGCTCTGGGCGATGCAGCTGTCGAGCGAGCGCATCGACGCGGTCGTGCGGCAGATGCGTGCGCGCGGCGCGCTCGGCGCGAAGCTCACGGGCGCCGGCGGCGACGGAGGCGCGGTGATCGGCCTGTTCGAGTACGGGGCAATTGCCCGGGAACAGTTGACCGCCGACGGCCTGGAGTGCTTCGAGACCGAGCTGTGAAGGCCACCGCGACCGCCCACCCGAACATCGCCCTGGTGAAGTACTGGGGTAAGCGCGACGAGGCGCTGATCCTGCCGCACCAGTCGTCGCTGTCGGTGACGCTGGCTCCGCTCTCGGTGACGACGTCGGTGGAGTGGGGCGGAGGCCGGCAGGACGAGGTCTCGATCAACGGAGAGCCCGCACAGGGCTCCGAGCTCGACCGCGTGGTGGCGCTGCTGCGCCTCGTGCGCCCGCAGCCGGCGCGCGTGGTGTCGGCCGGCAACTTCCCGAAGGCCGCCGGCCTGGCGTCGTCGGCGGCGGGGTTCGCGGCGCTCGCGGTCGCGGCGCGGGCGGCCGCGGGGCTGCCTCGCGACGTGCGCGCCGAGTCGATTCTGGCGCGGCAGGGCAGCGGCAGCGCGTGCCGGTCGATTCAAGGCGGCGTGTGCATCTGGCACCGCGGCAGCTCGGCCGACGGCACGGACTCGTACGCGACCCAGGAGCTGAAGGCCGATCACTGGCCCGAGCTGCGCCTGCTCGTCGCGATGGTGAGCCGCGAGGAGAAAGAGGTGAAGTCGCGCGACGGCATGCGGTCGGCCGTCGAGACGTCGCCGTACTACGAGGCGTGGACGCGCGACGCCGAGGAAGAGGTGCCGCGCGCGCTCGCCGCGCTGTACGCGAAGGATCTGCACGCGATCGGAGAGATCGCCGAGAAGAACGCGTGGCGCATGCACGCGACCTCGCTCGCGGCGGATCCGCCGCTCTGCTACCTGAAGCCGCAGACGCTCGAGGTGATCGCGGCGCTGCAGCGGCTGCGGCGCGACGGGGTGCCGGCGTACTTCACGCTCGATGCCGGGCCGAACCCCGTGGTGCTGACGGATGCGGCTCACGAGGCCGCCGTCGAGGCCGCGCTCGTGAAGCTCGGAGCGTCGAGCGTGGTGCGGTGCGTGCCCGGCGGCGACGCGACCGTCACGACCGACTGAGCGACCGACCGTCGACGGGTGCTCTGCGCGCCGCTCGAGGCGACCGGTGCCCTCGTATGTCACGCCGATCGACCGCCCGCTGGCCGACAGAGATGCGGTGGGCTTTGCGCTGGGTTGTTGCTCGCGCTCGTCGTCGTTGCCGTTGCGACCGCTTCTTGCGCTTGAGACCGGTTCGACCGCCGTTCAGGCTGACTGCGAAGCGCTCCTCCGCCACTCAGCCGGGCTCACGAGCTGCGTGTCGCGGTCGTTCAGCGCAGCGGCGTGGTTTCTGGCCGCAGAAAACCGGTTGGGCGTGGTTTCTTGCTGACAGAACGGCTTCTGGTTGCGGCCAGCCGGTTAGGCGCGGCTGCGTGCAACCAGAACGACCCGCGAGCTCGGCTCCGCGTGCAGAGAAGCCCGCCGTCTTCCTGTCCGCCGTCGATCGGCGACGGAGCGTGCGGTCGTCGAAGCAGCCTCTCTGGCAGCGCCCGCCTTGCCACCCGGCGCTCCCATGGCCATAACACCCAAGCAGTGGCGCTCTTCCAACGCGGCGGGCTCAACGTCGGCAGAATCGCGGGCGTCCCGATCCGCCTGCACTGGACCGCGCTCGTCGGCGCCTTCGTCTTCACGGGCTTCCGCTTCGACCCCGTCACCTGGGGCACGTTCGCCGCCCTCGTCATCGCGCACGAGCTCGGCCACGCCCTCGTCGTCAAGGCCGCCGGCGGCACGCCCACGCTCATCGAGCTCACCGGCTACGGAGGCCTCTGCCACTGGCGCGGCGAGGTCTCTGCCCTCAGCCGCGCCTGCATCGCCTGGGGCGGCGTCTGGGCGCAGCTCGTCGTCCTCGCCGCCGCCTCGGCCTGGCAGCTCACGGCCGGCATGCCCGAGAGCTTCACCGGCTTCCGCGTCCTCAGCACGCTCATCTATTCCAACGCGTGGATGATCGCGTTCAACCTCATCCCCATTCCGCCGCTCGACGGCGCCGAGGCCTGGCGGCTGCCGATCCTCCTCGGCCGCTCGCTGCGCAAGGGCCCGGTCAGCGCCGTGATGCCCCCGGTCCCGCAGCCGGGCAGCCACGACGAGGCGTTCGAAGCCGGCGCCCGCCGCGACGAGGTCAAGGCCATCGTCTCGAACCTGCTCGACGAGGCGCGCAAAGAATGATGCCCCAGCACCTCGTCATCGGCATCGCGGTGATCTTCTCGGTGCTGTTCCTCTACGGGCTGCTCCACACGCCGGTCGACCGCACCGCGGTCTTGCGCGAGCGCTACCTCAAGCTCGTGCGCCTCGCGCGCCACGACGGAGAAGCCCAGCTCGCCGAGCGCCTCGAGTCTCTCGGCCAGCGGTTCCCGGGCCGCAGCTACGCCTGGTACCTCAACTGGCTGGTGAAGGACCTCGAGCGCGCGAAGCGCTGAGCGTCAGGGCAGCAGCAGAACGACCAGCCCCAGGCCCACCGCGATCACCGCCGCGCCGCCGGCGATCAGCACGGGCCAGTTCTTCGGCGGCTCCGGAGCGGCCTTCCTCGCCGCGATCTTCCCGCCGAGCGCGAGCACGCCGCCGACGACGATCACCGCGGCGTGCGCGCCGAGCACCAGCCTCAGGTCGTTGCGCGTGGGAATGCTCTCGGTGAAGCGGGCGGCGAAGATCACGATCGAGATCGCCACCAGCGCCTCGCCGAACCGCTCGAGGTGCCGGGCCATCTACTTCTTCTTGCCGGGGTTGCCGCTGATGGTCCGGTCGTCGGGGCACATCACCAGCGCGCGCTGCTTCTGCACGCCCGCGTGGTGCGCGTTCCAGCTGACGATCGCGAGGGAGCAGGGGCCTTCGGGCACCTGGAAGACCTCCATCAGCTGCATCTCGGGGTTCCGGTACGAGACGAAGTCGGAGACGGTGCGAGCGCCCTTCCACTCGACGATCACGCGCATGTCGTAGCGCTTCACCAGCTTGTTGTCGTCGCGCTCGAGGTGCTCCTTGCGGATGAGCCCCGACAGCTCGACCTCGTCGAGCTGAACCGACTTCACGACCTTCAGCCCCTCGGGGACGTCGGTCTTCTTGTCGAGCGGCTTGATCGCGATGTGGGGGCGCGAGGGCTCCTTGAAGTCGATGGTCCACAGATCCCACGGGCCCTTCTCGGTGTGGCAGTCGCGCAGGAACAGCTGCTTCGCGACCGGGTCCCACCCCAGCATGTCGAACGTGTTCGCCGTCTCGCTCTCGGCCGACACCGTCGCCGAGACGAGCAGCAGCGCGAGCGTGAAGAGGCCCCTCATGCAGAGCAAGGGTACGCGCCTGTCGCGCGGCGTCAAAAGTTCACCCCGGCCGGCTTCGGGGACGGCACGGTCAGCGACAGCCGCACGGGCTCTCCCTTCTTCTCGTACAGCGTCCGGTACACGAAGTAGTTGGCCGTCACGTTCTTCACGTAGCCGCGCGTCTCTTTCCAGGGGATCGCCTCGACGAACTCGTCGAGCGGCAGGTCGTTGCGCGTGCTCGCCCACTCGACCACCGGCTTCGCTCCGGCGTTGTACGCGGCGGCCATCAGCGCCGGGTGCCCGAACCGCTCGAGCAGCGCCGAGAGCAGCCAGGTGCCCAACGCGATGCTCTGCTCCGGCGCGTACAGCTCGGCCGGGTGCGGAGCGGGGATGTTGCGCAGCTTCGCGATGCCGTCGGACGTCGGGGGGATGAGCTGCATCAGCCCGCGCGCGTCGGCGATGCTCGTCACCTCGGGGCGGAACGCGCTCTCTTGCCGCATGATCGCCCACGCGAGGTACGGGTCGAGGCCGGCCTCGCTCGAGAACTTCTCGACGCTGCTGTCGAACGCCCTCGGGTAGAACAGCGCGAGCGCCGCGGGGTCGGCTTTCGTGAACGCCGCGCCCCACAGCCAGCGCAGCGCCACCGTGTACGCCGGGCCGTACTCGCCGATGCCCTGCAGCGCGTGGCCCATCTTCACCGCCTCGCCGGCCGACCGCACCGTGCCCAGCACGCGGTCGACCTCGAGCCCGGCGTCGCGGAACAGCCCGGCCGCCGAGAGCGCCATCGCCAGCGCCAGCTCCTTCGGCGGAGCGACGGTCAGCGACTTCGGCTCCACGGTGAAGGGCGGCGGCGGAGTCTCGCCGAGCTCCCGCAGCCGCTCGCTCGCCAGCAGCGCGTAGAACGACTGCGGGTACGCCGCGATGATCCCGCGGTAGGCGGGCGCGACCTTCGCTCCGGGGCTCTTCTGCTGGCAGCGCGCGAGCCAGTACCGCGCCTGCGGCACCAGCGACGATCGCGGGAAGTCGTCGATCAGCGACTGCAGCGTCGCGACCGAGCACTTGCCCGCGCGGTACTCCGAGTACGCCTTGAACCACCGCGCCTCGTCGCGCTTCTTCGAGGTCGCGTGCGAGGTGTCGAACGCCCCGAACTCGGTCGCCGCCTGCTCGAACTCGCCCGCCTGCATGGCGAGCCACGCGGCGAGGTACGCCGCATCTTCTGCCGCCGGCTGCTCCGCGTGCTTCGCCTCGATCTCGAGCATGACTTTGCGCGCCTGCGCGTTGTCGTGCACCTTCATGAAGCGCCGCGCCCGGGCCATCAGCGCCTCTGCTGCCACCCCCGCGCCGCGCTTCACCGCCGAGTCGAGCTGCGCGTTGCCCTTCGCGTCGTCCGCGACCTGGAAGTACGCCGCCGCCAGCGCGAGCTCGAGCCGGCCCTCCTGGCCCTTCGGCGCGGCGAGGCCCTCGAGCTCGGCGACGGCGCGCGCTCCGCCGAGCACTGTCGCACGCGTGAGACGCTCTTCGAACGTGTACGCCGGCTTCACGAGCTCCTCGGCGCGCGCCGCGTACGGGTGCGACGCGAACCGCACGGCGACCTGGCGCAGATCGGCCTGGCCGCGCTTCTCGTCGCCCGTCATCCAGCGCGCGATGCCGCGCTGGTAGAGCAGCTCGGGCCCGAAGTCGCCCACCGTCGCCGCCTCGAGCAGCGGCAGCGCCTTCTTCGCGTCGCCCTTGCCGAGCCACAGCTCGCCCAGGCGCGCGTCGATGCGCTTCTGCAGCCACGCCGGAGCGCTCTTGCGCGCCTTCCCGAGGGCCGGGAGCGCGTTCTCGACGTCGCCCGACCACGCGAGCGCCTCACCGAGGTACCAGCCGTGAAACGCCTCGAGGCCCTTCGGAGCAGGCCGCGAGACGAGCTGCGTCGCGGCGGAGGCCGCGTCCGATTCTGATAGCAGCAAGAAGCCGAGCAACAGCGACAGACGATCGGCTTCGGGGCACTTCGTGTCGTAACAGGCCTGAAGCTCTCCGCGTGCGGTGTCGACGACGCCCGATCGATGTACGCGTACCGCCTCCAACAGCGCAGGCGATTGTGCCCAGGCTGCCTCAGAACACGCGAGAACGAGCAAAAGCGCAGGGCGTGGGTTTGACATTCCGAGTTGCCGCATCGTAAAGCTTCCGTCGCTTGAAGAGGTGAGGGGAGCTGAGTTTTCGACGGCTCGTGAGTCTCAAGCTGCGCACGAGCCGCTGGTTTTGGTTGTGGGACTGCTTCGCTATCGAAGCAAGCAACGTCTGGGAGGCCGAACAACATGCAACTCAAGCCGTGTCCGACTGAGCTGCCGCAGAGCATCAACCCTGAAGCCGGCCCGAAGAGGGCCGGGGTCGAGACGCACCGCAATCTGAACTGCCATCACTACGACAACTGCCTCGACGAGGCTGTCCGTCGCGGGTGGCAGAGCTTCACCTGTCTGAAGTGCCCGCTGTACCAGAACGCCTTCGCGCCGCAGATGGGCATCGAGGCGTACGCGACGCAGCGTCGCGCGATCTGACGCGAGTTGGAGGGCCTGAGGGCGATGAGCCCTCAGGCCTTTCGCAGCGTGACGACTCCTCTCCTGATCAAGTCCTTCATCGTCTCCTCCACTTCGAGGGGAGACGTGTCGAGCGTGGCGATGACCTCGCGGGGCGGCACGCGCTCCTCGCAGATGAGGCGCGCGACCTCGAGCCACTGCTTCGGGCCGACCTGGCGGTAGACCGCGTAGAGGTCGGGGTTCACCTCCATCTGGTTCGCGGTGACGAGCATGCCCTCGCGGATGCGCCGCTCGTTCTCGTTCAAGGTGCCGCAGCCCTGCTCGATCAGCACCTCGGTGGGCAGCGACAGCGACTGCGGCGAGGGGAACGTGCCGGGGCTGAACGTCGCCTCGGCCGCCCGCGACGCCAGAAACGCGTTGAACGCGCGCTCGGCCTCCGCCGTGAAGCGTCCGGCGACGGCGCTCGCGTGCACCACCGCGCCCTCGTTCAGGAACAGCTCGTAGCTCGCCCAGCCGTCCTTCGCCTCGAGCTTCCCGGTCGCCTTCGCCAGCGCGAGCTCGCGCATCAGCCACTGCGGCCCGACGGTCGCCACCGACACCGAGAACGCCGCCGTGCTCTTGATCTGCAGGTGCGCGTTCTCGCGCGGCTCGAGCAGCTTCCTCACCTGCGACACGAGCGGGTCGAGCCGGCTGCCCTTCGCGAAGTACGCCTGGGCTCCGGCGTTCTGCGCGCGGAGCTGCTCGCGGTAGTCGTCGTGGCACGAGAGGAACGCGATCGGCATCTCGCGCGTGCGGTAGTCGTCGCGCAGCATGCGCAGCATTCCCCAGCCGTCCATGCGCGGCATGTTGAGGTCCGCGATGATCGCGTCGAACTCGCCGCGCAGCGCCGTCTCGTAGCCCTCGACGCCGTCGGCCGCCGCCGTCACCTGAAACCCGTGCTTCGTGAACAGCGTGTTGAACATGCGGCACAGCGACTCGTCGTCGTCGACGAGCAGCAGCTTCACCGGCGGCACGCGCGGCCCTTGGACCTTCGGCGGCACCACCGGCGTCTTCGGCGCGGCCTCGACCTCGACCTCGAACGCGAGCGGCTCGTCGTCGGCGAGCGCCACCCCCGCCACCACCGCGACCTCTTCTTCGTCGCCGTCGCTGTCGCCGACCTCGATGACGACGCCGGCGCCGTCGCCGAGCGCGCCGCCGACCTCCGAGAAGCGCCACTGCGCCGAGGGCTGCGCCACCATCTTCACCAGCGCCTCGACGCCGCTGAAGCTCTGGTAGCGCGCCAGCTCGAGCTTGCCCAGCGCGAACGTCGCCGTGCCCTCGTTCGGAGTCCGCGCGTCGAACGTGATCACCCCCGACCGCCGCGTGCGCCGCACGTGCTCGACGAGCCGCGCGAGCACCGTCGACTCGCCCTGGCCCGCGACCACTCCGGTGCGCAGCCGCATCTCGTTCATCAGCGTGCGCAGCTCGGCGATGTGCGTCGTCGCCTTGAACGGCATCTTCAGCATGCCGACCACGCCGCTGCGCAGGCCCGCGGTGAAGATGGCGTCGGAGGTGTCGTCGCACAAGAGCACGATGGGCAGCGACGCGATCGAGACGTCGCCCGCCAGCGTCTCGAACACGAACTGCGGCAGCTCGGCGGTGACGTCGCCGCGGACGACGAGCAGGTCGGGCTTCAGCTGCTTGATGCCGCCGACCACCTTCTTCTTGTCGGTGAGGAAGCGGTAGAACAGGCCGAACTGGTTGAAGCTCTGTGCCGCCGACGCCTGGAAGGCGCGGTCTTCGTCGATGGCCAGGATCTTCGGGCCCCCGGGAGTCATGACAGCGTGATCACCCCCCGGCGGAGCATCTCGATGAGCGAAGCGCGAACCTCTTCTTCCGGGAACTCGAGGTGCGAGGCCAGCTTCACGGGAGCGATCTTCTCTTCACACAGCGCCCGCGCCAAGCGGACGTCGCGGCTCGAGGCCACGCGCAGGTACAGATCGTAGAGCTCGGGGTCGGGCTCCGCGAACTTCGCCTGTACGAGCTTCTCTTCCATCACCTTGCGCTCGAGCTTCGTCACCGCCGACAGCGCCTCGGTGAGCGCGTCGAGCAGCAGCGGCCGGTCGTCGTACGACTGCCCCTCGATCGGCGCCAGCACCGCCCGCGCGCCGCGCGACACCACGAGCGAGACCAGCGCGAGCGTGCCGCTCGCCGAGCGCGGCCCCGAGCTCGCCGAGGCCTTCACCAGCCGCCCGCGCTGCACGGCGAGCGAGTAGCGCCCCCACTCGTCGCGCGCGTGCACGGTGTACGAGCCCTCGAGCTCGCCGAGCACGCGCAAGAGCCACACCGGCCCGACCACCGACAGCTCGAGATCTCCGATCGCCTCGCGCTGCCGGAGCAGCGTGTGCGCCGCGATGCGCGGCTGCGCGAGCTTGCGCACGTGCTGCACGAGCTCTTCGGAGTGGCCGGTCTTCGCGAGGTAGTCGTGCGCGCCCGAGCGCGCGGCCTTCAAGGTCTCGCGGTAGTCGTCGTGCGCCGAGAGGAACAGCACCGGCGTCTCGCGCATGCGCGCGTCGGCCTTGAGCAGGCGGAGCATGCCCCAGCCGTCGAGCACCGGCATGTTGAGGTCGGCGACGATGACGTCGAAGTCCTGGTTCTGCGCGACGCGGTGGCCCTCGTCGCCGTCCTGCGCCTCGACCACGTCGAAGAACGAGCGCTTGAGCTGCAGCGCGGCGAGCTTGCGCACGTCGGGATCATCGTCGACGAGCAGCACGCGCGGCTTGTACGTCGCGGGGTCGGGCGGGACCATCGGCGCGCCGATCGGCGTCAGCCACGACTGCCCGGGGATCTCGAAGCGCCACACGCCGTCTTCCAGCGCGAGCATCTCGTCGAGCGCCGCCAGCCCCTCGAGCGGCCCGAGCCGAGCGCCCGTCAGCTCGCCGCCCGAGACCGTCGCGCGGCCCTCGAACGGGGTGCCGGGGTTCACCGCGATGACCCCGCTCAGCTTCTCGCGGCGGAAGAACTGCAGCACCCGCGACCGCAGCTTCTCGGTCTCGGTGGGCAGGTAGTCGTCTTCACCGGTCGGCAGCGGCTCGTCGAGCAGCTTCTCGAGGCGCGCGATGTGCTTCTGCGGGTCGAAGGGCTTGCGCCAGATGTCCGAGGCTCCGGCGAGCAGCGCGCGCAGGTCGTCGCGCGGGTGCAGGTTGCCGGTGAGGAAGACGACGCGCGTGTTGGCGAGCTCGGGGAAGCGGCGCATGGAGCGCGCGACCTCGTAGCCGTTGAGCACCGGCATCGAGAGATCGAGCACGAGCACGTCGGGCTTGAACGATTGCGCGGTGGGGATCGCGAGCGTGGGGAACTGGCAGAGCTGAACGGTGTGCCCGGCCTGGTAGAGCGCGTCGCCCACCTGGCGCAGGATCACCTCGTCGTCGTCCACCAGCATCACGCGGGGGGAGGGCCTCATGCTTCTGGTCGCGCCTCGGCGCGCTCCCTCTCGACGGCACAGTTCACAGAACGGGCACAGCCAGGCGGTCGCTTGATCGCGGCGCTCATCGCAGGGTCCCGTAGACCACGACCACCCAGTACTTGTCGCGCCCGAACGTGGGGGAGTCGCCCTTCGCGAGGCCGACTCCGACGAGCGAGGCGGCGGGGTCCGAGAGGTTCTTCGAGTCCGTGATCAGGGTCGGGTTGTCGGCGACGAAGAAGTCGACGGTCGCGGAGCCCAGGTCGTCGCGCAGCTCGAAGACGCGATCGTGCAGCCGCTTCCCGTCGAGCGTCGCCTTCGGCAGGTTGAGCTCGAGCGCCTTCTTCGCGTGCTGCTCGAGCAGCTGCTCGAGCCCCTCGGCGCGCTTCAGCGCCTTCAGGCCCTTCGTCTTGCGCGCCTGGTTCAGCGCCGCGTACGCCTGCTCGAGCGGGTCGGCGTCTGCCTCGGCGGTGTCGATCGGCGACGCCAGCACCTCGACCAGCACGAGCTGGCCGTCGGCGCGCTTCGCCGTGCCGACGCCGGCGACGGTGTACATCGGCTCGAGCAGGTTCTTGCGGTGGCCGGGGCTGTGCTCGATGCCGAAGTGCGCCGCGAGCGGGCCGGAGGCGAGGCCGAGGTTCTCGCCGGCCGTCGAGTACGCGTAGTCGGCCTCGCGCAGCCGCCGGCGCACGTCGCTGCCGTCGGGCGCCACGTGCGCGAAGAACAGCTCGCTCGCCATGCGCTTTGCGTAGGCCGTGGCGACGGCGTCGAGCAGCGGGTCGTCTTTCAGGGCGCCGAGCTTGTAGCCGGCGCGCAGCTTGTTGATGCGGTCGAGCACGCGCGTGCGGATCTCGCCGGGCTCGGTCGGCTCGGCCTCCACCACGCGGCGCGCGCCCGCCGCCATCGGGCCGACGTCGACGAAGAACAGCGCCGCGACCTCGGGCCCGCGATCGCCGCGCGCGAGCAGCTCGACGGTGTGGCGGCCGTCTGAGGGGAAGTCGATCTTCGCGCACCAGCGGTCTTGATCCCGGGTGCCCGGGACGTGATCGACGTCGCCCTTCGGCCGGGTCACGTACACGTCGGCGGAGCGCAGGTGCGAGGCCAGCGTGCCGCACAGCCGCTGGCTTGCGCCGCGCTTGTTGAAGCGGTGGGGGAAGGGGAGCAGCTCGGCCTTGCGGTCGGCGAGCAGCACGACGACGGCGGCGCGGTCTGCGCTCACGTCTTCGACGGCTCCGACTCCGAAGTGGGTCGCGGGCTCGTCGGTGAAGTCGCTGCGCTTGAGCAGCGCCTTCAAGGGCTCGCCGCGCGGGCTGCCGCGGAGGACGAGCGCGCGCGGAGTGGGGTCGGTTCCGCCGGCCTCGCTCACCACGGCGGTGAGGTTCGAGACCTCGGCGGCGTCGGCGGCCGAGCTGTCGAGCGCCTGCTGCGCGAGCGCGCGCGCCGCCTTGCTCAGGTTCGCGTCGTTCGTGGGGTTCGCGCGGCCCACGCGCTCGTACTGCTGAACGATGAAGCGGGAGGCCTCCTGCTCCATCGAGGCGCTCTGGCCCGCGACCGCGAGCAGCAGCGGGAGGATCACTGCCGCACCTCGACCCTGAGCTGCTTCACGCCGTTCAGGCGCGCGACGATCTCGCCCTTGGCCTTCTCGATGGCCTCGGCCCACTGCGCGTTGTCGGCTTCGACGACCAGCACTTCGCCGTGCAACGCTTTGGGGCGCGCGTTCTTCGCGATGGAGGGACCCACCGCTTCGTTCCACACGGGAATCAGCGCAGCGGTGGATCCGGAGGTCTGCACCAGCTCGACTGCAGACTGCTTGAGAAGCTCCCGGATTGACGTGAAGCGGTGTGACGCCACGATCAGGGGACTATGGCGCAAGCGCGCACCACTGTCGCGCGTCGCGCGAGCGGTTGACAATACCCCCCACGGTCCGTCAAATGCGCCGCCTTCTTGCTCACGTAGTTCAAAAATCGCGCCCCAAGGAGCACCGAATGTCGAACACCCGCCTCGTCCTGTTTGCCGCGTTCATCGGCAGCGTCTTCATGGCCTGTCCTCCGCCCTCGAAGGCGGACGGCGGCACCGGCGGCGGTGGGAACCCCGATGAGTGCTTCGAGGACGTCGACTGTCCCGACCCGCGCTTCTTCTTCTGCAACACGACGACGTCGAAGTGCGAGCCGTCGTGCCGCACCAAGAGCAACTGCACCGCGGCTGAGCGCGGCGAGTACAAGCTTGATGAGTGCGAGGTCGGCCTCGGCTGCCAGTGTGACGAGCAGAAGTGCGTGCCGGGGCTGTGTGGCTCCGACTCGGACTGTGGCACGACCAACGTCTGCCGCAACGGCGCGTGCGTGGCGCCGCCCGGACCCGGCGACGTCGACCATTGCTTGATCGTGCCCGACAAGGCGGTGCTGAAGGGTGGCACGACGCAGCGGTTCACGGCCTTCGCGTTCAACGCGACGAACGATCCGCTCATCCCGAAGGAAGGCGCGACGTGGACGGGCGGAATGGTCGCTCCGGCCACGGGCAACTCGACGGTGCTCACGGCTCCGATGGCGCCCGGCATGACGACGCTGACCGCGACGTTCGGGATGAAGACCTGCACGGCGACCATCGAGGCGCTCGACCCGGCGGTCGCGGCGACCGAGCTCGCGGTGGTGGTGACCGACGAGCTCACCGGCCGCGGCATCCCCGGCGCGACGGTGGTGGTGTCTGACCCGACGACGGGCGCGCAGATCGCGATGGGCGGCCCGACTCCGGCCAACGGCTACCTGAAGCTGACCCCGGTCGCGGGCGCCGAGGTGAACGTCACGGTGTTCAGCAGCCAGTACAACTACCTGACGATCGCGAACTACGACATGACGGGCTCGCGCTTCGTCTCGATGGTGCTGCGCCGCCACCAGAACGACAAGTACGGCGGCCAGAAGGGCACCTTCACCGGCGTCCCGATGACGAGCAACGTGCACGCGGCGCTGTCGGGCATGTCGATCGCGGGCTCCATCACCGACCTGTCGCTGGCGCAGCTGCTCGGCAACACGGTGCCGACCGACGTGAAGATCGGCAACGCGGTCGACCAGAAGGGCGTGCCGCTGCCGGCCGGCGTGTACCTCGGCTTCTCGGACACGAACATCAAGACGCAGGTCTCGGCGCAGGGCCTCGCGGGCGTGTGCGGCGCGGGCAAGGGCGGCGAGACGGCGATTCTGGCCGGCACGTGCGGCACCCGCACCGGCTGGGCGCTCGCCGGTGACGTTCCGCTCGGCGACCTGCCGATCGATGCGTTCGCGGGCGGCACCGAGAACATCAAGTTCGACGTGGTGCTGGCGCGCGTGCTGCCGATCTTCCGCAAGTTCAACTCGTCGATCGTGCGCGACGTCGAGTTCAGCCTGAAGAACACCCCGGTGGATCAGAACGGCGCTCCGCAGTTCAACGATGCCGGCACCGAAGACTTCACCGAGAAGAACCACTCGTTCGCGGCGCCGGGCGCGGTTCCGCTCGCGTTCAACTTCGTGAACAAGATCCCCGACCTGCCGACGTACCGCGGCACGCCGGTCGACGGCGTGGTGCTGCTCGGCGGCGCGAACGTGCCCGGCCGCGGCGTCGTCCCGCTCGGCCTCGGCGTCGCGCTCAACACGGCGACCCCGGTCGACAACAAGACCGACCCGGTGATGGGCATCCCCGCGGGCGCCGGCCACGCGCAGCTGCGCATGGCTCCGACGCACCACGGCATCGAGGGCTCCGAGTACGGCGTGCTCGCGCTCGGCGTCTCGTTCAAGGCGTTCACCGACTCGTCGGCCGGCATCGCGACGTCGGGCATCTTCGTGCGCCCGCCCGCGAACAAGCTGGTGTTCGACCCGACCGGCGCGACGCCCGCGAACATCCTCGACATGGGCGTGACCGGCGGCTTCCCGAAGATGCCGGAGGGCGCGAAGTACAACTACGCCACCGCGGCCATCAACACGGTGCCGGGCCGCTCGTTCCGCATCCCGGGCTTCACGCAGACGGGCAACGCGACCACCGCGATCCGCGTGGCGTTCACCGACGCCTTCGAGCACCGCTGGGTGGTGCTCGCGGATCCGGCGAAGGCGCTGGCGACCGGCTGCGGCGCGGGGACCTGCCCCGGCTTCACGCTGCCCGCGGCTCCGGGCGGCACCACCGACCGCACGTTCGCGAACGCGGCCGGCACGACGCGCTCGCAGATGCTGGTGCAGACGATTCGCCTCGCGGCCGACCCGCTCGGCGCTCCGGCGACGACGCTGTCGTACCGGAACCTCGTCGAGGCCAGCAACACCCGCGCCGACCGCCTCACCGAGTTCACGACTGCGTTCTCGTTCATCGACTACGCGCGGCCGGAGATCTCGTGGAAGACGCCGAACTCCGGCATGACGGGCGTGATGGCGGGCTCGAACATGGTGCTCGTCGTCGACAACTTCCGCGTCGGTGGGACGACCGCGGAAGACGGCTACGTGAAGGTGACGCTCACCGGCGGCACGGCGATGTGCCAGCCGGCGATGGATGCCGAGAGCAAGATGTACTCGGCGATGGACAAGGGCGAGGTCAGCGTGGCGCTGCCGGCCGGCTGCACCGGCATGGTCACCGCGACCGCGAAGCTCGTCGACTTCAACGGCGCGGACCTGAACCCGCCCGTGACCTCGACGCGCGGTTTCACGATTCAGTGAGCGTGGCGGGGTAGTTGGCTGGCTGGTGACGGAGGCTCTGCTAAGTTGAGCCTCCGTCCATGGCGAAGACGAAGACCGTCGTCACGGTCATCTCCAAGATCTCCGAGCGCCCCGTCAACCGTGACGCGGCGCTCGTCGTCATTCATGGGCTGGACTTAGGGCGGAAGTACGACCTGATGAAGGAGACGACGATCGTCGGGAGATCGTCGAAGGCCGACATTCAGGTCGACCAGGAGGCCATCAGCCGGAACCACGCGCGGTTCGTGATCCAGGGCACGAAGGTGCTGCTGAAAGACCTGGGCTCGACGAACGGCACGTACGTGAACGACGAGATGACGTCGGGCGAGATGCAGCTCCGCAACGGCGACCTCGTGAAGATCGGGCGCACGATCTTCAAGTTCATCGCCGGCGGGAACATCGAGTCGGCGTACCACGACGAGATCTACCGGCTGACGACCGTCGACGGGCTGACGCAGGTGTTCAACCGGCGCTACTTCGAAGAGACCGTGGAGCGCGAGATCTCGCGGTGCCACCGGTACTCGCGGCAGCTCTCGCTGGTGATGGTCGACATCGATCACTTCAAGGGCATCAACGACAACTTCGGGCACCTCGCGGGGGACCACGTGCTCAAGCACGTGGCCTCGGCGATCAAGACGCGCATTCGCCGCGAGGACATTCTGGCGCGGTACGGCGGCGAGGAGTTCGCGCTGCTGCTCCCCGAGATCGACGTGAAGGGCGCGGTGGCGCTGGCCGAGAAGATCCGGAAGCTGATCGAGAAACAGAAGTTCGAGTTCGACAAGCAGGAGATCCCGGTGACGATCTCGGCCGGGGTCGCCGGGCTCGCGACGCCGTCGTACGAGGCCGCCGACCTGGTGCGGGCGGCGGATCAGCAGCTGTATGCCGCGAAGACCGACGGGCGGAACCGGGTCTGCTCGGTATGAGGCGCCGCCGGAGAGTCGTCATGGCGCGCCTCATCCGTCAGGACGAGGACGACGGATCGTTCGACCGCGAATTCTGGGGACGCGTCGGTCCCGAGGGCATCTTGCGCGCGGCCTTCGATATGGTGCGCGAGGTCTATCGCTTCCGGGGGCTGCCTGAACCTCGCACGAGACTTCGAAGAGATGTTGTCCGCCTTGTCGTCCGAGCGGGTCGAGTTCCTGCTCGTCGGCGGCCACGCCGTGATGGCCCACACTGAGCCCCGGTATACGAAGGACATCGACATCTGGGTGCGGCCGACGAAGGCGAACGCGCTGCGCGTGATGCGCGCTCTTCGGAAGTTCGGTGCGCCGCTTTTCGATCTCTCCGTGGACGACCTGACCCGGCCCAATCGCGGGTTCATCATCGGCGTGGAACCAGTACGGATCGACATACTCACCAGCATTCCCGGCGTTCGCTTCGAAGCGGCCTGGAAGCGGCGCTTCGAAATGAAGTACGGCAAGGTACGAGTCGGGGTCTTGTCGGCCGCCGACTTGATACGCAACAAGCGCCTCGTCGGGCGTCCACTCGACCTCGCCGACGTCTCGGACCTTCAAGCCGCCCTCAAGGAAAGAAAGCGGCAACGCAGACGCTGAGCCTCAGCTGCCCAGCATCGCGGCCAGCATCCCCGCGATCGTGTCGCGCACGCGGTCGTTCTGCTCCTGCACGTACGCGAGATCTTCCGGCGAGCCCGACACCGTCATCGGCTCCGCGAAGCGGATGCGCCACCGCGCCGGCAGCGGCGGCGGCATCAGCGGCAGGTACGGCAGCCCCAGCGGCCCGGCCGGGATCTTCGCGAGCAGCGGCATCGACTCTTCCGCGCCCACGATCGCCGCCGGCACGATCGGCACCCGCATCTTCAGCGCCAGCTTCACGTACCCGCCGCGGCCGAAGCGCTTCAGCTGGTACTTCTGCGTGAAGGGCTTGCTGATGCCCAGGAACCCTTCGGGGAACACGATCACCGGCCGGTTCTCTTCGAGCAGCCGCAGCGCGTTCTCGGGGTGCGCCCGCACCGCGCCGATGCGGTTGATGAGCACGCCCAGCACCGGCGCGTGAAACACCTGGTCCTCGACCAGCCACCGCGCCGGCTGCAGGTCGGGCCGCTCGCGCTGCAGCGCGTAGTACAGCATCGGCCCGTCGAGCGGCAGCGCGCCCGAGTGGTTCGCCACGATGATCGACGGGCCCTCGGGCACCAGCTCGGCGCCGCTCACCGTGACGCGGAAGTACGTGTCGTAGAGGAAGTCGCCGACGGGCTGCAGCGACTTCGCGAGCGACTCGTCTTTGCCCCACGTGTCGACCGGGCCGTGCGAGCCGAAGCCCAGCGCCGCCTTCGCCGCCTGCGCCATGCCCGACGCCGCCGCCAGGAGCGGCCTCGCCAGCCCCTGGCCGACCTCGCGCGCGGCATCGAACGCGACCTGAAGCTCGGTGACCCGGTCGCTCACCATCTCGGGCGAGCCTCCGTGCGGTACCGCCTCGCCGTCTTTCAGCTCTCGCACCACCGCCGGCGAGCCGGAGTGCGGCGTCATGCGGCCTTCTTCGAGCTCCTCGACCATCTCGGGCGAGGTGTCGTGCGGGGTGAACTCGGCGCGCAGCTCGGGTGAGCTGTCGTGTGGCGTGAACTCGGCTCGCAGCTCCGGCGAGTGCTCGTGCTGGGACGGTGCTGGCCGGCCTTCCGGTGAGGCAGAGTGGGGGATGGGCTCGAAGGGCGGCGGCGCCGGCCGCACCGGCTGCGCGATAGGTTGGCTCCCCTCACCCTGTCCCTCTCCCCTACGGGGGAGAGGGGACCCGGTCTGTTTTCCACTCGGCCTCTCCGGCGCCGTCACTTTGGGCTCCGGTGGGTTGGCTGCGAAACTCGCGAACGACGTCACCGCCCGCTTTGCCGGCGTTCCGTCGCCGCCCTTCGGCTTCGGCACCACGATCTTCGGCATCGGCGGTGGCTTGGGGACGACCCGTTTCGCCTCCGCCGGCCTCGGCTGCACCGGCGTGATCACCGGCTTCGGGATCGGCGGTCTCGGCGACGCCGCCGGCTCGTTCGCGACCTTCTCGGCGATCTGCTCCGCCAGCGGCTTTGCCTCGGTCGCGGGCGGCTTCGCCTCTGCCGGCTTCGGCATGCGCTTGAACGGGTCGTTGCCGAGCACGCGCGGCGGACCTTTGCCCTGGCTCACGCCGGCGCCTCCTGCAGCGACGACAGCGCCTCGGCCATCGAGTACCGCGGCAGAAAGCCCAGCGCGCGCGGCGCCGTCGAGGCGTCGGCGACCAGGCTGTACTGCAGGTAGTCGAGCAGGGCGTCGGGCACCGTCGTGCGGCCCACGCTCTCGAGCGCGCTGACCACGGTGCGCAGCACCGGCCCCGGCAGCGGCACGCCGCGAGCCCCCGCCTGCCGGATCAGCCCGGACAGCGGCATCACGCCGTCGGCCGCCACGTTGTACACGCCGGGCGGGCACACCAGCGCGCGCTGCAGCGCCTCGGCGGCGTCGTTCTCGTGCAGCGCCTGCCACAAGGGGTCGTACCCCATCATCGTGGGAATGAGCCCGGTGCGCAGCCACCGCGTCACCGGGTTGTCGCTCGTCGGCCCGACCAGCGGCGCGAAGCGTAAGACCACCGTCTCGACCTCGGGGTTGTTCTCGCGAAACGCGGCGAACTGCCGCTCGACCTCGACCTTGTCGTTGATGAACCGGCTGCCGGCGCAGCCCATCAGCGGGTCCTTCTCGGTGAGCACGGCCGGAGACTGCGCCCGCGCTCCGTACAGCGCCGTCATCGAGGCGCAGACGAGCCGCTCGGGCCTGCAGCGCGCCGCGGCGGCGAGCACCTGCATCGAGCCCATCACCTCGAGCTCGTGCGCGATGTCGGCCCGGTGCACGCGCGTGCCGGCGAAGGCGAGGTGGTAGATGGCCTGCGGCTGCTCCTGCTCGAAGACGTGGCTGACGTCGGAGTCGACCTTCGCGAGATCGACGCGGCGGAAGGTCGTCTTGATGCCGCCAGCGGTCTGCAGCTCGGGCTTGGCCACGTCGAACACGACGAGCTCGCCGACGCGCGGGTCGGAGGCGAGCCGGGGCAGCAGCAGCCGGCCCAGATCGCTGTTCGCGCCGGTGACCCCCACTTTGAGCTTCCTCGCCGCGCGCGACATGTGCGTTAGATGCCAATAGCTCAGTGGCTCTGCCGGTGCCAGCCGCGGTTGCGATGCTCGTCGTCGGCCACGTCGCCGACGAGATCGTCGTGAGTCTCGACGAGCAGACGATGACCCAGCAGATCACGATGACGGCCGACACGCTGGCGCTGCTCGCTCCGGTCGATGCGGACGGCGACGGCGAGCTGACTCAGGCCGATCTCGACGCGCGCGCCGACGCGATCCGCCTCGGCGTCTGGGAGCAGGCGAAGCTCGAGCCGTGCACGCGCAGCGGCGAGCGCGCCTCGATCGAGCCCGGCTACGTCGCGCTCACCGCGAAGGTCGAGTGCCCCGCGGCGGGCGAGCTCACCCAGGAGTTCAAGTGGCTCATGGTCCTGCCGCCGAACTACCGCGTGATCTTCGGGAACCAGGTGGCGAAGGGCGACCTGCGCACGCTGCACGTCGCCCGCGCGAAGCCCGCGGGGCCCGACGCCCCGAGCCTCGTCGTGTGGGGCCTCGTCGGCGGCCTCGTCGCGACGGCGGTGGGATTCCTATTGGTGCGCCGGTTGCGCCGGTAGAAAATGGCAGCCCCGACATGGCCAAAGAGTCCTACAACGACCTCATCTTCGAGCTCGGGGATCTCGCCCGCGAGCGCCTCGCCGAGAAGCCGAACTGCCCGCGCTCGATGGACCGCGTGTTCAAGGCGGAGGACGTGGTGCTGGCGCAGCGCGACGAGCTCAAGGCGCTCGAAGACGAGCTGAACACCGAAGACGCGTCGTACAAAGACTTCCTCGAGGCGCAGGAGGCCGAGAAGAACGAGCAGAAAGAGATCGTGAAGAAGTGGCGCGCCGCGGTCGCCGGCATCGAGGTGCGCTCACGCGATCTGCGCAAGAAGATCTCGAGCGCGAAGGCGACGCTCCGCTACGAGAAGGTGAACCAGAAGCGCGCCGAAGAGCGGCACAAAGACCTCGAGTTCCGCGAGTCGCACAACGAGTCGAAGATCGCGATGTCGCGCGAGCTCATCAAGAAGACGCGGCTCCAGCTGATGCGCAAGCAGCGCAACATCGAGGACATGGAGCACGAGTTCGAGACGCTGCTCACGCCCCGCCCCGGCCAGCCGGGCGCCCAGGGCATCCTCGCGCACAAGCGGCTGCTCGAGATGGAAGACGAGGCCGAGACGCGCAAGGCCGAGCACGAGCAGCGCATGGAAGAGCTCGACAAGGCCGTCGCCGCCAAGGAGGAAGAGGTGCAGGCGGCGGAGGACTACCTCGACCAGGCGGTCTTCCTCCTGGGCGAAGAGGTGTACGGGGCGCGCATCAACGATCCGATGCTGGCGCCAGTGTACCTGCGGCTGGACAAAGCCTCGTAAGTCGTCCTAAGGCCAGCCCCCTCACGTCACTCCCCGCGTGGAAAGAGGCACCCGAACCAGGGGGCAGAGTTAGTAGTACGGCCAAAGGACAAACCCATCACATGCAGCCAAATCTGAACCAGCAGGGCCTCGAGAACGAAGAAGACTTCGCGACGATGTTCGAGGCCTCGCTCAAGGAGCGCGGAGGCGAAGGGCTCCTGAAAGAGGGGGAGATCGTCAAGGGCACCGTCGTGCAGGTGACCAAGGAGTACGCAGTCGTCGACATCGGCTACAAGTCGGAAGGCCAGGTGCCGATCGCGGAGTTCACCAACGCCAAGGGCGAGGTGACCCTCAAGGCCGGCGACACCGTCGAGGTGCTGCTCGAGAGCCGCGAGAACGACACGGGCATGGTCGTGCTCTCGAAAGAGAAGGCCGACAAGATGCGCATCTGGGACGAGATCAGCGCCGCGTGCGAGCGCGACGAGATCGTCAAGGGCGTGATCGTGGGCCGCGTGAAGGGCGGCCTCCAGGTCGACATCGGGGTGAAGGCGTTTCTCCCCGGCTCGCAGGTCGACATCCGCCCGGTGCGGAACCTCGACCAGTACCTGGGCAAAGACTTCGAGTTCAAGGTCATCAAGTTCAACAAGAAGCGCGGCAACATCGTGCTGTCGCGCCGCGTGCTCCTCGAGAAGCAGCGCGAAGAGCAGAAGAAAGAGACGCTCAAGAACCTGAAGGAAGGCGCCGTGATGAAGGGCCAGGTGAAGAACCTGACCGACTACGGTGCGTTCATCGATCTGGGCGGCATCGACGGCCTGCTCCACATCACGGACATGTCGTGGGGCCGCATCGGCCACCCGAGCGAGATGTTCAACGTGGGCGACGAGGTCCGCGTGGTGGTGCTGAAGTTCGACCCCACCGCCGAGCGCGTGAGCCTGGGCCTCAAGCAGATCCAGGAAGACCCGTGGCACCGCGCCGACGAGAAGTACCCGGTCGGCACGCGCGTCAAGGGCAAGGTCGTGTCGCTCACCGACTACGGCGCGTTCATCGAGATCGAGCAGGGCGTCGAGGGTCTCGTGCACGTCTCCGAGATGTCGTGGACGAAGCGGGTCAAGCACCCGTCGAAGGTGCTCGAGGTCGGCAAGGAGGTCGAGGCCGTCGTCCTCGACATCGATCCGAAGGCCAAGCGCATCGCGCTCGGCATGAAGCAGATCGAGCAGAACCCCTGGACGCTCCTCGAAGACAAGTACCCGATCGGCTCGGTCATCAAAGGCCAGGTCCGCAACGTCACCGACTTCGGCATCTTCGTCGGCGTCGAAGAGGGCGTCGACGGCCTGGTGCACGTGTCCGACATCTCGTGGACCCAGCGGGTCAAGCACCCGGGCGAGCTCTACAAGAAGGGCGACGAGGTCGAGGCCGTGGTTCTCAACATCGACGTCGAGAACGAGCGGTTCTCCCTGGGCATCAAGCAGCTCCAGCAGGACCCGTGGGAGACGCTCTCCGAGCGCACGCCCGTCGGCTCCCGCGTGAAGGGCAAGGTGACGAAGGTCACCGACTTCGGCGCGTTCGTCGAGATCGAGCAGGGCATCGAGGGTCTCGTTCACGTCTCCGAGATGAAGGAAGAGCGCGTCGAGTCGCCCCGCGACGTCGTGAACGAAGGCCAGGAGGTCGACGTCAAGATCATCGACATCAACAGCCAGGACCGGAAGATCGCGCTGTCGATGAAGGCCCTGCTGCACGAGGGCGAGGACGACTACCGCGAGTACCTGAAGAAGCAGGCCGAGGGCGCCAAGGCGCGGCTCGGCGACCTGATGGGCAAGAAGAAGTAATCGCCTTCAGGGTTCGAACCTCGACGGCCGGGTGCGCTCTCGCGTGCCCGGCCGTGTTCATTCTGGCATGGGCATTCCCGTCACGCTGGAGACGCAGAACGAGGGGCTGAAGCGCATCTTCAACGTGCCGCTCGTCGGCGCGCTGCTCATCATCCTGGTGGCGTTCGGGCCCGTCGCAGTGCCGGTGGGTGTCGCCGGCCGCCTGCTGCTGCCCGAGGCGAATGAAGACCTCATTCTGGCGGGCGGCTTCTTCCTGTCGATTCCCTGGGCGTTCTGGCTCGAGAAGGCACAGGGCGTGAAGATCCGCCTGCTGTTCATTCCCGCGTGGGTGATGGCGGGCCTGCTCGCCGTCGTCGGGCTCTCGAAGGCGTTCGGGGTGATCGACTGAACAGCGGCGCGAGATCGGGGTCGGCGCGCAGCTGCGGCTCGAGCCCCGGGTCCTCTTCGAGCGCCCGCGCCGCCGCCGCCTTCGCCTCTCCGAGCCGGTCGAGCGCGCACAGCGCCGCGGCCCGGCCCCAGTGCGAGCCCGCGCGTTCGAAGCTGGCGAGCGCCTCGCCGTAGCGCTTCAGCTTCAAGAGCGAGTTGCCGCGGTTGTTCCAGTGGCTCTTCGTCGCGTGTCGCTTCAGGCCCGCGTCGTACGCCCGCACCGACTCGCGGTAGCGCCCGAGGTCGAACAGCGCCGTGCCCAGCAGCAGGTACGCGTCGGAGCACCGCTCGGGCTCGCCCCCGCGCAGGCGGATCGCCCGGCGCGCGCGCGCCACCGCCTCGCCGGGCCGCTTCAAGTGGAGCAGGGCGTTCGCCTGGTTGCCGAGCGCGCAGTCGTTCTGTGGGTCGGCCTCCAACGCCTTCTCGAAGCATCGCAGCGCCTCGGCGTGCGCGCCCGCCTGGCTGTGCTCCGCGCCCCGGTTGTTCCACTCGGCGGAGGTGTGCCTGCGCAGGCCGTGCGTCCATGGCGAATCGGACAGGTCGATCACCCGATCTCTCGTCCGCATCGCGGCGTCGGTGTCGCCCGCGGCCGCCTGCACGTCCGCCAGGGTGCTCAATGTGAACGGGCATTCATCATCGCCCTGCCTCAGCGCCGCCGCGGCGGCGTCGTAGCGGCCGAGGTGCATGAGGGCCTCGCCCGCGCGGTGCCAGTCGCCGAGCCCGGCCGCGACGCGCTCGACCTCGCGCCAGTCTCCGACCGCGTACACCCGCTCGAGGTACTCGGCGTCGGCCTGCCGCGCGATGCGCTCGTTCACGCCGGGCACCGGCACCGTCACGCCGGCCGGGACGCCGAGCTCGACGCTCGACAGCGCCTGCGGGTCCTCTCCGCTCACGCCGCCCGCGACCAGCACGGCGCCGCACGGCAGCAGCACCGCGCCGTGATCGTGGCGTGCGCGGACGAGCCGGCCCGCGGGCTCGCCGCCCAGCGTGCACTCCGAGCGCGAGATGTCGCGCTCCTCGAACGGGCCGCCGCCCGACGTCGCGACGCCGCCGATCTCGAGCACCCGGCCGCGCTCGAGCTGCACGCGGGGCGAGGCGGCCGGCATCGGGGGCACCGGCCCGGCCCACGGGTACCAGGCGTTCTCGTCGAGGTGAAACACCTCGGGCCTGCCGCCGGTGACGAGCACGCGGTTCGCGTCGAGCACGCGCAGCCGCGGCGCTCTCCGCCCGTGCCTCATCGGAGCCACTTCCACCCATCGGAGGTTCATGTCCCACCTCACGCTGCACCCGGCGTTCCAGCGCGCGGGGGCCGCCTCTTCGCGCTCTTCCTCTCCGCGTGCGATCCATCCTGGAGCGGGGCGCCCCCTTGTTGCGCTTCCGGCCGCCGTGCTATTCGTGCGTATATGAATAGCCATTCACAAACGCTCGCCGGCAAGACCGCCCTGGTCGCCGGAGCCACCCGCGGCGCCGGCCGCGGCATCGCGCTCGCGCTGGCCGACGCGGGCGCGCGGGTCTGGTGCACCGGCCGCAGCACCAGGGCGAACCGCGCGAAGAAGGCCGGCGGCCCGTTCGACCTCGCCGCCCGGCCCGAGACCGTCGAAGAGACCGCCCGGCTCTGCGGCGGCGAGGCGGTCATCGTCGATCACACCGACGAGGCCCAGGTCCGCGCGCTCGCGGCCCGAGTCGGGCCGGTCGACGTGCTCGTGAACGACGTCTGGGGCGGCGACGCCCTCGCCGAGTGGGGCGTGCCGTTCTGGGAGCAGGACGCCGCGAAGGGCCTCACGCTCGTCGAGCGGGTGCTGCGCACGCACGCCCTGACCGCGCGGCACGTGCGCGTCAACGACGGCGGCCTCATCGTCGAGATCACCGACGGCGACAGCGAGCGGTACCGGGGAAATCTGTTCTACGACCTCGCGAAGGTGATCCCGATTCGCCTCGCGGTCGCGCTGCATGCCGAGCTGAAGGGCAGGGCGACCGCGCTCGCTGTGACGCCCGGCTTCCTGCGCAGCGAGGCGATGCTCGAGCACTTCGGCGTCAGCGAGGCGACCTGGCGCGACGCGGCGAAGAGAGACCCGCACTTCGCGCACTCCGAGACTCCGGCGTTCGTGGGGCGGGCCGTCGCAGCGCTCGCTGCGGATCCGAAGGTGTCGAAGAAGGGCGGGCGGGTGTTCGCGTCGTGGACCCTCGCCAAGGAGTACGGGTTCACCGACGCCGACGGCCGCACGCCGGACTGGGGGGCGCACTTTGCCGCGATCGAAGCGGATCTCTGACGAAGACGTGCTGGCCGCCGCGCAAGCCGTGGTGCTCGAGCGCGGCCCCCACCGCTTCACCCTCGCCGATGTCTCCAAGAAGGCCGGCATCGCGCCCGCGACGCTGATCCAGCGCTTCGGCACCAAGAAGGGCCTCATGCGCGCCTTCGCGAAGCAGGCCGCCCAGCGCGCTGCCGTTCGCGAGCCCATCAGCGACGAGCCTCCGCTGAAGGTCCTCATGAGCCTGCTGCTCAAGCGCGCCGCTCCCGTCGCCGACCGCAAGGCGTTCGTGAACAGCATGGCGATGCTGCTCGAGGACATTCGCGACGAGCACCTGCGCGCCGCCGCTGCCCGGCAGGCGTACGCCACCGAGCTGACGATCGAGCGCCTGCTCGACGACGCCGGGGTCCGTGAGCCCGAGAAGGCTGCCCGGTTGGTGTACGCCGCCTGGAACGGCGCCTTGGTTCAGTGGGCTCTTCGCGGCGAGGGGTCGCTCGATCGGTACCTGCGCAAGGCCATCACCGAAACGCTTTCGCTTCTCGACAGGTAGGCTACTGCTTCAGGAGAGCTTCGGCCTGCGTTCTCTGATCGGCGTGCCTCTCGCCCTGCAGCTGCGCCACCTCTCGGGCCAGCGCCTGCACTCTCGCCGGATCCCGACTCAGCCCCTTCAGCGCCGCCGCGAGCCCCAGCTTCGCCTGCGCGACGTTCCACGCCGCCAGCTTCCGCCGCTCGAGCTCCGGCACCACCTTCTCGAGCAGCTCGAGCGCCTCGGCGTGCCGGCCGAGCAGCTCGAGCGAGACCCCTTCGCCCATCTTCGCGTCCCAGACGTCGTCGTCGTCCTGCCCGCGCCCCTTCTCGAGCAGCTCGCGCGAGCGCCCGTACTCCTGCAGCGCCGTCTCGCCGTCGCCGCGCCGGTACGCGAGCTCGCCGAGGTTGTAGAGCGGGGTCGCGAGCGGCGCTCCGTCTTCCCCGTACAGCCGCACGCGCAGCGCCACGCACCGCCGGTAGTACCTCTCGGCCTCGTCGTAGCGCTTGAGGTCGGCGAGCGCGCTCCCGATGTTGTTGTACGCGGCCGCGACGTCGGGGTGTGCCTCGGCGAGCACCTCCTCCATCACCTTCAGCGAGCGCTGCGCGATCTCGAGGCCCTCCTCGGGACGGCCGGCCTCGCGCAGCGCCGCGCCGCGGTTCTGCATCACGCGCGCACCGTTCACCGTGTGCAGCTTGCCCATCGCCGAGAGCTCACGCTCGACCTGCGCGAAGAGGTCGGCCGCGGCCGCGTGGCTCTGCGCGCGCAGCGCGATGATGCCGTCGACGTTGAGCACGCGGACCATCTCGGTCGTGCCGCGCAGACCCGCCGGCTCGACGAGCGACGACGCCACCCGGGCCCAGGTCTGCGCTGCCTGCAGCCGCTGGCTGTTGCCGCCCTCGAGGTACGCGAGCCCGACCGCGGCAGCGAACGCCTGCGGCAGATCGTTCGCAGCGAGCGCGAGCTGAAACCCCTCGACGTACCGCACGCGAGCGTCGTCGATGCGGCCGGCGCGCTCGAGCCCGTTCGCGCTCTCGGTCAGCACCTCGGCGACCAGCGGGCGCCACCCGGCCGCGCGGACCTCGGGCAGCAGCGTGTCGGCCAGCGCGAGGCTGTCTTTCGGCTTCCCCGCGAGGCGCAGCGCGCGCACCTGCGAGACCTTCGGCGCGATCGCCTCGACCCGCGCCCGCGCCTCGGCCGCCGGCATCGGCTCGGCCGAGCTGCGCGAGGGGTTCATGCAGTCGGCGCCGGCCGGCAGCGACTCGACCGCGAGCACGCCGCGCTCGACGAGCTTCGAGTCGGCCGTCTCGAGCAGCGCCGCGAGCGCGTCGAGATCTCCCGCGCGCTGCGACAGGCACGCGTTGCGCAGCGCGAGCAGCACATCGGACTCGCCGCCGAACGCCGTGGCCTCGCACGCGGTGACCCGCAGCCCCTCGAGCTCGCCCGCGACCCGGTCGAGGCCGCTCACCACGCGGTCGGCGAGCGCGGCGGCCGAGGGCTGGCTCGACCTCGCGAACGCCTGCCGCACGGCGGCGGCCCGCTTGGGGTTCCACGTGCGCTTCACCGCGTCGCCCGCCCCGGCGCAGCGGGTCTTCGACTGCCACAGGCCCAGCGGCACGAGGGAGGCCACGAGCGCGACGCCCGCGGTCGCGGCGATCCAGCGGCGCCCCGAGCCCGGGATTGTCGCCGCGTCGAGCGCGCGCACCAGCGCCTCCATCGTGGGCCAGCGCGCGCGCCGGTCGTACGCGAGGCCGCGCCGCACCGCCGCGTCGAGCGCGTCGGGCACGCCCGGGATGGGCGCCGCGCCGCGCCGCATCGCCTCGAGCCGCGCCTCGACGTCGTGCCCGCTGAAGGGCAGCCGGCCGGCGAGACACTCGTACAGCGACGCGCAGAAGCTGAACTGGTCGGTCAGGGCGTCGGCCTGGGCGCCGCTCCACCGCTCGGGAGCGAGGTACGCCGGCGTCCCCGACAGCGTGCTCTTCGTGCCGTCTGCGGGCGCCTCGGGCACGCCGGGGCCGGCTCTCGCGAGCCCGAAGTCGGCGACGCGCACGCGCCCCGCGGCGTCGACGAGCACGTTGTCGGGCTTGAAGTCGCGGTGGATGACGCCGGCGGCGTGGGCGGCGGCGAGCCCGCGGCCGGCGTCGGCGAACGCGGCGACGGTCGAGCGCCAGCTCTGCCTCGGCGCGGTGCGCAGGCTCTGGCCGCGCACGAGCTCCATGACGATGACGTCGTGCGCGCCGCGGGCCTCGACGTCGTGCACGGCGACCACGTTGGGGTGCTGAACCCGGGCGAGGGCCCGCGCTTCCGAGAGGAGCCGCTCGCGCTGCTGGGTGCGCTCCTCGCTGCGCACGGACGGGTAGAGCCACTTCAGCGCGACGGTGCGCTCGAGCGTGGTGTCGTAGGCGGCGAAGACCTCGCCGAGAGCGCCGGCGCCGACGGGCTCGAGCACGACGTAGCGGCCGACGACGAGGCCCTTGCGCGGGCCGGCCTGCTCGTCGGGCTGCAGCGCGTCGAGGAGGTGCGCGACCAGGGAGCGGCAGCTCGCGCACTGCTCGACGTGGGCCTCGACCTCGTCTTGCGGCTGGCCGGTCAGGGCTCCCTGCGCGAGCTCGGCGAGCACCGCGTCATCGGGATGCGGGCTCACGGATCAGCAGCCTCGACGACGAAGCGGCGCAGGCTCACGTCGAAGCCGCTCTCGAGCGAGGTCATGAGGCCGTGGAGCTCGGCGCCCTCGAGCCGCGTGCTCGACGAGAGGCGGCTCAGCGTGCCGGCCTGAAGCGCCGTGCGCGCCGAGGCGAGCCAGCGGGCCACGGTCGCGCGGCTCACGCCGTACATCGGCGCGAGCGCGTCGATCGACGAGCCCTCGACCAGGCTCAGGCGGAGCAGCGTGCGCTCGCGCGAAGACAGCGCCGCCAGCGCCGCGCGAAACGCCGCGGTGAAGTGCTCGCGCTGGCGGGAGCGCGAGAGCGCGCGCTCGAGATCGAGGGCGGCCGGCATTCGCGCGAGCTCGTCGTCGGAGGTCGCGGCCGGCTTGCGGTGCTGATCCGTCCACGAGCGCACCGCGATGGTGGTGACGAACGCGTCGAAGGCGCCGACGCCGCGGTAGCTCGTGAGCCTTCGGCCGCCCTCTTCGACGAGCAGGCGGGCGCGCGCGAGCTGCAGATGCTCCTCGGCCTCGGCGTCCGAGGCGCCGAGCTTGCGCAGCGCGCCCTTGACCCTCGGAGCGACGTCGCGCTCGAAGGCCGCGAGCGCCTCGGCGCTCTTGTGGAAGAGGCCGCATGCGAGGGCGAGGCCATCGCGCGAGCCGCCGCGGCCGTACTTCTCGACCCAGGCGGCCAGCTCGTTCTCGTCCACCCCGAACACGCCCAAAGCCAAGCGGATCTGTCTGAGTACGGCAAGCGGCAGCTGTCGCGACATGACGGGCGGAATGAAGCGGGGGCGGCGTGCGTCGGTCGCCGGTCAGCGGTGACGCGTCAGCGTCACAGCGGGCGTCAGACCCGGAACTGCCGGCGACCGACCAGAACCGTGAGCCACGCCGCCGCCTCAGGGGTGCGTCAGTTCTCGCAGCTCGAGTCCTTGCTCGAGTCGCGCGTGCACTGGCTGCCCTGGCCGTTGAAGCACTTCATGGCCTCGTCGCTCGACGGGCACGAGTAGTACGACTTGCCCGAGCAGCACGACGCGCTCGAGCTGCCACCGCCGCCGCCGCCGCCGCCGCCGCACGCCACCATCGTCAGTGCGGCCACGGCCGCCAGGAACTTCCGCATCTTGTGTTTTCCCTTCTTGAGGTGGGTTCATTCCCACTGCGGGTAGACGGGCGGGGGGACTCCAGGTCTCATGGATTTCAGCTAGCCTTCGGGTCCGTGAGCCTGCTCCTCGTGACGCTGCTGGCCGCTTCGGATCCGTACGGTGCGCTCAGAGAGCTCCCCAAGCAGCTGCCGCTCGACGCGACCGTCACGAAGGTGACGGCGGTGATGGCCGAATCGCTCGAGGGCACCGACCGCGTCGAGTTGCTCGCCGGCGGGAACAAGCTCGTCGTCTACGTGGGCAGGAACCCGGAGCCGGCGCAGGCGTGCCCGATCAAGGCGGGCCAGCGCGTGCGCCTCATCGCGGCCGAGCTGCCGGTCGCGACGCGCGTCGAGTTCCGCATCGTCGACACGGGCCGCATCTGCAAGGGCCGCACGATGCTGACGCTCAACATCCTCGGAGCGAACCCCGCGGAGCGCGCGAAGGCGGGCGTCACGCGCGAGCCCGGCGCGCCGGTCGAGGAGCGCGAGATCGAGTCGCAGCGGATCTCGGTGGGTCTGGGGAGCGACGAGCGGCCGGTGACGGTGACACCGTACCGCTTCGACACGTCCGACAAGTTCTACGTGGCGCCGAGCTTCGGCACGTGTGTGTTCAAGATGGGCGACCTGCTCGACGTGCCTCCGTTCCAGTGGTCGATGTGCTCGAGCGGCACGCGGTGCTGGGCGACCGACGCGAAGACGGGCACGCCGTGCACGCTGTGGTCGGACACGGTTCAGACGGCCGACACGCTGCCCACGGCCGATCCTCCGGCCGTGCGCTCGGGCCGCTGAGCTGTTAAGCGGCGGTGAGCGATTCCCACTGAAGGAGACCCTCATGGCCCGTGAAGTCGTCATCGTCGGCGCAGCACGTACTCCCATCGGCGCGTTTCAGGGCGCGCTGTCTTCCCTCACGGCTCCGCAGCTCGGCGCCGCCGCCATCAAGGCCGCGCTCGAGCGCGCCGGCGTGAGCCCCCAGGCCGTCGAAGAGGTGCTGATGGGCTGCGTGCTGCAGGGCGGCATCGGCCAGGCTCCGGCGCGGCAGGCGTCGCGGTTCGCGGGGCTGCCCGACGCGGTGCCGTGCACCACGGTGAACAAGGTCTGCGGCTCGGGTCTGAAGAGCGTGGTGCAGGCGTACCAGTCGATCGCGCTGGGCGAGATCGACGTCGCGGTCGCGGGCGGCATGGAGTCGATGTCGAACGCTCCGTACTTCACGCACGCGCTGCGCGGCGGGGCGCGCATGGGCAACGTCGAGATGAAGGATCTGATGATCCACGACGGCCTGTGGGACCCGTACGACAACGTGCACATGGGGAACTGCGGCGAGCTGTGCGCGAAAGAGCGGGGCATCTCGCGCGCCGCGCAAGACGAGTACGCGGTCGAGTCGACGAACCGCGCGATCCGCGCGCAGAAAGAGGGCGCGTTCAAGAACGAGATCGTCGCCGTCAGCGTGCCGCAGAAGAAGGGCGACCCGGTGATCGTCAGCGACGACGAGGGGCCGAAGAGCGCGAAGCCCGACAAGATCCCGGGCCTGAAGCCCGCGTTCCAGAAAGACGGCACCGTGACGGCCGGCAACGCGTCGTCGATCAACGACGGCGCCGCGGCGCTGGTGCTGATGAGCGCCGACCGCGCGAAGGCCGAGGGCAAGACGGTGCTCGCGCGCATCGGCGGCTGGGCGCAGGCGGCGCGCAAGCCGGTGGAGTTCACCATCGCTCCGGCCGACGCCATCAACAAGCTGATGAAGCAGACGAAGCTGCAGACCGCCGACGTCGACCTGTGGGAGATCAACGAGGCGTTCGCGGTGGTGGCGATCGCGAACAACCAGCTCCTCAAGCTCGAGCCGTCGAAGGTGAACGTGCGCGGCGGCGCGGTGGTGCTCGGCCACCCGATCGGCGCCTCGGGTGCGCGGCTCGTCGTGACGCTGCTCCACGCGCTGAAGGATCAGGGCAAGAAGCGCGGCGTCGCGTCGCTCTGCATCGGCGGCGGCGAAGGCATCGCGATGCTGATCGAGCGGCCCTAAAAGCCCTGATCGATGCTGCTCGCCCTGCTGCTGGTCCTAGGCGCGGAAGCGTCGCCGTGCGACACCGTGCCGGCGGCGCCGAAGGTCCCGCTGCTCTCGGAGTTCCAGTGCCCGGGCGGAGCCACGCTCGAGGGCACCGACTGCATCTCGCGGGACGGCAAGCCGACCGGCGACACGTTCGCGGTCGACGGCAAGAACGGCCTCATGGTGCACCCGCTCGGGCTCACCGTCGCGTGGGCCGACGGCGCCGTGAGCTGGTGGCAGCAGCGGCCGAGCGGGCACCGGGTCGCGTACGAGGCCGGCAAGCCGGTGCGCATCGAGCACTACGTCGGCGGCGACCTGCAGTGCGCGAAGCACTACGAGGGAGCGCGGCTGGTGAAGCAGTTCAAGGCCGGCCAGTGGACGTGGCTCGACAAGGCAGGCAAGGCGATCGACCCGAAGGTGCCGCTCGAGAAGGCCGACCTCGCGTCGGTGATGCGCGAGCACGCGGCCGAGGTGCAGCTCTGCTACGAGGCGCGGCTGCGCGAGGTGAAGGGCGACTTCCGCGGGCAGGTCGCGTTCAGGGTCGAGATTGCCCAGGGCGCCGTGAAGAGCGTGAAGGCGGTCGAGGACACGCTGCACGACGCGCCGGTGACCGACTGCATCTCGGCGCGCATCGCGGAGTGGAAGTTTCGCGTTGCCAACGAGGAGGTCGAGGTGACATTCCCCTTCGTCTTCAAGGAGCACCGATGAACAAGGTCGTGAAGAGCGCCTCCGATGCGATCGCGGACGTGACCGACGGCGCGGTCATCATGAGCGGAGGCTTCGGCCTCTGCGGCAACCCCGAGAACCTGATCTCCGCGCTGCACGGCAAGGGCGTGAAGGGCCTCACGATCATCTCGAACAACTGCGGCACGACCGACCTGGGCCTCGGGATCCTGCTGAAGGCTCGCCAGGTGAAGAAGATGGTCGCGAGCTACGTGGGCGAGAACAAGGAGTTCGAGCGCCAGTTCCTCTCGGGCGAGCTCGAGGTCGAGCTGAACCCGCAGGGCACGCTCGCCGAGCGCATCCGCGCGGGCGGGGTCGGCATCGGCGGCTTCTTCACGCCGACGGGCGTCGGCACCCAGATCGCCGAGGGCAAAGAGACGCGCACGATCGACGGGCGCGAGTACGTGCTCGAGAAGCCGCTGCGCGCCGACTTCGCGATCGTGCGCGCGTACGTCGGCGACACGTGGGGCAACCTGAAGTTCCGCAAGACGGCGAAGAACTTCTCGCCGCTGATGTGCATGGCGGCGAAGGTGACGATCGCCGAGGTCGAGAACCTGGTGCCGGTGGGCGATCTCGCGCCCGACGAGATCGACGTGCCGTCGATCTTCGTGAAGCGGGTGGTCAAGGGCGTGGGCTACCAGAAGTGGATCGAGAAGCGCACGGTGCGGCCGCGGGGCGCGGCGTGAACACCCTGTACTGGGCGAAGGGCGCCTGCTCGTTCGCGCCGCACGTGGTGCTCGAAGAGGTCGGCGAGAAGTACGAGACGAAGCAGGTCGACCCGTCGGTGCCGCGGCCGGCAGGCTACCCGCACCCGCGCGGGCACGTGCCGGTGCTGGTCGACGGCGACCTCGTGCTGACCGAGGCGCACGCGATCATGGTGTACGTGGGCGAGAAGCTGCTGCCGGCGCCTGGCACGAGGGAGCGCGGCCGCGTTCACGAGCTGTGCGGAATTCTGTCGAGCGCGGTGCACGTGGCCTACCGGCAGATCCGCCGGCCGGGGCGGTTCACCGACGAAGAGGCGGCGTGGCCGGGCATCAAGAGGCACGGCGCCGGCTACCTGACGCGGCTGTTCACCGAGCTCGAGGAGCGCCTCGGCGAGGGCCCCTGGGCGATCGGTCGGCAGTACACGATCGCGGATCCGTACGTCGCGATCATGCACCGCTGGGGCTACACGGCGGAGCTCGACATGTCGAAGTTCCCGGGCCTCGCCGCCCACAGCAAGCGCGTGCGCGAGCGGCCCGCAGTGCAGCGCGTCATCGAGAAGGAGGGACTCAACCCATGGCCCTGACCCGTGAGCAGATCGCCCAGCGTGTCGCGCAGGAGCTGCGCGACGGCTTCTACGTGAACCTCGGCATCGGCCTGCCGACGCTGGTGGCGAACTACATTCCGCCGGGCGTCGAGGTGCTGCTGCACTCCGAGAACGGGCTGCTCGGCATCGGGCCGTGGCCGGTGGAAGGGCAGGAGGACGCCGACCTGATCAACGCCGGCAAGGAGACGGTGACCGCGCTGCCCGGCGCCGCGTACTTCGACTCGGCGACGTCGTTCGGCATGATCCGCGGCGGGCACGTCGACATGGCCGTGCTCGGCGCCATGGAGGTCTCGGAGTACGGCGACCTCGCGAACTGGATGATCCCCGGGAAGATGGTGAAGGGCATGGGCGGCGCGATGGACCTCGCCGTCGGCGCCAAGCGGGTCTTCGTGGCGATGGAGCACGCGACGAAGGACGGGGGCCACAAGATCCTGAAGAGCTGCAGCCTGCCGCTGACGGGCAAGCGCTGCGTGCACTTCATCGTGACGGATCTCGCGTTCATCGAGGTGACCTCCGACGGCCTCGTGCTCCGCGAGCTGGCGCCCGGCGAGACGTTCGAGTCGGTGCAGAAGCTGACCGGAGCGCCCCTGAAGAAGGCCCCCGATCTCAAGGCCATGAAGGTGTAGAAGTCGGCCCCCGGACGTGTAGACTGCCGCCGCAGATGGCGGAAAAAGCACCTCGCCCCTCACGACCCCGGCAAGCCGATCGCCTCCAGCACGAGCTGCTGGTCGCCTACCGCACGGTCGATGGGTTCATCACCGACTGGGCCGTGAACATCAGCCGCGGCGGCATCTTCATCAACACGCGCAACCCGCTCGCCGTCGGCAGCGTGGTGCGGCTGATCGTGTCGCTGCCCGACGCTGCGTTCCCGTTCGATCTCACGGGCCGCGTGATCCGCGTGCACGAGTTCGACAACCCGTCGAACCAGGTGCCCGGCATGGGCATCGAGTTCATGGACGTCGACGACGAGAAGCGCGCGCGCATCGAGCGGTTCGTCGAGCGGCTGCGCGGTGAGCTGCCGGATCCGACTCCGGGCGCGCAGACGAACCGGAAGTGACCCTCGAGCTCGTCGTCGAGCGGCTCTCCAAGTCCGGCGACGGAGTGGCCCGGCACCAAGGGCGAACCGTGTTCATCGAGGGCGCGCTGCCGGGCGAGAAGGTCCGCGTGCGCCTGCACGAGGGCAAGGTCTTCAAGGGCGAGCTCGTCGAGGTGCTGCAGCGCTCGCCGGCCCGCCGCGACCCGCCGTGCGCGCTTTTCGCGCAGTGCGGCGGCTGCTCGTGGCTGCACCTGGACGAAGCGGCGCAGCGGCTCGCGAAGGAGGAGATCGTCTGCTCCACGCTGGAGCACATCGGGGGCATCGGCCGACCCGAGTACGAGCTGTTGCCGACGGTGCACGGCGCGAAGCAGCTCGGCTACCGCCGGCGGGCGTCGATGGTGATGGTCGACGGCGGCGTCGGCTTTCACGGGCGGCGCAGCCACCTGAAGGTGAGGGTGGATCACTGCCCGGCGCTGGCGCCGGAGCTCGACGCGATGCTGCCCAGTCTCGCCGGCCTGAAGGACGTCGACGAGGTGCGGCTGCTCGCGGAAGGCGCGCGCGTCGGAGTCTCGCTGCACGTGAAGGGCGCGGTGCGGCCGGGGCAGCGGACGAAGGCCGAGAAGCTGCTCGAGCGGGTGCAGAGCGTCGTGCTGGTGCCCGAGAGCGGCCCGCCGGAGCTGCTCGGCGACCGCCGGCTGCGCGCCGACGTCTTCACGCAGGCGAACGCCGAGGTGAACGCGCAGCTCGTCGAGGCCGCGGCGACCGCGCTGGGCACCGAGGGGCCGGCGCTCGAGCTGTACGCGGGGAGCGGGAACTTCACGCGGGCCCTGGGGCCTCCGGTGACGGCCGTCGAGGTGTCGGGCGTCGACGTGCCGCTGCCGGCCGTGCGGTGGATTCGCGGGGACGTCGAGCAGGTGGTGAGCGGGCTGCTCGCGGAGAAGGCGCAGTTCTCGCGGCTGCTGCTGGATCCGCCTCGCTCCGGAGCGCCCGGCGTGGCGCGCTGGGCTTCCGGCTTCGGGGCGGCGCGCGTGGTCTACGTGGCGTGCGACCCGGCGTCGCTGTCGCGCGATGCCGCGGAGCTGACGCGGGCAGGGTACCGCGCCTGCACGCTGCAGCTGTTCGACATGTTTCCGCAGACACATCACGTGGAGGCGCTGATGACGTTCGAGCTGGCCTCCACCGGCGGCCCCGCTCCGCGCAGCGGCTGACGCCGCGCCTGACGGCGCCCTCCGGGCTGCGCAGGGGCCGCGCACGACGCGTCGGCCGACAGCGGCGGGCGGCGGTCCGCCGGCGCTCAGCCATGAGACAGGCGTCTCACGACCCGAGAGGCAGCGCTCCGAACGCCCTCGACAACGCCGCGGAATCGCAAGCCCGCCGGCGCGGCGCCCTGGGTCGGGCGCGAACCGGGGCGTGAGACGAGAGTCTCATCTCAGGCCGAGACCCGCGTCTCAGTCAGGGCAGGGGCAAACCGCCGCCGCTTCCCCGTCTGCCGATTCGCAGCGCACGGAGTCGAGCCCAACGACCCAGGCCCTGGAGCTGCGCCAGCCGGGCACCCCCTGCCACGGGCCGAGCCAGGCCAGGCCCGGCTGTGATGAAGTCCGGCGAGTGACCCCCTACGCCGAGCGGAAGGTCGTCGACACGGTCTTCGAGGGCCTCTTCGTGAAGGCGCTGGGCCTCGAGGTGACTCCGGCGCTGCGCCGGCGGCTCGCGGAGCTCGGGGTCGACTTCAACGCGGGCCTCAAGCCGATGTACCCGCACCCGGTGTGGGAGGCCGCGCTCATCGCCGCCGCCGAAGAGCTCATGCCGGGCAAGCCGCTGCCCGAAGCCCTGCACGCGCTCGGCGGCCGCGCCGTCACCGGCTACTTCGACACCTTCATCGGCCGCGCGCTCAAGGCCGTGCTCCGCGCGATCGGCGTGAAGCGCGCGCTCGGCCGCATGTCGCTGAACTTCTCGGCGACGAACAACTACACGCAGACGCGGCTGAAGGAGCTCGGCGAGCGGCACGTCGAGCTGTGGATGAACGAGCTCTCACTCACGCAGCACAACATGGCCGGCATCATTCAGACCGGCCTGGGCATCGCGGGCGGGAAGAACGTGAAGGTCGACATCGTGGCCAGCGACGGCGACGGCTGCACGTACCACGTGACGTGGGAGTAGGTTCCACGTCGTGGACGCCAGGCTCGCCGAGTTCTCCGAGGTCTTGAGGCAGAACGGCCTTCGCGTCGGCGTCTCAGAGACCCAGGACGCCGCCCGCGCCGCCGCCGAGGTCGGGCTCACCGACCGCGCGCTCTTCCGCGCCGCGCTGCAGGCCACTCTCTGCAAGCGCGCCTCCGACGTCGAGACCTTCGACCGCGCGTTCGAGTTCTTCTTCAGCGGCGCCGCGAAGACGCTCGAGGCCCTCGACGCCTCGCTCGCGAAGCGCATCGAGGAGGAGGGCCTGCTCCAGGGCGACGAGCTCACGATGATCGTCGCGTGGCTGCAGCAGATGCGGCTCACCCCGCTCACCGACGCCGCGGTGCGCGGCGACTCCGCGGCGCTGGCGAACATCCTCCGCAACGCCGCGCTGCAGCTCGACTTCTCGCGCATGCAGAGCACGCTGCAGGCGGGCTTCTTCAGCCGCCGCATGATGGTCGGCGCCGGAGTCGAGGGCATGCGCGGCGACCTCGCCGCCATCGCCACCGAGCTCACGGCCCGGGGCGTCAGCCCGCGCGGCGTCGAGATCGTCTCGCGCCAGCTCTCCGACGCCCTGCGCCGCGTCGAGGAGGCCGCCCGCGCCGAGGTCGATCGCCAGGCCCGCGCCCGCCTGCGGCGCCCCAGCGGCGGCCTGAACGATCGCCCGTTCCACACGCTCTCGCGGGCCGAGGTCGACCGCATGCAGCGCGCGGTGCGCGCGATGGCCGAGAAGCTGAAGGCGCGCCTCGTGCGGCGCCAGCGCAGCAAGAAGCGCGGCACGCTCAACCCGATTCGCACGCTGCGGAAGAACCTCTCGGCCGGCGGCGTGCCCATGGAACCGCAGTTCCGCGAGCGACGCCCCGAGCGGCCCGACGTCATCGTGCTCTGCGACGTCAGCGACTCGGTGCGCAACGCGTCGCGCATGATGCTCCTCTTCACGTGGACGCTGCAGAGCCTGTTCGCGCGCGTTCGCAGCTTCGTGTTCGTGTCGGAGATCGGCGAGGTCACCGAGCTGTTCAAGGACACCGAGCCTGAAGGAGCCATCGATCTCGCCGTGAGCGGCAAGACCATCTCGGTCGCCTCGAACTCGAACTACGGCTGGGCGCTGGCGACGTTCGCGCGGCGGTGGCTCGGCAGCGTGTCGCGCCGCACCACGGTGCTCGTCATCGGCGACGGCCGCAACAACTACAACCCGGCGAACGTGTGGGCGCTCGACGATCTCAAGCGCAAGGCGCGGCGCCTGGTGTGGATCTCGACGGAGCCGCGCACCTCGTGGGGCTTCGGCGACTCCGAGATGCTGCAGTACTCGAGGGCGTGCCACCAGACGATCGTGGTGCAGACGCTGGCGGACCTCGAGAAGGTCGCGCAGCAGCTCGTGCCGCGGTGACGTCGGCCGTCCCCGCGTCAACGCCCCTGCAGGGCCTTCGCCTCGGCGAGCAGCGCCTCGTCGGCGCCCTCGAGCGCCGCGAGCTCGGCGAGGCGCTGGGCGGCCTCCTGCTTGCGGCCGAGCCCGAGCAGCGCGTGGGCGCTGGTGAGCAGATCGTTGCCGAGGTCTGCGTGGTCGGCTCCGAGCTTCGCGCGGCGGATCTCGAGGGCCGCGCCTGCGGCGTCGAGCGCCTGCGCGTGCTTGCCGCGCTTCTCTTCGAGCACCGCCAGGTTCGACCACGACAGCGCCAGCGTGAGCGCACCGGGCGAGCGCTGCCGCTTGATCTCGACCGAGCGGCGCAGCCGGCGCTCGGCGTCTTCGAGCTGGCCGTCCTGCATGAGCAGGACGCCGAGGTTCGTGAGCCCGACGGCCGCGGCGGACGAGTCGGCGCCGAAGGCGCGCTCCTTGATGTCGAGCGAGCGCTTCAGCGCGTCGATGGCGGCGGCGCGATCTCCCGACGCGGCCAGAGCGTTGCCGAGGTTGTTGAGCGTCTCGGCGACGGCAGGGTGCGAGGGGTCGAGCACGCGCTCCTCGAGCGCCTGCGCCTCGCGGTACCGCGCGATCGCCTCGGGCAGCCGGCCGGCGGCGCGCAGCGCGATGCCGAGGTTCGACAGCGATCGCGCGAGCACCGGGTGGTCGGGCCCCAGCACGCGCTGCCGCAGCACGAGCGCGCGCGTGTGTGCGTCGATCGCGGCGTCCCAGTCGCCCTTCGCCCAGGCGAGCACGCCGACGTTGTTCAGGTAGGCGGCCTCGAGCTCGTCGCCGCCGCGCGCGCGGTCGAGCGTCGCGCGGGCGAAGCGCGCCCACCGCTCGGCGTCGGCCGTCTGCCGGCGCAGCGCAGCGACGCCGACCCGCTCGGTCCACGCGCGGGCGAGCGTCTCGTCGGCGCGGGCCGCCTCGGCCGCGAGGATCGCCTCTTCGAGCCTCGCATCGGCCGCCGCGAGCTCACCGAGCCGCGACAGCGCGATCGCGTCGAGCAGCGCCGCCCGCGGCGAGCCGGCCACCAGCGGCAGCAGCGCCTTGCGCGCCTGCTCGTACTTGCCGGCCTCGACCAGCGCGCGGGCGTCGGCGAGCGCGAGCTGTGCGGTCTCGGACTCGACGACGGCAGCCTGCTTCTGGGCGGGCGTGCCGCAGGAGTCGAGCTGCGGCAACCCGAGCACGGTCGCGGTGGCTCGCTCGACGACGTCGTGATCGGCGCGCGTGAAGAGGCGGGCGACGGCCGCGGCCTCGGAGTGGGCGCGCGAGAGACACAGCAGCGTCTGGCCGAGGTGCTCGTCGCCGGCGGTCTGCTCCTCGCAGGCGGCGCGGCGCATGAGGCTCCAGCGGGCGGTGTACGCGTCGAGGGCGCGGCTCGCGCCCTCGTAGGCCTTCTTCGAGAACGGCATGCCGGTGGCGAGGAAGGCCTTGCGCGCCTGCTCGCGGGCCGGCGCGTCCCACACGCCGCGGAAGCGGTCGGCGGCCTCGGCGCAGCGTGCCTCGGCGCGCGCGTGCTGCACCCAGAACGCGGCCGTGACCAGCGCGACGACGATCACGGCGGCCGCGCCGATCCACTGGCGGACGACCGCGGTGCGCCGGCGCTCGAGGCCGACGAGGAGCGCGTTCAGCGACCGGAACCGCTCGTCGGGCGAGGCCCTCAGGCCCTTGAGCAGCAGCTTGCGGATCCGCGCCGGCACCAGCGTGCCCTGGGGGGCGGGGCGCACGCGGTTCCACTGAATCTCGCCCATCAGCGCCGGAGCGGTCGCTCCGTCGAACGGCCGCTCCCTGTACAGCGCCTCGTAGAGCGCGACGCAGAAGCTGAACTGGTCCGAGCGGTGATCGGTCGCCTGGCCCATGAGCTGCTCCGGAGCCATGTACGCCGGCGTGCCGAGCACCGTGCCGGGCTGCGTGATGCGCCGCTTCATGGCGCCCGACGACTCGGAGCCGACGCCGAGCTCGGGCGGCGGGCTCGAGTCGGTCTGCGGGCGCGGCGCCTGCGCGTGCGCGAGGCCGAAGTCGAGCACGCGCACCCGGCCGCTCTTGCTGACGACGACGTTCTCGGGCTTGAAGTCCCGGTGCGTGAGGCCGGCCGCGTGGGCGGCCGCGAGGCCCCGGCCGGCCTGGACGTACACGTCGAGGATCTGCGGCCAGGTGCGCGCCTTGCTCTCGAGCCAGTCGGCGACGGTGACGCCCTCGACGAACTCCATGGCGATGAAGACCTGCCCGTCGTGGAGCCCGACGTCGTGCACGGTGACGACGTTCGGGTGCGAGAGCTGCGCCATCGCCTGGGCCTCGCGGAGCATGCGCATGCGCAGCTCCTCGGCGGTGTCGGAGCCCGCGTAGTCCGACTTGAGCAGCTTCACGGCGACCTTGCGATCGAGGTCGGGGTCGTAGGCGGCGTAGATCTCGCCCATGCCGCCCTCGGCGAGCCGGTCGAGGATCACGTAGCGCGAGAGCGTGCTGCCCTTGCCGAGCGGCTCGCGCGGGGCCTTCTTCTCGCCCGAGATCTGGGTGTCGCCGTCGGCCGAGACGGTGAGCGCCGCGGCGATGCCGGCGCGGGCGGCGTTGTAGACGCTGTTCTTCGCGACGGCGTAGTCGACGCGGTTCTGGCAGCGCTCGCAGCCGGCGACGTGGGCGGCGAGGGCCTCGCGCTCGGGGGCGGCGCCCTCGCCGGCAGCGTAGGCGTCGAGCAGGGCGTCGCTGGGGCAGCCCTCGGGCACGGGCGGTGAGTGTATAAGAGGGGCCGCCATGTCCGACGCCCGAACGCTCCGGCTCGCCCACCCCGACATCACCCCCGACAAGGTCGAGGCGTTCATCGTCTACCAGCGCACGCTCTTGCGCTCGCTCATGGACGTCAGCGGCGACGACTGGGCGGGCCGCTTCGCGTTCGGCCACGCGAAGGCGCTCAAGCAGTCGGGCCTCGACCCTCTCGAGCAGAAGCGCATCGCCGCCGACTGCGCGAGCTTCTGCGGCCGCCGCTCTGCGGTCGCCGAGGTGAAGACCCGCATTCGCGAGCTGCAGGCGCATCGCCCCAACCTGAGCGCCAAGGAGGCCGCCATGCTCGAGCGCGCCCCCGCCGAGCTCGCGCGCCTGGAGGATCTCTCGGAGCTCGAGGCCACGCTCGGCGCCACGACCATGGCGTCGCTGAAGGCCCGCGAGGTCGAGCTGCTCGAGCTCCACCGCGCCGTCGCGTCTGCCGAAGGTCGCGGCCACGTGCACCAGAAGCTCTGAGCGGCTCAGGGGAACTGGACGATCACCGGCACGTTCGAGTCGTCGGTGAGGCCGTCGCCGAGCTGGCCCGCGCCGCCCAGGCCCCAGCAGCGCAGCCCGCCCGTGGCCAGGAGCGCGCACGTGTGGCCGGCGCCGCCCGCGATCGCGGTGACTCCGCTCGTCAGGCCGGTGACGTTCACCGGCACGTTGGACGAGAAGCCCGGCCCCATGCCGTTGCCGAGCGAGTAGTCGTAGTTCGTGCCCCAGCACTTCGCCGCGCCCGAGTGCACGGCGCACGCGAAGAGCCAGCCGGAGGCGACCGACGTCACGCCCGAGGTCAGCCCCACGACCTGCTGCGGCGTCGTGCTCTCGACGAGCGTGCCGCCCATCATGTTGCCGAGCTGGCCGACGCCGTTCTTGCCCCAGCACTTCGCCGCGCCGCTCTGAATCGCGCACGTCGTGCTGTCGCCGGCGCTGACCGCGGTGACCCCGGTGCTCATGCCCATCACGGTGACGGGCACCAGCGACGCCGAGTTGGAGTTGATGCCGAGCTCACCGTAGATGTTGCCGCCCCAGCAGCGCAGCGCTCCCGAGACGACCGCGCACGAGTGGTAGAGGCCGGCGGAGATCGCGGTCGCGCCCGACGCGATGGCCTGCACGGGTACCCCGGAGCTCGTCTGCGTGCCGTCGCCGAGCTGACCGACGTCGTTGAGACCCCAGCAGCGCACCGCGCCGCCCGTGAGGAGGGCGCACGAGTGCGTGGCGCCGGCGGCGACCTGCACGACTCCGGAAGAGAGCCCGCTCACCGCGACCGGCGTCGACGACCGGGTGGTGGAGTTGTTGCCGAGCTGACCGTCGGTGTTCTCACCCCAGCAGCGCGCGGCGCCCGACACGACGGCGCACGTGTGGTCGAAGTTGCTCGAGAGGAAGGTGGCTCCGGCGGTGATGCCGGTGACCTGCTGTGGCGTGGGGTGCGGGGCCGTCGTGCCGAGGGCCGCGCCGTTGCCGAGCTGGCCGTACTCGGCGTAGCCCCAGCACTTCACCGCGCCGGCCGTCGTGCGCGCGCACGTGTGCAGCCGGCCCGTGACGACCTGCGCCGCAGCGGAGGGCGGCGCGCCGCCCGCAGTTCCGCCACCCGCGGTGCTGCCGCCGGCCGTCGCGCCGCCCGCGGTGTTGCCGCCTGCTGTCGCGCCACCCGCGGTGCTTCCGCCCGCGGTGTTTCCGCCCGCCGTGCTTCCCCCCGCCGTGCTTCCCCCCGCCGTGCTTCCGCCTGCCATCGCGCCCCCGGCGGTACTGCCGCCTGCGGAGGCACCCCCTGCTGTGCTCCCGCCCGCGGAGCTGCCGCCTGCGGTGTCTCCGCCCGCGGTGCTTCCGCCGGCTGTATTTCCGCCCGCAGCCGCGCCGCCGGCGGTGTTTCCGCCCGCGGCGCCCCCGTCGCCACCGCCTTCCTCAGTGCCGCAAGCCACGAGAATCACGACCAGACTGCACCGCAAGAGAGCGCTCATGCGCAGAAGGGCCCCGGCGCGCGAAATGTCGCGTCAGGCCGGGCCCATTGATTTCGCCCGGACTCTGACGCAAACACCCGGGCCCGAAATGAAGCGGTACTTCATCCACACGTTCGGCTGCCAGATGAACGTCAACGACACGCTCCGCATGAGCGAGGCGCTGGCGAAGTCGGGCTACCAGGCGACGGCCGACTACGAGCGGGCGGACCTCATCGTGCTCAACACCTGCGCGATCCGCGAGAAGGCCGAAGACAAGATGCACTCGGCGCTCGGCCGCTACCGCCAGGTGAAGCTGCAGCGCGGCGCCCTGATCGGCGTCGGCGGCTGCGTCGCCCAGCAAGAGAAGTCGAAGCTGCTCGAGCGCTCCCCGTGGGTCGACTTCGTGTTCGGGCCCGACGCGATCCAGAACCTGCCGGGCATCCTCGACCGCGTCGCGAAAGACCGCGTGCGCGTCGTCGACACGGCGTGGGTCGACTCCGAGGAATACGTGTTCCCGCGCGCCGACCCCGAGACCTCGCGCGGCAAGGTCACCGAGTTCGTCACCATCATGAAGGGCTGCGACAACGTCTGCGCCTTCTGCGTGGTGCCGCACACCCGCGGCCGCGAGGTCAGCCGCCCGTTCATCGACGTGCTCGCCGAGGCCTCCGATCTCGTGAAGGTCGGCGTGCGCGAGGTCACCCTCATCGGCCAGAACGTGAACTCGTACCGCGGAGGCATCTCGTTCGCCGAGATGCTGCTGCGCACCTGCGAGGTGCCCGGCATCGAGCGCGTGCGCTTCACCACCAGCCACCCGCACGATCTCAGCGACGAGCTCGTCGAGGCGTTTCGCGTGCAGCCGAAGATCGCGCCGCACTTCCACCTGCCCGTGCAGAGCGGCTCGGACCCGGTGCTGAAGCGCATGCGCCGCGACTACACCGTGGCCGAGTACCTCGAGCGCCTCGCGAAGCTGCGCGCCGCGCGCCCCGACATCGCGGTGACCACCGACATCATCGTCGGCTTCCCCGGCGAGACCGAAGACGACTTCGCGAAGACGCTCGAGCTCGCCGAGCGCGTCCGCTACGACGGGCAGTTCTCGTTCGTGTACTCGGCGCGCCCGAAGACGCAGGCGCTGCTGAAGGAAGACGAGTGGGGCGTCGTGCCGCACGAGGTGAAGGTCGACCGGCTCGACCGCCTGCAGGCGCTGCAGAAGCGCATCAGCTCCGAGCTGAACGCGATCAACGTCGGCCGTACGGTCGAGGTGCTCGTCGAGGGCCGCTCGAAGACCGACGAGACGCGCCGCTTCGGCCGCACGCCGCAGAACCGCACCGTCAACTTCGACGGCGACGCCCCCGCGGGAGCGATCGTCGAGGTCCACGTCGAGCGCGCCAGCGCGTCGTCGCTCGGCGGTCGTCAGGGTCGAGTCGTGAGCCCTCCTGCCGTCGCCGTGCCGGAGAAGGCGCTTGAAGCCGAGCTCTGCGTCGCCTGAGCCGGCGCTGCGGCGGCTGTGGCGCTGGGGGCCGGTCGCCGCCTACTGCGCGCTCATCTTCTCGCTCTCGAACCAATCGGGCTTCGACTTCGCACCGAAGGCGATCTGGGACTTCGACAAGGTCATCCACATGATCGAGTACGGGGTGCTGGCGGCGCTCGTGCTCCGGGCCTCGCGGTCGCCGGCAGTTTCTTTTCTCTTCGCGAGCCTCTACGGGGTTACCGACGAGGTGCATCAGAGCTTCGTGCCGAACCGCTTCGCGAGCGTCTACGACGCCCTCGCCGACGTGGCGGGCGCGGGCATCGTCTGCGGACTGTGGTACTGGAGGCAGCGAAAGCGATGAAGAAGGCGATCTTTGCGATGACGCTCGCGGCGGCGCTCGGCGCGTGGGCCGGCGGCTCGTTCAACAAGTCGAAGTGCTCCTTCAACGGCAAGAAGCTCTACGGGAAGATCCAGTTCGTCTCTTCGTTCCCCGACGTGAAGGTGCAGGTGGTCGACGCGTTCCCCGACGTGAACGTGAAGAAGGTCGACGCGTTCCCCGACAAGTGCGGCGAGTGGCAGATCGTCGACTCGTTCCCCGACACCAAGGTGCAGCTCGTCGAATCGTTCCCGGACGTGAAGATCCGCTACGTCGACTCCTTCCCCGGCGTCCCGTGAGACTCGCGGCGGCCCTGCTCGTGCTGTGCAGCTGCGCGGCGCAGCGGGCCACCGTCTCTTCACCGACGCTCCGCCTGCGCACGGCGCCCATCGCGAGCGCGAAGGGCGACATTCGCGACATCTACAAGAAGGTCGCGCCCGCCACCGTCGTCGTGCGCAGCCGCCACGGCTACGGCACCGGCGTCGTCATCGACGCCCGCGGCTTCATCGTCACGAACCACCACGTCATCGCCGACGCCGAGACCACCGACTGGAAGCGGCGCGTCTACGTCGAGCTCGGGGCGCTCAACGCGAAGGGCTACATGGAGAAGCAGCCCCAGCTCTACGTGGCGTGGGTGCTGAAGAGCGACCCGGCCGTAGACCTCGCGGTGCTGAAGCTCGATGCCCCGCCGCCCGGGCTGCCGTCGATCGAGGTCGCGAAAGACGACCCGGTGCCCGGCGAGCCAGTCGCGGCGCTGGGCCACGGGGGCATCGGCCTGCTCTGGGCGATTCGCGACGGTGAGGTAATGAGCATCGGCAAGCTGGCGACGCACATGGCGCGGCTGGCCGCGGCAGACACCGACTGTGCGGGCGACCCCGAGTGCATCGCCGGCATCGCGAGCGCCGAGGCCGAGCGGAAGCGGCTCGCGAGCCAGGTCCCCGCGGTCGTGATCCAGTCGAGCTGCCAGATCTCACCCGGCGACTCGGGCGGCCCGCTCGTGAACCGCGCCGGCCAGCTCGTGGGCGTCAACGCCTTCCTCCAGTCGGACCCGGAGGCCCCGGTCTCGACGAACTTCCACGTGCACGTCTCCGAGGTGCGCGCGTTTCTCGAGCAGGTGCCCCCCGAGCCCGCGGTCGCCGCGCCGAACCCGTACGAGCTCGTGAAGGATCTGAGGCCCGAGCGCATGGACAGCGACGGCGACGGCAAAGACGAGACGACGATCTACCGCAGCCCGCTCGGCGACCGCGCCGTCGTGTTCGCCGAGCTCGAGCCGGGCGTCACGCTCTCGGTCACGTCGCTCGACGGTCACACCGCCGCGTGGCTCGGCGACCGGCTCACGGTCGAAGGGGCGCGCGGCACCGGCCGCGGCACGAGCTGGCAGGTGACCGACGGCTCGCCGCCCAGGAAGGTGGCCGACGATGCGCTGCTCGTCGATCCGTCGAAGCTCTCGACGGAAGCGGCCTTGCGCTTCAGCTGGGTCGACTCGCAGGCCCTCGCCGCGGTGGGGCTCGTGATCCTGCAGCCGCTCGACCAGGTGCCTGACCCGTACGCGTCGCGCGCGTGGGAGCTCTTCGACTACGACGGCGACGGCAAGAAAGACTGCGGGTACTCGAGCGCGGCGATCGTCATCGACCCGAGGCAGCAGCTGGCCGCTCCGGTGACGAAGGCGCCGATCGCGATCATGCCGATGTACACCGAGGGCTGGTACGTCGTGAACGGCACGGCGCACGGCACGCTCGATTACCGCTCGGGCGCCGTGACCTCGGGCCCCGCGACCGGCCAGCTCGCGACGTCGCTGATGACCGCGGGCCTCAGCGAGCACGAGGCGAGGCGCGTGCGCCTGGCGTTGAAGAAGCTCGTGAAGCACCAGCTAACGTCCGGCAAGCCGTGGCCGGATCCGGTCGCTGACGTGGGCAACGACGTTCGCGCCGACGACACGGGCGTCGAGGGCCTGAGGCGTGCCGCGGTCTCGGTGGTCGGCGATCTCAACTCGGCGCTGCTGTTCGAGCTCGACCGCGACGCAGTCTCGGGCTCGGCGGGCGAGATGGAGCGCCGCGCGCGCAAAGGCGACGGCTTCGACATGGCGTGGGTGCGCCGCAGCGAGACCGAGTGGTTTCTCTACGACACCGACCGTGACGGCGCGTGGGACGTGCTGCTCTTCAAGCCGCCCGGCGGCACGCTCGAGGGCTTCCGGCGAACGCGCGGAGAGATCACGCGCGCGCCAGAGCTCGACGGCGGCAGGCCCGCGCGCGCCCGCCTCTTCGCCGACGGCGGGCAGCGCACGGCGTTCGCGGCCCTGGCGGCGGAGTACTTCAACCCCGAAGTGATCGAGCCGTGATCTCGTTCACCGAGCCGGAGGCAGACGACCTGCCCGGCCACCTGCGGCTGCGCGGCATCACGTCGCTGCAGTGGTGGAAGACGCGGCAGACCGCCGAGAGCTGCCAGGTCGACGCCTTCCCCTCGTTCGACGAGGCGTGGCTCATCTACCTGCTGTCGCTGAAGGAGGTGCCGCCTCAGCTCGAGGCCGTCTGCCACTATGCCGAGGACGTGCGCCAGGGCCGGTGGACCGACCGCGTGCCGCCGGAGCAGGCCGTTCAGGCGCTCTACCTCGCGCTCGCCCAGGCGACGCTGCCCGACCGCGAGCTCTACCTCTCGGAGGCGCGGGCGTTCTTCGACGTCGTCGCGAAGAACGCGGCGACGCTCACGAGCGCGCCGGCCTTCGCGAACGAGCCGCGCTTCCAGAAGTACATCGCGTCGCTCGTCGACGACCGGCGGCTGTACCGCGAAGACCTGCTGCGCGCCCAGGCCTGGCGGCTGCGCATCGGCGACCGCCACGTGAAGCTGCTCGCGCTCGACAAGCCGCGCTCGACGCAGTTCAAGCTCTGGGCCCGCCGCCTGGACGACTGCGCGCTGCTCCTGGTGAAACAGCCCGACGGCACGCTGGTCTTGAGCGCCGACCCGTCGGCGAAGCTGAAGGTCGACTGGGCGGCCCCGGTGCTGTCGAAGCTCGACAAGCACCCCTGGTATGCCGGCGAGCGTCACCACGGCACGCTGATCGCCTCGTCGCGAGAGGGCACGCGGCTCTCGTTCGACGACGTCCGCCGCGCGCTCGGGGCGCGGCTGCCCACCTCGAAGGGCCTGCTGGCGGTGCCCGTGCTGGTCGCGGTGATCGCGGTCTCGATCGCGCTGCTTCGGCCGGTGCGTGAGCCCGCGGGGGCGAAGGGCGAGCCGCTGCCGCGCGCCGAGGTCTTGAGCCTGCTGAAGCGCCCCGACGGCCCGGCCTCGTTCGAGAGCTACGCGCTCGTGGCCGGTGTTTGCAGCTACCGCGGAGAGCGGGCGCTGAAGGCGCCGTGCAGCGACGCGCGGTCGATGCGCGACGCGCTCGTCACGCGCTTCGGCTACAAGCCCGAGAACGTGCTCCTGTTCGTCGACGACGGTGAGGGGCCGAAGCCCGACGCGCCGACGCTGAAGCTGGCGGTCGAGCGGTTCCGCGAGCGCTTCCCGAAGGCCGATGCGAACAGCAGCTTCCTCTTCTACTACTCGGGCCACGGCGGCTACGAGAAGGGCGCGCGGAAGGACTTCGGGCTCCTGCAGCCGGCGGGCTACTTCGAGCAGCCCGAGGTTCCGATGGCGTCGCGCGGCTGGGACATGCAGGAGCTGCTCGACGACGTGCGCAAGGGCATTCCGAGCAAGCACGTGATGCTGGTGATCGACGCCTGCTACAGCGGCTGGGCGGTGGGCGCGAAGGGCGACGCGATGCTGTCGGCCGACGTTCGTTCGATGTGGGCCGAGCGCGCAGAGGTCGTGCTGACGGCGGGCACGAAGGGGCAGCGGGCGTGGGAAGACGACCCCGAGGCTCCGCGGTGGCAGGGGCACTCGGCGTTCACGGCGTACCTGCTCGAGGCGTTCGAGAAGGGCGACTCGAACGACGACGGCGTGATCACCGACGAGGAGCTCGCCGGGTACCTGCGCGCGAAGGTGCCGCAGGCGGTTCGCGACGAGAAGCACGCCGAGCAGACTCCGCAGTTCTTCCGTTTCGACGAGGCGCTGCCGAAGAGCGGCCAGTTCCTGTTCGTTCGAGCGAGGTGACCCATGGCGAAGAAGAAGGCGAAGGCCAGAGCGAGGCCGGCGAAGAAGCAGAAGCCCGCGGCGAAGAGAGCGAAGAAGTCCGTCAGGAAGCCCGCGAGGCCGGCGGTCGACTTCGCGGCCCTCGTCGAGGAGTCGCGCGCCGCGCTGCAGCTCAAGCTCGATCGCGGCAAGGCCGACTACGGCCTCGGCTCGTACGAGACCTTCGTCGTCGACCAGCCGCTGGCGCAGATGCGCTTCTACGACGGCGACGAGCTGCGCCTCACGGCGCGGGTGCAGATCGTCGGCACGGTCGGCGCCGACACCGGCACCTGGATGTGGAGCTGGGCGAACGAGAGCGTGGTGCGCCACTGCCGCAGCGATCTCGACGCGGTGCGCGCCTGGGGCGAGGAGCGCCGCATTCCCGAGCTCACCACCGCGGTTCAAGACGCCAACGAGGGCGAGGGCTGGTCGTTCACGGCGGTCGCCGCGGCGCTGCTGAAGTCGCAGTGTGCCTACCGGGTGCCGTCGGCGAACGGCGCGACGTTCGTGGTGCTGGACGATCTGCAGAAGACGGTGTGAGTTGGGCCCCAGCGTGAGCTCGGTCGGGCCATTCTTCGGAGAGCTGTACCTGCGCAGCACGCGGCCGTTTCTCCCGGACGACGTCACGAACGTCGAGGGCGACTACCTGACGCGAGCGTTCAACCGCGTCGAGGTTCCGGGGCCGCTGCTCGACGTGGGCTGCGGCCACGGCCGGCACCTGAAGAGCCTGCGCACCGGCCGCCTGGTGGTGGGCGTCGACTTCGACCCGCTGTCGCTGGGCGAGGCGCGCGCGTGGTCGCCGGTCGTGCGCGCCGACTTCTTCAAGCTGCCCATCGGCACGGCGCGGCTCGCCGGCGCGTGGAGCTGGTACAACACGCTCTTCATCTTCGAGGACCACGAGCAGCGGGCGCTGCTCGCCGAGATCGCGCGGTGCCTCAAGCCGGGGGCCCTGTTCATCTGCCAGGGCCTCGCCCGCCAGTACATCGAGGCGCGGCCGCACGCGGCGTACGACGACCTGATCCCCGACGGGAGCCGGCTGATCGAGACGTCGCACTTCGACCCCGAGACGGGGCGCGACGTGGCCGAGCGCCGGCTCATCACGCCCGAGGGACGCACGATGGTTGCCCGGTACTTCATTCGTTACTATTTCCGCGACGAGATGGTTGCGCTCCTCGAGCAGGCAGGGTTGAAGGTGCAGTGGGTGCACGGCGGGGTCGACGAGAGCCCGCACGGCCCGGAGTCGATGGACCTGATCGTGGGAGCGACGAAAAGTGGCTGATCGGAAGCTGAGAATCCTGGTGGCGAAGCCCGGCCTCGACGGCCACGACCGCGGCGCGAAGATCATCGCGCGGGCGCTGCGCGACGCCGGCATGGAGGTCATCTACACGGGCCTGCACCAGACGCCCGAGATGATCGTCAGCGCCGCGATTCAGGAAGACGTCGACGCCATCGGCATGTCGATCATGTCGGGGGCGCATATGACGCTGTTCCCGGCGGTGATCGAGCTGCTCAAGGCGCAGAAGGCGGCCGACATCCGCGTCTTCGGGGGAGGCATCATTCCGGACGACGACATCCCCAAGCTGAAAGAGAAGGGTGTCGCCGAGATCTTCACCCCCGGCAGCTCGACACAGGACATCGTGAAGTGGATCAAGCAGCACATTCCCGCCAGCGCTTAGCCACGCTGCCGGGCAGGGTCAGCGTGTACGAGGTCGGTCCGCGCGACGGCCTCCAGAACGAGGCCAGGGCGCTGCCGGCCGCCGACAAGGTGCGGCTGATTCACGCGCTGATGGACTCGGGGCTCCAGCGCATCGAGGCGACGTCGTTCGTGAGCCCGAAGTGGATTCCCCAGGTCGCCGACGCCGACGAGGTGATGAAGAAGGTCGAGCGCCGGCCCGGCGTCGTGTTCTCGGCGCTGGTGCCGAACCTGAAGGGGCTGGAGCGCGCGATCGCCGCGGGGCTGCAGGAGGCCTGCGTGTTCCTGTCGGTGACCGAGGGTCACTCGAAGAAGAACATCAACAAGTCGGTGGCCGAGGCGGTGAAGACCGCGATCGAGACGGCGGCGGCGGCGCGGAAGGCGGGCATGCGCGTGCGCGCGTACCTGTCGTGCGTGTGGGGCTGCCCGTACGACGGGGCGGTCAGCACGAAGCAGGTCGTGGCGGTGGCGAAGCAGCTGCTCGAGATCGACATGTACCAGCTGGCGCTGGGCGACACGATCGGGGTCGGGGTGCCGTCGCAGACCGTCGAGATCCTGCAGGCGCTGTTCGAGCACTTCCCGAAAGAGAAGATCGGGCTGCACTTCCACGACACGCGGGGTACGGCGCTCGCGAACGCGCTCGCCGGGCTGCAGCAGGGCATCACGTCGCTGGACTCGAGCGTGGGGGGGCTGGGCGGCTGCCCGTACGCCCCGGGCGCGGCGGGGAACCTGGCGTCGGAAGATCTCGTCTACATGCTGCACGGCATGGGCATCGAGACGGGCATCGATCTCGACAAGCTGGTCGCCGCGGGCGAGCTCGCGCAGGGGCTCATCGGGCGGAAGCTGACCGGCAAGTACCTGCAGGCGGCGATCGGGACCCGCGAGAAGCGGGCCGCGAAGATTCGGGCGCAGAGTTGAGCGTCACCGAGACCTTCTTCGCGGTGCACGTGCGCGACATGGAGCGCGCGAAGCGCTTCTACGTGGCGGCGTTCGGGGCGACCGTCTCGGCCGAGACGCCCGCGTGGACGTCCATCGTCGTGGCCCGCGTGCGCATCGGCCTGGCGCTGCGCGGGGAGCCGGGGCACACCGGGCTGTACTTCGCGGTCGAGAACCTGCGCGAGACGCTCGAGCAGGTCATGCAGGCGGGCGGCAAGGTGACGATGCCGCCGACGGATCTCGGCGGGGGCGTGACGATCGCCGGCGTGCTCGATACCGAGGGCAATGAGCTGAAGCTGCGCGGCCCGTAGCGGCGTACCTCGACCGGTCTGGCCGCGCACGACCGACAGCAGACAGGCGACGGGCGGCGGTCCATCGACGCTCGAGCCGCGAGATACGCGTCTCAGGTTCGGGAGGCACTGCCCGCAGCGCCTTCGATCAACCGCGCGGAATCTCGAGCTCGGCGGTGGCGAGGCCCTGATTGAGACGCTGGGCTTGTCCCGCTGGAGTGGACACTGAACCGGAGGACTGTCTCAGTGTCGGCAATGGATGATGGCAAAGTGGCGGAGTCAAAGAAGAACGAGGCCCGATTCACGGACGAGTTCAAGGC